>Ga0134121_10003755_pt1 | contig 12540 bp, 15 predicted proteins | sample KB301_FD_96463 | JGI IMG/M metagenome (GOLD analysis project Ga0134121, IMG submission 96463) | Terrestrial soil microbial communities without Nitrogen fertilizer from Kellogg Biological Station, Michigan, USA - KB3-0-1 | ecosystem: Environmental > Terrestrial > Soil > Unclassified ...
ACCCAGCGAATGCCGCTGATCATCGGCTCGTCCCATTCCTCGAAGTACACGCGGGGCCGCCGCGGGAATGCCTTTGTTTTGCCCCTGATTTCCTGGATTCCCATCTCGAGGCGATGTACAAGGGCCGCCCCTTTGTCCGCCGCACCAACCAGCGAGGCGAGCGCGAGGATCATGTCGAGGATCTCCTGCACCGAGCGCTGGTTGAAGATCAGCACGTTCAGGCCGGCCTTGGTCAGGTCGCGCGCGATGTCCGCCTGCAGGTCAGAGAAGCCCACCACCAGATCGGGCTTCAGCTCCAGGATCTTTTCTTTCTTCGCAGTCAAGAAAGCAGAAACGCGCGGCTTCTCCTTCCGCGCCCGCGCCGGCCGGACGGTGTAGCCCGAGATGCCGGCGATGCGCCGCTCCTCGCCGAGCAGGTAGAGCGTCTCGGTGCTCTCCTCGGTCAGGCACACGATGCGTTCTGGATAACGCGCGGGCATAAAGAAAAAGTCTAAGAGGCAGGTATTATCAAACCATGGGGCCGCTGGAGGGGGTCAAGGTACTGGAGTTCGAATCCATCGGCCCGGCGCCGTTCGCCGGCATGCTGCTCGCCGACATGGGCGCCGACGTGCTGGTGATCGACCGGCCCGCCACCACCGATCTCGGCCTGAAGCGCGAGCGCTGGTACGACGTGATGATGCGCGGCAAGCGCTCGGTCACGCTCGACCTGAAGAAAAACTCCGCGGCCGCGCTCGAGCTGGTCGCCAGGGCCGACGCGCTGATCGAAGGGATGCGCCCCGGCGTGATGGAGCGCCTCGGGCTCGGCCCGGACGCGGTGCTCGGGCGCAACCCGAAGCTGGTCTACGGCCGCATGACCGGCTGGGGCCAGGACGGGCCGCTCGCGCCGCGCGCCGGGCACGACATCAACTACATCGCGCTCGCCGGCGTGCTGCACGCCTTCGGCCGCAAGGGCGAAGCGCCGGTGCCGCCGCTCAACCTGGTGGGCGATTTCGGCGGCGGCGGCATGCTGCTCGGCTTCGGCGTGGCCTGCGCGCTGCTCGAGGCGGCGCGCTCGGGGCGCGGCCAGGTGGTCGACGCGGCGATGGTCGAAGGCGCCTCGCTGCTCGCGGCCATGTTCGCGGGTTTCTTGAAAACGAAAACCTGGAGCGAGGTCCGGGGCGTGAACATCCTCGACACCGGAGCGCCCTGGTACAACGTTTACCAGACCAAGGACGGCAAGTACGTCTCGATCGGCTCGATCGAGACGCGCTTCTACCGGGAGCTGCTGCAGAAGCTCAAGCTGAAGGACCTCGGCCAGCACAACCGCAAGCGCTGGCCGCAGATGCACAAGCTGTTCGCGAAAACGTTCAGGTCGAAGACGCGCGCACAGTGGTGCAAGGTGTTCGAAGGCTCGGACGCCTGCTTCGCGCCGGTGCTGTCGTGGTCGGAGGCGAGGTGCGATACGCATAACGTGTTCAGAAAAAGCTTCATCAGCATGAAAAACGTGGCGCAACCGGCACCGGCGCCGCGCTTTTCGCGCACGCCCGGCGCCGTGCGGCGCGCGCCGCCCGAGCGCGGCCAGGGCGGGCGGCAGGCGCTGCTCGATTGGGGTTTCGACGACAACACCATCAAGAAGCTGGGCTCGCTCGGGCTCGGCACGAAGGAGTAGACGATGCTCGGACGCCTGATGCCGCGCGAGGGGAAGTTCTTCGACTTGTTCAACGCGCACGCAGAGCGCATCGTCGAAGGCAGCCGCGAGCTCGCCTCGATGATCGGCACCTTCAGCGAGCTCGAGGCGCACGCGCAACGCATCGATGCCGCCGAGCGTGCCGCCGACAAGGTGACCCACGAGACCATCGCGCTGCTGCACAAGACGTTCATCACCCCCTTCGACCGCGAGCAGATCCACCAGCTGATCACCACCATGGACGACATCCTGGACCTGACCCAGGACGTTGCCGAGTCGGTGCTGCTCTACGACCTGCGCAAGATCACGCCGGAGACCAAGCAGCTCGCCGACATCTGCCACATGAGCTGCGAGCGCGTCGCGGCGGTGGTCGGGCTGTTGAACAACGTCAAGCGCGCCGATGCCATCATGAGGGTGTGCGAAGAGATCGACCGCCTCGAATCCGACGCCGATCGCGTCATGCCCTCGGCCCTGTCCAAGCTCTTCCGCGAGGAGAGCGATCTGAAGCAGGTGATGAAGCTGCGCGTGATCTACGACCTGCTCGAGTCGATCACCGACCGCTGCGAGGACGTGGCCAACGTCATCGAGGGCCTCGTCCTCGAGAACTCCTGATGTCGCGGAATTCGGTCTAGTGGACGGCAGCGTCAGCCAGATCGGGCTGGGGGTGGTGTTCGCGCTGGTGGTGGTGGCGCTCGCGTTCGACTTCATGAACGGCTTCCATGACGCGGCCAATTCGATCGCCACCGTGGTGTCGACGCGCGTGCTCAAGCCGTACCAGGCGGTGATCATGGCGGCGTTCTTCAATTTCGTGGCGGTGTTCATCTTCCACCTGAGCGTCGCGGCCACGGTCGGCAAGGGCATCGTCGATTCCGGAATCGTCGACCACTACGTGGTATTCGGCGCTCTGGTCGGCGCCATCGCCTGGAACCTGATCACCTGGTACTACGGCATCCCGTCCTCGTCCTCGCACGCGCTGATCGGCGGCATCGTCGGCGCGGGCGTGGCCAAGGCCGGCACCTGGGCGCTGATCCCGGCCGGCATCCTGAAGACGGTGGCCTTCATCTTCATTTCGCCGCTGATCGGCTTCGTGCTCGGCGCGGCGCTGCTGCTGCTGATCTCGTGGCTGTTCGTGCGCAGCACGCCGAGCCGCGTGGACCGGCTGTTCCGGCGCCTGCAGCTCGTCTCCTCCTCGCTCTACAGCCTCGGGCACGGCGGCAACGACGCGCAGAAAACCATCGGCATCATCTGGATGCTGCTGATCGCCGCGGGCTACACGCGCGTGAACGACCCGGTGCCGATCTGGGTCGTGGTGGCCTGCTACGTGACGATCGGCTTCGGCACGCTGTTCGGCGGCTGGCGCATCGTCAAGACCATGGGGCAGCGCATCACCAAGATCCGTCCGGTGGGCGGCTTCTGCGCGGAGCTGTCGGGCTCGGTGGCGCTGTTCCTCGCCACCGCCCTCGGCATCCCCGTGTCCACGACCCATACCATCACCGGCTCTATCGTCGGCGTGGGCAGCGTGCAATCGGTGTCGGCGGTGCGCTGGGGCGTTGCCGGAGACCTGCTGTGGGCCTGGATCCTGACCATCCCCTGCTCGGCCTTCATCGCGGCGCTGGGGTGGGCCGTGGGGCGGATGATCCTTCCCTGAGCGGCGCGCTCAGTGCCGCGAATGGCGGGAGCCGAGCTCCTGCACCTCGAACTCGATGTCGATCTCCCCGGCGCGCTCGAAGCGCAGCGTCATCGGGAAGCGCTCGCCCTTCTTCAGCGGCTGAACGAGATCGACCAGCATGAGGTGCGCGCCGTTCGGCTCCAGGGTCAGACGCTCGCGCGCCGGGACCTCAAATGCCCGCAGCTGGCGCATCCTGGCGACCTCGCCCGCGTGCTCGGACACATGCATCTCGACTTGCCTGGCCGCCGGGCTGGTGGCCGACAGCAGCCGGTCGGGCTCCTTGCCGGTGTTGCGGATCTCGAAGTAGCCGACGCCCACCGTGGTGCCGGGCGGCGTGGCGCGCGCCCAGGGGTGGCGGATCTGCAACTCGCCTTTTTCGTAGGAATGGGCGAGCGCCAGGGTGGCAAAAAGAATTGCCGTCAAAAAAATCCATCTCACTTGCGGTATTCCTCTTCCTGCAATTTGCGCCACAGGATCTTGCCGGTCGCGGTCCTGGGCAGCTCGTCGACGAACTCGACCACGCGCGGCACCTTGAACGCCGCCATCTTCTCACGCGCCCAGTCGATGATTTCCTGCGGAGAAGTGTTCTTTGCCGTGCTCTTCAGCACCACGAGCGCCTTCACCGTTTCGCCGCGGTAGGCGTCGCGCGAGCCGATGACGCAGGCCTCCTGGATCGCGGGATGCGCGTACAGCATCGCCTCCACCTCGGCCGGCCACACCTTGTAGCCCGAGCAGTTGATCATGCGCTTCAGCCGGTCGGTGATGAAGAAATAGCCCTCCTCGTCGTAGTAGCCGAGGTCGCCGGTGCGGAAGAAGCGCTTGCCGTCGTGGGAATGGAAGGCCTGCGCGGTCGCCTCGGGCTGCTTCCAGTAGCCCTGGAACACCTGCGGGCCGTGCACCACGATCTCTCCGACCTGGTTGGGCTCGAGTTCTTTCATTGATTCGACATCCAGTACCCGGGCGTCGGTGTTGAAGAACGGGATGCCGCCGCACTGGCGCTTGGGCCGGTGCGGCGGGTTGATGTGCGACGGCGCCATGGTCTCGGACAGGCCATAGCCCTCGACGAACGGCAGCCCGATTACCTCCTCCAGCTTCTTCGCCAGCGCCTCGGGCATCGCCGCGCCGCCTCCTCCCAGTACGCGCAGGGATGAGAGGTCGTACCGGGGAAGATTCGGATTCGATAGAAAGTCGACGAGCATCGTGGTAATCGCCGACCAGTTGGTCACCTGCGCGCGCTGGATCTGCAGGCCGGCGCAGTCGCGGTCCCAGCGCGACATCACCACCAGGGTCGCACCGGTGTGGATCGGCGCATTCATGCCGGCCTGCATGCCGGTGACGTGGAACATCGGCAGCGCGCAAAGCACCACGCTCTCGTCCTGTCCGCCGCGCCAGTAGAGGTAGGCAACCGTGGTCGCCTGCACGCTGGCATGCGTGTGCATGCAGCCTTTGGGCTTGCCGGTCGTGCCCGAGGTGTAGGGCATCACCGCGAGATCGTCCGGCCCGGCAAGGTGCGGCGCGGGCTTCAAGTCCGCGGCGATGGCGTGCTTCCACGCCGCCGGCCCCGGCGCACGCACGAAATCCGGAATCGGCAGATCGCTCGCCGGGTCGAGGTAATCCGAGTACACGATCGGCAGCACGTGCTTCAGGCCGAGCGGCTCGATTTCCTTCAGCACGTTCTGGCCGACGATGGCCACGCTCGCGTCCGAGTCCTCGACGTAATGACGCAGCTCCTCGGTGCGGTTCATCGGGTTGACCGGCACCACCACCGCATCGGCGCGCAGGATCGCATAGTAGGCGACGATGAATTGCGGGCAGTTCTGCGCGTAGAGCAGCACGCGCTCGCCGCGCTTCACGCCGAAGCGCTGCTGCAGGAACGCGGCGAGCGCGTCGACCTCGCGCTTCAGGCGCTCATAGCTGATGCGGCCGCCGTAATAGTCGATCGCGGCGCGCTGCGGATGCTTCGCGGTGCTCGACGTGAGATTGGCGTAAACGGTTTCGCGCGGCAGCTCGAGGGTCTTCGGCTGCCCCGGCGGCCAGTGCGGGAAATGCCGGGTAAACATCAAACCTTATGGCGCTCCACTGCCGGCTCGTCCCAGGCGAGGCCGTTGCCCGGCACCTCGGGGATGATCACGTGGCCGTCCTTCAGCGCCACCGGCTCCTTGAGAATCGGATTGGCCCAGTCCACGTATTCGAGCCAGTGGCAGGTCGGCGTGGCCGCCAGCAGATGGCAGCTCACCTCCGGGAACAGGTGGCTCGACATCTCCGTCCCGGCGCCTTGCGCCAGCGCCGCGGCTCGCATCCAGCCGGTCACGCCGCCGATGCGCTCGGCGTCGGGCATCACGTAGTCGCAGGCGCCGGCGGCGAGCGCTTGCGCCATCTGCTCCGGGCCCATGAAGTTCTCGCCGATCTGGATCGGCGTCCTGATTTGCCTTCTGATCTCGGCACATCCCGAAAAATCGTCCGCGCGGATCGGCTCCTCGATCCAGTGCACGCCGCCCTCGTCGTCGATCAGGTGTCCGCGCCGGATTGCTTCGGCGACGCTCAAGGCCTGGTTGAAATCGACCATCAACGTTACGCCCGGGCCGATCGCCCTCTTCACCGCGCGCAGCGCTTCGAGATCCTGCGCTGCATCGGGACGTCCCAGCCGCAGCTTGATCGCGCGGAAGCCCTCCTCGACCAGCTCGACCGCTTCCTTCTCCAGCGCCTTGAGCGGCTGGATGCCGAGGCCCTTGGAGTTGTAGGCCGGGATCGGTCGCGGCGCGGCGCCGAGCAGGCGGACCAGCGGCAGGCGCAGCGACTGGCCGAGCGCGTCCCACGCCGCCATGTCGATCCCCGCCATGGCGAAGATCACCATGTTGTGCACGCCGAGCAGGGCATAGCGTGCACGCAGCTTTCGTTCGAGCTCGAGCGGCGCCACCTCGTCGCCTTTCACCATCTCGGCCATCGCCTCGACCAGTTTCGCGAGCGGCGGCAGGTGGTGCTTGGCAAGCGCGAACAGGTACGAGCGGCCGACCACGCCGGCATCGGTCTGCAGGTCGAGGAGCAGCAGCGGCGCGACGGTGACCGAGGCGATGCTGGTGTGCAGCGGGCGCTTCATCGGCGCCGCCACGGCGCGCACCCTGAGGTCGCGGATCTTCATCGGCCCCTGAACTTCGGCTTGCGCTTCTCCATGAACGCGCGCCGGCCTTCCTGGTAGTCGTCGCTGCGCGCGCAGCGCTCCATCGCCGCGCGCATGCGCGCGCCATCGGGCGTACCCGAGGATTTCACGTATTCCTCGATGATGGTCTTGGTGTTGGCGATGGAGAGCGGCGCATTCTCCGACAGCGTCTGCAGCACCTCGCCCACGAACGATTCGAGCTCTCCATCCGCCAGGACCCGGTGCACCATGCCCATCGCCAGCGCCTCGTCGGCCCGGTAGCGCCGGCCGAGGAACATGATCTCCCGCGCGCGCGCATGGCCGACGGTCTCCAGCAGGCGCTTGTGCCCTTCCACGTTGTAGGCAAGGCCGAGGCGCGCCGCAGGGACGCCGAATTGCGACGACGCCGAGCAATAGCGCAAATCGCACGCGAGGGCGATTTCCACCCCGCCGCCCAGGCAGTAGCCCGAGATCATCGCCACCGAGGGCTTGAGCGAGCCCTGGATCGAGTGCAGCACCCGGTCGAGCAGGTCGTCGTATTGCCCTACGGCCTCTTCATTCGCGCGCCGGGATTCGAATTCGGAGATATCGGCCCCGGCCGAGAACGCCTCGCTGCCTGCGCCGCGGAAAGCGACGCAGCGCACCTCTGGATCGGCGTCGAACTGCTGCATCGCCGGCGGGATGCCGCGCCACATGGCGCCGTTGATCGCGTTGCGTTTCGCCGGCTGGTCGAACACGATCCAGCCGGTGGCGCCGCGCTTTTCCACGCGCAGCGTCATGGCTTGCCGGACGGCCCGTAGATCGACGGCACGGTCGAGCGCGTGTCGCGCTTGGTGTAGCGCCCAGTCTCGACCTGGCGCAGGAATTCTTCCAGCAGCTGATTGAACAGCGCAGGCTCCTCGAGGTTGATGGCATGGCCGCTGCGCGGCAGGAGCGCGAGCGCCGCGCCGGGGATGGTGCGCTTCATCAGCAGGTTGACCTCGATGCAGGGCTCTTCCTCGTCGCCCGACATGATGAGCGCCGGCACCTCCATGCGCGCCATCTCGGCGGTCAGGTCGTAAAAGGACGGCCGCCGGCATTGCACGCCGAGCAGCGTATTCATCGCGCCGAGCGCCGAATGCTCCTTGAACTGGCGCAGGTACTCGGCAAAGCCGCGCGGATCCTTGATCTCGAGCTGCACGCGCTGCGGCCCGACGCCATAGGTATCGACGAAATGCGCCATGCCCTTGCCCTTGATCAGCTCGGCATTGCTTTTCGAGGCGGCCTGGAACTGCTTGTACTGCGCCGGGTGCGAGCCGTAGCCGCCGCCCGCGACGGTGATCGACATCGCACGGTGGCCGTAGGTCATGCCGAAGTGCAGCGTGGCGAACGCGCCCATGGAAAGCCCGACCACGTGCGCGCGCTGAAAGCCGAGCGCGTCGAGCACACAGCGGATGTCGTCGCGGGCGCGCGCCTGCGAGTAGCGCTCGAAGTCCTCGGGAACGTCGGACGGCGGATAGCCGCGCGCGTTGTAGGCGACGCAGCGGTAGCGGCGCGAGAAATGGCGCAGCTGCGGCTCCCAGCTGCGGTGGTCGCCGCCGAACTCGTGCACGAACACGATCGGGGCCCCGCTGCCGGTTTCCTCGTAGTAGAGCTTGACGCCGTCGTCGGTGGTCAGCGTTGGCATAATGCAAGCCTACGATGAAAGCGGTGCTCTGCAAACAGTTCGGCCCTCCCGATTCGCTCGTGATCGAGGATCTGCCCTCGCCGAAGGCAGGCGCGGGCGAAGCGGTGATCAGCGTCAAGGCGGCGAGCCTCAACTTTCCCGACGTGCTCATCATCCAGAACAAGTACCAGTTCAAGCCGCCGCTGCCGTTCTCGCCGGGCAGCGAGCTCGCCGGCGTGGTGAAGGAGGTGGGCGAAGGCGTGAAGGGGTTCCGGCCCGGCGACAAGGTGATCGCGTTCACCACCTATGGTGCATTCGCCGAGGAAGTGAAAACCGAGGCATCCCGCCTCGTCCCCTTACCCGAGAAAATGGATTTCGTGAGTGGAGCGGCGTTCCTCCTCACGTACGCCACTACCGACCACGCGCTTCGCGACCGCGCCGCGCTCGCCGCCGGCGAGACGCTGCTCGTGCTGGGTGCCGCGGGCGGCGTCGGCCTCGCGGCGATCGAGATCGGCAAGGTGCTCGGGGCGCGCGTCATCGCCTGCGCCTCGAGCGAAGACAAGCTCGCGGTGTGCCGCAGCCATGGCGCCGACGCCGCCATCAACTACGCCACCGAGGACCTGCGCGAGCGCATCAAGGTGCTCACCGATGGCAAAGGCGTCGACGTGGTCTACGACCCGGTGGGCGGGCCGTATACCGAGCCCGCCTTCCGCTCGCTCGCCTGGCGCGGCCGGCATCTGGTGGTTGGATTTGCCGCGGGCGAAATCCCCAAGCTGCCGCTCAATCTGGCGCTATTGAAAGGCGCGTCGCTCGTGGGCGTGTTCTGGGGAGACTTCGCGCGCCGCCAGCCGAAGGAATTCGCGCACAGCATCCGGCAGCTCGGCCAGTGGTACGCCGCAGGCAAGCTGAAGCCGCATGTTTCGCAGACGCTGCCGCTGGAGAAGGCGGTCGAGGCCTTGAAGCTGATGGCCGCGCGCCAGGTGAAAGGGAAGCTGGTTCTTACGGTCAGCTAGCGTCGCCTGCTTTTTCGGGGGGGCTCCCGTCCCCACTTGCCAATGGCCGTTGCATGAATACGCTGTCGACCCAGCGGCCGAACTTGAAACCGACGGAACGTAAAGTCCCGACCCGCAGGAAGCCGCACGCCGCATGAACGCCGATCGACGCTTGGTTGGCGCTGTCGCCGATCACCGCGACGATCTGCCGGTAGCCGAGGCCCTCGCAGCGGCGGATGAGCTCCTCCAGCAGCCGCTTGCCGACGCCGCGCCCGATCATGTCGTGTCGGATGTAGATCGAGTCCTCCAGCGCATAGCGGTAGGCGCTGCGAGCACGATAGGGCGCGCAGTAGCCATAGCCCGCAATGTCCACACCGTATTCCGCGACCAGGTACGGCAGGCCGCGCCCTATGACATCGCGATAGCGGCGCGCGAGCTCCTCGACCGAAGGCGGCTCCTCCTCGAACGAGGCGAGACCGTGCAGCACATGGTGCGCGTAGATCGCGTGAATTGCCGGAAGATCCGCGGGCTGTGCCAGGCGCAGCTCGACCGCTACTTCAACGGGAATAGGCCGGCTCCTCGCGATCGAGGATGCGCTTGAGGGCGTCGAAGTGCGCCCCGGCGTACTTCGGCGCGTCGGCGAGCATCATGCCGTAGGCAGTTCTCACCACCTCCGGCCTGACCGGCCGGAACTTCCCACCCATCGAGCGCGCGAGCACCTGCAGGCGACACGCGCGCTCGAGGTAGTACATTGCATCGAAGGCCTCGGCAACGGTCGGTCCCACTACGATCACGCCGTGGTTGGCGAGGAACATCACGCGCTTGCTGCCCATGGCGCGCGCCAGGCGATCGCCCTCCGCATTGTCGACCACCAGGCCGTTGTAGATGTCGTCGTAGGCGATGTCATCGTGGAAGCGCAGGGCGTTCTGCTCGACCATTTCGAGCCGGCCGCCCTCCAGCAAAGTGAGCGCGGTCGCGTACGGCATGTGCGTGTGAAGCACGCAGGTCGCACGCGGGTTGGCGAGATGGATGCGGGAGTGGATGTAAAAAGCGGTTTTCTCGAACTCGCCCTCGCCCTCGAGCACCTTGCCCGCGCCGTCGAGCGTAAGGAGATTCCCGGCAGTCACCTCGCTCCAGTGCAAGCCGTAGCGATTGAGCAGGAATCTCTTTCCATCGGGCAGCATCGCGGTGAAGTGGTTGCAGACCCCCTCGTGCAGGTCCAGCCGCACTGCGAGACGAAACGCCGCCGCGAGATCGACGCGCATCGCAGCCTCGAGCGCGCTGTGTTTCAGCTCCTGCATGGTCCCCATGGGAACCGATTATAGAAGCCCAATAAAAAAGGCGCCCGAAGGCGCCTTTCGTAGGGCTTTGAAGCTTACTTGCGCTTCTCGTCCTGATTCTGCCCGACCTCGTGGCCGACCACGCCGCCGATCGCCGCGCCGCCGATCGTACCGATCGGGCTGCCGCCAGTGGCTGCCGCGCCGACCGCGCCGCCAGCGACTGCGCCGCCCACGGTGCCTTGGGTCTCACGCGAAACACCCTTCTTGTCGAGGGATTCGCACGCGGTCAGGCCGACCGTTGCGAGGGCAATACCGATTGCAAAAAGAACCTTGCTCATGTCATGGCCTCCGGTTGTAAAAAAAGGGAATTACGCCTGCGCGCGGGCTCAGGTGCAGCCGCGCAGCAGGAAAACGACGAACAGCACCGGGATCGGCACGCCGAGTGCCCACAGCAGGATGTAGCCGAGCTTGCCTTCCTGCTTCCGGCGAAACTGTCGCAATTTCTCCATACCTGACCTCCAACGCTCTCCGTGAGCGGATAGGCTGGAGGAGCAAGCCGCGTGCCGGGGTAAAACTCCTTGTAGGATTTCGGCTACTTAGTCTTCGACGTCGACTTCGACCTTGTTCTTCGATTCCGCGAATACATAGGCGAACGCGATGCCCGCGGTGAACGCGTAGTCGCGGCGGAAAAGTGGGCTCGCCTCGAACGCGACGCCCTTCAGCGATTCGTAGCGCGTGAAAGCGCCGACCCAGATTTTCTGGAAGCGTCGCGTGAGCGAAGCCGCAATCGATGCGCCCGAGTAGCCGCCGGGCGCACTGTACGCGGGACGCTCGGGCGTGGCGAACTGCTCGTCCACGCTGTAGAAGTAGCGGTGGTACTGATGAGTGGCGTAGAGCAGCCCCGCCTGCAGGCCGAGCCGCCAGCGCCCCTCGAAGAAGCGCGGGCGCGAATCGTAGGTGAGGTTTGGAAACGCCGTCACGCCCTGACCGTGCGCATAAGACAAGTCGGTGGCGATCACCGCTCGCACCGGCAGGCGAAAGCTGAGCGCGCGGTCGCGGCTCGCGTCGCGCGCCAGCACCACGTTCAAGCGCGGCCCAATCTCGAACGTGGGGTCGAGGTCGGGCATGCCTTCGCGCGCGCGGTTCTTCGAGCTGTCGACCGGCGGCGTGCCGCTCAGGCTGAAGTCGAACTCGACGCGGTCGGTCTCGAAGAACACGCCGCGCACACCCTGGCGGTCGACGCGCAGGATGTCGCCGCGATAGATGACGTACGGGAACGGCAGCACGTAGCCGCGGCCCTCGTCCGAGCCGCGGTAGTCGGGAAAGGTGAATCCGGTGGCGCCGAGGCCGAACTCCCATTCGGGACGCAACTCCGCATGGGCGGGCAGCACGCTCGCGCCCACGAGGAGAACAATCCATCTCATGCGGTTTTTCGGCCCACCAGCGTCAGAAATTCCTCCCGGGTCGCCAGGTGGTCGCGGAACACGCCGAGCACCGAGGAGGTGACCATGGTCGAGTTCTGCTTCTCCACGCCGCGCATCATCATGCACAGGTGGCGCGCCTCGATCATCACGCCCACGCCCTTGGCGTCGATCGACTCCATGATCTCGCGCGAGATGTCCTCGGTCAGGCGCTCCTGCAGCTGCAGCCGGCGCGCGTGCACGTCGACCAGGCGCGCGAGCTTGCTCACGCCGAACACTTTGCCGTTCGGGATGTAGCCGATATGGCAGCGGCCGAAGAACGGCAGCATGTGGTGCTCGCACATGCTGTACATCTCGATGTCCTTCACGATCACCATGCCGCCGGTGTCCTGCGTGAAGAGCGCGTTGTTGATCACCTGCTTCACGTCGGCGCGGTAGCCGTTGGTGAGGAAGGTCAGCGCCTGCGCGACGCGCAGCGGAGTCTTCACCAGCCCTTCGCGGTTCGGATCCTCGCCCAGCTCGAGCAGTAGCTGGCGCACCAGCACTTCGATCTTCTGCGTATCGGGTTTCATGTTGGCACCCTACCAAAGAAAAGGGCGCCCGCAGGCGCCCTTTCCGCAGAGCGATTGCCGCTCAGGGTATGAAGTTGAGCTCCTCCGGCAGCGGCGGGACAATCGGCGTCTCGAATACCGGCGGGAAGCCGGCCGGCAGCGCCGGCGGCGCGTCGTCCG
>Ga0134121_10003756_pt1 | contig 12539 bp, 13 predicted proteins | sample KB301_FD_96463 | JGI IMG/M metagenome (GOLD analysis project Ga0134121, IMG submission 96463) | Terrestrial soil microbial communities without Nitrogen fertilizer from Kellogg Biological Station, Michigan, USA - KB3-0-1 | ecosystem: Environmental > Terrestrial > Soil > Unclassified ...
GAAGGTCGGGCAGGCGAAGAGCGTCGCCGTCGCCTTCATCGGCAAGCTGAAAACCGTGAGCCAGATGATCGCGATTCCGCTGCTGCTTTATCACGAGGAGCTCTCGCTCGGGCTGCCGGACGCGCAGTGGCTCGGCACGGTGCTCATCAACATCGCCGCCGTGCTGACGGTCGCCTCGATGCTCTACTACCTGCGCAAGGCGCTGCCCCATGCCAGAGTAGGTGCTTGATATAATTCGACCCTTTCGCGGGAATAGCTCAGTTGGTAGAGCGCAACCTTGCCAAGGTTGAGGTCGCGAGTTCGAGACTCGTTTCCCGCTCCAGATCCGAGGGGAAGGCCCCGGCCAGTCGAAATGCGGGACCTTCCCTTTTTCCAAGCGCGGCGGGATGGCAGAGTGGTCATGCAGCGGCCTGCAAAGCCGTGGACGCCGGTTCGATTCCGACTCCCGCCTCCATCCCATGCAAGCTCGTTGTACTTAGGCAACAATACGGGGTACCGGGGGTCCCCGATTCGGCGTCCAGCGGTACCGGCCGAGGGTGGCTTTGTTAGTGTTCGGACCACTGTTCCAACAATAGAAAGGGAAGGGGTAACAACCATGAGAATCGCTTCCGTCCTCGCCGCCGTGGGACTGGCGGCTGCGGCTTTCGCGCTGCCTGCTGCGGCGCAGAACAAGGGCTTTTACATCGGCTACAACGCAGGGCAATCCAAGTACAACTTCAATTGCACCGGCACCTGCTCCGACACGGGCGGGGGATACACCCTTTTCGCCGGCTTCGGGCTGCACCCAAACGTCGCGGCGGAATTCGGCTATACGGACCTCGGCAAGAGCACCTTCGGCTCGGCGAACCTCCGCGCCCAGATGTGGCACGGCGCGGCCGTCGGCACCTGGTGGTTCGGCTCGCAACAGCAGTTCGGCGCCTTCGGCCGGCTCGGCGTCTACACGGGCGACGCGAAGGCGACGGTGCCTTCGACCGGCGGCGAGACGAAGCACGGCACGACCGATCTCCTGTACGGCCTCGGCGGCCAGTGGAACCTGAGCAGCAAGTTCGGCGCGCGCCTGGAATGGATGCGCTTCACCGGCGTGGGCGGCGGCGGCTTCAATCAGACCGGCGACGTCGACTTACTCGCCCTCGGCCTGCTGTACAAGTTCTAAAAGCCGTTCACTGCATTGAAGAGAGGGCGGCCGAACGGCCGCCCTTTTTTTTGGTTAGATTCGGCGCACGCCCGGGTGGCGGAACTGGTAGACGCAGCGGACTTAAAATCCGCCGGTGCAAGCCGTGCCGGTTCGATTCCGGCCCCGGGTACCCGAAGCTCTAGTTGGGCGGCGAGGTGGGGATCACGGACGGGCATGCGGCATCCGCGCCCTCGCGGTGCTCGCAGTATTCCAGCCGCGCTCTCTCCTGGCAGAGGAGCCACGAGAACCCGGTCTCGAATGAACAGTGCAGGCATTGCAGCGATGCAGCGCCGGTGAGATGCGAGCAGGCATCGTCGAGCGCCGGCGCGAGCTCCGCCAGCACCACCTTCGGCTGGACCGGCTTGCGCTTGTGCACAGGCCGGGTGGCAGGCGCCCGCTCGAGGGCCTTCGGCGCGTGGTCCGCGTACGGAACGAGAGGAGCCGCCGCAACGGGCGCACGCCCGGGAAGCGGGGCTTGATTCCAGGCGTTGTAGGACAGATAGAGCGTTGCACTCGCGGTCACAAGGATCGTTGCGGCCGAGCTGAGCGGGCCGAGCCGCGATTGCGCCACCCAGGCGAGCATTACGGCGAACGCACAGAGCGACGCCCCGAATTGCGCGGCAATGCGGAATCCGATGACGCTGCCGCCGCTCGAGACCGCGGTAATGGTCAGCGCTGCGCAGAGAAAGAGCGTGAAGCCGGCCAGCAATTGCAGCGCGGCGACGCCACGCGTCGGCTTGGTTCGCGCCAGGACTTCCGGCTGCCTGGCCGGCACGACGGCGACACGGATGCCGTGCGGCTCGCGCGCAAATCGACCGCCGGCGACGAAGTCGAGGGAAGCGAGGAAAGCATCGAGCGGCGCCATGTCGACTCCGTCGATCCAGCGCTGCAGTTCCTGGCGCGGCACACCGAGCAGGGGAGCTAGCCGCCCGATGCCGCCGACCGTTTCGGCGGCGTGGCGCAGGACACTGGCGTAGCGCTCGCGCCGGTGGACTTCGCCGACCCTCGGATCGCGGCTGGCGGCGGCACGGCCAGTCGCGAGTCCCGCCAGCCGGTCGGCGAGCAGGTCGAGCTCGCGCAGGATCTCGCGCTGCACGAGCCGCGGGCCGTGCAGGCGGCCCGGAGACCAGGCGTCTCCCGTGGTGGCGACGAGCGCGGCCGCGTAATCGTCGATGACGCTGAGATAGCCCCGGCATACCGGATCGGCAATGACGCCGCGCGCGCGCTCGCACAGGCCGCGGATCAGAGGCAATGCCTCCTCGTCGGGCCAGCGCGCCGGGTTATCGGCAACGAGCTTGCGCATTCCGTCACAGTGGATGCGTGCGAGCTTGAGATCGTCGCTCAACATGCCCCCGATGCTAGTGACTCCCTTCTTACAAAGTCATCGAGCTTGGCACCCGCCGGTGTAGTTGCCCGGCGACATTGCCAGTGGGCTGTTTGCGACCCCGCAGCCCGCGGCGGCATGCCGCTTGCTCCTCGGCACCTCGCATGCCGGATCAGCCCGAGAAGCCGAAGCACGACGACGATCTCGCCCGGTGGGCGAGGGAACTCGGCGTGAGCTACGAAGAGCTCGCGTCCACCCTCAACTACGCGGGCCCGACGTTCAAGGACTTGAGCCTGTCGAGTGAGGCGCGGCGCGCGGGATCGACGTCCATCCCGTCGTAGTAGACGTAGTCGAAGCTGCCGTCGTACGAAACCACGCGGGCCGGGTTGCCCATTACGACCGCGCGCGCGGGCACCGAGCGGCTGACGACCGAGCCCGCGCAGATGACCGCGTCGTCGCCGACGGTAATGCGCCCGACGATCACCGAGTGCGCGCCGATGAATACGCGGTTGCCGATGGTCGGCGCTCCGCGATCGTCGCCGCCGCCGGCGATGCCGACGGTCACGTTCTGCGCGAGGCTGCAGTTATGGCCGACGCGCGCTTGCGGCGCGACGATGATCGAGCCATAGTGCCCGATATAGAGCCCGTCGCCGATCTCGCACTGCACCGGGAGGCTGATGCCGGTGACGATCTCGACGAGCTTCTGCGCAATCACCGCCACCGGCAGCGCCCAGCGGCTGCGCCGGACCGCCGCCTGCCCCATCCGAAAGAGGGTGCTTGCCCAAAACCCTTGCGTGAGGAAGATGGTGCGCAGCGCTGCGTCGGCGGTGACGCGGTAGCGCCGGAAGTCGAGATAGACGTGCCGCCACCACGGCGTGTGGTGCAGCTCGAGGCGCGCGCCGTCGCCGACCTGCACCCAGGTCGCGTGCGCTTTTTGCCTAGTGGCCGGGCGCATCGACGAGCAGCGGCGCCTCGTGCAGGTAGCGCGTGCTGCGCCGCCGCCCGGCGATGTCGCGGAAGACGTGCTGGACCTGCTCGGGCGTGAGCCCTACCGCCGGGGCGACGGTCTGCGCCGGCACGCCATGGTCGAGCGCGTACATGCAGACGTCGAGCGTGGCGAGGGAAATGCCGAAGAAGAACTCCTCCTGCGTCTGCGCGAGCGAATAGGTGTCGGTCGTGGGGGTGCGGCTGCGGATCTCCTCGGGCACGCCGAGCTCCGCGGCGAGCTGGTAGACCTGCGTCTTGTAGAGGTGCGCGATCGGCTTCACGTCGGCGGCGCCGTCGCCGTTCTTCACGAAGAAGCCCTGGTCGTATTCCAGGCGGTTGGGCGTGCCCGCCACGGCGTACTGCAGGCGATCGGCGTGGTAGTACTCGAGCTGCTTGCGCGTGCGCTGCTTCATGTTGGTCGTCGCGACGATGCCGAGATACACCTCGGGTGGCATGCGCGCTTCCAGCTCCTCGCCCTGCGGGCTGCGCACCACGAGGTGGAAGATGTTGTAGCCGGCGGTGCGGCTCGCCTTGCGCAGCACGATCTTGGAGCGCCAGCCCGGCCCGTATTGCGGAAATACGCGGCCGATGAACTGGTCGCGACGACGGTAGCAGCCCGCGCCGTGCAGGATCGGCGTGATGTCCTCCAGCACGACATCGATGCCGAGCCACTCGGCGATGCTCTTGCCCAGGCGAAGGCTGTCGGCATCCGAGTCCTGCTCGGGCATGAAGAGGCCCAGCACGCCGGTCGGGCCGAAGGCGCGCACGCACAGTGCGGCGACCACGCTCGAATCGACGCCGCCGGAAAGCCCCAGCACCACCCCTTTGCGGCGCAGGCGCCGCAGCACCTGGCTGCGCAGCGCGGCGCTGATCCGGTCGATCTCCGCGGGCGCATCGATGGCGAGCTTCAGCGGATCGAAGCGCGCATTCATGCGGCGGCGAGCGCCCTGCGCGCGATCTTGCCGTTTTCGCTCTTCGGCAGCTGGCCGCGGAATTCGACGATCGAGGGCACCATGAAGTCCTCGAGCCGCGCGGCGCAGTGGCGGATCACGTCGCGCTCGGTCAGGCCGTCCTCCGCCGCGACGATCGCCTTGATCGCGGTGCCGAGAATGGGATCGGGCACGCCGATCACCGCGGCCTCGCGGATCCCGGGCAGCTCGTAGAGGACGTTTTCCACTTCCTTCGGGCTCACCTTCTCGCCGCGCGCCTTGATGATGTCGTCCTTGCGGCCGACGAAGTACAGGTAGCCGTCGGCGTCCATCCGGAAGAGATCCCCGGTGTACAGGACTTTCTCCCACGGGAAGGGGCCGGGCTTCAGCACCCGCGCCGTCGCCGCCTCGTCATTCCAGTAGCCCTTCATCACGTGCGCGCCGCGAATCACCAGTTCGCCGGTCGTGCCGGGCGGCACGCTCTCGCCTTGCTCGTCGACGACATAGGCCTCGGTTCCGGGGATCGCGATGCCGACCGATTCAGGCCGCACCGCGAGCTGCTCCGGCGGCAGGTAGGTGCAGCGCTTGCATTCCGTCAGGCCATACATCGAATAGAGCTTCGCCTGCGGAAAGAGCTTGCGCAGCCGCTCGATGTGCGCCCGCGGCAGTGCCGCGGCGGTGTTCGTGAGGTAGCGCAGCTCGGGAAACATGCCTGGCGTGAGGTGCTTCATCTGCAGGAGCATCGCCGCGAGCGTCGGCACCAGCGGGAAGCCGGTCACGTGCTCGCTTTTCAGCTTTTCCAGCACCACGGCCGGGTAGGTGAACGATTTCTCCAGCACCAGCGTGGCGCCGACCTTCGCGCACATCAGCGCCTGGTAGAGGCCGTAATCGAACGCGAGCGGCAGGACGGAGAGCACGATGTCGCTCTCGCGGCTCTCGAGGTAAGTGGTAATCGAGCTCGCCGCGGCGGCGATATTGGCGTGCGTCATCGTCACGCCCTTGGGGAAGCCGGTCGAGCCGGACGTGTACACGATCATCGCCACGTCGAGGTCGATGCCCGGGCTCGGCAGGGTCGCTGGCTCGAGCTCGAAGGGCGCGACCAGCGTGCGCATGACTGCGGGCGCGCGGTCGCGCCCCGCACGCGCGACCGGCTCGAGCCGAGGCTCGGTGACCAGCACCTTGGCCGTGCAGTGGTTCAGGATATAGGCGAGCTTGTCGCTCTTCGTGCCCGGATTGACGACGCTGAACACGCCGCCCGCGAGGAGCGTGCCGAAGATGGCGACCAGCGCCTCGGGCGAGTTGTGCAGGAAAACGACGACGCGGTCGCCGCGCTGGACGCCCTCTCTCACCAGTTGCGCGGCGAACGCGGCAGCGCGCTCGGCGAGCGCCGCGTAGGTCAGGCGCGCCGGCCCGGCCACGAGCGCCGTCTTGGCCGGAAAGCGGCGCGCGCTCTCCAGCAAGAACGATTCGCAGCGCATGGTCAGGCGACGAGCTCGATCTCTTTCCGGGCGCCGAGCTTGCGGTCGACGTAATTCGCGATGGCGCGGATCGAGTCGAGGTTCTCCGGCAGCATCTCGTCGTCGTGCACCGCGATGCCGAAGGTCGTCTCGAGGAAGCAGACCAGCTCGAGCACGCCGGTCGAGTCGATGATGCCGGCGTCGAGGAGCGATGCGTCGGGCGCGATGGCATCGCCATCGTCGCGAAACAGGAAGTTCTCGCCGATGAATCGGCGCACGGCCAGGCTGATGTCGTGTTTCATGGAGGGCAGAAGTTCCGGGCAATCGAGACGATAGCGGAGCTTCGTGACACGGGACCCCGCCGCGCCCGCGCCCTTCAGATCAACGGCCGCACGTAGCACGAGTGCAGGATCTGCGTGGAGAGAATCCCGAGGAAAGCCATGTTGTCGCCCGCTGAAACCCGTCCAAGCGGACTACGGCACTTCTGCACGAGCCGGCGCACGGCGGCAGGTTCGAAGTAGCCGGCGCTCGCGATCGCCTCGGGAGCGAGCAGCGCTTCGACGTATCGCGGCGCGTCGCCCTGCAGGAAGCTCTCGCTGTCGGGCGCCCGGTAAGGCTGCTTCGGCCGCTCGACGATCGAGGCGGGCAGGTAGCGGCCGAGGGCCTCGCGCAGCACGTGCTTCTCGCGCAGGCCCTTCACCTTCATCGTCGGCGGCAGCATCGCGCCCAGCTCGACTACCCGGTGGTCGAGGAAGGGAAAACGCCCCTCCACGGCGTGCGCCATCGCCACCCGGTCGCCCTGCGAGGAGAGGATATAGCCGGGAAGAAGGCCCCCGGCCTCGAGGTACTGGGCGCGCGAAAGCGGGTGCCAGGAATTGAATGCCGCCGGCAGGCTCGAGCGCAGCTCCTCGAGCGGATCGTAGCCGTTGATGGTCGCGGCGAGGTCCCGCGAATAGAACTGCCGGATGCGCCGCGTGAGCCTGAAGCGCGGCAGGTGCGAGAACAGCGGATCCTCGCTCGCCTCCAGCCCGGGTCGGAAGAAGGCCTCCAGGTACTTCGCAGGCTGCGATTGCAGCGCGCCGAGATAGGGATAGAGGCGCCGCAGGAGGAGCGGCCGCCACTTCGAATCCGGCCGGCGCGCCCAGAAGCGGCGCACCAGCGCCTCCTTGAAGATGTCGTAGCCGCCGAAGACTTCGTCGGCGCCTTCGCCGGTGAGGACGACCTTGAATCCGTGGTCCCGCACCTGCCGGGAGAGAAGGTAGAGCGCCGCCGGCGCCGAGCGCAGCACCGGCCGCTCGGTGTGGCGGATCACCTGCTCGAAGCTCGCGGCGATGTCGCTACCTTTGCAGCGGAGCGCGGAATGCTCCGTCTGCAGCGCTTCTACCAAGGTCCTTTGATGGGTGGACTCATCGAGCTCCGGCGATTCAAACTCCAGGGAGAAGGTGCGCAGCGCAGGGTTGTGGCGCTTAGCAAGGGCGGTGGTCGCCGAGGAGTCGAAGCCGCCGCTGAGGTACGCGCCCACCGGCACGTCGGCGCGCATGCGGATGCGCGTGGCGTCGGCGAGGAGCGCTTCCACGCGCTCTCGTGCTTCGGCCTCGCTCCAGCGCTCGCTCTCGCCTCGGACCGGGAAAGCGAGCCTCCAGTAGGGCTCGACCTTGAACGTTCCGTTCTCGGCGATGAGCTGGTGCCCCGGCGGCAGCTCATGGACGCCCTTGAAGGCGGTGCGCGGCGCGAGCGGCGCCCAGAAGGTGAAGCACTGGTCAAGGCCGAGGGGATCGAGCTCGGGCCGCAATCCCGGGTAAAGGAAGAGCGATTTCACTTCGGAGGCGAAGACCAGGACGCCGTCGTGCACCGCGTAGTAGAGCGGGCGCACGCCCATGCGGTCGCGCGCCATGACGAAGCGCTCGCGCGCCTTGTCCCAGATCGCGTAGGCGAAATCGCCGTTGAACGATTGCACGCAGGCCGGCCCGTGCTCCGCGAACGCGTGGAGGATGGTTTCGGTATCGCTGCGCGTGCGGAACTGGCGCCCGCGCGCGGCGAGCTCTTCTGTCAGCTCGACGTAGTTGAAGATCTCGCCGTTGAACGTGACCCAGAGCTTGCCGTCCGCGGTCGAGAGCGGCTGTCTTCCGCCGGCGAGGTCGATGATCGAGAGCCGGCGGTGCCCGAGGCCGGCGCGCCGGTCGAGGTAGACGCCGGCGGCATCCGGTCCGCGATGGCGCACCGCCTCGACCATCCGCTCGAGCACGGAACGCGGCGCGAGCGGGCGAGGCTGCAGCGCGAAGAAGCCGGCGATGCCGCACATGGAAGCGCCCAAAGTAAGGGGGTTCGTGCGACTTTGGTGATCCCCTCGGCTAGTCCCTTTGGAGCGCCGCTAGAATCGCGCCATGCCCTTCAGCGCATTCAGCTTTTCCCGCTGGATCGACGAGCACGCGCATCTGCTCAAGCCGCCGGTCGGTAACCAGCTGGTCTTCCCTGCCGCCGAGGACCTGATCGTGCAGGTGGTTGGCGGCCCCAACCAGCGCACCGACTATCACGACGATCCCTACGAGGAGTTCTTCTACCAGCTGCGCGGCAACATCGTCCTCAACGTGATCGAGGATGGGCGGCCAGGGCAGATCCCGGTGAAGGAGGGCGAGATCGTGCTGCTGCCGCGCCATTACCGGCATTCGCCGCAGCGGCCCGAGCCCGGCTCGGTAGGGCTGGTGGTGGAGAAGATCCGGCCGCGCGACATCGACGATGCGTTCGAGTGGTATTGCCCGAAGTGCTGGGCGCGTGTGCATCGGGTGCAGCTCAACGTGCAGGACATCGTGCGCGACCTGCCGCCCGCGTTCGAGAAGTTCTACTCGAGCAGCCGCAAATGCCCGCAGTGCGGGCACGTCCATCCGGGGAAGGGCTAGGTGGCGAGCGAGAGGCGGATGCGGTTGCGCCCGAAGACGTAGGCGTAATCGCGCGTCGCGGCGAGCTCGCGCGTGAGCAGCACGCCGAGGCCGCCGACTTTGCCCATCTCCACCCGGTAGGCGAGCGGATTGAAGGCGGGCGCCGTGTCCTCATACGTCACCTGGACTCCGGGCGCCTTGGCCTCGAGGGTGACCCAGATCGGGGCATCGGTATCGGCCCGGTGTCCATGGGTCACCGTGTTGACGAAAAGCTCCTCCAGCACCACGTTCAGCCGCAGGCATTTTTCCCGGGCAACCGAGCTGTCCGCGCAGAACTGCTCGACGAAGGAGCCGATGCGCCGCAATTCGGCTCGCCGTGCAAGAAACATTGCTGAACGGGCATTTTTCACGCGATCGGGCATAAGGTGGCGAGCATTATAGAATCCGCCAAAACACCCTCTGGGAGCCACTTATGCGCTGGACCCTCGCTGCAGTTCTGCTCGCATTCTCGACGCTCGCCGCGGCGAACGACGTGGGCGAGATCAAGGTCGCCAAGGGCGATGCGTACCTCGAGCGCGGCAAGGAGCGCCTGGCGGTCAAAGTGGGCATGCCGGTGCAGCAGTCGGACAAGGTCGTGACCGGCGCCGACGGCACCGTCGGCATTACCTTCTCCGACAACAGCCTGCTTTCGATCGGCCCCGGTAGCACGCTCGCCATCGACCGGTACGTGTTCGACTCCACCACCCATGCCGGCCAGTTCGACAGCACCCTCTCCAAGGGCACGCTGGCGGTCATCTCCGGCAAGATGGTCAAGCAGTCGCCCGATGCGATGCGCGTGCATACGCCGTCGGCGATCATGGGGGTTCGCGGCACGGAGTTCATCGTCAAAGTCGACCGCTGATGGGGGCGGTAGCGGTCATCGCCGCCATCGGCCTCGCCGTGTTTCTCCTGCGGCCTTCCGCTCCGAAAGAAACCGTCGTCGTCCTGCCGAGTGCAGACGGGCACATCGGCACCGTCGTCGTCCAGCGCGGCGACACCAAGCAGGTGCTCGACAAGCCCTACGCCGCGAGTCGCAGCGACGAGGACAAGGTCGAGCAGCTTTCCGCCGCCGAGGTCGCCGAAACGTTCGGCAGCACGCTGCAGGCGCTGCCCGCGCGGCCGACGAACTTCACGGTCTACTTCATCACGGGCACCGACGAGCTCACGCCGGAGTCGAAGGCCGAGCTGCAGGACATCCTGGCCGCGTTGAAGGAGCGCCCGCTACCCGACGTGCAGGTCATCGGCCACACCGACACGGTGGGCGAGCTGCTCGGCAACGATCGCCTCTCGGCGCAGCGCGCCGAGACGGTGAAGGGCTTTCTGGTCGAGATCGGCATCCCGGCCGGGCGCATCACCACCGCCGGCCGCGGCGAGCGCGAGCCGCTCATCCGCACGCCCGACGAGACCGACGAGCCGCGCAATCGCCGCGTCGAGATCAACGTTCGCTGAAGCGGGCGCACACCAGCGTCAGATCGTCTGATTGCTCGGCGCTGCCCGCGAAGCGCCGCACGCTGTCTCGCACCGCGGCGACGATCGCTTCCGGCGTCGCTCCCGCGAGGGTCGCGAGGAGCTCCATGAGGTGGACTGAGCCGTAGAGCTCGTTCTTCTCGTTCATCGCCTCGGTGACGCCGTCGGTCACGGCGCAAAGCCAGCCGCCCGGCTCGAGGTGGACGTTGCTGCTCTCGTAGCGGAAATTGCGGATCACGCAGAGCGGCGGCCCGCCGGAGGCCATCAGGCGCTCGGGCTTGCCGCCGGGCTGGCAGGCGACCGGCGGCTCGTGCCCCGCGCTGCAGTAGGCGAGCCGCCCGGTCTCGATGTCGAGCACCCCGGCAAACGCGGTCACGAAGAGCGACTCGCGGTTATCGCGGCTGATCTCGGAATTCGCCTGCGTGAAGATGTCCGCCGGGTCGCGCACGCCGCGCAGGGCGATGCTCTTCAGGAGCGATTTGGACAGCGCCATGAAGAGGCTCGCCGCGAGGCCCTTGCCCGACACGTCGCCGACGAGGAAGAAGACATGCCGCTCGTCGACCATGAAGCAGTCGTAGAAGTCGCCGCCGACCGTGCGTGCAGGCTCAAGCAGCGCGGCGAGGGCGAAGCGCCTCTCGCCGGCGAACAGCTCGTCGGGCGCCGGCAGCAGCCCCATCTGGATGCGGCGCGCCGCCTCGAGCTCGCCGGCGACGCGCGCCTGCGCTTCGCGCAGCGCCCGCCGCTGGCGATCGGCTTCGGCGAGCGTCGAGGCCAGGAGCGTGGCGTACAGGAAAGCGGCGCCGATGGCGGGCGCGGCGAAGCTGATGAGCAGCCCGAACCGGAACGCGCCGATGCCTCCGGCGACGAGCGCCATCACGATCGCTACCAGCAGGCTCGCGGAGACCCAGGGCCTGAGCGCGGGCACCGAGAACACGAGCACGAGGCCGGCGACGGCGAGCAGCGCCGCCTCGATCCAGCTCGCCGCGGTCGGCCGCCGCAGGTATTCGCCGTCGAAGATCTGCTCGAGGATCTGCGCGTGGATCTCGACCCCCGGGATGCGCTCGCCGAGCGCGGTGGTCTGGAAGTCGAGCAGTCCCAGCCCGGTCATGCCGATGAGGACGAGCTTGTTCTCGAGGAGCTCCGGCGCCGCGGTGCCGGACAGAATGTCCTCGGCCGAGATGAATCGCTCCTCGTCGTGTTGCCCGAACCAGACGTAGAGCGAGCCATCGGACTGCACCGGGATCTCGAGGTTGCCGACGCCGAGCGTCACGCGCTCGCCGCCGCGGTCGGTGAGCCGCAGCAGCGGCACGCCCGCCGCGACGCGGATCATTTCCACCGACAGCGCCGGCACGATCACGCCGCCGATGCGGGCGACGAGGGGCACACGGCGCACGATCACTTTGGCGTCCGAGCTGATCAGGCCGCGCCCGTCGGCCGCCTTGTTGATCTCCGGGCGGCTTTGCAGGTGCCCGTCGAAGCGCCTGAGCGGCAGGTCGCGCATCGAGGACACCTTCGTCGGCGCGACGCCGGGCGGGAACGGATAGCGGCGGTCGCGGTATTCGAGGCCGGCGATGCCCATGACCACTTTGCCTGGCTGGATGGCGCGCGCGAACGTGGCATCGGCGGTGGGGGACGAGCGATCGGGCTCCACGAAGAGGAAGTCGACTCCGACGGCCGCGGGGCGCGCCTTGTTGATCGCGGTTATGAGCTCGGCCATCACCGTGCGCGGCCAGGGCCACTGGCCGCGCGTATCGAGGGTGCGCTCGTCGATCGCGACGATGACCGCCGGCATGGTGCTGCGCACGCGCGGCATCAGCTTCTGATAAGCATCGAACACTGCGTCGCGCAAGCCGGCGAGCGGGGCCGGCTCGAGACCCACGAGCAGGCACAGAGCCGCGAGCAAACCGGCGCCGACTACGCGCGGGCCCGGGGCCAGGCTCCTCAGAGATCTATCTCCAGGCCGTCGTGCGCGGCCGAGACCTGCAGGACCTGCTCGCCGCGCGTCAGCTCTTCGAGGCGCCGCGCATCGCGCAGCAGCGTCTCGATGGCGGCGTCGCTGTTGGCCGGCTCATGGTGGAAGAGCACGAGATGCTTCGCACGTGCCATCTGGCAGAGCTCCACGCCGACCACGTTGCTCGAGTGGCCCCAGTCCTCCTTCACCGAGATCGCCTCGGCGAGCGAGTACATGGCATCGAAGATCACGAGATCCGCATCGCGGAAGAACCCCACCACGGCCTCGGTCTGCGCCCGTTCCTCGAGCTTGTGCTCGGAGTCGGTGGTGTAGAC
>Ga0134121_10003757_pt1 | contig 12538 bp, 10 predicted proteins | sample KB301_FD_96463 | JGI IMG/M metagenome (GOLD analysis project Ga0134121, IMG submission 96463) | Terrestrial soil microbial communities without Nitrogen fertilizer from Kellogg Biological Station, Michigan, USA - KB3-0-1 | ecosystem: Environmental > Terrestrial > Soil > Unclassified ...
CGGCAGCGCCACCGCCGGCAGCGACTACCAAATCGCATCGGGCGCCTTGACCTTCGCCCCTGGCGAGACGACCAAGACCATCACCATCCAAGTCAAGGGCGACAGCAGGAAGGAGGCCAACGAAACGTTCTACGTCGACCTGTTTGGCCTTAGCAGCAATGCGCTGTTCACCAAGAACCGCGGCATCGGCACAATCCTGAACGACGATTGAACGCACGGATCCGGCAAAGCGGCCATGCTGGGCAATAAGTGCGTCGAGGGTTGCCCGGTGATTAGCCTGGACCGCTTCCACGCCAGCCAAACGGTTTTCGTAGTCCAACCGAAGAAAACTGCGTTTTCGCTGGAAATAATGAGGAATTTGAGTATCCCCGACAGGGGTCGAACCTGTAACCTTCGGCTTCGGAGCGGTAGGTTTTTCCTTGGCTGAATAGCTCAAAACCCCAATGATTTCCGGCATTTTCGCATAACCGCTCTTAGGTTGCAAGCGTTTTCCGGCACTTGCGAGCGATTGCAAAAAACAGCGGAAATTCCGCAGTTTTCGAGATGGTGGAGATCGCTCTGCGGAATCTTCCGCAATAATTTGGGTTCCAACAAGACGAACCATAAGCTGTACAACTTGGCCAGACGGCGAGAGCGGCTTCACATCGGAGGGACAAGATTCTCGACCTTACGCCGACGTAGTCACTCTTCTCGCGGCGCCTAAACAGTAACAACGCGACTGCAAACGCCCGAATAAACGGCAGCTTGGACCAAGCCTTCAGGTAGAGACGCTGCTCGTACTTTCGAAAACACGTTTCACCTTGGGCGCGAAGCAGTTGTGGAAGGTCAGAGGTGTCTCAATTGCTGAATGCACCAAGAGAGCCTTGGACCAAAGGGTGCCCGCCACACTTTCCAGCGGTTCTTCCTTCGTCGAGGCTCAAGTGATACACTAATCCCATTTCCCGGATACTAGGGCGTTCAGGTTCAAACGCCTCGTAGAACGCGCCCTTGGTGTGAGTGTTGAGGTTATCGCACACCAAGATCACTTTGGCGCATTCGGCGTAGCGGCCCTCCAGCAAGCGAGCCATTTCGACGGCCCAATCGATCTTCGTTTTCCGCTCGCGAACGGCTACGTCACGCCTGCCCGCCAAAGGTTCGGCGAACATGAAGATGGCAGCCGTCCCGGCGCGCTCGTATTCGTAGTCGACTCGCTTGGCGTGCTGGGCCGTGGCGGCAATGGGCACTCGCGTTTCTTTCAACAACTGCACCGGTTGTTCGTCCATGCACAGGACAGGCACCTTCGGATCGTACGGTTTTTCGTAGGTTTCCAGCACTTCTTCCATGTGAGCAACAAACTCGGCGTCCGCTTCCGCGGGGATCACCCAGTATTCGATCTTCCGGTTCGTCATGCCATTTTTTTTAGCGTGCGCCGGACCGTTTCGTAGCTCACCGAGTCCACGATTTCCAATTCCACGACCTTGCGTGCCAGCAACCGTAGCGTCCAATTGTTGTAGCCTTTGGGCGGCGGGCTCAGTCGCGTCGCAATGATGCGGGCTTCCTGGTCGCCCGTCAACAACTTCTCCACGGACGGTTGTTTACGCTCAGTTCGGTTGAGCGTCTCTTCGAATCCTTGCTCGACGAATCGTTGCCGAAGTCTCTCACGGTTCTGGTCCGACACGAGAATGCTTCCGCGATCCGCTCATCGGTCCAATTCCCGACCATCCGCATTTGCCTTGAGCAAAATCTGAGCACGCCGGACCTTCTGACCGGTCCCCTTCAGCTTTTTGACAACACCTTGAAACTCGACTCGTTCTTGCTTCGTTGGCAGTGACGACATAGGAGACCGAATCGCGCTAGATGTGGTGCATTTTATTGCATTCGCGAATCCCTCAATGACTCCATCAAACACGGCGGCGGCGGCGAACGCTGTCGAAGATGACGGCGCCGAGAATGACAAAGCCAAGGACGATCATTTGTGGCCGGCTTTGGACGTTTAGCAGGTTCATTCCGTTGGCGATGACGGCGGTGGTGAAGGCGCCGATCAAGGTGCCGTATATGGTGCCTTCGCCACCGCTGAGGCTAGTGCCACCGACGACGACGGCAGTGATTGTGTAGAGCTCGTAGGTGACGCCGAAGTTGTGCGAACCGCTGGTGAACTGCGATGCCATCATGATGCCGCCGACGCCGGCGAGCATGCCGCTGAGGGTGTAAACGAGGATGAGGATCCGCCCAACTGGAACGCCGGAGAGCCGGGCCGCCTCGCGATTGCCACCGACGGCGTAGATGTAGCGGCCCAGGCGTGTTCGCGTCATGAGAATGTGAGCCGCGATGTAGAGCACGATCATGAGGACGACGCCATTGGGAAGATTGAAAAGATCGGCGCCCCGGCCCAACCAGGCGAACGAGCTAGGGACATCGTTGATCGATTGGTCCTGCGAAATCACTCCGGCGAGTCCACTGCCAATTAGCAGCATTGCCAGCGTCACGATGAAAGGGGGAACGTCGAAACCCCGAATGACCGCCCCGGTGAAGAGTCCAACTCCGGCGCAAAGGAGGATCGCGACTGCACAGGCGGCAATCACGCCAAGGGGTTGGGCGTCGCGGCCTCCGCAGTAACTACGTATCAGGGTTGCCGCTATGACGGACGAAAGTGCGATCAGGCTGCCGACCGAGAGGTCGATGCCGCCCGTTATGATAACCATGGTCATGCCGATGGCGATGATGGCGATGATCGAGATTTGGCTCGCGATGTTTCGCAAATTGGTCGGTTTCAAAAAGTCTGGCCAAAGGTACGGTGTGGGCTGCACAATGCGCGGGTTTCCCAGGGCAGGGTAATCATTCGCTAAATCGGCTAGCGAATGCCAGCTGGCCGTCTGCTGCGTGCACGCGATAACGTCGATTCTTTGATTCAATTTCCGAAGCGTTTCGCGTGCGTCTTTGGGTTCGCCCCGGACGACGGCAGCAATACTCGGCTTCGCGATTTGGGTCTGAAGGTGTTCTGCGAATTCGATGTCATCGGATTGATCGCGGACGACGATGACGACGCGGGCGGAGCGGTCGATCGTGACGGCGACTTGCCGGGCAGCGGCTTCGCCGGTGGGAAACTGGTCGTTGAGCGTCGCCACACTGAAGAACGTGCAGAGAATCGCGAGCGGCAGGACAACGCCGCAGTCGGAAAGCACGAGGAAAAGCAACCGTTTCAGCATAAGAAATCTCCTCCGTTACGCCATCGCAAGCTTCAGAATCTCCTCGGGTGCCGCCTGGCGAGCGTCGACTTCGCCGGTGACGCGACCGTCGTGCATAACGAGAACGCGGTCGGCCATGCCGAGCACTTCGGACATCTCCGAACTGACCAAGATCAGAGATTTGCCCTCGGCTGCCAACTCGTTCATGAGCAAATAGATTTCATACTTGGCGCCGACGTCGATGCCACGCGTCGGCTCGTCGAAGATCAGCACTTCGCATTGGCGGGCAAGCCACTTGGCGAGGACCACTTTTTGCTGATTGCCGCCGGATAGGTTCCCTGCGACTTGTTCCATGCCGGACATCTTAATCTTCAGCGCGTCGATGTATTGGCGGAGTTCGTCGCGTTCCTGGCGAGCTCGGACGAAGCAGAAGCGAACGAGGCGATCCAGGTTCGGCAGACCGAAATTCTCGCGCACCGAATGCCGCAGCGTCAGCCCTTGCGTTTGGCGATCTTCGGGCAAAAGACCGATGCCTGCCGCGATGGCGTCCTGTGGCGAGCGAATCCTGAGAGACTTGCCGTCAAGGCGAATCTCGCCCGCGTCACGGCGATCAGCGCCGAAAATCAAGCGCACGGTTTCCGTCCGGCCAGCGCCGATCAATCCCGTGAGCGCAAGAATTTCGCCTCGGCCTACGTGGAAGGAAACCTCGCGAACCGCCAAGCCACCGCGCAATCCGATGACCTCCAATCTCGGCGCGCCAGGTGTCACCGAACGTGGCGGAAATTCGCCGCTCATCTCGCGACCGACCATCATGGAGACGATCTCCTGACGGGTGATTTCGCCCAACGGCCGTTCGCCGACATTTTCCCCGTCGCGCAGGATTGTAATGCGGTCAGCGATAGTGAAGATCTCATTGAGCCGATGGCTAACATAGATGATGCCGATCTGTTGCTTGCGCAATTCAGCTATGATCGTGAACAGGCATTCGACTTCATGCGACGTGAGGGCGGCCGTCGGCTCGTCCATGACGAGGATGCGGGCGTTGAATGCAAGGGCCCGGGCGATCTCGACCAATTGTTGCTGCGCGGTCGTCAGGTGCTTGCACGGCGCGTCGAGGTCGATTACGACGCCGAGCCGTCGAAACAATTCTTCCGCGCGGCGGCGCTGTTGCGTATGGCGGATGAAGCGGGCATGCGTCATCTCCTTGCCGAGGAAGATATTGTCCACGGCGTTCAATCCTGGAATCAGGTTGAACTCCTGATAAATAACAGCGATGCCGGCGCGGCGAGAATCCTGTGGGGAACGAAATCGGATAGGGCGGCCATCGATGGCGATGGAACCGTCGTCCGCGGCAAAGGCGCCACCGAGGATTTTCATCAGGGTGCTTTTGCCCGCACCGTTTTCGCCGAGAAGAGCGAGAACCTCACCGCGCTGCAGCGTGAGATCGACCCCCCGGAGTGCCTGAACGCCGGGAAAGGAGCGAACGATTCCGCGCATCTCAAGAAGTGGTGTTGTCATAGGCCAATCGCCTTTTCCAAGGCGGCCATGCCTACCACCTTCAAAGTGTCGAAATGCCAATTCACTTCAGCTCTGGATCTCTTAGTCCATCCGCCCTGCGATAAAGTATCGTCGGAATGAGCGTTTGTGGGGGAACGTCTTCGCCCCTTGAATAGCGGATGAATGCCCCGACGATCTCGACCCCCATGCGGTCGGGGAACTGGATTGGGTCGGCGTAGATTTTGCCCTCCTTGATCGCTTGCTTGCCTTCGGGTTGGCCGTCGAAACCAATAACCATAACCTGGCCGGACCTATTCGCCTTTTCGATTGCGGCGACGGCTCCCAAGGCGGAAGGATCATTAATCGCAAAGATGCCACGCAGATTCGGATGAGCTTGCAAAGTATCTTCCGCTGCTTTCAGGCCGACGTCCTTCGCGCCACCGCCTTCGAGTTCCTTGACGATCTGGATTCTCACCGGCGATTTGGCGTTGTGGGCATCTATCACCTCGCGAAAACCCTTGACGCGCAGCTGGCACGATTCGGCCTGCTTGAAATGCAGGATCGCGATTTCCCCACCTTGTTCACCCAGCGCCTCGATCATGGCAACTCCCGCCTCCTTGCCGCCGCCGTAATTATCGGTCGCGATCTGCGTCACAATCTTCACACCCGATTCGTTGCATGGAATGTCGACGGTGAAGACCGGAATGCCGGCGGCGTTCGCCTCCTGGATTACCGGCACAATCGCCTTCGAATCACACGGACTGAGAACGATAGCGGCAACCTTCTTGACGATGAAATCCTTGATCTGATTGCTCTGCTTAGCTACATCCTTGTCGCCGCTGACAACAATGGTCTCGTAGCCTTGTTTTTTGCCTTCGCTGGTGATGTTGTCGCCAATGACTTTGAAAAACGGATTGTCAAGCGTGAGCAACGAGACGCCGATTGTGCCTTTGGATTTGGCCGCGGTCTTGTCGCTGTCACGGCTACTGCAACCGGTGAGTGTGATCACACAGAAGCCAAGGAGGAGAAATAGTTTCATGTTGGTTACTGGTCTCGATGGTGGGATTTCGGAGCAAGTGCCATGCTAGGCGCCCTGTTTGCTATGTCAATTATCAAAGGCGCAAACAGTCAAAAAACTGTTGTGCCGGTGAGCCGAGCTTTGTAAGCAGGGTTAGCGCCGCCATCCGACGATCAGGAGCGGTGGTTCCCGCCCCAGCGTGGCGCCGTCAGCGAGCCGGAGTGCGATTTCAAGGCGTTGGCACACTGCCCGACCCGCTCCGCCAACTCGGCATACGTATACTTCCCACCCTCGTCGATATAGGCGACCTTGGCAGCCCGGCGCGGGACCAAGTTGCGAACAATCAATTCAACAGCGGCGTTGTACTTCTTGGGTGATGGTGGAATCATGCCGCTCATTTGGTTTTTGGCGGAGGGGAGGAACCGGAAGTTCCTCCATCCCTTAGCACGGCCAAACGAATATTACTTTCCTTTCGCCGCCGGCGTTGCCGTGACGCCGCTGTAGGGATACTTGGTGATCGTTTCCCACGCTATTTCCTGGAGAACGCGATCCGTTTTGTCATCATACTTCTTGTCTTTTTTCAGCAGGCTGGACGGGGGCAAGCCCACCGGGCTTTGGCGATAAATCGCGGCAAAGTGCAAATACGTGTTGAGCGCTTCCAGCGGCGCCGTGGGATGGCTGATTGCATCGCGGAACAGTTCGCCTTGGGTGGCTATGCCAGGCATCTCCTTGTTGATAATCTTGGTCCGCAACGTGATGGTCGCCTGAGCGCTGGGCACCAAGAACAAGACTTTTTTGCCCTTGCCATACTTCTTGTTGATGTCGTCGGCTTGGGCCTCAAGAGCTCTGATGTTGATCTCATGGATCTTCACGAGCTGCTCGACGGTCTTGTTGCGATCCACTTTGCCGGCGCCTTTGCCGCTTTGGGGAAACGTCTGCATGTCCGCGTCGTAGGCGCCCCAGGAGACTTGAGCACTAAAGCGCATGTTGGGATTGTGCTCCAGTCCAAGTTTGACAAAGTTCTCAATGCCCTGGTCGGGCGCCTGGATCGGCGCCATCACAAAGACGTCCACCTCGCCCTTTTTGAGGGCTTTTTTCGCCTCATTCTTGGCCTCCGCCAAGTTCCACTGCGCCAGGGTGGGGTTACCGCCAATTTGCTGGTGGCCCACCAATTTGTGGTCGCTGAGGCCTGCCGCCTTGGCTAGCTCGCCGAGCGGCGCAGGAACGTACCACTGCAAGCTGTGCGAGGTAAAAAAGACGCGCAAGCCCTTGGTGGCCGTGTCTTGTTTCTTCGCCGGTGCCTTGTCCTGGCTGACCGCCATTGCCGGCACGGCTAACGCTAGCGTCAGCACGGCCAGCATCACGAGTTTTGCCGATTTCTTCATGGCCAACCTCCCAACCTTCATCAAAATGGAGAGATGTGTATTCCGCCGAAACGCCGCGTTGCATGTTCACACGGCACGTCCCGCCCGTCAATGCTTTTCAGGAATCGCTGAGGATCATTGATACAATTATCGCCGCAAATGGAATCCTGATTCCGCCGTCATTTACTTGCGGCTAGTGCCGCTTCCACTTCGTCAGTTTCGTGCCCTTGAAAAGGCTGGTTTTAATTGATCCATGTTCAGCGGATTAAACGATTGTTCACCGTTTTTTCGCGCGAAACTCGTGAACTGGAAGCGGCACTAGCATGGTAATTTTACCATGAGCCTCAGCAACGGAGAGAGCTTTTCCCTGTCGAGTTCATGCACGCCAACCTTCACATATTGCGCGAGAACAAAAGCTAGAAAAGCCTGCTGCTTGCTGTTGAATATCGCGCTTATCGCGCTTGAGGCGTTGGTCGCCCGTTCGTCGCGGGTAGTTTGGGTAGCGCATAGGCAACGTAAGCCAGCACGTCGAAGAGGTCGCTTTTCTCAGCGTCGATGATCTTTTGCATTTCGGCGAGTTGGTCGCTGCCGAAGCCATTCTCGGCCAACCCTCGCAGTAGTGTGGCGCGGGTACCCTCTTTACTCCGCAGGGATTTTAAGTCCGCTACAAGGGCTATTTTGTACGGGGCAAGGACTATTGAGAACGCTTGCAAATGGCGTCTTTTTCTGTGTAAAGTGTGTGTTGGTACCGAAGTGGCATCGTCCTTGCGACGACCACGGTATGGAGGGATGATGGAGGGACAGGATTTGAGTCGAGAGCAGATCCAGAATCCCTTCGAACAGGCAGCACGTAATCTCTACGCCATCTGCGACTATGACTCGAATCATCGCTTCATCGAGCTTGCAAAGCTCTCAGGTATTCTTATTTGGCGGCACGCGGACTCTTCCCTCAGTTCAATCTCTCCGGGTATCAGGTTTCTTTGATTGCAGATGTCTGGCGGTTTGCCTCCACAAGGCTTCGAGGGCAATCAGCGGCATCGTGAACACTCGAAGTACCCGTTCGACTGGATCCTTGAATATGGCCTGGATTTGCCTGGCGTCTTCAACCATGGGTTCGTCAACATCAGCAATCAACGTGCCCGATTGCGATTTTTCGTAGAACCCGGTTGGGCTGCGTTTTGAGTTCGCACCTATGAACGTGTCGTGTAGCGGATGATGTGACAATCGCTTGCCGATCTTTGCATGGTCAACCGACGAGACCGGCAATACTTTGGCAGCGCGCAAGTCGAGAGAAAGTTCGCGCTCAAAGCACTCCTTGATGGCCATCTCCAGTTCTGGTGACACGACGTAACCGGGCATCCGCTCGATCCTGGCATCGGCCGGCTTGTTCACCACGGCAAACGACTCGCGTTCCCAAACCATCCCAGGTTGATCCGGCCGGCTTCCGCCTCCGGGGAAAACGACATGTTCAACTTCAAGGTGGTACTGGTAATTTGGCTTGACCGAACCATCGACCTGGGACGAATTCGTGCGTGAGGTCGGGAATTCAAAATCGTAGACTTCGACAGGTTGCCCCGACCAAATCGTAACAAGCCTTCTTTCCGCGCGAACCCCGTTGCTCATTGCGGCCAGCTGACGCTCGTCCATAATAATCGCGTCAAAGCCCGTGATTGGATCGAGAGATTGATTCGTGCCTCGGCGCTGCGAATTCTGGCCGGCCTTCTGGGTCGTTCCCCGGCAAAGTAGCATGGTGGGCTGGTTGCCTGCGCGGAGGTCGGCCTCGGACATCCACACCAGTACCAGCACGTGAGCCGTATTGTCGTAAAGTTTGCCGCCCTCATCTTCTTCAAGAGTCTGCAAGTAAATGCCCCGATTTCTGAAGCTGTCCCATTGAGATGGCGTGACAGTCGTCCCATCGTCTTTGCGAACTGCCAGAACAATCGTGTTTTCGTCGAGGCCTGCCGATCGGGGATTGCGGCAGCCCTTTTGTTGCCACTCATCGAATCTCGGGCGATTCGCTAAAGTTGCGGGCAAGCAAGGCGGGAGCTGGAATGCGCTGAGAAGGTGCCCATTTACATCGCTGGCAAGGCCGGTGCCGGCTGCTTCCAAGTCTCTTGGGTGAAACTCCGTTTCGATCCGTAACGAAGCCTCGGCATTGCGCGAACCACCAGGCCCAAGCGCTCGGCGTGTCCAGTTGTGAGAACCGATGTACACGACCGCCTTCCGCTCCTCCTCAATCGCCAAAAACACAAGCTTTGAGTGAAAAAGAGTCAATCCCTTCAGGTCGTCTCCTTCATCAATTAGGGGATCCATGAAGTATTTCAGTCGGACCTCGGAATCGCCCATCACTTCCTGGAGCCGAAGGAGCGGCTCAAAGCCGAAGATGCAGGTCAGGGAGCTTACCCCGAAGGAACGCGGATCTCGCAATGCGGCAACGATCAAGTCGGGGCCGATCGAGTTCACGCCCTCATCAGAAATGTAAGCGACGAGGAAACGACAGATGGTGGCTCGCGCGAGATCGCGCCGCAGGCGGTCACGATACTCCAGGGAAACCAGGTCTTTGCTGAGAAGCGCCATCGAATTCCTCGATCAAGCAGTTACCTCATATCGCTCACGCAAACTCTCGGCATGAAGCTTGAGGTCTGGGATCTCCAACCATTGATCCCAGAGGGCCGAATACGTCATTGCCGTGAACTTCAAGCTGCTCCGTCTTACCCGAGCGGCCACTTTTTCAACGTCTTTCGCGTGAAGCCGGTATTCGGGGAAGTCGTCGGCATTGACCGGCGCCCAATACAGGTAGATCAAATGAACCGGCCGCGAATCCCTAAACGTGTTGGACAAGCCAAGGGAGTGCTTGATGATCTGGGCCACGTCGAAATGCGACGGAGGCCACGTCCTGGCTTCCCCGAGGAGATTCCACCACGCATCGTCGCAGTTGGGAAAGTTCTTGCGAAGGTAGCTTGCCTGAATGTTGGGGCGCTTTTTGCCAAGCAGCTCCGTGAACTTTGATTCGATGCCGATCACGTTTTTTGCCGACTCCAAGAGCACGTCGAGGTTTGGCGGGCGCGCGTTGAACCATCGGCTGGCTTTCCATTCCAGCGCTGGCGGGCCAAAGCCGGATCGGCCCAGAACAGTTAACTTGGCCGGATCGGTCTTCCAGGGGCCAAAAGTGTTCGCGGCAAGGGCCGAGGAGGAATGCACCGCCATGATTTTCATTTTCAGTTCGTCGCCGTCGCCTTTATTGAAGTCGGCTCGAATGAGTGCCGGGTCCACACCCCGGAGCAAGTTGTCTTCCAGGCAAGCGACGTAGCCTTTTTCGTCGTGCGCCTTCTTCGTGGCTTCACGAAATCGCTGCCAGACGGCCTGGTATATGCGTTCGAGAGTAGGTGCCATGACGATTTCCTCATGAATCTAGGGGTTCCAAGACGGCGAGCGGGCGAAACGACGGCCACTCCGCAAGAGGAATCCGCAACTGTGCCGGCGGCACTGGGCCTCGGAGTGTCACCTCCATGACCTTCTGTTTCGTGGTGGAATCGGTGCGTTCCTGATAGGTCAGTTTGCCTAAGGCCAACGGAACCGCTGTGGTGCCGCGCTTCAGGTCGTGGTGTCGGACCAACACCCAAGTATCTGCTTCAGGAAGACCATCTGCTGCTTTTGTGATCCGACATCGCCATTGCTTCGGGAGAATCTTTCCGACGTCATGCTCGCTCACGGCCAAGGTAAATGAGGACTCCGGAAACTTGCCGTTTGCAAGCTGGGCCATTGACCATCCGGGAGGTGCCTGGGGACTCGCGACTGGTCGTTGACTGAGTGGTGACTGGTAGGGCTGTCCCATATCCGTTGCTATTTTCAAGGCGTCGAAGGCTTCCAGAATAAGGTTCTTTGTGCGGAACTCACCATAAGAGCGGTGTTCGCGGCGTTGAAGCACCCCGAATGTGTCGAGCAAATCGGAAATTTCTGGTGAGGTTAGGCCGAATATCTGGGAGGCAACGTAGGCCTCAAGATCGGCGATAGCAATTTCACGGTCGATTGAATTAACCAAGGCCGTGCGCGGGATAGTCCCCTCCGGCACCGGCTCGACTAGGCCGAGCACAGCCATGCGGTTCCAGAACGGCGTCATCTCCGGCGACGTACAGACCAACCGCAGCACTACTGGCGATACCCTTTGCACAAACGCGTCCGAAATCGCCTGGCGCGGAAAAGGAAGGCTGTCGAGTACGGTGAAAGTCATGTGCGATGAGCTAAGCTTGCGCCGCACCAACGAATCCATTGTGAACGTATTCGCTACAGCCAGCCAAGGCAGGTAGGCCCACTCGAAAGCCGGATCAAAGACAAACGTCGGCACGGTATGGCCACATATTGTGCCTGGAGGAATCAACGTGGAGGTGAAGCTGCGCGCGTTCCGCGGGTTTGCTACATCACCGAAGCCAATGCGGAATTGATCACACCGGTTCCCGAGCTTGTCGGGGATCTTGTCACGCATAACGCGCCATTGCGGCACGATGGCCTTGGCTGGGTTTCCGAATTCACGCTCGATCCACACGGCACTATTGCCATGCCCAGATTCATACGTTTTTGCACGGTGGTCAAAGTGATCGATCATTCGCCCTTCGTATACAGGCAACCCTGCGTGGTCAGTGCAGAACAGGTCACGGTCATTTCCCATGTGCAACTCACTAGAATAATGGCGCACGGGAGGCCCCATCGATTTAATGCCAAACGCAGGACAGGCAGCATACATTTTCTCATTTGTCGTCAGTTCAGAAATGTTCCGAAGATCTGGAATCGCGTATGTATTGGGTGCGAACCGACGAATTACGTCCGCGTTTATTTCGACCGGCAAAGTAGACAAGTCCTCCGGACTCGCGAGGCCAAACTGGACCAAGAACTTATCGGTTCGACCACCACGTCTTGCTGCGAATGCTGCAAATCGGTCAATGTCAACTTTCTCAAACCATCCGCGTTGGGTGTTGATTAGCCCAAAAATCCGATGAAGTTCGCACTCATCGAGCAGGTGTTTACGAATTGCGCTAGCATTTGCACCACCATAAAGCCCGCCCGGCACGATCAACGCTCCAAAGCCGCCGCTCCGTACCTTTCGCATCGCTGTTTCAACAAACATCCGATAGATGTTGAAATCGCCTTTTCCAAGATTTCCGGCAGCGTATAGCGTGAAAACCCCGCTGTTCTTGAGAAAGTGGACTAGAGCGAACAAATCGCGGCAGTGATCGGTCCATCTTGCGGCGATTTCGGCGTCAGCCAGAAGTCGGTTGATTTCTGCTTGTTGCTCGTCCGGAGCCATTGAGCGAAGCCCACTGATCCAACTTCCAAAGAACTCACGCTGGTCAGGACTGAGCGTGTCCCAAGGCGGATTTCCCAAGATACAGTCGAAACCGCCCTTGGTGAATACCTCTGGAAAAGCCAAATGCCAGTGAAAGAACTGGTATCGGCCCAACAGATGCGTGACCTCCGCAGCAAGATCGACGCGTAGCGGC
>Ga0134121_10003760_pt1 | contig 12531 bp, 12 predicted proteins | sample KB301_FD_96463 | JGI IMG/M metagenome (GOLD analysis project Ga0134121, IMG submission 96463) | Terrestrial soil microbial communities without Nitrogen fertilizer from Kellogg Biological Station, Michigan, USA - KB3-0-1 | ecosystem: Environmental > Terrestrial > Soil > Unclassified ...
GACATGGCTCTGGAGATCGCGCGATTCATTCCACGCCGCGCAGAGGTCCTCGATGTTGGTTGCGGCAACGGGTTTATCGCGCATCACTTATCAGCAATGCTTGGCACAAGTGTCGTCGGGATTGATGTGGCGACGTCCACGGAAGCAGCGATTGACTACCGAAGCTTCGACGGAATTCATTTCCCGCTGGAAGACGATTCAGTTGATGCGGTGTTGCTGTGCTATGTGTTGCACCATGCTCAGGATATTCACGCAGTACTTAGCGAAGTGCGGCGCGCGCTACGGCCCGGCGGAACAGTCATCATCTATGAAGACATTCCCGAAACATGGCGGGACAAAGTTGTCTGCTGGATTCACAATTGGCAGTGGAAAAATCGCACCGGCCCGTGCACTTTTCGCTCGTCTGGCAAATGGGCGGCACTGTTTGGATCGGTCGGATTTAGGATCGTAAACGAAAAACGGCTTGCCCGCGCTCGTAACTTTGCTCATCCAGTCAGTCGTAAGTTCTTCTGTCTCAGCGCCACAGATCAGTGATCATCCGTCGCGAACACCGCCTGCAAATCCGTGTAATCCGCTTTCGGTCTGATGCGACAAGACAGACTTACTTCTTTCGGCTTGCCGGGCGCGGTCACGCTCACGCCCTGAATCGATTGCGCCGGCTTCTCTTCGCCGTTGTAGTCGTCGGTGATCTGATATTCGTAGCCGTTATTGGTGAAGCTGATCTCCGTCAGATCGAATTGGGCGCGAAAGTAGTGTGAGTAGTGAAACTTCTCCTGCGTGCCGGTGCGTTCTCTCGGATATTCGAGTTCGACACTTCCGGGCAGGCCGAACCGGTACTGCACATAGCCACGCTCGTTCGTCAGATCCTTTGAAGCGCAAAGCGAAACGATCTTCGCAGGGCGTTTCACCGGGCAACTGAAGATGATTCGTTCGCCTGCTTGGCACAAGGTTCCGGGTTGCAGCTTGCGCGGTTGAGATGCAGAAGCTAATTCACTACTTGAGCTGAGTAACACCAGGCTCACGAACAAAACAAGCGCGATTGTTATCGTCGGGATTTTCATAGTTTACCGTCGCGTATCACTAATCTGAATGACGTCGCTCGTCATGCTACCACTCGCATAAGCCAGCCACTTGCCGTCGCGCGACCATGCAAACGAAAAAATCGGATTCGGATTCCAGTGCGTCAACTGTTTCGCGGCGCCGCCATCGATCGGTTGAACCCAAATGTTTCCGATACTCTGCTGTCTGGCCGCATACGCCAAGCCGCTGCCGTCGGCCATCCATCGCAGCCGGCCATAACAAGCGGGCATATCGCTAATGAATTTTGGGTCTCCGCCCGCGGCCGGGATGATCGCGATTTTGGTTTTCGTCGGCTCAGGACGATAAGCGCACGCAATCGTTTTCCCGTCCGGTGAAATATTCGGATCAAAGCTGACCTTGTCAGTCAATCGCACTGGCTCGCCGCCATCGATGCTTACCCGAAACAGATTCGATCCGTTGGTGTTTAGAGATCGGAAAATGACCGCCTGTCCATCTAAGGTGAAGGTCGGTTGCGAGTCTGCCGTGCCATGTGTAAGTTCAAGCGCGTGTTTGCCATCGACGTCGATTCGCCAGAGATGTTCGTGATCATTTCGATTGGAAAGGAACACGATGTAACGGCCGTCAGGCGAAACGACCGGCTGTTCGCTGAAACCGGCGTGGGATGTTAGTTGCTTAGGCTCGGGCTTCTGCGGATCGGCAATCCACAGGTTCTGTTCGCCGGCAATCTGTGACGTGTAGACAAGTTTGCCATCCGGGGTCCACGACAGTCCATTCAGGCCGTCATAGCTGGTCGCCGTCAATTGTGTCGGATGATCAAGGTCGGCTGTCGAGGCCAGCCAGATGTTCGCCTTCTTCTCGGATTGAATTGTGATCAGAGTTCGACCGTCAGCCGTGATGCTCAAGTCTCGATAGTCAGTCAGATCGTTAGTAATCCGGCGCGGCGATCCTTTCGGATAGGGAATGAACCAGATTTGTTGTTCGGGCGAGCTGAAACCTTCGATGATCGTTGCGAACAAACCCTTCCCATCGGGCGCCCATTCAATCCTCCCCAGGGCCGGCCAGTTGTCGCTAATCGGATGCGCTGAGCCATCCTTGACCGCGTATCCATAAATCCCCTGGTTCCACTGCGTCGAGTTCGTGCTGACGGGACACGCGATCATAGTTCCGTCAGGTGACCACGTTGGCGGCAACACGCCATTTGGTCCGATGCGAACCGCGTCCGCTGTGTGAGTGCTGGTGAGAATTCGTTCTCCGGCGCCGTTGATGTTCGCGATGACTATCGACGCGAGGCCGGGACTGAAGCGGATGAAAGCCATCTGTTGACCATCAGGAGAAAGCGTCACCGGAGAATCAACATCTTCGATGAGCTTGTCTGGCGCGCCGCCCAAACTTGGAACGCGAAATAAAACTCCGACATGGTTCTGTGCCTGGCTGACGTAAAAGACATAGTTACCGTCGCGCGAAAATGTCACTCCGTAAATGTCTGTGCGCTCGGGCGGCACAATCTGCAATTCCTTGCCGGTGGCCATCTGTCGCAGCGAAACGCTCTGCTGGCCGGACTCGCCCAGGACATACGCGACGTACTTCCCGTCAGGCGAGATCGCCGCCTTCAGGGCTTTGCCGGTCGTCGTGAATCTGGAGAGCTTTACGTTTTCGAACGGACTCTTTGAACTAATCCACCACCAGCCAAGCGCCGCGATCGCCAGGACAACCGCGATCGGGATCGCGATCCAAACCCACCTGCGCGCCGGCTTCTTCTGCTGGGCTGTAGTCAGCTGCAACGAAGCCGCCCGCGGCGTCACGTCGATCAGTTTCTGCCGTTCGTTGGAGAGGATACTTGCGGCATCTTCCTGTCCGTCATCATCTTCTTCATAGCTAACGCGCGCGGTGGTGCGTTCCTTGATGACGATCACATCGGGCGGCGCGTCGTCCTTCTCTGAAACTGCCGCCACGAAGCGATAGCCGCGGCGCGGAATGGTCTCGATGTAACCGGTCTCGCCCAGCGCCTTGCGCAGCGTATAGATGTTCTGCGTCAGGTTCGCTTCCTCGACAAAGCTGTCCGGCCAGAGGGCCTTCATCAAGTCGTCTTTCTCAACCACATCGCCGCGACTTTCGATCAGCATTAAGAGCGTATCGACAGCCTTCGCTTTCAGCGGCACGACTTCTCCTTCACGCCGTAGCTGGCGATTGAAGGTGTCGATGATGAAGGGGCCGAATTCGAAAATTCGTTTGTTTTGCTTGCTCATCCGCGCGTTGAGAAGTGGTTGAGAAACAAATGAGCGCCGGTTGAAGACATTTAGCGCCGGCCGGCGCGATGATCCGCGCCCGTTGCCGGACGCATTCTAAATCACTTTTCCGGCGAACAATATCTGGACAAAAGGAGAAAGACAATGAAGAAAGTAACCATAGGCCTCGCGATGAGTTTGCTGATGGCGGCGATGCTGAGTCCCTTGACTCTGAAGATCGGCGCGCAAACCAGAAATCAGAGCAGCAAGGTTCAATTGACCGAGTCGTTCACGTTTCCCAACGAATGCACCAACGAGTTGATGGATGTTTCAGACACCACCACGGTCACCTGTCACGACCAACAACGAGCGGACGGCACCTTCAGCGAGAAGTGCGAGATTCGCCAGGACGTCACCGCCACGGGCGAGACGACCGGAATCATCTGGCACGGGACGGCGACATTCAAGGATGAATTCGTAGCCACCGATCCATGCAACTTCAGCTTCAGTAACCGGGGCAAAGTTAATCTCATCAGCGCCGGCAATACACCCAACACGGTCATTACGTTCGACGATCTCGTGCGCAAAGAGAACTGCGTGTTGACGATGGATCAGCATTTCGTTTCATCCGATTGTCGCGGCGCCGGCAAACCGTAACCAGCGGAAATTCGAAAAGCGAGATCCGATTCCTTCAGTCGGAAGTCGATCGGGTAAGCATGAAACGAAAAGCGACTATCACGGTCGAAACAGAACGTCTCGTAGTGATCAGCGGTTCGCACGCTGCCGTCACAGTGCTCTGGTGCGCAGCGTGTCAGGCCGAAGTCACGATGTTCGGTCTGGATGAAGCATCAGCTCTCGCCGGCTTGAGCGATCGGGCAATTTTCCAGCTGGCTGAAACCGGAGCAATTCATTTCATCGAGACTACAGAAGGGAAGGCGCTGTTTTGCGTCCGTTCTCTGCGGCAACAAACCGAAGCGCGCGCGCCGCGCCTGCTAAACGAAGAAAGAAAGGATTAACCAATGAAGAGAATTTTTCTGTTATCACTCCTGGTCCTCGCCTCCGCGTCTGCGGCTCTGGCGCAAGGATCGAACGACTACCACAAATGGGACATTTACGGCGGCTATTCGCTCGGACGGATGGAATCGAACGTAGATTCGGCCAGCTTTACATCCGGCGGTGGGACTCAGACTTTCACCAACTTGTGCAGCGCCGCGACCGGACAAGAGATCGGGCCGAACTCGCAGAAGTTTTTCTGCACGCGGCGGAGCTTCAACGGCGTCGAGGGCTCAGTCACCCGCAACGTGAGCAAGTACATCGGCCTTCAGGGCGATGTGTCCGGGCATTTCAAGAGCGAATCGTTTGTTGATGTCTTTAACCCACCGGGCGCCACGCAAACTTTGGCGAACGACGAGAAGCTCTGGCAATTCCTTGGGGGCATTCAGATCAAGAACAATCAACGCGATGCTCGGGTGAAGCCATTTGCGCGTGCGCTGGTTGGCTTGGCGCGTTATACCAACCGTCAGGCGCAAACAATCGATATCTTCCCGGCTTTCAATTTCACGATTGAAGATCGCGAGACCAGCCTGGCGCTGAAACTGGGCGGCGGCTTAGACGTGGCCGTCAGCAAGCGCGTCGATCTTCGCGTCGTGCAGATTGATTACAACCCGGTGTTCGCCGGTGATCGAAATCCGAAAAGCATTTCCGGTCCGTTCTCGACAGTGCACCTGAACGGCAGGACGGCGCACAACTTCACAATCGGATTCGGGATCGTGATTCACTGAGGGACAAGTCAGAACCGCCTGCGGTAGCGGGTGGTTGATCCCGAGTCTTTACGAATGTGTGGAGGCCCAGATTAACCGCCCTCCTACCGCAGGCGGTTCTGACTAAGTCGTTTGGAATCGCGCAACCTCTCCCGGCTTGCGCAGCATCTTGTTGACTTCGCCAAGATGCATTTCCTCTTCCGCGATCATCTTTCGCGCATACTCTTCGAGAAACACTGAACGATCGCGCACCAGTTCGAGCAATCGCTGGTAAAGCGCGAGGCCTTCTTTTTCGGCGGCCAGCGATTCCAGCAAAATGTCGTTGATGCCGTGCGCCTGTGTTTCCAACAGGGCACCGATTTTCAAAGACGGATGCTCGCCGAGGTGTGTGACCATTTCACCCGCGTCATTCGCATGCGCGAGACACGTCGTGGCTTCGCCGCGCAACCAACTCACGATCGGAATACGGCTGTGGCCAAAGACCATCAGCGAGTAGTGCGTATAGCGCACCACGCCCGCAAGTTCTGTCTCCAGAATCTCGTTGAGAAGGGCGACGACGGCTTGCTTGTCAAAGTTTTGTTCTGCCATAGCAATGAATAGTAAACAGCGCGAGTGCCGGCAGCAAGTGAGGGCAGTTCTAAGCCGGCAGCGGCTCGCCTTTTGTCTCTTTGCCGAACGGCAGGAGCAAAAGTCCGATGACGAAAGCGATGGCTGTCAGCGCGACGGGCGTGCCGATCGTGTGGTAATACGAAACGCCCGCACCCACGAGAAATGTAATCCCAGCGCCACCGAATCTTCCGATCGAAGTCGCGAATGCAAAGGCGCTCGCCCGGCATTCAGTACGGTACTGCTCCGGTAGCCATAGCGTGTACATCGCAAAATTTGCGCCGCCCACGCCGAGCCAGAACAGACAGACCATAAACCACACCAGCGCGTTTTGATCCAGATAGAATACATAACCAAAGCCCAGCGCGATGAAGATCGCCATCAATGCGAAGTAGATGGCCAGGGTCATTCGTCGTCCAAACTTTTCAGCGAGCAAAGGCAACAACAGACAGCCGATGATGGTACCGGCTGAAAGAACCATCGTGCCGTAAGACGCCAGCTTTACGCTCTTAGGATCAGTGAAGCCGGCCTTCGCGGCCAACGCGCTCACCGACGCCGGGACGTAAACTGACCCGGCCCAGAGTCCGACAATTGAGATGAAAAGGTAAATCGCGTTTAGGATGGTTCGGCGACGATACTCCGGCGAAAACAACTCGAAGAACGCCCGGTGCATTGTCCAGATGCGGCCAACTTCGCGGATGCGGTTCTGCCACCGCTCCGATTCGGTTACGCCGTAGCGAATAAAACCCACCAGCAGCGCCGGCGTTCCGCCCAGCACGAACATCGCGCGCCAGCCCCACCGCGCACCGACAAAATAGTTCGCGATCGCGGCGAGAAAAACGCCGACGTAGTAACCCGTATGCATCAAGCCCGCCGCCGTCTTGCGGCGTGACTCAGGTAGTTCCTCCGCGACGAAGGTACCGCCCATCGACCACTCGCCGCCAATGCCGACGCCGGCGAGTAAGCGAAAAGCAGCGAGCATCCAGACGCTGGTCGCAAACGCACCCAAAAAAGTGAAGAGCGAATAACAAAGAATCGTGAGCATCAACGTGAGCACGCGCCCGAAGCGATCCGCAATTGGCCCCCAGACCAATGAGCAGCCCCAGCCAATCAGGAACAGCGCGAACAAGAGTCCGCCGTAGTAACCAACGTGAGATTGATCGTTAGGAATTCCTGAACGCGGCAGTAGTTCACGCAGCGCCGGCGCCATCACCAGCGCGTAGATGAATGAATCCATTCCATCCAGGACCCATCCACCCCACGCGGCGAGGAAGCCGCGACGCTGGTTCGTTGTCAGGGGAAGTTGCGACATTAAGCTCGCGCGCTCTCTCACGTGCCGAAGAGTAAATCACTCAGAAACGACAAACGTCTCCGGGCGCGGTCATTGTCCCACGACTTATTTCGATGAATGCACTTTCGGAATCCATCGGCCCGCGGCTCGTTTGTATTCGTCGTACGCTTCGCCGAACTTTCGTCGCAGCGTGGGTTCTTCGTACAACATCACGAACAGATTCGCCAGCACAAAGAAAATCGCTGCCTCGATCAGTACCGACTTCGACATAAAGAAGATGGCTTCGCCTAACAGCATGGTCACTACTGCCACATACATTGGATTACGCACGTATCGATAAAGTCCCCGCACCACCAAATGCTTTGGCGGATCGATTGGCGAGATCGTTCCGCGGCCCGATGCAAAGAAATCCCAGATGCACCACAGCAACCCGGCGGCGCCGACGATGATCAGCGGCAGACCCACAAAGCGCAGCATCGGATACCGCGAGGCGCCACCGGCATCTTGCGATGAAATCAGCCAATAAGGAATCAGAACGGCAACCGTGCCCGGTTGGAGAATCGTAAAGAAGACGCTGCGAAGAAAGAGCATTTCCGGGACTTACTTTGTCGCTCCGTAGCGACCGAGTTCGCGCTCAAGGTCGAGTCGCTCAATCACCGCGTCGTGCTCGTACTCGCCCCACTCTGCGCGCGGCACGAGCCACATAATTTCGAATTCATTTCCATCCGTGTCTTTGCCGTAGAGCGACTTCGTCGCGCCGTGATCGCTTTCACCAATCAGCGCGCTGAACTCAGCTAATGTCGCGCGTGCTTCAGCGAGATCGTCGATCGTCGGAACTTCCCAGGCGAGATGATAGAGACCCGGCGTGCCCAGCGGCGGACGGGTCTGCGACGGGCTGACAAATAAACCGAGATCGTGATGGTTAGCAGAGTTCCGGGCGCGCAGAAACGCGGCTTTGCCGGTCATCTCGGAAATGACTTCAAAGCCGAAGGCCCGGCGATAGAAATCGACTGCGCGATCCAAATCTCGAACGAAGAGTACGGCGTGGTTGAGACGAGTAATCGGAATCATACCTGCTCCGGAAGACCGAGGGTAATCTTACGGGCAGCATGTTCCGCTTCGCTGGCTATGATTTCAAGTGCTGGAGCCTTTGTGGGAGGACACGCTGAATCCAAGTTGCCGCGCAGCACCTCGAGACTGAGCTGCGTCTAGAGATTCTTTCGTGGTTTAGATCGGCGGTTCAACCTTGATGTTCACGTTGTACTCGTAAACGATGTGTGACTTCTCGCACGCTTTCGACCAACCGGGACGGTTGGGTCTTCTTCAACAGATACCCGGAAGCTCCGGCACACAACGCGTCAAAGATTCGCTCGTCATCGTCATGAATGGTCAGCATGAGAAACAAGATCTCGGGAAAGCGCTCTTTGAATAGACGAATGCCATCGATACCATTCATGCCGGGCAAGCCAATGTCGATGAGCATCACATCGGGAACCTGAGACGTCAACTTTGGCAAAGCTTCCTCGACCGAGCGAAAGCTTCCGAGGCATTTGAAGCCGTCAGTGCCGCTCATTAACGCTGACAGATACTCGCGAAACTCCGGATGATCTTCGACAATGGCCACGCCTAGAGGTTTAGACTGAGATGAAACGGCTGGTGAAGGTACAGCATCGGTTGACATCGTTTCTAGGCTTTCGTTTTGTGCGGGTGCAAGCAGGTTACGCCAAAGAGTCTTAAAGAGGACCAGTCCACCGCCGGTGGCGATCCAAAGTTCGCCGTTGCGTGTTTCCAGAAAGTCATTGACGGTCGTGTGCGGCAGACCCTGTTCGACGCCGTAATTCGTAAACGAGTAGCCGTCGAATCGCGACAGACCTTCGCCGGTACAGAACCAAAGGAAGCCGCGCGAATCGCGCACGATCTTGTTGATGTTGTTGTTGGGCAGGCCGTCAGCGACAGTGTAAGGCTTGAGCGGGAGGCGTTCGCCGTATATGTCTGGCGCAACGTACAGACACACCGCGGCGCAAACTACTAGAAATATCAGGCGCGATCTTCGTCGGACGCCTACACCCATATGAGCTTGGGGGATTAGCGGACGATTATGGGCCTAAGAGTTGAGGCCCTCAAATTTATTAGACGCCGACGATGCCGTTCTCGATGAGCTTCTTGATCATGCGGACGCAGTCCGCTTCGCGGAAGGGACAGACCGAGAGAATCGACGCGATGTCCCACTCGCCGTTGATACGAGAGATGATGAAACCTTCCTGCGGCCCCAGGCGCTCATGCTCGAGCTGCTCCAAACTCGCGAGCAGCTTCGGCACAGACTTGCGCGTCAATCCATTCTGAAACACCTGGCGCACGTAGCGATTCTCTGCCTGTTCGCGCAGGCATTGCGCTTCGGCATTGTTGGGTTCGCGATCGAGCGCGCTGTGAATGATCGCCAGCGCATTGTCGACGCCATTGTCCTTCATCTCATCGCGCGCCAGCTGAAGCAAATCATCAACGCTTTGCGGCAGATGCAGGGCGGAGAGATCGGTTGGAACTTCGAGAGCTGAGGCTTCGCCGCCGACTCGTATTGCCCCTTTCTCAACCAGGTCGAACAGCAGCGCACACGCGTGAAACAGCGAGGTGTGCATGTTGTAGGCGATCTCGGCGACCGTCATGTGCTTCTCGACGTGATAGAGAACCTCGCGAATCTCCTTGCTTTCGTGCAGTGACTTGGTCCAGCCGCTGTTCAACTCAAAGATGGTTCGATCCGATGGGATGACTTGGCGAAAGCGTGACCACTCATCCAGGCGATAGATGCCATCCATGATTACCGCCGTCGCTTCGACCTTAACGCGAATCAAATCGACGGGCACCGGCTCATTATCAAAAAACTCAAACTCCGCTTCTTCCCAGATGAAGAGATCGTAAATGATCTCAAGCGTGCGGGTGCGCAACGCTTCCATTACGTCATTTGTGGTGACGAATCCGCGTTCAGCCAGGATCACCCCCAACTTGCCGCCAACCTGCCGCTGCATCTCCAAGGATGACTGCAACTGGTCTTCGACGATCTTTCCGTAGTGCAGCAGGACCTGGCCGAGAAGTTCCTTCGGGTCATTGGACTTTGATCCAACAATCGCGCCACCCTCGAGATAGATCTTCTTGACGATTGCGCCGCGGGCAATCTTCAACGTACCGGTCTTCCGCCCCGCTTCCAGGAACTGGAGCAGGTCAGACACGCTCATCGTCTTCAGGGTTCCGTGAATACTCATGTGGATATGCGTCCAGTTCGCGGGAAGGATGAACCGGCGCTGGTGGGGGCAAGGGAAACTGAGACCAGTACCCTGTTAACAGATTACATTTTTGACGACGACTCTTTCAAGAGGTAAGTGGGGCGAAAGTCAATTTTATTCATCGCGAGATGCGACAAAAAATGTCAGTCCCTCTCGCTGACTCGATGGTTGGATGAATGTTTGGTCGGTAGAAAGTCGTTAGAGCGGTTTCAAAGCGCTGCGTGCCAGCTTCTTCTTGAGATTGACATAGCCTTGATCGCCGGCAACCAACTGCCCGAGGACTTTGCGAATACCGCGGTGCCCGCGGGCGAACTCAATCATCCGGTCCGTGAAGGGCGCTCCCCAGAAATTTCCATAGAAACGACGGCGCATTTGCGAGGCGCGCTTTAGCTCGCCGCCAAAATCCTTGCGCCAGAGTTGTTCGTAATCGAGCGGTTTCCCCGTGAGGTACGCTTTGCTGAATAACTCAGCCGAACGAATCGCGTAGTAAATTCCTTCGCCCGTAACCGGATCCGCAAAGCCCGCGGCATCACCTAGCAACGCCCAGCCGGCGCCACATGCTTTCCGGATGTCCCACGTGCGCGGCGCGAGACCGGGAATCCGCGCGGCGTAACGCTCGGCCTTGGACCGCAAGTCGTCGATCTGCGTTTTGCTGGCGCTCTTCCACAACTGCATCTTTCGCAAGTTGCCAGCTTGCGCCACGTCGTAATAACTCACCATGAAATCCCACAACAATTGGTCCAACGCATCATGATCGAAGGCGTCTTGCGTAGTCGCAATCCCGAACGAAATGTGATCGATGCGAGGAAAGGCCCACGCATATCCCACCCACTTGGGTAAGAAAGCGACCACAGTTGCGTCTTCGCCGGAACCAGTCAGCGGCGCGCGATAACCAAAAGCCACTTCCATTTCTGCCGGCGGCAATGGCCCGGCGAGTTTCTTGGCGATCGCGCTATTGGCACCATCGGCGCCGACCAGGAACTTGCTCGACAGCTCTGCGCCGCCTTGCGTTCGAATAATCCATGAATCTTCCACGCGTTTGAATCCGCGCGCCGGAATCTTATCGGCGAGTACTTCAGCACCCGCTTTTCGGGCTCGCTCACGCAGAAAACTATCGAACGTGATGCGCGAATAAACCGCGAAGGGCTCGTCGAGTTTCAAATGCAGGTGTTTTCCCGAAGGCGAATACATGTCGAGTTCGTAGATGGTTCTTCCCACGGCTTCGAGCAGATGCGGCCAGGCCTTGAGAGCTTTTGACGTCACGCCACCACCGCAAGCCTTCGGCTCACCCGGCGGCCGGCCATCAACCAGGGCTATGCGCGCACCTGCATTCGCGAGATGCTCCGCCGCAAACGATCCGGCGGGACCGGCGCCCACAATAATTACGTCGAACGATTTCATGCGCGCCCAATCATAACTGACTAACCTGCCGCATGAAACCGATGCTAGAATCTGAGTATTCGATCAGATCGATTCACTTCTTTGGCCGCGGAGTTTTGACCTATGGCCAACACGTCGACATTAGTTTTCGCCGGCATCGCTCCACATCCGCCGATTATGGTGCCTGAAGTTGGGCGCGAGGCCACCGCTGCTGTGCGCCAGTCGATCGACGGCATGGCCGGCCTTACTCAGCGCATCATCGACTCCGGCGCTGAAACTGTAATTCTGATTTCACCGCATGCACCGCTTGAGCCGGCGGCGTTTGTCGCCTACGACGGACCGCAATTGTTTGGCGACTTCGCGAACTTCCGTGCGCCGACGGCGACCGCCCATGCTGAACTCGACGATGAATTGCTGAACGAGATTATCCGCGTAGCCGCGAGCGAGGATCTGACCGTAATGAGAATTCGCGGAAAGGATCTCGATCATGGAACGGCGGTGCCGCTCTATTTTCTGCAAAACAATGGCTGGAACGGCAAGGTGGTGGCGCTGGGGTATAGCTTCTTATCGAATGAAGATCATCTTCGCTTTGGCAAATGCATCACCAGCGCAATCGGAAAAAGCGGCCGCCGCGTGGCTTTCATCGCCAGCGGTGATCTGAGTCATCGCCTCAAGCCGGACGCACCTGCCGGATACAATCCCGATGCGCACCTATTCGATGAAGAGGTGGTCGAGGCAATTCGGAGCGGCGCGCCCGATCAGATCGTGAACATCGATCAGGATCTGCGGCGCGCGGCCGGCGAGTGCGGATATCGATCGATGCTGGTCGCGCTCGGCATGATCGAGGATGCGGGTAAATCAGCCGAAGTCATTAGTTATGAAGCACCGTTTGGCGTTGGCTATCTGGTGGCACAACTAATGTCAGAACCACCTGCGGACCGGGGTCCCCAAGC
>Ga0134121_10003761_pt1 | contig 12530 bp, 9 predicted proteins | sample KB301_FD_96463 | JGI IMG/M metagenome (GOLD analysis project Ga0134121, IMG submission 96463) | Terrestrial soil microbial communities without Nitrogen fertilizer from Kellogg Biological Station, Michigan, USA - KB3-0-1 | ecosystem: Environmental > Terrestrial > Soil > Unclassified ...
CCACGTGTCGACGGACTTGCTCCCCGGCTGCGGAGACCCGGCCAACTGCACTGACCCCAACGGCACCGGGATCTATGCCTCGGAAGCGGGGTCAGCGGGCATCGGCCCTCCCCATATGATGATCTTGTACTTCCTGAACAAGGGCACGTCGGTCACTTTTCAGGGAGTGTACCAGCAGACTGGGGGGACGCGCGCTGGACACTGGCAACAGTTGCCCGAGCTGGGACGCGTTCTCTCTGCGGACTACAAAGAGTTATTACCTCAAGCCCCCCCGGTGTTCCGGACTCGCCTCGAGGTCAGGGGCATCAGAGAAGATGACCAGAAGCTACCGGTCTGGGACCTGTGGGATGCTCAGCGAGGGGTACGTATCCCGGTCTCGGGTGATGCGCTGCGCAGCTTGTCCCTGCATATCCAGTTCAGGATTGCGGAGCCCGTAGGGGATCGTCGAATTGAGCTATACCGGATCGATTTTGCCGGGACTCCGGCTTCTCATGATCCAGATAAGAACGAGCGGCACTCGAATGCGACCTACAATATGCAATGGACTCTGGAAGGCGTCACTCCGCCCCAATTACCGCCCCAAGACCGGGGCGGGCCATATTGTCATCGTTCCGTCAACAACCCTGACTCGGTCGTATTCCAACAGCATATCTTCGTGGACCCCCGAACCGGCAAGGTGAGTCATCCGCAAGACGACGCCCGCGTGCAGAACTTCGTTACCATGTCTTGCTATCTCGGCGCTCCCGCCACAGTCGCCCGATGGGGCTACGAGTACGATTCTGCGACTCCCTCTGCTCATTTCTACTTCGACGCGGCGATTCAGATGAAGCGGGCATCCTATTGCGCCGATGAACACGCATACACGAAGGCTGGGACGGAGATCGCTATCTCGGACTCAGCGAACGTGAAGAACGATGTGAAGGCAGACGCGGGCACCATCGAAGCGTCATGGACGAGAGACGGGGCGACGTGTCTGAACCAGTGCCAGGCGCGCCACCCGGAGCTGCTTCTGCCGGGTTCCAACTGCAAAGACAATCACTTCAGCTGTAGCGGAAACCAGCTCCGTACCTGCACTCCAGGTGACATCGCCGGAAAACAAAAGATCTACGATGCGCTGCCGGACCCGCGATGAGTACCGTGGTGCCGGCTCAGAGTCTTTCGAGTGCGCTCCGTACGGCTCTCGCCGCGGCGAGTGATGGGTTGCGATCGATCGCACCGTTTGCGTAACCGAGTCCTCGGTCTATCATGTCACGGCGATGCTGCTGCGTGGCGAACTGCAGGCAGATCTCGGCGGCGGCGAGCTTGGCATCGGCGAGCTGATCGTCCATCGCGATCGCCTGCTCGGCGTGCTTCAGGGCATCGTTCAACGAGCGCCGAGGGTCGGTTGCCTCCCGCGCTGCGAGGGCAGCCTCAACCAACTCGAGCCGGGCCGTGTCTGCCAGGATGCTCGCTGACTTCAGCCCTATTGGGCCGAGATTGTCCGCCGCGACATGGCCCTCGTGGATCGCCTTATGTGTCTGGGCGCGCGCTTCGCGGTCATCACGGTGGAGCCAGAACTCGGCCTCGAGCCGAGAGGCCACGAGCCGCTGGTACCAGTTCTCGATACTTGGTGGCTGGGAGCGATCGAGCAGGCTGCGCGCTACGTCCAGCGACGCGCGCGGGTCTGTGCCGGTCCGGAGCTGGTAGGCGACGATGGCGAGCTCCGCCCGCGCCATCGTCACGAGGACCTTGAAGAAGTTGCGATCGATCCGCAGGCAGCGTTCACCGACCTTGCTCGCGGACTCCGCGGCGCCCGCTGGATCGCTCCCCTGAGCTTCGTCGTACTCGGCGATCAGGGTGGACAGCTCCACCTGGTTCGAGCATGCATACAGGTACCTGGGGTCGATCTTGGCCGCGTATTCATAGCTGCGCTGCGCCACGCGATACTCGGGCATGGGGTCGCCTCCGTCCTTGGCCTTTAGCGCGCCGAGCCAGCGATGTGCGATCCCCAGGTCGTTGTTGGCCCAGGGATCGTTGGGCCGGATCGAGAGCGCGCGACCCAATGCCTCGATCCCGCGGCGCAACCAGGGCGCCCCCGGCCGTTTGTGATTGCTGTCGTAGATCCCGCGGAGTACACGGGCGTTGCCGAGGGCGTCCCAGGCAAGCGCGTCATCCGGCGCGAGCCGAGTCGCCCGCTCGGCCGCTTCGTCCAAGGCCTCCAGCAGCGGCTCGGCCTCCTCGGGGTGGAAGGACGAAGGTGTCCGGTACCAGCGCATGAGGATCCAGCTCTTGGCGATGTGGGCTGACGTGCTGTCCGGGTTGGCGTGCAGCGCACGGTCGATGATGTCGCGCGCGCGCTGGAGCAACTCGCGGGGAGTGCCACCTAGCCGCACGTCGATCTCGGCGTGCTGCAGGAGCGTCAGTGCCCACGCCTCGTACACCGAGGCATCGCTGCGCGCATCGTCGCTCGCGCTGGAATACGTCTGCTCCGCGCGTACCATCGCCGGGAGGGCGGCGGCGTAGTCGCCTTGGTCGAACGCTGCCATCGCGCCGCCGTAGGCCGCGTCGCCGGCGAGCTTTCTGGCCTCGACCAGCCACGGGGCCACGCTAGCTGCGGCGAGGGCGCCGCGCTCGGCCTCCGCGAAGGATCCGCGGTAAAGCGCGATCAATGCCTCGAGGTACGTCTCGGACTCACCGGCTCCGCGGCTCGCCGTCAGCTCGGCGAGCGCCGGCGTCAGGTACTGTTCCTCAAGCTCACGCTTGCGCTGCAGCAGCCAGCTCCGGTCGCCGGAGCGGCGTGCCTCCTCGAGGGCACGGTGGTACAGCTCTCCCAGTGCGCGGCCGCGATCGGCGTGCAGCATCGCGGCGTTGCCGACGACAGCTGCATCGACACGCGCTAGCTCGGCGGCCGCTGTCTCCCACTCGTGAAGGGCGAGGTGGCCGTGCCCGATCGCCTCGTGGATCAAGCCATCTCCGAGCGCGCCGAGGTCGTGTTGCGTCTCGGCGATCACCCGGATTTCTGCGCGGGCGATCGCCAGGCCAGGGCGCGTATCCTGCAAGGGTAGACGGTAGACGTCGTGCAGCAGCTGTTTGACCTCCTGCGTCTGCACGGCGAGCCGCGCGGCGAGCTGCGCGCGGGCGCCCGCCTTTGCGCGCTCGGCGCGAGATGCCAGCCATTCACGTCCCCATAGCACGCCGAGCGTGAGCAAGGCCGCCAGCGAGACGGAGCCGAGCGCAACGAGCGCGCGATATCTCCTCGCGAAGCGCCACGTGCGGTGCAGGCGCGATTCCCGGCGCGCGACAATCGGCTCTCCATCGAGGTAGCGCGTGATGTCATCGGCCAGCTCGCGGGCGGAGCCGTAGCGCAGCGCTGGATCTTTGTGCAGACACGTGAGCGTGATGATCTCGACATCGCGAGGGAGGCCTGGCACGAGGCTCCGCGGAGCTGGCGGATCGTCGTGCAGCACCTGCGCGAGAATCGCGTCGGCGGAGCCCGCGGTGAACGGAGGCCGCCGAGTCAGCAGCTCGTACATGGTAGCGCCAAGGCCGTACACGTCGGAGCGACGATCGATCGTGTCGGTATCTCCGCGCGCTTGCTCGGGGGACATGTACGCTGCCGTGCCGAGCCGCTGCCCTGTGCGGGTGAGCGCTGGCCCAGCCGTGGCCACATGCGCGAGCCCAAAGTCGGTGACAATCGGCACCCAGCGGCCGTCCTCCCGCTTGACCATCACGTTCGACGGCTTGATGTCACGATGAATTATGCCGTGTCGATGTGCCTCGTGGATCCCCATTGCAGCGTCTCGCAGCACGGCGAGCTTCTCGTCCAGCGACATCTGCGCTGCCGCTTGCTGCAACGGCTCGCCATCGACAAAGTCGAGGACGATGTACGGGCGCCCCCCAGCATCTCCTGCGTCGAGGACACGACACACATTGGCGTGACTGATCCGTCCCTGTGCCTGCGCCTCGTTCACGAATCGCATCGCGCTCTCAGGGTAGACCGCGTGGGGGAGCTTGATCGCTACGGTACGGTTGAGCTTGTGATCGTGTGCCTTGTACACGAGGCCCATCGCTCCCTGTCCGAGGCGCTTGAGCACCTCGAAGCGGTCTGGGAGCCGCAGATGTGGTTCGCTCGTCACCTCGTTCGGCTGCTTCGCATCCTCGCCCGAGAGCGTCTCCGCTGCTTCCAGGTCTCCTTCTGCCATCTCATCAAAGATAGTGCGAAACAGCCACGATCGGGGTGATGCGACCACTGCGACGCCGGCGCCAGCCGCCCGCGGCCTGTGATCCGCCAGGGCGATGGACAGTCGACTCTGCCGAGCACGTGCATGATCACGGCTCTCGGTTCCGCAAGCGGGCCAGGACGGCACGCGCCGTCGTCGACAGGCCCTGCGGATCGAGCGCCCGCTCGATGACGCGTGTCGCGAGCGTCCGCTCGTAGGCGATGCGGCGGTCGTCCTCGTCGAGGTCGTGAAAGGCTTCGTGTCCCCGCACCATGCGGGTGAATGGATCGATCGTACGATGCGCCGTCGTCACGGCTTCGATCAGCGCATCGCGCTCTTGGGGCGTCATACCAACTCCCCCAGGTCCACGCCGCGCCCGCGCAGACAGTCCGCAAGCAACTTGCGCGCGCGCGTGACGTTCTGAAGAAACGTGTTGAGCCGCATGCCGAGCCGCGCGGCGATGGTGCCGTCATGCTCGGCGCCCGCGCTCGCGATCCGCGCAGCGAGCGCTTGTTTGGGCTTGTCCGGCAGCCGTTCGCTGCAGTCCTGGATCGCCTCGCGCAGCAGCGGATCCGGCATCGCCTCGAAGCTCGCGAACCTGAGCGACGCATCGAGATCGTCATCGTCCAGGGCCACCCCACGCGCGCGCCGCACTTCGTCGATCGCGAGGTTGCGCGCGATCCGCAGCGTCACGCGCAGCAGGGCGTTGGGCGCTCCGTCGCGCTCGACCTTCGGCGCGACGTTCCACGCGCGCAGCAGCGCCTCCTGCACGACCGCCTCGGTGTCTACGCGCGCCGCAAACGAGCGCAGCGATTCGCGCAACGGGCGCTCCGCGTCCGAGATCCAGCGCTCGAACGCATCCGGATCACCGGCGACGATCGAAGCGAGGTGACTGTCGAGATCCACCATGTTCACACGATAACGAAGGCATAGCGAGCAAAGACGATCTGGACGATGCGGTCCACATTATCGACGTCGAGCACGATCGTGATGCTCGCGATCTGCCCTGCGGTGAGCTTTCCGGCGGGGGTCGTCCTCGACAGGTCCACATGGCCGGTGAGCTCGCCGTTGGCGAGGAGCAATACATCGAAGCTCTCCGGTTGCCAGGCGAACTCCATGGGCGACAGGATCTCGATCGTGATCACGCGCTCCTCGCGATGGACGATCGTCGCGTGCACGACGGGCGAAGACGCGCCGGTGAACGCCCCCCGGATCATCGGCTGCGGCCGGCGTCGCGGTGCCTCGGTCTGACGTATCCGCTCGTCTGACGGGCGCTTCACGTCTGCCTTCAGCTTGTCGCCGCCGGCCATGCGTCTGCGGACCGCACCGGTCCGAGCAAGCGGGGTCGCCGCATGGGCCTCGCGCAAGCCGAGACCATCGACCGACATCCCGTGGGGCAGCATCTGCGGGACGATCTCGCGGCGACCGGGCGCGCGCGGATCGACCGACGGGGTCGTGTCCACGGCGATCCATGACGTCAAGCGCGTAGCGATCCGGTAGTCGAGCCCGAGTTGCTCGACCGCGCGGTCGATGCCGGCGCGATCGCCACCCGCCGCCAGGCGCATCTCGTGATCCTCCACCGCCTCGCGGCCGAACAGCGTACGTGCGACGCCGGTTGCCTCGTCGCTTGGCGCCACGCGCACTCGGTGCTCCCAGCCGCCGCTCGTAGCGCGACCGCGAACCACCAACTCGCCGCCCTCGGACCGGACCTTCGCGCTCACCAGCACGGGGCATCCGCCGTACAGATCGGGGATGTTCGCTGGCGCGACCTCGATCAGCGCGTCGCCCTCGACGGTGACGTCGACGACCAGCGGCGCCTCCGTGCGCGCGCACAGCCGCTGCACCGCGCGCTCGGCATCTTCACCGAGGCCGATGATGATCTCGGCGCCCCGCCCTGCCCGCGCGGCAGGTCCGGTGAGCGAGCGATTGACCGACGAGCCAACCCCGATCATGTGAACGCGCGAACCGCGCGGCAGCCGCTCGACGATCGCTTGCACGATCTCCTGCTCGAAGCCGATCAGCCCGTCGGTGATGACGACGACCTGCCGCTGCGCGTCGGGCCGAACCGGGCGCAGCGCCTCGAGGATGCCTTCGCGCATCTCGGTGCCACCGCCGGCCGCAAGTGCCTGGAGCCATGCCAGCCCCGCGGCGCGGTTGGCGAGCGTCGCTGCGAGCGCGGAGCTCGCGAACCGGCGAGGCGACATCGAGAACTCGATCAGCTCGAACGTGTCGTGATCACGCAGGCCATCGACCAGCGCCATTGCGACGCGGCGCGCCTGATCGATCGGCGCCCCGGCCATCGATCCGCTGGTGTCGAGCAGCACGATCAGATCGCGCGGCACAGCGGCGAGCCTGGCCTCTGGGACTGGCGGCACGATCGTGAGCAACGCGTGCGCATCACGCGAGGTGCGCTCCGCGATCACGGAGACCGCCGGCGCGAGCCCCGCAACTGGCCAGCGAACCACGACGTCCCGATCGAGCGCCACGCCGCCGCCGTCGAGCGCCACGCGATGGCCCGCGCCCTCCGGCGCGCATTGCAAGCGATGCGACGGCGAGTCCGGCGCCCGCCCGGACGCGACCGCATCGCCGATCGCCATGGCCAGCGACGCGCGCGGCGACAGCACCTCGGCGACCGCCAGCGCAAGCGCACCGGCGTCGGCCACGCGCCCCGCCGCGCCGAGATAACGCGGCGCCGCCGCGAGCGGGAACCGCCACTCCCAGAAGCCATCTTCCAGCCAGCGCAGCCGCTGATCGAGCGCGATCTCGCAAACGACCTGCGCGCCCGGAGGCACATTCCCGATCTCCTGCGTGAACAGCGACGACCGCTCCTCTTCGAGCAGCGCCGCTGTGTGGCCGCGTGCGATCGCGTCATCATAGCGCTTGCGCGCCGCCTTCCGGCGATCGATCTCGCCTTCGATCCGGTGGTCGCCGATGCAAAACGAATAGCCAGATACGGCAGCATCCGCGGGGAGCGGGAGCACGTACGTGATCGCGAGCGGCTCGGTGTGGTGATTGCCGAACCTCTGCTCGAGCACCACGCGCGCGACGCCGCCCTTCGCGGTGACGCGCAGCGCCGCACTCTCGAGCGGGAGCGTCGGCGAGCTGGCGATGAGCTGCGATGTACCTGACATATCTGGACTGGGAGAAGTGTGCATGTCCCGCCAACGGAGAACCCGCCACGGTTGTGACAAAGAAAAGCAGCCTCCGGACTAACCCAGCACTTCTCGGTAGATCGGCCGAGCAGCGGCGATCGAGATCAGGTCGTAGGACATCGTGTTGATGCTACCGTTCCACGGGTGGGTTTACGCGCCATCGTTGTCCGGTGCCCGAACTGCAACACAAATCTCGAGATCGCGAGCTTCCGTCCGCCGATCCGCTGAACCGCCGGTTTGACACGGAGTTCTTCGCGATGACCGACAAGGCGGCGGTCGTGCTCTACGAAGGAGAGCATTCGACCCACCAGCTCGCCGCGTTCGACCTCGAAACCGGCAAGCGGCTGTGGGAACACCCGTTCCATCCCAAGATCCAACTCCCCGTCTTCACGCCGGTGCGTCTCGTCGTTGCCGGTAACGTCATGCTCACGACGTGGAGTAGCCTCAACGCGTTCGAGCTCGCAGACGGCACAGAGCGCTTCCAGATCGGCGGGTGACGCCGCTACCTCAGCCCGCGCCGCCCAGCGCGGCTTCCTCGGCCGCAATCTCGGCCTGGCGCTTGGCCACATCGGCCTCGGTCAGCGGCGGACCCGGGAAGCGCTTACGCTCGAATGCGAACCACACCACGATCAGGACCCCCATCGAGCCGGCCAGGAACTTGCCGACCAGCTCATACGGCGGCTGGAATCCCACAAAGGCCAGGACACCGCCACCAATCACGGCCAGCACACCGATCGGCTTGGACCACACACCCAGGTTGAACGGCCCCTTCTTCGTCCAGCTCTTGCCCTCGGCAAGGACACCGGCGCCGATGGGCATGATGTATGACACGTACAGGAACACCGCGCAGCCCGAAGCCAGGATGATATAGGCCTTGGCATTGGCGCCACTGATCCAGCCCAGGGCGAAGCAGAACGCCGCACCGACCCAGATGGCCGCACCGGGCGTGCGATGCTTGGGATTGACCCGGCGCAAGAACTTCGACGCCCCCGGAATGCCGCCATCGCGGGCGAACGCATACAACATACGCGACAGCGAGGTCATGCCCGCCAGTGCGCACAGGTAGTTGGAGAGCACGATGCCAATCGACAACACGTTCTTCAGCGAGTGCGGCATGCCGCTGGACTCGAGCGCGTACGCGAACACCGATCCACCCTTCTTGGCACCTTCGGCCATGTCCGGCATGGCCAGGAGGACCGCCGCCACCAGCAGCCAGCCGAACAACGCCGACCAGAACACCGCGGTCATCATGCCGCGTGGCACCGCGCGCTGGGCGTCGCGGGTTTCTTCCGCCGTGTGAGCCGAGGCATCGAAACCGGTGATCGTGTAACACACGTGCAAGAGGCCCAGCACGAAGGCAAAGAACAGACTCGGAGTTGCCGGCCAGGTTCCGGCGCCCGGATCACCGGTGTTGTTGGTGAAGGTCACCAGACGCGAGAAGTCGAGTGGCACCGGCGAGGCCATGACCAGCCCAGCGATGAGCACGATCGAAACAGCCAGGATCAGATAACCCGAGAAATCGGTCAGGATCGTGGTTGCCTTGATACCGACATAGTTCAAGATCGCCTGACTGAGAGTGATGACCGCCACCGCAATGATCAGATGGGTATCGGTGAATGACTCGGCATTCATTCCGAACACACCAACGAGCACCAGGTCGCGCAGCAGCAGATAGACACCGTAGTTGACCGAAGATACAACAAAGAGCAGGCCGATCAGGTTGATCCAGGCCGTCGCCCAGCCCCAGGCCCTGCCGCCCAGGATCGAGCCCCAGTGGTACAGGCCACCCGCGGTCGGATACGCCGAGGCGATCTGCCCCATGGCGGCGGCCACCAGCAGCGCAAACACCGAGCCGACGATCCAGCCGATGCCGATCGAACCCCCGCCGGCAGCGCCGAAAGCAACCGAATAAGCGCCGATTCCGCCGGCGAGGATGCAGATGATCGAGAACGAGATGGCGAAGTTCTGGAACCCGCCCATCCGGCGCGAGAGCTCCTGCGAGTACCCCATCTTGTGGAGAACTTTTATGTCGTCCTCTTCGCGGTAACTGGAATCCGCCGTAGCGCCCGCAGAGCCCCCTATGACCCGTGCGCCAGGGATACCGGTTCGCTCGTGATCGTCATTGTGACTGGAATCCGTCATGGAGCCCCTTGGTTTCTGCGCCGATTGGAAACATCCGGAAAGCTCCCGGATAGCGCAACGTATCCCCGGACCGGGATCAAAGTAAAGCATTGGCCAGTCCCGTTCCTATTACCACTCGGCGGGGCTCGAGCCGCGGCTAGCGAATCGCGGCGTCGTTGTCGGCGTCTCGATAGGCCCCGCCGAGCGCGTCGGGACGGACGTTGCCGAACACCGCGAGCTGGTTGCCGGTCTTGTCCTCGAACAGGTAGCACGGCCCATCCGGGATCCCGAACGGCCCCGCCGCGGGCGTCCACCCGCGCGCCTCGAGATCGCGCACCGTGGCGTCGAGATCGCTCACGGCAAACACCGGGAGACAGCTCGGCGCCGGCCGGTGATCCGCGAGGAGCAGCAACGGCCCCACCGCGACGCGAAGCGCCGCGACGCGCGCGCCGAACTTGTGGAAATGCCAGACCTTCTCTGCGCCGATGACATCCTTGTAGTACGCGAGATCTTCGTCGAACCGGCTCGTACCCATGTACAGGTACTTGAGCTCACCGAGCGGCGGCGTCATGCCGGCCTCCGCCAGGCCAGGACACAAAGCACAGTCCCCATCGTGAGGAGCAGCGCCCACCAGCCCGCCGTTCCCCACACGGCGCTGGTCAGCCAGGTCGGCGGCCGGGCCGCGCTCGCCGGTACACCACCCCGGAGCGCGACCACGAAGCGGCGGGTGCTGAGGAGCCCCGTGGCGGCGAACGCGCCCGTGAGCGGGAGAAGCACGTGGAGCAGCAACGCCCCGAGCCAGGTGCGCTCCCCACCCGGCGCCGTGACCGGCAAGGGCCAGCCGAGCTGTGCCGCGAGCACGCGAAACCCGATTGCCAGGAGCCCGAACGCCGCCGCCAGCCCCCAGAATAGCCAGCGCTCTCGTCGCCAGAGCGCGTCGACGAAGGCGGGGTTCTGGCCGCCGAACGTGACCTTCCAGTAGCCGGCAAGCTCGCGCTCGAGCCGGATCTGGCGGCCGTGCAGCTTCGCCGCGACGAGGAAGGTGGCCACACCAAAACCGAAGGTCCACCAGCGCGCGGCGTCGGTCATGCGGCGGCCTCGAAGCCGATGCCCCGGTTCGCCCCGGTGATGATACAGATGTTGTCTCTCATGTTGCTTCCTTGCTGGATCGAATGCTCGTACGTCCACTATCAGCCCCAGGAATGCGACCATCAATGACCATGCGTCGCCGTCTCATGCTCGTTCGTCCAGAGCCGTTCGACGGGGTTCCTTGCGGCGGTGCTTACTGAGCTTCATGAAGGCCAAGTCTGTCTGGGCGCCCGTCGATCCGCTCGGGGGAAGCGCTGCACTGCCTGCGCATACGGGGATCTTCTACTGCCGCTCCGAGCTCACCGCGCCGTGGGCCTCGCGCTGCCGCCCATGATGGGCTGCCTCAGCTTCCATGATCACCTGCCTGGCGGGCATCGCCGCTCCCGCATGGAGCAGCTCCTCGGCGAGGAACAGAACCACGTGGCCCGGCGCTCATCGCCACCCAGGGTCGCGGTATTCTCGGTGAAATGGGTGTCATGAGACGTTTTAGCGATGCTTCGCGGGTAGTAGCCGTCGTGGTCGCGATGGTCGCGGCCCTCGGCTCCGCCACCTCGTCGGCTCCGCCACCCTACTACGGACCGCCGCAGCCCGCGCCCTACCCAGCGCCTGCTCAGCCCGCGCCGTACCCCGCACCAGCACAACCCGCGCCCTACCCCGCACCCGCACAACCCGCGCCGTACCCCGCACAGCCCGCGCCATACCCCGCACCCGCACAGCCCCCACGACAAGCAGCGCCAGCGCAACCGGCACAACCCCACAGCCTGTGCGAGTACGCCTGCGGTCAGCTTGCACGCTGCCATATGATGCCTTATGGCACATGCCTCGATCGATGCAGAGAGACGGGGGCCGAGCAACAGCCCGGCGGACCCGCGCAACTCGACATGATTGCGCGTTCAAGCTGCGAGACAATCGCCGCGGCAGTCCAGTCGCAGCAAGGCTCCAATCCGCCCTCCGCACCCACGGCATCTCCGCCAGCGCGTAAACCAGCGGCACCCACATCACCCAAGTCGCCAACCTCGCCAAGCTGGATGTGCTCGGCAGAGGGCACCTGGAAGGATTGCAAGGCCGGCGGGTTTCCGTGCAACATGCACTCCTCGAGAGCCAATGGCTGGGGAGGGAGCGAGCAGAGCGCGCGGGTGTTCGCAGAGTCGGAGTGCAGCAGTCAGATGACCAGGATGATGATGCTCCAGGGCCTCAATATCAGTTTACATTTGAGCATCATGGTCGTCTCGCAGTGCCGCTCCACAACCTGCACGCCGCCGCCGTCGTCACGATGACACCTTGTCGGCGATCCGGTCACGACCGCGTAACCGCCCTGCGCCAGCTTGCTCGAGCCGCCGGTGCGGAGGGTGTCCGGTTGATCGCCTGGATCAGCACGGTGCGCGACCCGACGTACGATCGATCGAGGCCCAGCGCCTCGAAGATGTGGCGCAGGGCGACCTCGTGTCGCCAGTCGCTGGCCTCGAGCGCGCATTCCTTGTCTTTTGCTTGAACAGGATGTAGTCGCGGTCGCGCATCGGGTCGACGGTCTGGCGGGCCGCACGCGCTTGCTTGGCGGGCACCGGCCTGGCGGCCATCGGCGGTACCGGCCGGTCAACGAGCGGTGGCAGGCGGTGAGGGTGGGGGATCGGCCGGGTCGACGATCGCGTCGCCAGCGGCGAGCACGGCGAGGACAAGGACGCACCTGTGCATGCCGTCCATCGTACCTTGTGCGATCCGGCTTCGGGTAGCGATCGGCGACTCATGCGGCTGCATGCGATGCTAGGCTCTTCGCATGGTGCAACCAGCACGCGACCCTCGAGACGAGCTGTACGAGGCGTACCTCCGTGTCCCCGCGCATCAGCACGCCGAGATCGTGCACGGCACTCTCTACGTCATGTCGCGGCCGGCCCCGAGGCACGCTAGCGCGGCATCGGGGCTCGGCGCCGAACTCTACGGTGCGTTTCAGCGTGGGCGTGGGGGCCCCGGG
>Ga0134121_10003762_pt1 | contig 12529 bp, 5 predicted proteins | sample KB301_FD_96463 | JGI IMG/M metagenome (GOLD analysis project Ga0134121, IMG submission 96463) | Terrestrial soil microbial communities without Nitrogen fertilizer from Kellogg Biological Station, Michigan, USA - KB3-0-1 | ecosystem: Environmental > Terrestrial > Soil > Unclassified ...
CACTCGCCTCGATAGCGTCAAGCAGGCACTGCTCAACACCGGACAAGACTCATTTCTTAATCGACTGGAAAAGAAATTCAAAACGAATCTCTACGGCTTCTCCGGCGGACTCGCGCGACTCAAAGACGGCAACGATCTTTACGGCGAAGGACGTACTAGCGACCTCGCGGGCGCATTAGACGAGACGATCAAACGTTCTTCGGGTATGCCGCTTTCCGCCGTGGTCCTTGCAACTGACGGCGCTTCGAACGTGCCGCGCGATCTTACCGCAGTCTTAAGAGAGCTGCGCGCGCGCGATATTCCCGTGTTCACTGTCGGCGTCGGCAACACATCGCGACCAAAGGATGCCGAGTTAACACGCGTGAACATGCCGCGACGCGTGCTCGTCGGCTCGAGATTGAACATCGAGACGATCGTCGGTCTCAGTGGTTACAGTGAAACGAAGGCGCTGCTGAGCGTGAAGGAAGACGGGCGCACAGTGAAAACCGAAGAGTTCAACCTGCGCGGCAACGACACGCAGGCAGTAAACCTCGAGATCACGCCCACCACCCCCGGCATTCATCGCTACACAGTCGAAGTTACGCCGCTGGATGGCGAGCTAACGGTCGATAACAACAAACAAGACTCTCTCGTTGAAGTGATCACTGGACCATTGCGAATCCTGCACGTCGAAGGCGAGCCGCGCTGGGAGCTCGGCAAGATTCGCGAGTCGATCGGGCCGAATGAAAAGAACGTTACGCTCGTCTCGCTGCAACGCACGGGCGAGAATAAGTTTTACCGGCAGGGTGTCGGCAATCAAACCGAGCTGTCGACTGGTTTTCCGAAGACGGAAGAAGAGCTGTTTTCGTACGACGGTCTGATCCTCGGCAGTGTCGAGGCGGGATTCTTTACGGCAGACGAGCTGCGAAACATCGAAGCGTTTGTGTCACGACGCGGCGGCGGCTTGCTCGCGCTCGGCGGTCGTCTCTCATTCGACGGCGGCAAGTTTAAAGGCACAACGATCGAAGAGCTGCTGCCGCTCGCGCTCACGGGTGGTCCAGTTGACGATGCGAGCTCATTCACGCCCGTTTACAAACCGGTGCTGACGGGCGCGGGCCAGGCCCATCCGATCACGCGGCTGAACGACGATCGCGGCGCGAATCAAAAAATTTGGAACGAATTGCCGCCGGTCTCCGTCTCGGAAGTATTGTCGAACGTGAAGCCGGGCGCTTCGGTGTTGCTCGAAGCGCGGCGCACCGAGGGTTCGGCCCAGGTCGCTCCTTTATTAGTGCAGCAGCGGTACGGTCGCGGACAGACGCTCGCGCTCACCGCGGCCGACACATGGCGTTGGAAAATGAGAATGGATGCAAAGAACAACGCCCATGAAACATTCTGGCGACAGATGCTGCGGTATCTTGTGAGTGGCACGCCGCAGCAGGTCGAGATTGGTACCGAGAAGGAAGTTTACGCACTCGACGACAACGTACAGATAGTTGCCGACATTCGCGACAACCGTTTCAATCCTGTTGCTGATGCGCGTGCGACGGCGCGCGTGACGAAGCCATCGGGCGCTGTCGTGGATGTGCCGCTGAAGTTTACGACGCTCAACTCGGTGAATACGTACGCGGGTGAGTTCAAGGCAGATGAGTTGGGCCAGCACAAGATCGAGCTGGTGGGTACGAGCCAAAGCCTCGGCACGTTGAGCGCGAACTCAAACATGCTGGTGAGCGATCTGAATCGTGAGTATTACAGTGCGGCGCAGAACAGTGACTTGTTGAAGCGCATCTCGGCTGAGACGGGTGGGAAATACTACACGCCCGCCGAAGCGCAGTCGCTGTTAGATGATCTGATTTACCGTCAAACACCCTACTCGGAGCGCGTGACGAAGGATCTCTGGGACATGCCGGTTAACTTTTTACTGATTATCGGGTTGTTGAGTGCCGAGTGGTTCCTGCGCAAGCGTGAAGGGTTGGCGTAGGCTTAGACAGGATTTCAGGATTTGCATGATTTACAAGATTGAATCCTGCCAATCTTGTAAATCCTGAAATCCTGTCAAAAAAGTTACTTTATGAAACACGCTATCACATTGCTATTGATCCTTTCCTTTGCAGGCATAGCGTGTGCACAGAAATCCGATCCAAACAAGTTCGCAATCATCATTAACGGCGCCGGCGGTGAGGCGGTTTACGCGAAGCAGTTTGAAGAATGGACCGGACAGTTGAGCTCGGTGCTGTCGGGGAAGTTCGGCTTTGACGGCAAACAACTCACCGTGCTGAAGGGCGCGACTGCCGAGGATGTGAAGCGAACCTTCACGACACTCAAAACGCAGCTAGATACGAACAACGTGCTGTTCGTGTTTCTGATCGGTCATGGATCGTTCGACGGTAAAGAATCAAAGTTCAATCTGGTGGGGCCAGATCTCTCGGCGTCTGAGTACAACGTGATGCTCTCCGCGCTGCCGACGAAGCGAGTCGTTGTCTTCAATTTGTCGAGTGCGAGCGGCGAGTTCATCAAGAGCCTCTCGGCTAAAGGAAGAATCGTCATCACTGCGACGAGGAACGGGCAGGAGACGAACGCGACGCGCTTCACGGGTTTTCTGATCTCGGCGCTGAATGCGACGGATGCTGATACCGATCAGGATGGACACGTTTCGGTGCTCGAAGCGTTTGTCTACGCGAACCGGTTGACTGCCGATTTTTACAAACAAGCCGGCAGGCTCGCGACCGAGCACGCGATGTTTGACGACAATGGCGACGGCGTTGGACGCGAAAAGCTGGAAGCCGGTGAAGGCTTGCTCGCCCGCGCAACATATCTCGACTCGCTAAGTGTTGATGAAGCGGCGGCGAGTGCGGCGACAGGTAAATTGTTGAAAGAACGCACGCGCCTGGAAGGCGAGATCGAGCAACTGATCGCGCGCAAGGGCAGCATGGCCGAAACAGAATACGAATCGACGCTCGAAAGACTATTTATCGAGTTGGCGAAAGTGAATCGTTCCATTAAGCAGGCAGGATCATGAAGACGATTTCTCACGCAGCGGCGCAACGGCGTAACGGAAAGCCACAAAAAACTTTGTCTGGAGTCCGGCAGGCTTTGCGCCGTTGCGCCGCTGCGGGAGCCATTCTTTTTTTATTCACATTAACGCTGTTTGCCCAGGCGCCGGACACGGAACGCGCGCAGCTCCGCGCTTTCATCGAGACTGGTCGCTACACCGAAGCCGAAGCCGCCGCAAAAAAATCTCTACTGAAAACACCCGACAACGGCGGCGTCCGTCACGAGCTTGCCGAAACACTCGCGCTCACCGGCCGCTACACCGAAGCGATCACAGAATTCGAACGCGCCGGCGCCGACTCCGCCAAAGCAAACAACACCGCCGACAGACTCGAGAGTGACCTGCGCCGCGCCGAAGTCCTCACCCTGATCGGCCAGGAAGATCGCGCCAAACCGATATACGAATCGTTCGTCACGTACTTCACAGATCACGATCCGAAATCCGCTCGCGAGCTAACCCTCGTCGCACGCGCGCTCGTGCATCTCGAACGTTACCAGGACGCGAACGACATATATCGCTCGGCGATCGAAGCCGACTCCACATATCTCGAAGCCCAGCTCGGCGCCGCTGAGCTGTTCACCCAAAAGTATGCCTACGGCGACGCCGCACTCTTTCTCGACGACGCCTTCAAGATCAATCCAAACAGCGCGCGCGTCTTCCTCGCTGTCGCGCGCAACAAACGACTCGACGGCGACGCCGAAACAACCGCAGCGCTCGCCAAAGCACTCGCCATCAATCCAAACCTCGTCGACGCAATCGCGCTCAAAGCCGGAATGTTGCTCGAAGCCAGCCGCATCGACGACGCCGCCGCCGAAATCGACAAAGCCCTGAAGATCAACCCGCGCTCACTCGAAGCACATTCTCTAAAAGCCGCGATGTTGTATCTACAGGACAGAGACTTCGAACCGGAAGTCGCTGCGACGCTCGCGATTGGACCAAAGGACGGCGAGGTCTACAACACGCTTTCGCATTACGCCACGATCACGCGCCGCACGGACCAGGCTGCCCAGTTCGCACGCCGCGCCACCGAGATCGCGCCGCGCCTGTGGGACGCGCATCTCAATCTCGGCATGGCTCTGTTGCGACTCGGCCAGATGGACACCGGTCGCGAAGCAGTCGAGAAAGCATTCAAAGGCGATCCGTTCAACGTCTGGGCCAAGAATACGCTCGACCTGCTCGACTCGATGCGCGATTTCAAAGAAACGAAGCGTGGTCCATTCATTATCAAAGCCGCCGCGCAGGAAAGCGACGTGCTCTCGCCTTACGCCGCAAACCTGCTCGAAGAAGCCGCGGCGAAGTTGACGGCGAAGTATCGCTTCACGCCCAAAGGTCCAATCATCATCGAGATCTTCAACAATCACGAAGACTTCGCCGTGCGCACGCTCGGCATTCCGGGTCTCGGCGCGCTCGGTGTCTGTTTTGGTTTCGTCATCGCGCAGGATTCTCCGTCGGCGCGTGAAGCGGGCGAGTTCAACTGGGGCAGCACGCTCTGGCACGAGTACACGCACGTCATCACGTTGCAGATGACTGACTATCGCATCCCGCGCTGGTTCTCCGAAGGGCTTTCCGTTTACGAAGAGCGGCGCGCGCGTCCGGGCTGGGGCGACGATTGGAACCCGCTGTTTGTGCGCGCGTTCATGGAGCGGCGCTGGTTCAAGATGGCGGACCTCGACGCGGGTTTCCAGCGTCCGAAGAGCCCGCAGGATGTTCCGATTGCTTATTTCCAGGCGTCGCAGGTTTGTGAGTTCATCGCCGAACGCTACGGGTTCGACGCGATCCTTCGCATGCTCACGATGTATCGCGACAAAGCGCGCACGCCGGATGTTCTGCAACAAGTCTTGAAGTTAAGCGAGAGTGATTTCGATCGCGAGTTTGCCGCGTACGTCGAAGCGAAAGTCAAACCGCTCCAACAAGCGTTGCTTACGCCGACTAACAACGCTGCTTCGCTTTCAAAAGCTGAAGTGTTGAAAGCACTCGAGACACAGGACACATTTGCGCTCCGCATTCGCGCCGCTGAGTTGCTCGCTGCCGATGGCGACACACAAGCTGCCGTCACGCATTACATTCGCGCGCTCGAACTCTTTCCGTATGTCAGCGGCAAGGGAAATCCTTACGAGTCACTCGCGAAACTGCTCGAACAAAAAGGCGACCGCGAACAGGCTGCAAAAACTCTCGACGCGTTAGTAAAAACTGACGAGAACAATCTCGAAGCTTTGAAGACTATCGCGCGTCTTCGTCTCGCGCTCGGCGATCGACAACAGGCGCTCGACGCTCTGCAGGCGAGCTTTTTCATCAGCCCGTTTGATTACAAGCTGCACACGCAGGCCGGCGAGCTGAGTCTCGAAAGCAAAGACTATGCAAAGGCGCTGACGGAGTTTCAGGTGGCGCTCGCCCTCGCGCCCCCGAACCTCGCCGAAGCAAACTACAATGTGGCCACGGCATTTCACGCGCTCGGCCGCCAGCCCGAAGCGAGGCACGCCGTGCTGCGCGCGCTCGAAGCCGCGCCGCGTTACGAGAAAGCTCAGGAGTTGTTGTTACGAATCGTTGGACAATAAGGACACTCAGCACATGGCCGTCGACCAATTAACCATTTCCGACGAGCAACTGCTCGACAAACTCGGCTCCGCGCGCGAGCGCCTGTTGCGCGAAATCAGAAAGGCGATCATCGGGCAGGACGAAGTCGTCGAACAGGTGTTGCTCGCGCTTTTTGTCGGTGGCCATTCGATCATCACCGGCGTACCCGGCCTCGCAAAAACGTTGCTCGTGCGGACCATTGCCAACGTTCTCGACCTCCAGTTCAAACGCATTCAGTTCACTCCCGATTTGATGCCTGCCGACATCACCGGCACCGAGATCATCGAAGAAGATCGCGCCACCGGCCGGCGCGCGATGCAGTTTATTCCTGGTCCAATCTTCGCCAACATCGTGCTCGCTGATGAGATCAATCGTACGCCGCCGAAGACGCAGGCGGCTTTGCTCGAAGCGATGCAGGAAGGTCGCGTGACGGTGCAAGGCGTCAGCTACGATCTGCCGCGACCGTTTCACGTGCTCGCCACGCAGAATCCGATCGAGATGGAGGGCACGTATCCGCTGCCCGAAGCGCAGCTCGATCGATTCATGTTCAATGTGAAGATCGGATACCTGCCGGAAGAAGAGGAAGTCGCGGTAGTGAAGCAGACGACGTCGCCGCAGGAATACGATTTTCAGCGGTTGATGTCGGCGGATGAGATCATCGCGTTTCAGAGACTCGTGCGGCAGGTGCCTGCTTCTGACACAGTTGCGCGTTACGCCGTTCGATTGGTTAACGCGAGCCGCCCGGGAACGCCGCCGGCGCCTGATTTTGTAAACAAGTGGGTGACGTGGGGCGCGTCGTTGCGTGCTTCACAATTTTTGATCTTTGGTGGTAAAGCGCGCGCGATATTGCGTGGACGATATAACGTTTCGTGTGAAGACGTGCGCGCCGTCGCGCCCGCAGTGCTGCGACATCGAGTGCTGCTCAACTTCCAGGCTGAAGCGGAGAAGATCGATTCGGATCAGGTGATCAAGCAATTGATTGAAAGCGTGCCTGAGCCGAAGAGTGGCTTGTAGACAGGATTTTCAGGATTTACAGAATTATCATGATAATCCTGCAAATCCTGTAATCCTGTCAAACGACTGACATGACACCAACGACACCAGCCAGATTTCTCGATCCCGAGCTGCTCGCACGCATCGGCTCGCTCGAGTTGCTTGCGCGCGCGGTTGTCGAGGGTTTCATGTCGGGCCTGCATCGCTCGCCGTTCACGGGCTTCTCAACTGAGTTCACCGAGTATCGCCAGTACAATGCTGGCGACGATTTGCGCTATCTCGACTGGCGCCTGCTCGCGCGTACCGATCGTTACTTCATCAAAAAATATCGCGCCGACACGAACACACAATGTCACCTGCTCGTCGATACGAGCGCTTCAATGAATTACGCGCATGAAAGCTCTGTGACGAAGCTTCAGTACGCGCAGTTTCTCGCCGCGTCGCTCGCGTATTTACTGAATCGACAGCAGGACGCCGTCGGTCTCGTCGCGTTCGCCGAGAAGGTCCACACGCACGTCCCGGCACGGAATCGCACGGGCCACATGCGCACGATCTTCGGCAATCTCTCGATGCTCGAAGCGGGCGGCGAAACACATCTCGCCGAATCGTTGCACCAGCTCGCGGAGATACTGACGCGCCGCGGCATCGTCGTCATCATCTCCGACTTTTACGATCAGGCCGAGCGTCTTCAGGAAGCATTTCAGCACCTGCGTTTTAAAGGACACGACCTCGTCGCGTTTCACGTGCTCGATCAAAACGAGCTTGACTTCAATTTCAACGAGCCGGTGCTGTTGCTCGAAGACGCGGAGACGCAGGAGCAGATGCCGGTGCTTCCGGACGTGGTGATGAGCGGCTACCGCGAGCGGATGAAGCAGCACGTTGAGGACATGCGGCGCTGCGCGGCGGCGAACCGCGTCGATTATGAAATGCTGACGACCAAACAGCCGCTCGATTTCGCGTTGTTCTCGTTCTTATCTCGTCGCGCTGGGAAGTAGTTTCATCCACAGATTACACCGATTGTTTCTGTGTAATCTGCGCAATCTGTGGACAGGTTTTTATGTCGTTCCTGACGCCATTATTTTTCCTCGGCGTCGCGGCGCTCGCGGCGCCCGTTCTCGTGCATCTCGTGCGACGCACACGTGCGCGTCGCGTCCAGTTTCCGGCGCTCATTTTTGTACGACAGGTGCCGCAGCGCACCATTCGCCGTCGCACACTGCACAATTTGCTGCTGTTGCTGTTGCGCTGTCTGGCGATCCTTTTGATCGTGATCGCGTTCACGCGTCCGTTCTTCAGTGGCGGCAGCGCTGCGAAAGACAACACCGCCGCCGGCGCGACCGTGATCCTGCTCGACAACTCGTTGAGCATGCGTCGCGAAGGTATGTTCGCTGACGCGCAACGCCGCGCTGAAACCGCTCTCGACGACGCGCGCAACGACGAACAAATCGCGCTCGTGAGCTTTGATAAGCGCTACACGGTTCTGAATCGCTTCGTCGCTGATAAAAATAAAGTGCGACTCGGGATCTCGAGCGTGAGCGCCGGCTGGGACGGGACCGATTACGAGCAGGCACTCCGTGGCGCTGAGTCGTTATTGAGCGAGATCCAGACGACTGGCCCAAAACGGATCGTCATGATCTCCGATTTCCAGATGCCCGGCTGGACCGCCGCGAGTGCGACTTTCAAACTCTCAAACAACACACAGCTCACGACGCTCGACGTCGGCGGAAACAATCCGCCGCCAAACGTTGCGATCACGAACGTCGAAGCGCGTGCCGTCGTGTTCGGACAGAAGTATCTCGACAACCTCGTGGTCCACGTCAGCAACTTCAGCGACACGCCGAAGGATCACATCCAGGTCGATTTTCAGATCAACGATCAGACAGTCGAGAAGCGCGACATCAGTCTCAACAGCCGTGACTCGCGTGTGGTCGAGTTTACCGGTTTCAACCTCAACGAAGGCGCGAACCGTTGCACCGTCAATCTCACTGTGGGTGACTTCGCGCCTGACAATCGCTTCTATTTCACTCTACGGCGCGAGACGCCGGCGCAGGCGTTGATCATCGAGGGCGCTTCGCGCGGGCGCAGCGACAGTCTTCACCTGCAAAGCGCGCTCACGACGAACGATGATCTGCCGTTTACATTCGCGCTCAAGAGCGCCGGGTCGGTCGATCCGGCGAGCATCTCCGGGTACGCGCTCGTGGTTTTGAACGACACCGGACCGATCTCGTCGCAGCTCGCCGATGCGCTCGTCAGATTTGAAAATGCAGGCGGGCAGATAATCGTCTCGACCGGGCCACACACACAGGCAGAGAGCTTCAACGCGTCGCTGCAAACCATCGCGCCGGTCACGCTGCGTGAAGCAGTGCAGACGAAGGCGGGCGAGAGCGTTGCGATCACGGAGGTGAAATTCGATCATCCGATCTTCGAAGTTTTTCAGGAGAGCGGCAGGCTCGCAGCCGCAAACGTGATCGGCTATTTCCGTTCCGAGCCGCGCGCGAACACGACCGTGCTGGCGCGTTTTGAAGACGGCAGCCCGGCGCTTGTCGAAGGACGAACCGGAAAAGGACGCGTGCTGTTGTTCACGTCGTCGTTAGGACCAAGCTGGAACGATCTGCCGCTCACGCCGCTGTACCTGCCGTTCATTCATCAGATGGTGCGCTACGCCGGCACGCGCGAACAGAATGCGTGGAGCAGATTAGGGCAGACGTTTACCGTCGGCAAGCGACAAGAGCAGGCGCCGCCCGCGATCGACACGCCGGGTGGTGCGCGTTTGTCAGAAAGTCGCAGCACACCTGACGGCGATGTCCTCGTGACCGCGCGCGAGCCTGGCTTCTATCGTCTGCGCTACAGCTCGCAACCTGACTTCGCGGCAGTAAATATAGACGGCGCGGAAGGCGACTTCACGAAGATAAACTTCGGCGAGTTCATGGCGGGCGTGACCGGCGGCGCCGGAAGCGCGGAAGGCACTGCGGCAGATCGAAACCTGAGTGGTGAGGAAGTCGAGGGCCGGCAGCGGGTTTGGTGGTCGTTATTGCTGGTCGCGCTGCTACTATTGCTGGCAGAATCTTTCCTCGCGCGACGAACGAAGATGGTGAAGATGATTGGCTGAAGTTTTCTCTGTGCAACCTCTGTATTCTCTGTGTCTCTGTGGTTAACAGTCACCACAGAGACACAGAGAACACAGAGGTTGCACAGAGAAGAAATTAGGGAGAGGTCATGAGCCCTGAAACGAATTTATTACAAGACCTTTTACGTCGAGCACGCTCGCGTCGCCAACTGTTACTCACGTTGCGTGGCGTTGCGATCAGCGTCGGTGTTGTTGCGGCGCTGCTGTTACTCACGGGCTGGGCCGCACATCGTTATCGCTACAACGGTGGCGCGCTGCTGACCTTGCGTATCGGCGCGTTGCTCATGATCCTCGCCACGATATATTTCGCGCTCATTCGCCCTCTCTTCAAGCGCATTAGCGACGCGCGACTTGCTCGCCTGATCGAAGAACGCTCGCCCGGCACCGAAGATCGTCTCGTCACCGCCGTCGAATATTCAAACGCAGACTCGCGCATCTCCCCCGCGATAGTGAATCGTCTTTACCAGGACGCGAACAGTGTTTCCGGAACACTCGACGTCGGCAACGTGATCCGTCGTTCGCGGCTGATGCTTTACGGCGGCGCCGCGCTCGCCAGCCTGTTGCTCTTCGCCGGCGTGTTGAAGTTTGGGCCAAAGGAAATCTCGCAGGGCGTCGCGCAGCTCGTCACGCCGACAACGCACGCCGAATCAACCAGCGCGATGAGCATCAAGGTGCGGCCCGGCACCGCGCGCGTGCCGAAAGGCTCCGATCAGGACGTCATCGCGACGCTCGTCAACTTCGATTCACAACAGGTCACGATTTTTTCTCGTCCACTCGGCGCGAAAACTGACTTTCAGGGCCAGGTGATGGAGCCCGCGAAAGCAAAGACTGACTTTCGTTTCTCGATCTTCAACATTCAGGATTCGATGGAGTACTTCGTCGAGTCGAACAACGTTCGCTCCGAAGTGTTCAAGCTGAACGTCGTCGATCTGCCGTTCGTCAAGCAACTCGATCTGTCGCTCAACTTCCCCGCTTTCACGAATCTTCCCACGAAGGCGGTCGAAGACGGCGGCGACATCGCGGCGCTCAAAGGCACCGTGACGACGATCACCGCGAAGCTGTCAGGAAAAGTGAAGGCAGCGCGCATCGTGTTTGCCGACGGCAGGAAGACTGACATGCAGTTGCAGGGCTCAGACTTCGTCGGCCAGTTAACCGTGAGTGGCGATACGAGCTACTACGTTGAGCTCGTCAGCGTCGACGGCGAGGCTTATCGGGGCTCGAACGAGTACGACGTGTCAGTGCTTTCGGATCAGCCGCCGGTGATCTCATTCGACAAACCCGGACGCGATCGGAAAGCGACGAACCTTGAAGAAGTGTTCACACAGGCGCGCGCTGAAGACGACTACGGCGTCGTCTCGATGGACCTGCACTTTTCGATCAATGGTGGCGAGGAGAAGACCGTCAACCTGCAAAATCTCTCGCGGGAATCGGCGAAGTCGTTGACCGGCGCGTACACGTTCTTCCTCGAGGAATACAAACTCAAGCCCGGCGATTTCATCTCCTATTTCGCGAAAGCGCGCGACGCGGCGAGTGAAGCGACCAGCGACATCTACTTCATCGAAGTGAAACCGTTTGAGATGGAGTACAAGCAGTCGCAACAAGGTGGCGGCGGTGGCCAGGGCCAGGGTGACCAGGATCAGAACGCTTTGTCGCGTCGACAGAAAGATTTGATCGCGGCCACGCACCGGCTCATGCGTGAAGGCGACAAGTACACCGACCAGGAACGCAAAGACGGTTACGAAGCTGTCGCTGCCGGTCAGGAGAAGCTGCGTACTGACACGCTCGAGTTTCTCGATCGCATGGGTCGCCGGCTCGGCGATGTTGATGAAGGTCAAAAGCAGGTTCAGGAGATGGCCGAGCACCTGCGCGGGGCGGCGAAGGAGATGGAAGCGGCGCCGCCTCCGCTCAGAAAAGAGTCGGGCAAAGACGCGCTGCCGCCAGAGCAACGCGCGCTGCAACGATTGCTCGCGGCCGACGCGATCTTCCGTGAAGTGCAGGTCGCTTTCGGCCAGCAGAACGGTGGCGGCAGCGGCAGCCAGCGCGAGCAACAGGAGCTAGCAGGATTGTTCGAGCTCGAGCTCGACAAGATGAAGAACCAGTATGAGACCGTTCAGCGCGCGCAACAGCAGCAGGCGGAAAAGCAAAAGAGTGAAGCCGAACAGCGACTCGAAGAGCTCGCGCGACGACAACAAGCGGCACTCGAAGAGCAACGCCGGCGAATGCAGCAGGGACCGGCCAACGGCTCGGGAAATCAACGACAACAACAGGAGCTGATCGACGAGACGCGCAAAGCAGCGCGTGAGCTCGAGCGTCTGTCGCGGGAGCGTCGCGATCCGCAGATGGCGGAGTTGAGTCGTCAGCTCAACCAGACTGCCGACGAGATGCAGAAGGCGCAGGCTTCGTCGCGTGGGAATTCGAGTGAGTCGATCGCGCAGAATGAGCGTGCGCTTGATCGATTGCAACAGGCACAACAGCGTCTACAGCAACAGAGCGGCAGCTCGACCAGCCAGCGCGGTGGCCAGTCGGGATCGGCAGGACGCCAGCAACAGGTTTCGGATCTGCGACAGCGTGCGGCGCAAGCGGCGTCGCGGCAGCGCGAGATCGCGAAAGACATGGAGAACCTCGCGCGACGCGGTGGCCAGGGCGCGCAGGATGAGAACTCGAAACGAACGCGCGAGCAACTTGGCGAGCGCAAAGACACGCTTGCCGACAGCGTCAACAGTTTGCAGCAGGACCTCGAGCAATCTGCGCGTGCGATGGCCGGCGGCAGTCAGGGACAGCAACGTACGGCGCGGCAGTTGAAAGAAGCG
>Ga0134121_10003763_pt1 | contig 12526 bp, 14 predicted proteins | sample KB301_FD_96463 | JGI IMG/M metagenome (GOLD analysis project Ga0134121, IMG submission 96463) | Terrestrial soil microbial communities without Nitrogen fertilizer from Kellogg Biological Station, Michigan, USA - KB3-0-1 | ecosystem: Environmental > Terrestrial > Soil > Unclassified ...
CGACACCGTAGAGGGTGAGCGTGCGCGCCACCCCGGCGGTCGCGTTCGGCACCACGATCGGCCCAGCGACCATGGGGGTGACCCAGCGCCCAGCGGGCGGCGTGGCGCGAGTATCCCACGAGATCGGCGTCCCGAGCACCGATGCGCCGCCGGTACGCACCACGACCGCCGACGTCGCAAAGGAGCCCTGGTTGCCCTGGTACTTGTCGCTGACGTAGTTCTTGCCGCCAGCGGCCGACCGCGCGACCTGGATCGTGCCACCGGCGATGCCCTGGTTCGACGTCGGAGATAGCACCGTGACCCCGGCCGCGAGCTTGCAGTCGAGCAGGTAGGCATCGAACGTCGCCGCCGCGTCGCCGCCAGGCGCACCCACCAGCGAGTTCCCTGCGGTGATCGCCGACAGGTCCACGCCGTCGAGCAGCAGCGTGCCGGGCATCACCGGGGCATAGAACAGCGACGTCGGCACCGCCGACCCGCCGATCGACGATCCAGCGCCGCCCCATTTGATATGGCAGTTCGGCGTCATGTACTGCGTCGGCATGTCGAATGAGAACGTGCAGCCCTCAAATACGAGCGCCTGCATGGCGCCGTTGCGGCCGCTGATCACATTGCGATCATCGCCGAACTGGTAGAACAGGCCATCAATCGAGCCCGTGAACGCGAAATCGCAGAGCTGAAACACCATGCCGCCGTTCGCTGCGCTGGCGCCAGCCATTAAGTTTATCGGCCCATCGGCATTCACCCCGAGCCCATTTACGACGACGAAACCGGTCCCCGCACCGGCGCTCGCCGCCAGGATCACCGTGCTCCCGCCAGTGCAGTCGATCGACGCCCCCGGCGCAACGTCAGCCGCCTGCGGCGGCACATGGCTGGACACCCCGGCATTCACCGATGCCACGATGCACGGCGCAGCGTCCGCCCCCGGCAGGTAGATCGAGATCACTTCCGGCGTGGCCATCTCGACGCTGTCTTTGTCGATGTAGATCGTGTCGCCGCCGGACTGATTCGCCCACTGGCCAGCATTGTAGAGATGCGCGAACGGCGCGCCCCACGCGCCCGGCGCCTGGTAGGCTTCCTGCCCGGTGACCTCGACCCAGTCTACCGTGCCGTCCCCGGCCGTGGTCGCGCCCTGAGACGTATCCCAACTCGGCTCATCCGTGCCGGTGATGCCGCCAAGTTCCGTGCGGAAGCACCGCAGGCTTGCCTTGTTAGGATTGGACGCATCGGTCTGCCGCACGATCGCGCCCGGCGCAACCGTGGCCAGCGCCGACCACTCGTCTACGAGGAAATATTGATCGTAGGAGACGTACCAGTTCGCCATGGGCGGCGATCCCTAGTACAAGCCGATCAGGCTCGCCGCCGATGTCCCCGTCAAAAATACCCGGCGAGCGCGTACCGGAATGACGGTGCCGGCGGTACAGCCGGAGAACGTCACGGTGTCGCCGCCTTCGGTGGTAACCTTGACCGCGCCGCCAGCGCCCACATCGCCGACCCAGATGCCGCGCGTGGCGATCGTCAGATCGACCGTGTCGCTCGGCGAGATCGCGAACGCACCGCCGGCCGGTGAGTCGAGGCTTTGACCGTATGCGCCTTGGGGCATCGTTCAGCGCCTTAGTTGTGCACGCCGGCCTGGATCACCGTCAGCTTGGCGGTGGCCGAAGCGCTGAACGAATTGATCTGCAGGCGCACGCCGGTGACCGTCAAACCCGAAACCGGGGCATCAGCGGTGGTTGTCTTGCCGGTGAGCGCCGGCAGGTTGAACGTCTGCACGAGTTCGGCGGCGAGGTCCCAGAACGGATCGTAGGTGTACTGGACGGTGTAGTTGATCGTCCCGGTTATGGCCACGGCAATGCCGACGTCGACCGGGCCAAAGAACGTGCTGAGCGACTGCCACGGCGTGAAGGCAACTCCGTTCGTGCCGATCTTGATCGCGCCCGATGCGGCGGCCGAGATCGCCGCCCGCGTGATCGTCGAGAACCCAGCCACCGACACCACGGTGCCCGCGCCGGCGCCAAGCGACACGACCTCCGTCTTGGGCGCACCGGCAATCGTCTGCCCGCCGCCCAGCGCGGTGCCGTAGAGCGTGATCGACTTGCCGCCCTCGCCAGCGGCCTGCGTGATGAGCACCTGGCGCTCGGCGGGCGCCGCAAGCGTGCAGAGGGACGCTACGCCACCGCTGGCGAGCGCCCCTGTGATCGTGAGGTTCCCGGCGGCAAGCGGCGTCTGCGAGACGGAGATTCCGTCGTCGTCAGCCGTCGCCGGCGCGAGTGTGAATACTGCCGGGATGCCCATCGGCTATTACGAGTCCGCGGCTGTCGCGAACCGACCTGACGAAAAGCCGTTGCCGATGGCGAAGCCGCTGATGATCATCTGCGTTGTCGCGGCCGCCCACTTCGTGGCGTTCGTGGTGCACTGATCCATGACCAGCACGCCGTTGATCGCAGCGTTCAGGCTCGCCACGACGGCCGGGACCGTCGACCCCGAGATGCCCGTAAGGTGCTGGAACAGGCATCGCCGGAACGTCATCGACGAGCCGTTGAGGCAGTTCGCAGCCGACAGGTCCAGGTACAGCGGCGACGTGTCGGTTTTCGCCGACATCATGAACTGGCAGTCGTAGAACTGGTTGCGCTGCGACCCGTTCGTGACCACGACGCTCGCGTTGGCGGCGCCGCGCTGGACCGTTTCTAGGCCGATTACGCAACTCTGGAACGTGTTCTCGTCGCCATCGTCCAGCTTGATGATGTACGAGCCGGCACGCGCTGCGCCGTTCGCGTGGCCCATGCCGCCGAACTGGATGTTGTTGAAGTAGTTCCGATCGCCAGTGATGTTGATCAGCTTCTCGTCGGTCGCAGCCTCGCCGACGCCCTGGAAGAACGAGAAGTTGCCCCAGTAGCAGTCCGCCGCGCTCAAAGTCATCAGCGGGTTGATGTTCGCCGTGGCGCCGGTCGCCGTCGAGATGCGCGCACGCTGCGCCACACTCGTCGGCGCGCACATGCCGATCATGTGGCAAGCCGCCTTGGCCCAGTCCAGCGTTGCCGACAGCCGGAACGTGCCGGTGGTCTGCGCCGCCGTCGTGGGCTTGCCGACGAGCACGAGCACGTCGTTGTTGCCCTCGGTCATGAGGGCGTAGGCCGCCGGAATCGTCCGCATCGGTGTTTCGGCCGAGCCGTCGTAGGCATCGGAGCCGTTCACCGCATCGACGAAGAACCAGCGGCCAGTGAAGAACGGCGCGCCGCCAGGCAGCACCGGGATGCCGCCTGCCGTGAGGCCGTCAGGGAAGTTCGTGGCGGGCATGAGGGTGGCTCCTTGCGTTGCCGATCAGTTCGTCGGGTACGAGCCGTACGCACACCGCCAATCGTCGTAGCCCAGGTAATAGCGCTCATAGGCCTTGACGAGCAGGTTGTCCGTGGTGAACTCGACCTGCATCGACGTTTCGAACGGCTTGCGTTCGAGGTAGATCAGGCCGCCCTGGTCGGAGAGCACGAACCACGGATACGGCGACGTCAGGAAGTCCAGGGCGATGTAGCCGTCCTGCAGATCGTCGTTTTCCTTGATCGTGTTCACGTTGTTGTTGGCGCTGTTCGGCTGCAGCGGCGTTTCCATGAGCCGCTTCGCCGTGTGGCGAAGCTGAATGGGAACGACGAGCTTGCGGCCCTGCGCACCGATCAGGAGGCCGGCATAGTCGCGGAACTGGCGAATCGTGTTGTTCGCGTTGTTCAGCGAGGTTTCGTTCAGGCCGACCTGCGTCGCCGGCATGTTCGGCACGGTGTAGCCGTCGACCGGGTGGTCCGTGGCAAACAGCGCCTTGAGATCGCCGCCGATCTGCGGGTTGACGACGTTGCCGGTGTTCAGGACGTTCGCGCCGAGAATCTCTTTCATCTGGCGGAACGACTTGATCAGCCCGAGGTTCGTCGGGTCGAAAGCCGTCTTGTACAAATTATCGTCGATCGCCTCACGCGTGAACGAATAGCCGAGGCCGATCGCCACGTGGATGTGCTGATAGACGAAGCGCTGACCGGCGAGCTGGTCGAAGAACGTCGGCGCACCGGTGTTCTTCAACTGCGGCAGCGGCAGGTAGCGCATGGCCACCGTGCGCTCGACCGCCATGTCCGACTTGCCCTTGGCGTAGATCTGCGACCACTGGGTCTTGATCTGGTTGTAGTCGCCCTTGAGCTTGCGGACGCCGGGAAGGAGCAGGGCGGGGAGTTGTGCGGCTGTGATTGCCATGGTGCCTACTCCCCCTTACGTCGCAAGTGCCGTGAGGATTTCGCTGGTATTCAAGCGAACCTCGACGGTCGGATTGACATCGAGCGAGTTGATCGACTCGCCCGGCTGGAGGCAGACGCCCAGGATGCGCAGCGGCAGCGTCGCGGTGACCGCGACCGAAGCGCCGTCAAGGGACATCGTGGAGATGCCCGACGCATTGGGGACGCCGATCGTGCCCGCGGTCCACGGCGCGTTGCGGCCGATCCACGACTGAGCGAACGTGCCGCTCGCCTGGATCCGGAACGTCGCAAACGGATCGTCGATGACCCAGCAGTCGATATCGCCGGCGCTCGACGGCGCTCCCGCGTTCCACCACTGGGTGTAGATCGTCTGTTGGACGTTGGGGTCGTAGTAGGGCTGACAGCCCGCGAACACGCCCAGGCACCGGTTGTCGCCGGCGACGGCGAGCTTGATGTAGCCGGGATTCGCGCCGTCCGTCTCGACGAGATCGCCGTATGCGATCTGCGTGGCGTAGGCCGCCTTGATCTTGTGGAGGCTCGCCTGAAACGTCGGCGAGTTCGACACCAGGTTTCGGGTGAAAGCCATCCCGAACGGTGCGAGCGTGAAAGTTTGCGCCACAGCGGTGCTCCGCTTTGTGCGCCTACCCCCTCACAGCATGATCGGCTGGAGACGCTGGGTTTGCTCGGGCGGCGCGGGGCGGCTCGCCCCTTGCCGAAATCTGCAGCCGCTAGTTCTTGGACTGCGGCTTGTAGGTTCCTACCTCGATCTCGATCGAACTGTTCTGGTCGATGTTCCGAGGCATTGTGGCCGGCTGATCGGTTGGGGCCGCCATTGCCGCCCGCAACTTGTCGCGCATCACCGTAGAAGCGATGCTATAATCTTCCGCACGTGCCTCTTCTGTCAAGGACATCGGTCGCGTGTAGAGGCGCTGCCCCCCGCGCTCGATGTATTTTCCGTCGTAGCCGTTGGGCACCATGCCCTCCATGCTCCCGGCAAGAACCGGCCGCCAGCCTGCATCCTGGATCGCCATGATGAGCGACACATCGACCGGCTGGCCGATCACCGTTATGACGTGCCACTGGTAGTCCCAGCCGCGCCGCTTGAGGCGTTCCGGCACTTCAAACGTGTTCTCGCCGCCAAGCGTACGGGCGCGGCGAGTCGGCATTTCCTCGTCGTCGATCTGCGCGTCCATGCTATCGGCGACGGCGGCGCCGAGCGCGCCGGCCTTGAGCCCCGCCGGCTTTGCACCGCCGTGCTGGCGCGGGCGCTCCGGTTTCAGGTTCGGCTGTGCCGCCGCGCCGGCAACGATCCCAAGATCGCCTGGCGGTTGGACTTCGATCACGGGACCGGCCGGATTCTCGGAATTCGGGCTCATTTGTACACTCCGCTGCTGTCGCCGAAGCGGAGCCCGGTGTCGCCACCAGAGCGCGCCTCCGCTGAAATCTGGATCTGTTCGGCAGCATAAGCCTCTTCGCTCATGTTGCAAATGCGTGCCGCCTCGCGCCACTCCGGCGGGATGCGGCCGCGCAACTTCGGATCGCCCTTCTCTGTAAAGCCCAGCAACGTGATCTCGCCGCCGCCCATGGAGGCATCGTGCTTGACCGTCATGCCGCGGTTGTTGCCAGCGCCGATGCCGCCGCCGTCGCCGCGCGAGGGCGGAGCCGCCGTGGAAGAGCCGCGCCGCGTATCCTGCCGCTGGGTTGTGTCCACGGTTTTGATCTCGCCATGATTGGCGCCGTACTTGGCCGCCATGCGTGTGTCGATGAACTCGACGTACTCTTTCGAGCCGACCGTACTCGCCTTGCCGCGCGCGATCCACGCATTGTGCGCGGTCACCACGCTGGCGTGATAGTCGGGGTCGACTTCAAAGCGCGGGTGCGCGTCGATCCAGGCTTGGGAATCGGCGCTCGGACCTGCGGCGGCCGCGGCACGCGTGCCATCGGCGGCCTGTGGCGGCGGCGTCTTGGCGATGCGCTCGCGGTAGGCCTTGACCTGGCCCAGCTCGTTCTGCGCACCGGTCAACTGCATGCGCGCTTGGGTAAGTTCTTCCTGTGCATCGGCGAGTGCCTCGCCGTCGGCGGCTTCCATGGCCGTCTTGATCTTGTCGCGCGCAGACTTTAGCGCCGCTTCCTGCGTCGCGATATGTGTCGTCAGGAACGCCTCACGATCGGCGGCGCGTGCCGCGTTCGCGTTGTAGGCGCCGACGTTGGCCTTCTGCGCTTCATCTTCGGCTGACTCGCGGCGCGAGCGCTCGGCGGCAAGCTCGGCGTCTTTGTTCTTGGCCGCAGCGGCCGCCTTCGCGATCGCGTCCTCTGGCGCAGCAGCCTCGCCTTCGCCGCCTTCGTTGGAGTCGCCGCCGATCTCGCGCGCCTCCGTGATATCGCCAGTATCAGCCGGCAGGGTGCGCGGCTTGCGTTCGACCTTTTCGGCTACATCAGCCATCGACTCTCTCCTTGGGGGCGAGCGCGCGATTTAATATCTGCAGGTGCACCTTTGACAAGTGGCACCTATCCGGATCAAGCGCCGCGCAGCGCTTGCGGATCGTCTCGCATTCGGCGCGCAGCCCCGGCTGCATGTCGTTCTGCACCAGCGAGATAAACTCTGCCGTCGGGCTCGGCACGGTCGCGCGAGGGTGGCGCCGCTTGATCGTTTCGGCGTAGCACTGGTTCAGCCACTCTTGCGCGCCCGCCATCAGACGAGCGAGTTCGGGTCTGTGACGCGGCCGATGATATCGGCGGAGTAGACGAGCCGGACGTCCCAGCCGTCTTTGTCGCGCCCCTTGGGGCGCACGGCGCCGGCGCCCTTGTACGAGAACAGCGCCGACCGGTGGACTTCGTGGAACACCCAATCGCCGGGCTTCGGGAACTTGCCGCCGAAATACGCGACCTGCTTTGGGTCCGAGTCCGAGAACGCTTGCGGACCCAGCTTCAACACGGCGCCGACGCAACCCTGGTATCGCTGATCGAACGCGTCCTCGCCAACAATGAGCCCGCTGGCCGTGCGCGTCGCGCGCTTGTAGACGCCCACCAGCACGTGCGTGCCGTAGCAGTCGATGCCGCCAAGGTCACCGGCGGCCTGCAAAATCTCCGCGTACGAACCCGGCGCCATGTTGTGGAACGCCGTCACCACTGCTTGCTTCATCACGTCCTCTTTTGCTCGGAAGGCGGCGCGTTGAGTTCTTTCGTCGCCTCATCCATTTGTTCGAGTGCGTCGAGCAGGCCTTTGATGCGCCCGACCATCTCGCGATATTGCGAATAGTCCGTCACGTTGCCGTACACGACCGCGCCAATCAACCCGCTGAAAGCCAGTGGCCGCGATGGGCTCCAGTTATCGCCGAAAAGCTGTTCGGCGATGAATCGGCGGGTGGTTTCGCGCAGATCGGAAATGGCTAGACCGTGGGCTCGGGCTGCGGTGCCGGCTTCGGCGCCGTGAGCGCTTCAAGCTCCGACTCGGACAGCGACTCGACGCGAATTGTGTCGTTGCCCTCCGCGCCGGCCGCTTTCAGCACCGGCGCCATTTCGGCCGGGTCCATCGTGCCGGTGACCTCGGAGAAGTCCGGATCCGTCGTGGCGAAGCCGTGATCCATGGTGATCGGGTGACTCTCGGGCTCCGGAACGCCGATGATATCGCGCACGAGTTCCGCGAGTGAGAGCACTTTGTTCGGGTCGACCTGCGGCATGTCCGCCTTGATGCCGACGGCAAGAGCCTGCGCCCGCCGCACCGCCTCTTCGTGCGTGATTTCCATCTACCGTTCTCCCTCAGACGCCGCCACCGTAGCGGCGGAGATGCTCGCGCACGATGCGGGTGCGGCCGCCGTAGGCGTGGCCGCTCGCCGCTCGCGACCGCTCCAGGCGGCCTACGCCGCTGTCGCCGCCGCCGATCATGCGGCCGCCGGTCGCCATCGGGCCCGCGCCAGGGGGCGGCATGGCGCCAGCGGGCCCAGGCGCACCAGGAGGCGGCGCGCCCGCCCCTGGTGCCGGCCCGCCAGCGCCACCCATTTTTGCGGCTACCTGCTGCATTGCAAGCTGGGCTCCAACCTGGACACCCTTCTGCAATCCAGCTTTCGCCGCTTCCTGCTTCTCCGCTGGGTTTGTGCCTTGGATGATCACGTTGACGTTGCCGCCGCGACGGCCCTTGCCGTCAAGGCGCGGAATGCTCGCGCTGCCCTCGACCCGGCCGCCTGATTTCAGCGCCAGTTTCGTCTTGGGCTTGCCCTTGTGCATGTTCGATTCGTGCTGGTGCACGCCGGCGGTGACCATCTTCTTGTCGGCCGCGTCATCCGACACGGCGCCGCCGCGGGCATAGCCGGCGCGCTTGGCGTAGGCTTCGGCGCGCTTCTGATCGCTGGAGCGGACGTTGCTGTGCATGGCTACTTCCTCTTCGCCTTGCTGGCTTTCGCCTTGGGTTTCGGCTTCGCCGCCGCCTTCGCTTTCGTGCTCGCTGCCTTCATCGCGACCTTAGTGTCCGCCTTGTGGTGCGTGTCAGCCTGGTCAAGTTCGCGCTTGCGAATGTCCAGTTCGGCCGCGGTCTTAGCATGATCGGCCATAAGTTGGCCAGCCCCAAGCTGAGCGTCGGTGTGCGCCTTCGTGATCGTGGCGGCAGTATCGGCCTGCTTGTTCTCGATGTTCGCGGCTGTCTCCGCCGCTTTGAGCCCGGCGTTCTGCGTATCGGCGGCCGCCTTCGCGGCTTCCGACTGCGCCTTGTACTGCATCGTGCGCTCGGCGCTTTCCGCCTTGATCTGCGCTTCCGCCGCCTGCTGCGCCTCGACGCGCTCGCGCGATGCGCGATCGGCCGCGCGATCGGCGCTCTCCACTGCAAGCTCCTGCTGGCGCGCCTGGTGCTCGGCGGTGATTTCCGCGATCTTCGTCTGCCCCTTCATTTGCTCGACCTGCAATTTCCCCATCGCGGCGAGCATCTTCGGATCGGGCGGCTGTTGCTTCTCTTCGCTCTCCGGCTTCGTGATCGACGAGTTGTCCTGGACGCCCAGCGTGCGCGTCGCCCAATCCCACACGCCGCGCTGATTCGGAATGCCGCCAAATTGCGGCAGGCCAGCCATCGTGACCGCGGCGGTGACCTGCGAAATGCGGTGGATCTGGCTCGGCACGTTCGGGTCCGCGGCCGGCGTGAGTTCCTGGTCCTCCAGTTCGGCCGCCGTCCACTGACGATTGGGCCGGCGCGCGAACTTCCACAGCGCTTCCGGCTCTTCGATCAGCAGCTCGCGCAGCAACTCGAATTCCTCTTGCTGCGCCATGTGATCGTCTTTGTGCACCGCGCTCGGCACCTTCGAGATCGAGTCGATGTACGACATGATCGTTGTGGCCGGCACGTCGCCCACGCGACCCTCGCCCATCGGCAGTTCGAGGATGCCGGACAAGCGGCGCGCGTCCGCCTCGATCAGCGTCAGGATCTCTTTCAGCGTCGGGCTCGGCTCGCCGTACGGCCACGGCATCACGACGTCCTGGATTTTCAGGCCGCCAGTGTCGATGGCGGCGAACTCGCCGGGCGCGGCGGTGATCACGGTTTTGCCGCGCGCCGCCAGCCCCTTCATGATCACGCCGCCGGGGAAGCTCTTGAACATGCCGCTGTCGATCAGGATGCGCATGATCGCGGTGGCGGTGCGTTGCGGGTTGCCGAGAATGTGCGCGAACCCGAAATCGTAGAAGCCCAGGCCCGGCACGAAACCGAATTTCACGTAGCGGCGCCGCGCCTGGTGATACTCGTCACCCTCTTTCCAGTTGCGGCGAATCTCCAGGATCTTCTGCGAGTCCTTGTCGATCGACACGCGATACGGCAGCGGGTAGCCGACGTCCTTGCCGTTCTCGTCTTTCGCGAGGCCACCAGTTTCAAGCTCGACATACGTCTCATAGACGATATGCGGATAGTCCTCGGACAGCGTGACGTTCGGGTTGATGCCCTGGATCTCGCCAACCTTCTGTTCGGTTTTCGTGACCATCGGCGGCGACGTCGGCAGGTCGATTTTCTTGTAGTGGCCGTACGCCATCAGCCGCTTGACGGTCGACTGCCGCATCGGGATGCGCTCGGTCACGCGGCCGGCGCCGGCGAGATGCACGGCATCGTTCGAGACGATAAGGTTCTCGCCCTTCGTCCACACGCTCACCGGACGGCGACGCAAGGGACAGCGATAGATTTTCTTGAACTCGACGCCGGTTAGCGCACGCGAGAAGAGCATCCGGCTTGTTTCCGGGTAATACTCTTTGTCGACCACCGTCAGATAGTGGTTCATGTCCTTTTCGAGCGAGTCCGCAAGCAGGCTCCGGTTGATCGCCGGCTGCTGGCCCGCCTGATCCTTGATGCTTGGCGGCGCGGACGCTTCATCGGGGCCGACGATGCCCATCGGCGGGCCGCCGTTGTGGCCCATGCCGGGAATGCCGCCCTCGGGCTCCGCGCCCAGCACGTCATCGACGCCCGGCAGCTTGTCGGTTTCTTCTGGTGACTCGCTTTCCGCATCCGGTGCGTCGGTTTCTTTTTCTTCGAGCGGCGAGGCCGGCTGATCGTCGCGCACCTTCACCGGGCCGTTCGTCGGCAGAAGCTCCGCGCGCGAGTTCGCCCACGAGCGCATCACCGCTTCGAGCATCACCGTCGACTGCGCCTTGGAGATCGTCTGAGACTGGCTGACGACGTTCTCCGCGTCCTCCAGCTTCACGCCGAGCATCGTCATGCCCTTGACGCGGATTTCTTCCCAGTCGCGGCGGCTCTGTAGATCTTGCTCGATGCCCTGAATGAGCGCGTTCGCGATCGTCGCAAGCTCGCCCTCGTCCATGTCGATCGCCAGGTTGCGATCGAAACCATCATCGTTCGCCGCCTTGTCGCGCGCGTCCGATTCGTCGTCGCGAATTTCCAGCGAGCCGTCGTCGTGCTCAACGCGCACGGTGCCCTTGAACGCGTCCACGATGACGTTCGTGTCGCCCGGCTGCGTGCCGCCGACGATGCGCGGCTCGAATTTCGAGCCCGCACCCGGCGGCAGTTCAGGTAGCGAGTTGTTCGATCGAACGAGCCGGGGAGGCGCCATCAGCGGAACTCCATCAGGGTGCCGGGCAGTTTGCCAGCATAGAGCAGTTCCGGCACGTCGCTCGCGTCGCATGTCGGAAGATGCTGCCGCGCATAGTCGACGAGTCGCTCAGCGATCTGGCGCCGGAAGCGCCAGCCAAGCTCGCAGACGTAGGCGGCCTGCCGATCGGTGAACGTGTCACCACGCTTGGCCATGATGGCGAAGTGCCGCGCCGCGCGCTTCGCCGCCGTGCCGGGCAGCATGCTGCATCGGCCGAGCGCCGCCGCGAGTTCGCGCAGGGTGGACTGGTCGCTCACGCCTAGACGGCCATGCCGTTCGCACGGACGAACTCGACCGCCTCATCCCATGACCACGGCTTGTCGGAATTGTGCATTTGCTGGCGCACCGTCGCCAGCAACACGCCGTTGCGCGCTTGCTCTGGAGATGACTTTGGCGCGCCGCTCCACACATCGACGCCAGCGCCGTTCTTGGCCGCCTCTTCGGCACGGCCGATCTCGAAAACGTCGCGCGGGTCATCGAACGGCACTTCCTGGAGCTGCATCAGGGGCGCCTCCAGGCGCTCGCGCGTCGCGTCGGGATAGTTCGCCGCGACCTCCGGCACTTCGTCCTGCAGGAAGTATTCCCGCTGGCGCGCATAGACTTCGGCGAGAATCTCATTGAGTCTGGAGCGACGGCCGAACCACTCCGCCGTTCCATCCACCCACTGATTGATTCGCGCTTCCAGCAGGAGGTTATCCGGCAGCGCCTTCACCGGCATGATGCTCGCCGCACGCACCACGAGCGGCGCAGCCAGCGCACCCAGCAATCCACCAAGGAACCTGCGGCGGGAAGTGATCATGGCGCCTCACACATCGTAAAGGGCTTTCGCGGCATGCGGCTTGTACCGTCGCTCTTCGGCTTGCTCGGCATCGTACTCTTCTTTGTAGAGCGCAACGCCATGCGTCCGGAGGTACTCCATCGCCTGACTGGTGGAGTCAACGATATCCTTGTACTTCGTTTTTGGAAAGCTTGAGCATGCGCCGATGACCATGTCGGCGTACCCGCGCGCCGGCGCCCACACGGTGCCGCCGGCGTACCGGTCGGGATCGCCAGGGTTTTTCTTCGGCAGCAGCTTGCCCGAAAACACCGGCTGGACCGAGATCAGGCGCGACAGCTTGTCGCCCTTCGGCTGCGACACGAGCGTCATCCACTCGCGCTCGCCGACCAGATTCTTGACTGCTTGCGCCGCGCTCAGGCCGGACGCCTTCGCCTCGATCAGCAGCTTGTCGA
>Ga0134121_10003764_pt1 | contig 12525 bp, 12 predicted proteins | sample KB301_FD_96463 | JGI IMG/M metagenome (GOLD analysis project Ga0134121, IMG submission 96463) | Terrestrial soil microbial communities without Nitrogen fertilizer from Kellogg Biological Station, Michigan, USA - KB3-0-1 | ecosystem: Environmental > Terrestrial > Soil > Unclassified ...
GGGGTGATGGGATTATTTCAGCTGAATCGGTGGGATTATCGGATAAAGCCTGACTCTGGACATTTAAGGATACTTGGTGGCGAGGTGAAAGCGATAACAACAGGAATGTCCGAGGAGGATATACAGGCAAAGATTGCTGATCGAGCTGAAGCCAAGAAGCGAAAGGACTTCACGCGCGCCGATATGATCAGAGCGGAACTGGCCTTGCACGGTATCATAATCGAGGATGCATCCGATGGCACAAGTCGGTGGAAACGCGGAACCCTCTGATCTAATATACGGATTGCACACGATCCGAGAAGCATTACGCGCCGGTACGCGTCCTCTACAACGTATCTTAGTCCTGCGGACCGATCGACAGTTTGGCGATCTCGTCCAAGCAGCCAAGCGGAAGCAAATTCCAGTTCATATCGAACCACCTCCCGCCTTCGACCGTCTTGTCCCGAATGGAAGACACCAGGGTGTCATCGCGTTCGTAGCTGCGAAATCCTATGACACGACGGAGCAGATTCTCGATCGGGCGAATACGCGAGGCGAGAAGCCATTTCTCGTGCTACTTGACGGAGTCGAAGATCCACACAACTTGGGAGCGGTGTTGCGGACAGCTGAAGCAGCGGGTGTCCATGGGGTATTCATCCCGGAGCGTCGCGCAGTTGGTCTGACATCGGTGGTGGCGAAAGTGTCGGCTGGGGCGCTTGATCACATCTCTGTCGGGCGAGTGGGCAATCTGATTCGCCTGATTCAAGACCTCAAAGAGGCAGGCCTGTGGGTGTACGGTGTTGATCCACAGGCGGAGAAACTCTATACCGACATCGACATGACCGGGCCGATTGCGTTGGTCCTTGGCGGAGAAGGAGAAGGCATTCGTCCAGGTGTCTTGGGGGAATGCGACGACCGCATCAGGATTCCGATGCAGGGCCGCGTGCAGTCGCTGAATGTTTCGGCTGCAGCGGCCGTCATGCTGTTCGAAGTGGTTCGCCAGCGTCGCAAAGACGTCGTGCCGCCAGCGAAGGCTACCGAATCTTGATCGTCCCGTCTTGGATCGCGGTTTTGAGCAGCTGAGCGGTGTTCGACACACGCATCTTCTTCATCATATTGGCCCGATGCGCCTCGACGGTCTTGACGCTGATCTTGAGCCGTTGACCGATTTCCTTGTTCTTGAACCCAGCCCAAATCAGTTCAAGAATTTCCTGTTCCCGGCTGGTGAGCGATTCAGGCCGCTTCTTGCGGGGCGGCGGGATTAGATTGGCCAGAGAAGGTTTGGTTTTCGTCTTTGCAGTCCGTGTCATTATCTTGTTCTCCTTTAACGAATAACAGAGTACGGTATAATTCACTGTGACGGAGAAGCGCCCAAGGATAAACCCTAGCCCCGCAAGCCACAAATTATAAGGGCTCTCTCGCCATAAGTAAACTAGAGGATATCGGCCAGAGTGAAGTTACCTAATTTATTTCAATTGGCATGTGAAACGACTCGGGTGTTCCCAGCCGGAGTCTGTTCCTGAGTCGATTATGTATGAATGGTCTCTCTATCTTCTGGTCGGGATCCTCGGCGCGTTGATCGGTAGTTTTCTCAACGTGTGCATCTTCAGGCTGCCCCGCGGCGAATCGATCGCCTGGCCCGGTTCCCATTGCCCCTCGTGCGCCCACGCTATCGCGTTCTACGACAATATTCCTCTGCTGAGCTACCTCTGGCTTGGTGGACGCTGCCGGGCTTGCCGCGCGCCAATTTCGATACGCTACCCCATCGTTGAAGCCACCAATGCCCTCGGCTATCTCACAATCTTATGGTCCTTCGGTCCAACCTGGACCGCTGCCCTCTATGCCCTGTTGTTTTCGGCATTGGTCGTGGTGACGGGAACGGATCTTACCCATAAGATGATCCCCAATGTCATTACCCTGCCCGGAGCGGTGGTCGGACTCCTTGGCGCAGTCACCGTCCTGCCGGTGGGCGTGATCAATTCGGTACTCGGTCTCACCGTGGGAGGTGGCCTCCTTTGGCTCCTGGCTTGGTTGAGCCCCTATCTTTTCGGCAAAGAGGGAATGGGGGGTGGTGATATCAAATTGCTGGCGATGATCGGTGCATTTCTTGGCTGGAAGCCTGCACTCCTCACCATTATGATTGGCTCGCTCACTGGTTCAATCATCGGCGTCAGCTTGATCGCTCTGCGCATCATCAAGCGTGACGACTACATTCCCTTTGGCCCCTTCCTTGTGTTGGGGGCCCTCCTCTCCATGTTTTTCGCCCAACCGCTCCTCGATTGGTATCAAGGTCTTCTTGGCCCCGCCGACTGACAATCTCTCTGTATCTCTTCGGGCAAATCCCTGTATCTAATAGTGAGCGACTTCTCTGGTTTTCTTCCTGCTTCTTGACCAGTGCACAAGCCTGTGCTGCCTCCATATTTTCTCGTGATTACGCGAAAACGCGCGGACCTGCGAAGTATTCCGTTCCTGCTCCTCACAAATGTATTCAGTCATCTGGGCGTGGTCCAACTTGGGCACGGGTCTTGGAGACTGCGCTCATCCTCGTAAGTGGAATTCTGCTATGGGAGTGGGCATGCCAAGAAAGCGACAGATACAGGAACACGGTTGGACTCTGACGGAGTTTCTCATCGTATTGGCGATCCTGGGCATCATGAGTATGTTGGCTGGGCCGAGTTATCACGCAGTGGTTGCAAGGGCACAGGCGCGTAGCGCCACCACAGAGATTGCGTCGGAACTTCGGCTTGCGAGACAACTGGCGATGGCCAGGCGAGAGCGCCTTCGGGTCATATTCGACCGAGAGGGCCGTACCATCACGCTTCGCCGCGCCGATGCCGAGGACATCCTGCACGTCTACCAATATGCAGACAAGGGGGTGGTCGTCGACGAGCCGACGGCGGGTCCTGAACTTCTGTTTCATCCTAGTGGTCGGTCGGCGAGCCCTACAACCATTCGCGTGCGAGACAGTCTGGGCGGGGAAATCACATTTACCGTGAGCATCACCGGAAGAGTGTCCGTCTCATGACGCGAGATCGATTATGCCGTGCAGAGGGCGGAGCTGGGTTTGCCGAAGTGTTCGTGGCTCTGGCGTTGACGATGATCGGATTGGCGGGTGCGATGGGGGCTTTTCAGGCTGCTGAACGGAGTCTTCGAATGGGCATGTTGGCGACGAGGGCTCTGGCGATGGCGGAATCGCGGATCGAAGCGAAACGAGCGGCGAGATGGGATCGTCTCTTTCTAGATGATCTGAATTACGATGGTATCCCGGACCTTGTGATGCATGACGATGGAACAGGAGGCGATGTGCTGGCGGGTGATGGGGTGTATTCCGGTAGTTGGGATCAGGACGGCGTCCATCTGACCTGGACGGTGACGCCGAGCCATTTTGGCTCACTGTCTGCCTCAGGGCATGTCCTCATTGATGCGCGCGCAGTGTATGCAGCCGACGAGGGTCCGCACGAGGTACGAATTGGTACCCTGCGGGCCAATCCCGTGTTCGTTGGAGGTCCGTAACGTGCCATCACTCGGAGTGGACGGAATGCAGACAGGACAGCGGATGAGTAGAGCGTGCCATAGAATGCGGACAGAGGTAGGGACCAGCCTGACCGAGCTGATGTGTGCCATGGCAGCTGGGTTGGTCGTCTTGGGCGCCACGCTTCAGGCCCTGTCCTATTTTCAACATCGATTTATGAAGCAACAACATGAGGTCGCGCAACAACAAGATCTTCGCCTTGGGTTAGAAGTTCTTGAAGAGGAGTTGCGGCTGGCAGGATCCGGTTCTCTCACCATTACCGCATCGGACACAGTGGAGTTTTCGGCGAATCTGCAAGGCCTTTCGACGACGGTCACCGCCGCGTCGGAGATCGGCCAGACAGCTCTATCGGTCGAAGACGGGCGAGGGTGGGAAGATCGGAAAACCATTGTGGCATGCTGGGCCGAGCACTGCGAGACACTTGCTCTGGCACATGATGGACAACGGCGCGTGCTTACGGTGACGCAGCCGCTGACACGTGTGATTCCATCAGGAGCCTTTGTCTTTCTCCTGAATCATGTCCGCTACTACAGCCGTCTCGATGACCAAGGTGTGTTGAGGCTGCTTCGACAAGTCGATGGCGGCGCGAGTGTCATGGTCAAAGATATCCGAGAAGTGCGGTTCTCCTACTGGGATGAAAACGGACAGGCTGTGACACAACCCGCGTTCGTCAAGTTGGTCGTTGTTGAGGTGATGATGTCCGACCAAGGGATTCGTGCGGTCCGGGGAATCAGTCTCAGGACATAATGGCGGCATCTTCCAATAAGCATGGAAGTGAGGATAGGGGGATGGGAGAACGGGGCGCATCAGCATTCATGAATCAGTGCGACAGGGGTCACGTGCTTCTCGCGGCGCTCATGCTGATCTTTCTGCTCGGGGTCGTCGGCATGACGTCTCTGTATCTGGCAGGTCAAGATGGACCGGGCGTCAGTGCCATGAGAGAAGACAAGCTTGCGCAACAGCTGGCCGACGGGGCCACCGATGTGGTGATGAGTTGGTTCCACGATCCGGGTGCCACACCTATGGCGGTTGCTGGATTGCTCGCCAAACGTCAAGGGGACCTTGGGGGCGGGCCGTCATTCTTCGACGTAGCCGGACGTTCGCAATTTGTCGGGACCGCCGATCGCCCTGACATCCTCCTTGATGCGGCGAACCAGGCGGATAATCAGGTGCTCAACAATTCGCCCAGCGGCTTTCACCACTTGCTGGAAGGACTTGGCCGAATCAACAAAGTGAAAGTGTATGGTCCTCTTCAGCCAGGATTGCTGGGTACGGTTGAAGTCACGGCCACGACGGCCGACCACAAATCGGTCGCACGAACGGTTCAGGTTCAGCTTGGGGCTGTGTCAATTCCCCCAGTTCGCGCGGCGGTACAAGTTGGACAGACTCTCGGCACCATGCAGCCAGGCGATGCATCTCCCGTCATGGTCCATTGGGGTGATCTACGGGCGTTGGGCGATCTTGTAGTTCAGCGAGTCGAAGACCTTGCCCTCAAGAGCACTGCAGCCCCGGTCACTGGTCAGTCGTATGCCGAGATGCTATATGCGCAAGATCGGTGGACGGAATATTGGATAGGAGGGACTGTTTCAGTCATCGCTTCTGCGCCCGGCCAAGGTGCGAATCCACCATTTTCTGAAAACGTGCACCTGCGTCAATATCCGACGCCAGGAGTCAGACTCGACCAGTGGGATTACGACTCGATCAAGAAGATCGCGCTGCGCTGGGGGACCTATTATCGACTCGATCATGCGGGACTGCTTCATCCGCAGGGGGCTTCAGACTCGGATCAGGGAGTCAGGCCCGCAGATGTTCTGGAATCTCAAATCGTCGGAAACCATCGTGGATTGGTCTTCATCGACACCGTCGATGGGCAAGCTCCGCGTGTCGATAATATGGGAACGCTGGTGCTGGACACGGACTATGTTGAAGGGGTTCTGGTCGCGCAAGGTCATGTGGTGCTCAGGCCTCGTGAAGTAGGAAAATCTGTCCCGGTCCTCAGTCCAGCTTCGCCTGGGACACAGTCGCTCGGGGCAAGGGTGCCGGTGCAATTATCCGGCATCCACGTCAACGGTGTGCTGTATGCAGCGGGTGCGATCAGGATTGAACGATCCGTTCGCTTGTACGGGGCGATGATGGCAAAACAGAGCGTGACGTCGATCGGAACCGGTACCGTCATGGAGGTCTGGTACAACGCCGATTTGGCGCAGGGACTCTTTCGGGGGCTTCCGGTTGTGTATCGGGCGCCTGGAACGTGGCTGGCGAAATACTAACGGGATGCTGAACAGTTTCCTGTTCTCACCCGCCCGACCTGCGTCTGCCAAGGCAGCCTCTTTGCCCAGGGACGTGCCTTTTCCTATGTTCCCATGCAGCGTTCAACCCCTTACCGCTGAGGGGGTTGGACCGGGGAGAAGTCTGACCTGTTTGAGCACCCTGCGTGGCGTTCTCACGCCGTCCATAATCAAGTGCATTCGTATATTGCCAGGGCGGTTAACATGTTTTTCAGCATCTTGCTAAAGGCTGGGAGTTGAGAGAAGACACCGGATATGACCGTCGATGCCGACATCCTGACTGGAGGAACGGGAAACAAGACTGAGGGGAGAGATGGCTCGTCCAATAAGAGGACCCATGGGGTGAAACCCTGTCGCACGATCGAGCAGAATGTGCTGGATGCATTGGTCTATCGGGGAATCATCAGCCAGGCCGACGTGCTGGCGGCAGTTCATGCTTCAAAAGGTAGCAACCTCGATCTCGAAACGGTCCTCCTCGACCACTATGGTATTTCGAAGCACGCCTTAGGGTCCGCTCTGAGCGATTTCTATCAATGCCCATACCTACCGTATGACGAACGAACGGTCATTGATGCCGACTTGTTGAAAACGCTCAACCTAGAATATCTTAAGAAGAATCTCTGGCTGCCGATCACCCGGCGAGGCTCACTCATCGACGTACTCACTAGCGATCCACATGATCTCGACAAGGGCTGGGATGTGCGGCGCACATTTCCTGGAATGACCATTCGCTATGCCGTAGGTTTGCGTCGGGACATCGAGCAGTTTCTCCATCTAGCCACAGGCCAAGGAGCCAGTGGGTCTATCGGCGCCATTCTTGGTGAGTTGATCAATGAGATCCATCTTGAGCCTGCCATCAACTCCGTATCCGGAGCGATCGACGAGAACGACTCAGCCATTGTGCGGCTGACCAATCAAGTAATAGCCGAAGCCGACCGCCTCGGGGCGTCGGACATTCACATCGAACCCTACGCAGATCGTAAAGACATGACCGTGCGCCTGCGGATCGACGGTACCTGTTTAACCTACATGAGGATTCCCGCGGCCAATCGACGTGCCATCGTATCACGCATCAAGGTCATGGCCAATCTCGACATCGCTGAACGGCGCAAACCCCAAGACGGCAAGATCAAGTACCGGTTGGCGAAGGATCGAGAGCTCGAACTACGCGTCGAGACTTTGCCCACCTCAGGACAGGACGAAGATGTCGTGCTACGTCTCCTCACGGCCAAGCACCCGATGCCGCTTGACGCGATGGAATTTGCCCCCGCCATCTTACAGGCCATTCAGGCCATTGCAGAGAAACCGTACGGGATTATCTTGTGTGTCGGGCCGACTGGGTCCGGCAAGACAACGACCTTGCATGCCATTCTCAAGCAGATCAATACCGACGAACGAAAGATTTGGACGGCGGAAGACCCCATTGAAATAACCCAGGATGGTCTCCGTCAAGTCCAGGTCCATCCGAAGATCGGCCTCACCTTCGCGGCCGCGATGCGTGCCTTTCTGCGTGCCGACCCCGACGTCATCATGATCGGCGAAATGCGGGACAAAGAAACAGCCGACATCGCCATTGAGGCTTCCCTCACAGGCCACTTGGTGCTGAGTACCCTCCATACGAACAGCGCGGTCGAAACCGTGACCCGTTTGTTGGATCTCGGGTGCGACTCGTTCAACTTTGCCGACGCCATGTTGGGAGTACTCGCCCAGCGCCTGTGCAAACGGATCTGCGCTCAGTGCAAAGAGGCCTATCATCCGAGTCAAATGGAGTACGACGAACTCGTGCAGCGGTATGGTCCGCAGAGCTGGCCCACACTCGGCATTGAGTACCGTGCCGATTGGAGGCTGTATCGCGGACGAGGCTGCGAAGCCTGCAATCAAACTGGCTTCAAGGGGCGGATCCCCTTGCACGAATTGTTGAGAGGATCGGAAGAGATGAAGCGGTACATCCAATCCAGAGTCAAGACCGAAGACATGTTCAGTCTAGCAATGAAAGAAGGGATGTCGACCCTGGTCCAAGACGGGATACGAAAAGTCCTTCTCGGAGAGACCACCTATCAGCAGGTCAGGGTCGTTGCAATGAAGTAAGTGAGCTGATCATTTCTTTCTAGAGGGCGCGGGAAGTAGGTCGGTTGGTTGGCAACTACTCAGAACGTATACGCCGGTTAGGAGAAAGTGTCAGTGGTTATTCGAGGGCCATTCGATTATTAAGGAATAGTTGTGTGACACCTATCCAGTCCAGCAACATGTCTTCGTAGAGTTTCAATTAGGTTACAAATCCTTTTCGCTCTTTGGCCGCCTCTCAGCACTTCCTTGGAAAAGCCATCCTGATTTCCGTCCGATTCTGAGCAAACCAGTCGCATTTTTCGTCGTATTCACGACCAAATTTTTGTCGTATTCACCGCGAATGGACACGGTATGAGCAGGAACCAGACCAGACTAAGTATTTGGAAAATCAAAACGGCATGTGCCTTGCTCACTGACAGAGGTAGCAGGTGTTGGAACATCCCTCATTCGCAACTGGGCTATATTGCCAGGCTTCTGCGAGGGAGGATAACAAAGGGAGGAGTGAGATGAACGCGATAAGTAGCCATATTAATTCCCGTCGAACAGCCATCGGGATCCCTATGATTCGTGGGGCTGTCATGGCGGGGATTTTTGCAAGCACCATTCTGACGGCCCTTCCCTCCGTCACATTCGCCAGGGATAACAATGGAGATAACAATGGGAAGCACAGCTTGGTTCAGCAGCCATATGGGCTTAAAACGAAAAGTCCCTTCGCCTCGACCTTCCAGACAATAGATACGCTTCAAGCATCGAGGGATGCTCTCACTGCAGACATGGCGGCACTCAAGGCTCAAGTCGATCAGCTGACTACAGACAACACGAAGTTGAGACAAGACTTGACCGCTACGACTATTGCGTTGAATGCCGCAAAGGCTGATATTTCTACGGTGAGTAGTAAGGTGGTGACGCTGGAAACGAAAGCGGCCGACATCATTCCGGGTCTTGCTACGTACCTCAAGATCGATAAAACTACCGTGCTCCAAGGTGTGAATGGACCCCATATTCTGATTACCGGAGCCAATGTCCATGTCCGCAGCGGCTCTGAGGCTACCGATAATAATGCGGCGCCTTATACAGGACTTGGGAACCTCATTATCGGTTATAACGAAAACACCATGCCCACGCCCACTCTCGTACGAACCGGTTCGCACAATTTGGTTGGAGGGAGCATGCATTCCTTCAGCTCATATGGTGGCATGGTATTCGGTTATCAGAACATGATCAGCGGACCATATGCCAACGTAGTCGGTGGGAGCGTAAATTTGGCACAAGGTACCAATTCAACCGTGTATGGCAGCACCTCGCAAAAGACAGTAAATATGAATTCCTACGCGCCGATTCAATCAGGACCACCGACAGGAGGGGGGAGATAAGTCATCGCGAGGTTTCAGCTGGATCCCCGCCAAAGGGGGTCCAGCTCTTGTCACTAGGGTTTATGTAGAACCGGATATCTCCTTCTAGACGATGGTTCGCTGCAGAAATTGCTCCCTATAGTTGAAATTCCGTAACGTTGGCTCCGGCAGTCGCCTCTTGTAGTTTCATCCACATTAGGCCATCACTCAGACCCTCAGACGTCCAGCATTCTCTCTTCACGGTCCGTGCGTCTTATTCGTATGGAGAGCAGTGCGGCAACCCTCTCGCGCATATCGGTCCATGCGAACAGGGAAATTGACTGTCTGTCAATGCATCGGCAATCAACAACTATGGGCATTTGTCTCTCTTGACCGTAAACAATATTCCATCAGGATGATTACTTAAAAGTGCTGGAAAGAAACTGTACAGCTCCTGCGCCGAAAATTGTCGCTGAGTCTCGCGAAAAATGGCCAGCTAATTTCTTCCAGGAGCAGGCGTAGCTGTCAAATCAAAGGGTTATACAAAGAAATAAGGAGCCTCAGACGGCATGCTGTTTGCTCATCTTTGGGACGCGCGATGTATGGGCTATTCCATCATGAAGAAGATTAGGCGTCACAAGACAAGCCTGGCAAGCCCTGAGACGGGCTTCACGCTCATCGAGATGCTGATTGTAGTGGCTATTATGGGCATTGCCGTGCTCATTGCAGTCCCAAACTATTTAGTATGGCAATCTCGCTCTGAATTAAGAGAGGCGGTCACGGAGGTACAGAACCAGCTGCTCCTGGCTCGCATGGCAGCCTTAAGCCGAAATACTCCTGTGACCGTAGCCATCAGTATCGTCAATGGTGCTGTACTGACGACGACGACGAATGCGGCAACGGGGGCACAAGTGTTGGCTTCCTCCAGCGTCCGGTTGCCTCATGTTGTGGACTTGAAAGTGGGTCCATCCGCCGCTTGGACATCAGCCGCGACGGCCAACGTCTCGTTTAATTCGATGGGCATGCGATCCGGCGGCCCTGGGCCGACATTGAACCAGGAACTCGCGATGGTCAATGACAAGGGCGTTCAATTTGCGATGAAGGTGACTCCGCGAGGCATCGTCAATTGGTGTCAGGACAGTGTTTGCTCCTAATCGAGGGCATGGTATCGGAGGCGCATAGTCAAGTGTCAAGAATCAATCATCAGTCAGGCTTCACATTGATCGAAGGCATGATAGCGGCGGCGATCCTTTCGGTGGGCGTCTTGGGGGTTGCCGGCATGCAGGGGATTTCATTGACTCGCAACGTCGATTCGACCGAGTTAACCCGTGCGACCAACTTGGCTGCGGAGATGATCGAGCGGATCCAGTACAACCGTAAAAACATCGCACAATATGCCATCGATACAGCCAATGCCACCGTGTGTCCACAGAGCGCAGCGACTCAGGCAATGGCAAAAGGCGACTGCGACCAGTGGGTGGCGTTGCTCAGTAATCCACAGGCATCAGGACTGGTGAACGTACGTGGAGTGATTGCCGTGCCCGCGACGCCGGTGGGAACATTGGCGACGCTGTTAAATCAATATCCAGTCACGGTGACGGTGTCCTGGACCGGCGCGGCAGGCGAGACCAAAGTGGCTCGACCCAAGCAAGTCGTGTTGACGACGACGATTTCTCCGGAATGAGAGATCGAGGAGAGGACGCATTCATGGTCACGCAGGGGAATATTCGAGGAAGCCAACAGGGGATGACGCTCATCGAGCTCATGGTCGGCGCCCTGGTGGCTACTATCATAATCGCCGCAGGGTATGCGGTGTTGACGTCTTCCAGCAAAGCGTTGACCACGAACGAACAGACGGTTGAAACGCAACAGAATGTCCGCATGGCGATGGAATTTCTGTTCCGAGATATCCGGCAGGCCGGTTTCGGGATGAATGGCCCGGTTGGGAACTGTCCCACAGCGATCGTACCCGCCGATAACAACACCGCTGGCCAGGATCGCGGACCGGATCGGGTCAGTTTGGTAGTGCCCGTGGGAAATCCGGTGGGAACAGTCACGGACCCGCCTTGGATACTCAACAGCGATACAACCGCAGGGTTTAATCTGGTTGCTCTCCCTTCAGCGCTCGCCGTCACCAATATGGTGAGCGAAGCAGGCGGAAGTCTCACGGCGCCGAGTGCGACCATCTCAATCGGCGGAGCGATCACCACGACGGTGACGGCATCAGGCGGGGCCAACCTGACGGTGACAGCGGTTCCAGCTCCGACCGCATTCAAAAGGAATACGCCGATCTACCTGTTGCAATGCATCACCTATCAAATTATTCCGCCTCCCGATCCGGGCAACCTCTGCGCCGGACGGTCACCCTGTCTGGTTCGCGGAGTAGCCGGAGGAGTGACGGCTGGTGTGTTGGATTGTACGACCCTAGGAAGCCGGTGCACGTCTATCGCTGACGAGATTGAGGACATCCAGTTTGCCTATGGGTGCGACGGATGCGTCGCCGCGGTCAACAGCGGCACTGCCGACGGCATCATCGATAACCAGGGGGGCGCAGCGGGGTTCGACCAAGCGGACTTTGTAACGAATAGCGCCTGGGCTACAGCGCCGCTGACAGCCGACAAAATTCAGCTGGCCCAGTTGACGATCGTCGGGCGGCAACGGAGAGCGGATCAGGGATTCGGAGAAAGCAATCAGCAAACGGCGCAGGGGACGGCACTGCAGGTGAGCGACCATCTCCATTCTGATGGCGTGTTCGTGGCTGGAGACTATGCCGCGTTGACGCCTCCCTATACGTCGACCCGTCGGCGCTTGCTGACCAGGACGATCGAGTTACGCAATCTGAGACACTAAGGAACGGAAGCGTGAAACACTACAGCCCCTCGATTCACAGACCTGGTTTCAGGAAGAACCAACAGGGCATCGCAATGCTCAGCATCCTGATGCTGATGCTGATACTGACCGTCCTTGGAATTGGCGCCATGACAATCACGGGGATTGAAAACCGTGTTACCGGCTTCGCCAGTTCCATGGAGGCCTCCTCCGCAGCGTCGGATGCCTGTGTCTCGACGGGGGTGAAAGTCATTCAGCAAGTACTCGACGTGTCCAACGGCATGTCTGTGCCCACGGCGCTGTTGGATAATCAGATCCCGCCTGGGCCGGTGCCGTCCGCCAATAAGGCCCAGCTGGAACTGGAAATCAGCGGAGATTCGACCGCTGCCGCCGACGCCCCGATCGGACCGCCGTTTCCCCCCGGCATTGTCGCCGCCGTGCCCAATTTAGTTCAAACGGTCGGCGCCTATTCCGTGGCGGGAGACATTGACTTTCTCTA
>Ga0134121_10003765_pt1 | contig 12523 bp, 10 predicted proteins | sample KB301_FD_96463 | JGI IMG/M metagenome (GOLD analysis project Ga0134121, IMG submission 96463) | Terrestrial soil microbial communities without Nitrogen fertilizer from Kellogg Biological Station, Michigan, USA - KB3-0-1 | ecosystem: Environmental > Terrestrial > Soil > Unclassified ...
CTGGTACTTGCCGAGCATTCTCCCGCGATCAGAGAGCATTCCGAAAGTGAGGGTACTACCCAACGGCGTCGAAGCGAAAGGTCGTTTTCCTCCTTGTAACGCCTCCCTCGTGACGCCTCAGTACAGTCGGGTGATGTCAGCGAAGATGTCGTAGCGACGCCGGTCGGCTCGTGTCATGCGTTAGGCCAACGGGCACCGATCTAACGTTCACAGATCGCCGTTCATCTGGGGCATCTGGGTTCGGCATTTGGCTGAGCGTTTGACGGAACACCATCGCGCACACTACCCTCCCCTGCGATGTATCTGGGCATCGTCAAGGGAACTGTGGTCGCCGAGCGTAAGGCGGTAGGGCTCGAGGGCAAGAAGCTCTTGCTCGTGCAGCCCGTCGACGAACACGGGGCCGCGGTGGGCGAGCTTCAGGCAGCGGTCGATACCGTGCAGGCCGGCGACGGTGACCTCGTCTACCTGGTCGGTTCGCGTGAAGCGGCCCTCGCGTGCGATCCGTGGTTCGTGCCCGTCGACGCCGCCATCGTCGGGATCGTCGACGGGATTGACGCCGGCAGCAACGCGCCCCGCCCGGCCAAGGGCGTGCCGTGAGGTACTGTCGCGTCGTGGGCCCGATGTGGGCGGCGGTGAAGCATCCGGCGTTCGCCGGCCGAACCCTGTTCGTCGTTCAGCCGCTCGACGAACATGACGGAGATGCCGGCCAGAGCTTTGTTGCGATCGATCATGCGCAAGCCGGCACCGGCGACAAGGTCGTCGTGCTCACCGAAGGCAACGGCGTGCGCCAGATCTTGAAGGCCGGCGACATCGTGCCGATCCGCTCGATCATCGTCGGGATCGTCGACCACGTGGAGACCGCGTGAAGCCGTTGCGCGGGCAGGTCGCCGATGTGGCCCGCCAGCTGCATGCCAGCGGCTGGGTTGCCAACCACGACGGCAACGTCACCGCACGAGATGGCGCGCGCTTTCTCGCCACGCCGACCGCAACCTCGAAGCGCCTGGTCGGTGAGCGCGACCTGATCGAAGTCGACGCCAAGGGACAGGTCCAGGGCCACGGCAAGGTGTTCGGTGAGATCGGCCTCCACCTCGTGGTCTACGAGCGCCGGCCCGACGTCGGTTGCGTCGTGCATGCGCATCCGCCAAACGCTACCGCGATCAGCGCGAGCCGCGGCAACCCGATCGAGCGGCCGTTCATCGCCGAGGCGCTGGTCTCGCTCGGCCCGCGCATTCCCAAGCTGCCCTACGCACAACCCGGCGACGCCGCGCGCGCGGCGCTGGCGCCTTGGTGCGAGCTCGTCGACGCGGTGATCCTCGGCAACCACGGCGTGATCGCCTGGGGCGCCGATCCCGAGCAAGCAGTGCTGCGCCTCGAGCTCGTCGAGCACCTCGCACGGATCGCGATCGCCGCGCTGCCGCTCGGCGGGGTCGAGCCGCTACCGGAGACCGCGATCGCGCCGCTGCTCGCCGCGCGCGCCAAGGCCAACATCGGCCGCGCCGCCGATCGCGCGGTCGCCACCGCCGCCCAGCTGCTCGGCGATGCCCCCAGGGCCGTCGTCGCCTGCGCCCCGGCCCCGCACTCGCCGGTGCCGACGATCTCGCCGGGTGGCCAGCCGACCGAGCTGGCAGCGGTCGTCCGCGAGGAGATCGTTCGCGCGCTCCGCCAGCCGTGACCGCGTGACTACCTCGCCTCGCAGTAGCCGTAGTTGCAGGCGGAACGGTCGGACGGGCAATCCTCGGAGACCTTGCAGGTCTGGCAGCTGGTCTTGTTCTTCGTCTTGAAGTCGAAGTAACAGCCGCACTCAAACCCTGTCCTGGACGAGAAATCGCCCATTTCCGTGGTCCGGCCAACCTTCATCGCGCATGACGGGGTCAGCGAAGCTGCGATGAGCTTGTCGAGCAGGCTCTGCTCGAGTCGCGGCACGTTGAAGCGCGTGATCATCGCGTTGGCAGCCGGGGAGGGGCTCCCACCGGTAAGCGGCGTGAAGAAGTGGACGTAGCCCCACAACGGGTAGTGACCATCTCGCACGTTGGTCTTGTCATACGTGGTGGGGCTGGAGTCGGGTTGATAGCCGCAGAGCTGCCCCTTGGACTGCAGATAGAGGGCCTTGAGGTTGCCGCGGTTCTTGTCATTGTAGTCAATGGATAGAATCCCGATCGACGAGGCAACATTCGTCGCGGCCAGGAGTGAGTCACGCAGATTATCCGTCGAGAGCCGGTCGATTCCCCAGAACTTGGCCCTGGGGACCTCGGCCAGGAGCGCCGTCAGCACCGTCGAGGCCGCGCCCGAGTTGCGGACGGAGAAGCTGGTCGGATCGGTCCACGGCGCGGCGTCCTTGAGGCCCGTCGGGGCCTTGCCACCGGAGCCGAAGATCATGTGGGCCGCTTCCACGCTGATCGAATCCTCTTTCGAGGTCGACGGCACGGACAGGACGAACGGGACCACGGGACCGAGGTACTCGCCAACGGTGGCACCCGGCACGAACGCCGGGCTACAGGTCTGGGCATAGAGGTCGGAGATGCCAATGTCGATCGTGTTGCCCGCGGTATCGAGATTGCAGTTGACTTGATTGCCATTGTCATCGAAGTAGAATGCCCAGCCGCCGCTGGCGGCGGGGGGCGGCGGGTCCTTCATCAGCCGCTTGGTGGAATCGAACACCGACGTGACCCCGTTGCAGGATGACGAACCCTGAAACACGGCGCGATACGGTGGATTGTTCGCCGACAGCGACGGTTGTACGGCCTGGAGCAACGGCGCGAAGTCGGCCGCCCCGAACAGATAGATGACGTTCACGCCTGCGGGTGCACAATTGACCACTGGCGCGTTCACCGGATTGACCAGCGGAGGAATGACCGGGTTCGACGGGTCCACCGTCTGCGGCAGTGGCGTGGTGGCGCCGTTGCAGTTCATCCCCAGGCGGTCGCAGTTATCAAACTTGACGCACTTGGAGGTGGAACAGGCGTTGAGATACTCCGTCTGGGTTGTCGGCGTACTACCGAAGCAGCCCTCCGGGCCCAGCCCGGTGTCCACGCACACGCCCGCTTCGCACGTCGGGTGACCGCCGAACTTGGCGCAGTCGGCATCGACGTGACACTGATTGCTCTGTGGGTCAAAGATGATGCTGCAATCTGTGACCGCGCCGAGCAGCGCCACGGCTATCACCGTCTGGCCAATCTTCATAAAATGGTTTCCTCGTTCCCAGAAGTGCATGCGTTGCGGCTTCTGCATGGCGGAAAAGTACCTCCTTGATAAACATTGGTACAGCGGTTAGTTGAGCCAAACTGTCCGGGTGGGGCCTTAACCACAAGCTGAATCAGGTACGCGAGATAAATGAGGAAGAAGGGAGACGGTCTCCGGTGGATTGGCACAGGCAGCAGCTCCCTTGCCCGGATAACGAACCACAACGTACGATAACTTCTCACGTAACCCCGGCCCTGAACGAACGTAGGCACGCCATGCGAACCCTCGACGCCCTCTGGGCTTTCTGCCTGCTCGGCCTTCCTATCGCTTGCGCCCGCGCCGAAGGTGATTCTCGGATGGCCACCACCACCGAAGGTCCCCTCGTGCTCGAGCTCTTCACCTCGCAAGGTTGCAGCTCATGCCCGCCTGCCGATCAGCTGCTCTCGAAGCTCGCAGGCACCGGGACGCTCGCGGAGCGCTCGCTCGCACCACTGTCGTTCCACGTCGACTACTGGAACGACCTCGGCTGGGCTGATCCGTATTCACTCCCGGCGTGGACCGACCGCCAGCGCCAGTACTCGCGTGCCATCGGTGACGATCGAATGTATACGCCCGAGCTGGTGGTCGGTGGGGCCAGCGGGGTTATCGGCTCGAACCTCGCAACCGTGACCCAGGCGGTCCTGCGTGCCCCCCGCCCTGCCCTGCTTGCAGCGACCGCGGCGTGGTCGAAGGACGCGGTGACGATCAAGGCGACCGCGCCGGGTGACGCCGATGTATGGGTCGCCGTCTGGGAAGATGGCGCCAGCACCAAGGTACTCCGCGGTGAGAACTCGGGTGAAACCCTGAAGAACGATCGCGTGGTGCGCCGCCTCGAGCGGGTCGCTGGTGCCGGTCAGACTTCGTCCACCACGGTCAAGCTCGATCCCAAATGGCGCGCGACGGGAGCGGTGGCCTTCGCACAAGGCGCGGACCGCCGCATCACAGCCTCCGCCCTGTTGCCGCGCTGAACCGGAATCACCAGGATCGTCTCCCCGATCCCCCAATCCGGCTGTCAGATCGAAGCGGCCTTGCGACCGACCTGCCGCCCCTTGCGCTCGCAGAGGCCGGTGCCGTCAAACACTGGCACATGGCGTGCCCACGCGTGACGGCCGCCGCTTCCGGACAGCCCCAAGAAGTAGGCCTTGCGACCCACGAACAGGTCGAGCCGGTTTCCGGCGATGTGGCCACCGGTGTCATCTGCAATCACGCAGCCATCGTGGACGTAGCCGCCCCACGGCTGCCGGCCTGGCATCGTGCGGCCTTCGAGCAGTGGGACGTAGAGCAGGGAGCCGAGCTTCACGATCTTGGGATCGACCGCGACCGTCCGGAACGGCTGCAGCGGCTTGCCGCTTCCGGCAGTTCCCCACTGGGCCTTGGTCACCTTGAAGCATGGTGTGTGGTCGCAGTTACATGCTCCCCAGATGTTGAGGACACGGCCATCGTGGAGCTTGCCGGTGCCCTGCAGCGCGAGCTGTGACGCAAACTCCTTCGAGACTTCGGCTATTGGCTCGCAGGTGCCACTGCCGTCGTACAGCGTGACCATATCGGGCGTGATCGCCGTGAGCTCGGTGTCGTCGTCGCTGGCGCTACTGCCTCGGTTATCGTTCGCCGCAACCACCACCGGCTTGGCCGTAACTTCGTCTTCGCCGATGACATAGTAAAACGTGATCGTGAACTGCCCGAGCTGGCGAGGCCCGGTCTCGGTGGACGCTGCATCCTGCGGAACCACCGGGGGAACGGTCTCATGAACCGGTGGGGCGACCGCGGCGATATCGCTCGCTGACTGGCACCCAAGGCCCAGCACCAACGGCGCAAGGCATCCGATTCCATTGAAGATTCGACCGATGAGATCGACCAGAACGCTCGCGCCTGACGAGATCATCCGAGCGATGACCGCCAGCGCTCCACAGGGCCGGGCCTGCCGATTGCCAGCCGAGCCGTTCCCGGGTTCCTCCGGGAAGTGTCCGCCGCTCGCATCGCGTCCGCTCGCGTTCGTCATCAAAGCCCCGGCGATAACTTCAGCGTGGGCCTGTGGAGTCTAGCCTCGATCCCGTACACCCCCGAGCGACCCGTCCGGAAAACTCACTGTCCCATAGCCAGGAAAATGCGTTCGTGAGCTGCTTCGAACGAATGCCTGGTCAGAACCTGGCTTGTAACGTCGCGTTCAACCCGAGCTGATTGAACTGTCCGAATTGATACGCAAAGGGACATGTCTCGGGATCGCTGCAGGTCCTGACGTACCGCGTTTGGTTGCCGTCGTAGCTGTAAAACACTTCGACCAGCGCCGAGAAAATCTTGGCAAAATCGACCTTTGCAGTCCCCTTTAGGGCGAATTGCGCGACCGCGCTCTCCCCCGCCGGCAGGATCGTGATGAGGGTGTCGATGTTGTTGTTCCGGATCACGGCGGTCGAGGCTCCCATCGCGTCGGTCCCGCCTCCGGCTACCGGGCTCCCCTTCGGGGAGGTCAGGGTCGCGGGCTTCTCGACGCCAGCGATGAGCCCCAGCGTCAACCAGTCCCCCCAGTTCTTGTCGACGCCGACCGCGGCAAAGTAGTCAGCCGAGGTGGTGTAGGCCTTCGGGAAACCCTCATACGGCGGCAAGCTCGGCTGCGAATGAAGGATGAATGCCAGATCTCGGTTGCTGAGATCGAGCCGAAGCCGGATCCGGTCGATCTTCACACGGACGTTCAGATCTCCGGCCATGCCGAGCTGCGGCACGGTCGAACCGGTCGCATCGGGATCCTTCAGGGTCTGGCCGAGCACGGTGAACTCGCTCTGAGCAAGCCACGCCACCCCGCCCGGATACTTCTCGGGAGCGAACAAGCCGCTGACCGCCTCACCATTGAACTTGTAGAGCCGGTAGTCGACCGAAGACCGGAGCGGCATGCCGTGGTGCAGCGATAGTTGCGCGGAGATGCCGAACAACCGGACCTTCTCACCCTGAACGTCCTGGAGTTCGTTGTAGCCGCGGTCGAAGTACCCGCCGTTGATCTCGAGCCGCAGCATCGGGATAGGATCGAAACCCGCGCCAGCGAGCCCCGCCAGCGACGCCTTCTGCTCACCATCCTTGGGATCGACCACGACCGCGCTCTTGGCACCGACAAACGCATACATGTTCGGGCCGTCGTACTGGAGCTTCATGCCCGGCACCGATGACGTGGCGCGCTTGTACTCGGGATTTCCTCCCCACGACAGCCGGTACGAGTAGCCCAGCCGGAACCGGTCGGATGACACCGGGAAAGCGGTGAGGCTGATCCGGGTCGGGTCCTTGTGGGTCGGATCCTTCCAGTTCGACAGCGTGAGATAGGTGCCATCATCCGACAGGCTGATGTTGGTCTCGCTCAGCTCGTTGATGCGGACGACGAACGCGCCCTCGGCCTGGAGGTGACCGCTCGAGTACTCGCGGTACATGGTCGCGTGCGACAGCGTCTCGAACCCCGAGTACCGGGTGTCATAGTTGTCGAAGAACAGGACACCGAGCGAGTTGGGCGTGCCGAACCGCCAGCCCGGCGCGCTCGGAATGGTCTCGCCCGGCTTCACCAGCATGTTCTCGTTGGTGATCGTGAACGCGAGCCGGGTATCCATGAAGCCGCTCGCACCATGGACCTCGTCCGTCGGCTCGCCCGCCGGCTGTTCCTTCGCGGCGGTCTCCTTGGCCGCACGCTCGGCAGCCTCCTTGGCCGCGCGCTCGGTCAGGATCCGGGCGACTTCGCGGTCGACCAGTTCGCGGATCTTGGCCTCGTCGAGGACGGGCGCACCAGGTGCGGCGCCCACGCCGGCGTCCGGATTGGCTTCGGGAGCGGGTGGGGGCTCGGCGGGCTGCGCCCGAGCGATCAAGGGGGCGACGGCGGCGACCGCCGCGAACGTGACAACTCGAATCGATCTTCGCACGCAGCTCTCCTTCAGACCTATTCAGACCTATTTGCCAGACCTATTGCAGCGTCAGGTCAGCCGATGACCGCGGATAGATGATCCAGATGTTGCCGTTGCCCTCGTACGGCCGCAGCACCCCGACCACCCGCGGCAGGGTCTTGCCAACGAGCGTGGACGGATCGAGATCCCCGATCACGCCTGCCGTGACCACGTCGATGATGCTGGCGTTGGACGCGCACGTGCCCATCGGATCGATCTTCCATTCCTTGAACCGGTCATAGGCATCGTCCAGGGGGCACACCTTCGCGCCATCGATCTCGATCGGCGCCGCCTCGTTGCGCTCGAAGTTGATGATGCCCTGGGGGTTGCCGAGCGCGCTGAACCAGGTGGCCTTGTCGAGCTTGACCGGCGCCGGCTGACGATCCGGGGTCACCGCATCGCTCGTGGCGAACGTCACTGGGAACCCGACCTCGGTGAGCCCGTTGAACTCCGAGATCCCGCCCGAGAACCCGTCGATCACCTGGCCCTGCTGGAGCAGCTTGCCGTTCTGATCGCGCGGCGCCGACGACGAGAACACCTCGATGTGGTCATAGGGCGCGGTGGTGCACGGCGGCGTTCCGGCGTCGTCCTGGCACTGGACGTCCGACACCGTGTAGCCCTGCGCGAATACACTGGTGACCACCAGCCGGCCCTTGCTGCCATAGCGCGAGGCGCTCACGGCGACCTGCTTGTTCTGGAGCGGCGACACCTGCAGCGCATCGATCTTGGTCTCATCCGGCGGCGTCTGGATGTCCGAGATGAACGGATCGCGGAACCACAGGACCGGCGAGGTCCCCACCGCGAACGTCCGGTTGGGGGACTTCGGGTCACCATCGTCGATCCACAGCGTGGTCGGGCCGAGCACCGCCGGCGGCAGCGTCACGACCTGCTGCATCGCCTGGCCGGCGGTCATGTGGATCTTCTGCGGGGCACCCGACGCTGGCATGAGCGAGGTGAAATCGGGCGTCGGCGTGAGCGTGCCCAGGTACTGCACGTAGACCAGGACGTCGCGATCGACCGTGGGATCGAGCTGATTGTCGGCATCGTAGGCGGTCAGGTTGATCGTGACCGTGCGCAGTCCCTCGGCCAGGCGGCGATCGATGGCGCCCGGATCGGCCGGGCTCACGAGCTCTACCCCGATCGACTGGGTCCCGGTGACCCCGGCCTGGTGCTCGACACAACCGGCGAGCGCGAGCCCGACCGTGGCGACCGTGGCGCATGTGAGTGTACTCATCATTCGAACACCGCCCGGATCCGCCCGTCGTGGGGCTCGATCTTGTCATCGAGACACGAGATCGCGCCGTAGCTCTTGATCACCGAGGGATCTGTGCATTTGGTCTGGCTGTTCAGGTACACGCGCAACCCGTCGCGCAGCGACACGCCGGTGTCCTGCTTCGAGGTGTTGCGCTTGAGCACCTGGAAACCCGAGCCACCCGCGGCGATGTAGTCGTTGACCGCGACCCGGTAGAGGCTGCCTGGTACCAGCGGCGCGCACAGGGCTGGATCGACCGGCCCGTCGGGGTTGATCGACCCGTCGGCGTTGCGCTTGCGGCAGTGGTCGCCGAGGAAGATGTTCCTGGCACAGGCGGTCTCCCCGTTGGGGCAGGCGCCGTGACAGACCATGTCGAAGGTGATCCCGGCGACCTGCGCCTGGGTGCGGCAGCCACGCTCGGCCGAGCGCCGCGCGACGAAGTCGAGCGTGTCCTGGACCTCGGCGCCCGACAGGTACATGACCACGATCGTGTTCTCGAACGGGAACACGTTGAACATCTGCTCGATCGTGAGCGGCCCGGTTTCGAAGTCGGCGCGAATACCGAGCGAGTTGGTGATCGCGAACTCGGCCTCCACGCCCTGCTGGAGCTGCATCGAGCGCGCGACCAGGTTGCCAAGCTGCGAATCGCCGCCGGAGTCATTGCTGCGCAAGATCTTGCCGCCGGACGCCACGTTGACGTACGAGAACACGCCGTTGAGATCGATATCCTGGTTGAGCTTGACCGAATACGGCCACATCAGGTTGGCGACCACGGGATCGTCGTTGACGCTTCGATCGACCGGGATATTGATGTAGTTGAAGGACGTGATCCGGCTGCGCTGATCGGGGTCGGCGTTGTTGGTGCCGACGTGGACCACGAGATCGAGCCGGCCGACGAACTTGGCAAACGCGCCGGAGTGGACCAGGACGGTCGAGTGACCCTCGCTGTCGTTGGGGATGATCTTGGGCGGGTTGGTCACGATGTGGAGGTGGCCACCGAGGATCAGATCGACCCCCTGGAGCGGCAGCGCCGCGTTGGGATCGTCGACTTGCGACGCGGTGAGGTTCTCGTCCTCGTCGAGACCGAGGTGGCTGATCACGACCACGAGGTCGACCTGCGGGCGCAGCAGCCGGACCCACTGCGCCATCGCATCGGAGTCGGCGATCGGCCGGAACCCGAGCGAGTTGCCCGACTCGTAGATCGAGCTGATCGTGCTGGTGTTGCCCATGCCGATCACGCCGACCTTGAGCCCCTGGATGTCGTAGATCTGGTAGGGCATCACCACGTCGCGCAACGACCGCCCGTTGCTGATCGCGGCCGCGGGCGGCGGGTCGTCCCACGCGTAGTTGCCGGCGAGCAGCGGGTAGCCGGCCCAGTTGTCGATCTTGTTGAACAGGTTCTTGGCGCCGCGATCGAACTCGTGGTTGCCCAGCACCGCGCCCTCGAGGCCGGCCACGGTCAGCGCGCGCATCTCGGCCTCGCCCGCGAACTCGTTGAACACCGGTGCGCCCTGGAAACAGTCACCCGAGTCGAGCCACAGCGAGCGGTTTGACGACCGCCGGATCTGCTTGACCAGCGTCGAGATCCGCGCAATGCCGCCGAACGGCCCGTTCACGAGCCCGTAGCCTCGATCGAACGTGTTGGGTACGAAGTTGTACGGGAACAGCCGCGAGTGGATGTCCGCCGTATGGATGACGGTCAAGCGAATATCTTGACCGACGAGGTTTGGCTGAGACCGCTGGACGGTGCAGCCGCCCAGCGCCAGCGCGCCAGGCACGGCGACACCGAGTCCGACGGCAAGCACGGCGGTTGCACCCACGACCGTCAGACGTTGCATCAGTTCGGCGTCATAGCTCACGTGCTCGGATTTCAGCAAGCCGTAACCGCAGCGGCCGTGTAAAGATGTGCTTTACTGCGCGGCGTCATGCCACGCGCGAAGATCGTCTGTACGCTGGGGCCTTCCTCGTCGACGCCGGAGCGGATCGGCGAGCTGATCGACGCGGGGATGAGCGTCGCGCGTCTCAATTTTTCGCACGGAAGTCATGACGATCACGCGCGGATGTTGCAGATCGTGCGATCGGAGGCCGAGCGCCGCGGCAAGGCGATCGCGGCACTCCTCGATCTCCAGGGGCCCAAGATCCGGATCGGCAAGCTCGCCGATGGCAAGGCCGAGCTCAAGGTGGGCGGAGAGCTCACGATCACCACCGAGGACGTGCTCGGCGACGCCAGGCGGGTCTCGACGACCTACCTGGGCCTGCCGCGCGACGTGAAGGCCGGGGACCAGATCTTGCTTGACGACGGCTACCTGGCGCTCGCCGTCACCCAGGTCCTCGACCACGAGGTCAAGACCGTGGTCGTCACCGGTGGGATCCTCAAGAACAACAAGGGTATCAACCTGCCGGGCGTCGACGTCTCGGCACCGGCGCTGTCGGAAAAAGACAAGGTCGACATCGGCTTCGCGCTCCGCCACGGCGTCGATTACGTGGCGCTGTCGTTCGTCCGGCGCCCCGAAGACGTGCTCGAGGCCAAGCGACTGCTCACCGTCGATCAGGTGTCGATCCCGGTGATCGCGAAGATCGAGAAGCCGCAAGCGCTCGAGCGACTCGGCGACATCATCGACGCGGCCGACGGCATCATGGTCGCGCGCGGCGATCTCGGCGTCGAGCTCGGGCCCGAGAAGGTCCCGCTGTGGCAGAAGCGAATCATCGAGGAGACCAACCGGCGCGGCAAGATCGTGATCACCGCGACGCAGATGCTCGAGTCGATGATCACCCAGCCACGCCCGACCCGCGCCGAGGCGTCCGACGTCGCGAACGCCGTGCTCGACGCCACCGACGCCCTGATGCTGTCCGGCGAGACCGCGTCCGGGTTGTACCCCGTCGAGGCCGTCAAGACGATGGCGCGCATCATCGAGGAGATCGAGCGCAGCGCCTACTACCGGGCGAACGTCGAGGTCCCCGATCTGCAGCTCGCGGTGCCCGCCAACGCGATCGCGCATGCCGCGATGACGGCCGCGCGCGCGATGAAGATCAAGGCGATCGTCGCGGTCTCGGAGTCCGGCGGCGCGGCGCGGCTGGTCTCCGAGTACCGGCCCGACTCGAACATCGTGTGCCTCACGACCAACGAGGTCAGCTTTCGCCGCCTTGCGTTGATCTGGGGCGTGACGGCGGTCTTGATCTCCCCCGCCGCGACCACCGAAGAGCTGATCGATCGGGTTGAAGCGACCATGATCGAGCGCAACCTCGCGCTACCCGGCGAGAACGTGCTGATCACGATGGCGGTGCCCGTGGGTTCTGGCATGCAAACCAACGTCTTGAAGATTCACCAGATCCAGAACTGATCCGAGCACCCACACGGTCGCCAGAGGCCGCGCGTAGGACGCACCCCATGAACGCACGACGGTGTGCCGCGCTGCCCCCACACCGGCCATCGGCATTCCGTATGGGGCAACTCGGACCAGGTTGAGCTAACCGGGGGAGCACGCTACGCTCCTGTACAAGTGTCCATGACTCCGAGATCGGCGGATGCGGGTGTCGGCCTTGGCGAGATCTTCCTCGACAAGTATCGCATCGACGCGATCCTCGGGCATGGTGGCATGGGCGTCGTCGCGCTGTGCACGCACCTCGCGCTGAACGAGCGCGTCGCGATCAAGATGCTGCGGCGCGACGTGCTCGACGATGCCGACGCGGTCGAGCGGTTCATGCGCGAAGCGCAAGCCGCCGTGAAGCTCAAGAGCGAGTTCGTCGCGCGCGTCACCGACGTCGGTCGGTCCGAGCGCAACGTGCCGTACATGGTGATGGAGTACCTCGAGGGTCACGACCTCGGGCAGCTGCTCGACGAGCGCGGCAGCATCGCGCAGCCCTGGGCCGTCGAGATCACCCTGCAGGCGTGCGAGGCGCTCTGCGAGGCCCACTCGATCGGCATCGTCCACCGCGACGTCAAGCCGACCAACCTGTTCGTGACCTGGCGGCCCGACGGCAGCGCGCTCGTCAAGGTCCTCGACTTCGGGATCTCCAAGGCGCTCACGGGCGATGCGATGGTGCTGACCCAGACGCAGTCGCTGCTCGGCACGCCGGCGTACATGTCGCCCGAGCAGATGCGCTCGGCGCGCCACGTCGACGCGCGCACCGACATCTGGTC
>Ga0134121_10003766_pt1 | contig 12521 bp, 10 predicted proteins | sample KB301_FD_96463 | JGI IMG/M metagenome (GOLD analysis project Ga0134121, IMG submission 96463) | Terrestrial soil microbial communities without Nitrogen fertilizer from Kellogg Biological Station, Michigan, USA - KB3-0-1 | ecosystem: Environmental > Terrestrial > Soil > Unclassified ...
GAGGTACGCGCCCGCGTCGAGGACTCCCGCGAGCACCAGCCAGCCCCACACCCGCCCGCGCGGCCACGCCCGAGCGCGCACCGCGAGCGGGAGCAGGAGCACCGCCGCGATCGCGAAGCGCAGCCCGACCGCCGCGAACGTCGGATATGCGGCGATCGAGACCCGGATCGCATACCAGGTGGTGCCCCAGATCAGCGCACACGCGAGGTACGCGGCGACAACGGCCCGTGACACGCGCGGAGTGTCGCATTGTCCGCGGCGCGATGCTCGGCTACCGTTGCGTCATGCGCAAGCTCGTCGTTCCCGTGCTCCCGGTGCTCGCGGCATGCCTCGCGTCAGCGCTCGCTTTGGGCACCGGTGCAGGCTGCTCCAGGGCCAACGACAAGGACGCCGCCGCGGAACGCGCACCCGCCAAGATCGCTACCGTTTCGGTCGACGAGCTCGATCAGATGCTCGCGAACCACGCTTGCCAGGCGGTCGATGCCAACGGCGACACCACCCGCAAGCGGATGGGCGTGATTCCGGGCGCGGTGCTGCTCACCGACATGGAGTCGATCGACCAGCTGCCGGCCGACAAGGCCAAGAACCTGGTGTTCTACTGCACCAACACCTCGTGCGGCGCCTCGCACGTCGCGGCCGAAAAGGCCATCACCGCCGGCTACACCCACGTCAAGGTGCTGCCCGACGGCATTGCCGGCTGGGTCAAGGCCGGCAAGAAGACCGCGTCGATCTGACGTGGGCAGCCCGTGGTGACCGCGGCACCGCGACGGCGCTAGCCGATCAGAGCCCGGCGACGCGAGCGGCGATCTGGCGGTAGAACGGCACGAGCGGGAGATCGAGATCCGCGGCGTCCTTGACGCCCGCGCGCGTCATGTCGAGGTGATCGGTGGGGATGCAGCCCTGGAAGCCCGTCCACATCGCGCTGTCGATCGGGACGACGCCGTCGTGCGGGCGCAGCCAGATGCCGCCGACGATCGGGCCGGTCAGCTGGAGCTCGCCGGGCAGCGAGGACGGGCTCGGCGTGGCCACGCCCGTCGACGAACACAGGTCATCGGCGTTCCAGTTGCTCACGCCGAACAGCGTGCTGTAGCCGGCGTACGAGTAGTACGTCACGCCCGCCGCGTCGGGGTTGGCGTCGTTGAACGCCGGCGCGGTGTCCTCGGCGAGATCGACGAGCGCGCGGTGCACCTGGGCGGAGCTGACGTCCGAGCCCAGCACGCCGGTGAACGCGAGGAGGGCGTCCTCTTGCGAGGCGGTGAGGCTGTGCGTGATGCCGAGCGCGATGTCGGCGAGCGGCGATCCGCGGTGCGGCGTCTCGAGCGTCGTCAACGACGTGATCTTGGAGGCGTAGTGGAGGCTCGAGATCAGGTACCGGCTGTCGAGCCCGCCCATCGAGTGCGCGATGATGTGGACGCGGTCGAGCTTGTTCGTGGTGATGAAGTTGTCGACCTGGGTCGCGAGCACGGCGGCGCGGGTCGCCACGCTGTCGACCGGCGGCACCGAGTCGCGCAGGACGTAGAACCCGTCGGCCTGCAAGGCGGCGACGATCGCGGGATCGTAGCTGTCGACGCTGCCGGCGAGGCCGTGCGCGAGAATAAAGCCGATGCGCTGGCCGTTCGGTAGTGGGGCGGTGGGCGTGGAGCCCTTCTCGGGGACCGCGAAGCTAGTCGAACCGTCTTCGCCAGTCGCGCATGCCTGCATCGCGAGGACGCCGGCGAGAGCCATCAGGTGCTTCATCATGATGGGCCGCTAATCAGCAAACCTGGTGCCGTCGCTGGTTCGTGTGCCCATGCACCCTTGCTGACATGCGGATGGGGGCCGCACTCTCCAAAATTGACCCAGAGTCAACAGTGGCTACGGCAGTGGCCGCTCGTCGAGGTTGCCGCGGTGGCGAGCGCAGATTTCGGCGCCGAACAGGGAAGCTTTCTCACCGGTGTCATGGCCTGACCTGACAGCAAACCATGGCTAGGTCAGTAGCCGATCGCCGCGCGTGGCCACTCGCCGAGCCAGGCCACGGATCTCGCCCCGAAGCGATCCTGGATAGGCGACGGGTGATCCGCGTCGTATCTCGTCGGTCGATCACCGGACACATGGTCGGACCACGCGCGGCTCGAGGCGTCGCGGATCCTCGCGGCGGTCACGTCAGCGCAGGGTCTCGCGGAGTCCGTCGACCAGTGGGGTCTCGGCGACGACGCCGAGCGCGTCGCGCAGGCGATCGACGCGGGCGCGCGACTTCAGGATCTCGCCCGGGCGCTGCGGCGCGTGCTCGATCGCGCTCTTGCCTCCACACAGCTCGACGATCGTGCGGGCGAGCTCGAGCACGGTGATCTCGCCGCCGGTGCCGACGTTGGCGACCACGCGGCTATTGCCATCGCCGAGCGCCGCCACGATCGCGCGGACGACGTCGCCGACGTAGACGAAGTCGCGGGTCTGGCTGCCATCGCCGAAGATCGTGAGCGGGCGGCCGGCGCGCGCGCGATCGGCGAAGATCGAGATCACGCCCGAGTACGGGCTCGACGGATCCTGGCGCGGGCCGTACACGTTGAAGAACCGCAGCGCGGTGGCCGGCACGCCGTGGACAGCGGCGTAGTAGTCGAGCGCGTGCTCCGAGGCGAGCTTGTCGATGCCGTACGGCGAGACCGGGCGCGTCGGGGTGTCCTCGCCGACCGGCATCGTCGTGACGTCGCCATAGACCGCGGCCGAGGACGCGAATACGACCTTCGCGACGCCGGTCGCGCGCGCGTACTCGAGCACGTGCAGGGTGCCGCCGTAGTTGACCTGCATGTCGACGAGCGGGTTCTGCACGGAGTGCACGACCGAGACCTGCGCGGCGAGGTGGACGATGCGCTCGACCGGACCGTGCTTGGCTGTGAGCGGAGCGAGCGCGGCGAAGATCCCGTGCGAGACGTCGCACGCGACGATGTCGAGCTTGTCACTCCCGGCGTGCTGCGCGAGGTTCGCGCGCTTACCGGTGCGAAAGTCGTCGAGTACGATGACGTGATGGCCCGCGCCGATCAATCGATCGACCGTGTGCGAGCCGATGAAGCCAGCGCCGCCGGTAACAACCGCAAGCATGCGCGAACTATACATGTCTGGTGATAGGTTTCGCGCATCCATCATGAGAGCGATCCAGATCGACCGGTTCGGCGACCCCGATGTGATGCACCTGGCCGATGTTCCTCTCCCCGAGCCCGGCTCCGGCGAAGTCCGCGTGCGACATCATGCGTGCGGCATCAACTTCGTCGACACCTACCACCGCACCGGGCTGTATGCGGTTCCGCTCCCGGCGGTGCTTGGCAGCGAGGCCTCCGGCGTGATCGAGGCGGTGGGCCCAGGCGTCACCCACCTCGCGGTCGGCGACCGCGTCGGCTATGCCGCGCGCACGCCGGGGAGCTATGCCGAGGCCCGCGTGGTCTCAGCGATCCCGGTCGTCAAGCTGCCCGACTCGATCGGCTTCGAGACCGCCGCCGCGATGATGCTCAAGGGGCTCACGGTGCAATACCTGTTGCGGCGTACCCGTATCGAGCTCGCGCCCGGCGATGCGATCTTGTGGCACGCCGCCGCCGGCGGGGTCGGCCTGATCGCGTGCCAGTGGGCCAAGGCGCTCGGGCTCCGGCTGATCGGCACGGCGGGCACCGACGAGAAGTGCCGGCTCGCCGAGCAGCACGGCGCGGCCTACGTGATCAACTACCGGCGCGAAGACGTCGTCGCGCGGGTCCGTGAGATCACCGGCGGCAAGGGCGTCTCCGTGGTCTACGATCCGGTCGGCAAGGACACCTGGGAGCGCTCGCTCGATTGCCTGGCACCGTTCGGCCTCCTGGTCAGCTTCGGAAACGCGTCCGGGCCGGTCCCGCCGGTCAACCTCGGCGTGCTGGCCCAGAAGGGCTCGCTCTATGTCCAGCGCCCCACGCTGAACACCCACCTCGCGACCCGCGAGGTCGCGCAGGGCATGGCCGACGAGCTGTTCGCGATGGTGACGGCGGGCAAGGTGACGATCCCCGTCGAACGCCGCTACCCGCTCGCCGAGGCTGCCAAGGCCCACCGCGATCTCGAGGCGCGGATCACCACCGGCGCCGGCGTGCTCATACCGTGATCCGGCCGTGATCCGGCCGTGATCCGGCCGTGATCCGGCCGTGCTCATACCGTGATCCGGCCGTGCTCATACCGTGATCCGGCCGTGATCCGGCCGTGATCCGGCCGTGATCCGGCCGTGATCCGGCCGTGATCCGGCCGTGACTCATCCGTGAGCCATCGGTGCCTCACTCGTGGGCGAGGCGCCACAGCTGGCCGAGCAAGACGTCGAGCGCGACGTGGTTGTCGCCGCCCTCCGGGATGATGAGATCGGCCCACCGCTTGCTCGGCTCGACATACTCGAGGTGCATCGGCCGCACCGTCGCATAGTACTGATCGCGCACCGACTGGAACGTCCGGCCGCGCTGCTCGAGATCGCGGCGGATTCGCCGCATCAGCCGGATGTCGGGATCGGTGTCGACGAAGATCTTGAGGTCCATCAGCTCGCGAAGGCCCGGCTCGGTGAACACCAGGATGCCCTCGACGATGATCACCCGCGCCGGCTCGACGGTCCGGGTCTCGCGGCGCCGGGCGTGGGTCGCGAAGTCGTAGGTCGGCACGGCGACGGCGCGCCCGCCACGCAGCTCGCTCAGGTGAAACGCCAGGAGTGAACTCTCGAGCGACGCCGGATGATCGTAGTTGAGCCGGGCGCGCTCCTCGGGCAGCAGGTGCTCCTGATCGCGGTAGTACGCGTCGTGCTCGATCGTCACGCAGCGACCGGGCGGCATCGCGCTCGCGAGCTTGTGGGCGACGGTCGTCTTGCCCGAACCCGTGCCTCCAGCGATCCCCACGACGAATGGGCGGCTTGCCATCAGCCGCGCATCCTACTCGGCGGCAAGGCTACGCGCGACCACCATCACCGCACCATCTACGAGATCGCCTCAGCGTTACCTTTCCGTATCGCTCGAGATCGCAGCGATGCACCCTGCGGCCGAAACGTTCGAGCCAATCGCCATCATGCGAGAATTGCTGATAAAACGAGCGATCTTCACCAGATATAAATACGGCGCGCAGGTTGCTTATTTTTCGGAAAGCATCTGCTGTAGAGGCCACCATGATTAGATTAGCGATTGCCGAAGATCACACCATTGTTCGCTGGGCACTCCGAGAAGCGCTCAGCAAAGCCGATGACTTCGAGGTCGTCGGAGAATCTGGTACCGCCGCGGAAACGCTCGAGATGATTCAGCGTGTACGCCCGGATGTACTGATTCTCGACATCAGCCTGCCGGACCGATCCGGGTTCGATGTGCTCAACGAGATGCGCCCCATGGACACAGCGCCCCTGGTCGTTGTGCTCACCTGGCACACCGAGGCGAGCTATGCCGCCCGTGCGATCTCGGCAGGAGCGCACGGTTACATCAACAAGGCCGTCGAACCCGAGGAGCTGCTGGCGGCGATCCGCGCGGTCAGTCGCGGGGAGCAGGTCATCCCACCCGGCGTCGAGGAGCTGCTCAAGACCGGAGATGGCCACCCCGCAAGCGCGCTCACCGCGCGCGAGCAACAGGTGATGGAAATGCTGGCTCGTGGCATGACCAATCGAGAGATCGCCGAACATCTCGAGATCAGCATCAAGACCGTCGATACCCATCGCGGACACGTGCTGAAGAAGCTAGGCCTCCGTAACAATTCGGAGCTCACTCGCTTCGCGGTCAAACACGGCTACACGGCGTTGTAACGCCGATTATCATCTGTGTACTGGCTGTACCCAGGCACGCTTGCCGTCATCGCGCGTGACGACCGCCCGGAGATAGCCAGCCGCCGGAATCGTGCGCCTGGCGACCTTGCTGGTGACCGTTTCGACGCGCTGGCCGTTCTCGATGAAGTCGATCGTGTACCGGCCGGCCTGGGCCGGATCGACCGCGACCACCAGCTCGCCTTCATCGGCGAGCGCGCGCTCGAGCACGACCCCATTGGACGCATAGAAATGCCCGGCCGAGAGCGCATCGAGGATCGCGCGTGGCTCGCGGCGAGCGCGCACGACCACCCAGCCGCCGCCCGGCGACCACCTGCCGTGGGCGTGGTAATCATGGGCGTCGTCGGATGCGGTGCCCCACACCGTCGCGCCTCGTGCGAGCGCCGCGTCCCACACCGCCTCGGTCGATAGATGGGTCGAATCGCCGGCGTCCCACTTCGTGAACGCGGCGTTCGAGATCTCGACCAGCCGCACCCCGCGGCGCGATAGCTCGACGAGCAGGTCCGGCGTCATCCCCCACAGCCACTGCGGGTGGTTGATCTGTGCGAGCCCGCCCAGTGTGGCCTGCGCGTTGAGCGCCGCCCGATACATGTCGAGCCGGGCATGGCTCCGGCGCTCGGCCCACTCGAGCCTGCCGCCCGGCCGCGCCGTGGGCCCCAGCAAGTTGACGTGGATCCGGCAGTTCTTGCTGGGGTCGCCGACCGGCAGGCAGCCGATCGGGTTATGCGTCAGCTCGATCCCGGAGAACACGATCAGCCCGGCGTGCGGATCGCGCAGCGTGATCTGGCCGCGGGTGTCGCTCGTCGGGCTGAGCTCGCTCACCTTGTTGTGATCGGTGAGCACGATGAAGTCGTAGTGGTGCTCCTCGTACCACGCGATCACGTTCGCGTTCGGCTCGCCCGAATCGCCCGACGCCTTGGCGTGGACGTGCGTCACGCCCTTGAGCCAGACCTCCGGTGCCTCGGACGGAGGCGCGATCGTCGAGACCTGCTCGTCGCGATCGCCGGTCCCGTACTCTTCCCGGTACGCTTCCTGGGACGCCTCGTTCGTGGCTTCCGGCGGCGCCTCGCTCACCAGAGGGCTCGTGCTCGGTGCGTCCGGCGCCGCGGGCGCCGTCGGGGTCGCCGGCAGCGTCGCGTCGGCGCCAGCACACGCAACCAGGACCACCAGTGCGCGCTTCATGGCGTCGACACCTGGTCGAGTGCGCGCGCGCCCGCGGGCGTGACGTTGGTGACGACGCCCCACTCCGACTTCCGCCATTGCGTGCGAATCGCGAGGAACATCCCGAGGTTGTCGGTCAGCATGCGGCGCTCGATCGGATGGCCCGCGCCGGCATCGCGCTTCTCGCCCGGATCCGCCGCCAGATCGCCGATGATCAGCGAACCGCGGACGCCCACGCGGATCTTCCACAGGCCGATCCGCATCGCGTGCGCGTACTCGTACTGCGAGGCATACGACGGCCGCGGCCAGCCCCGGCCCACGCCCTGCGCGAGCGGCTCGAGTGCCGCGCCCTGCGGCCCGTCCGGCGGTCCTACGGGCACCGGCACCCCGAGCGCGGTGAGCACCGTCGGCATGATGTCGACGCCCTCGGCGCCCTCGTCGACGATCGTGCCGGGTGGAAACCGCGACGGATCGTGGATCAGCATGGGCACGCGGGTCAGCGAGTCGCGCAGCGACCCGCCATGGCCGCAGCGCTGGTCTTCGAACAGCTCCTCGCCGTGATCCGCCGTGATGATGAGCATCGTCTGATCCCAGATCCCCCACTCCTGGAGCTGCTTGACGAGCCTCCCGACCTGGACGTCGTGATAGCTGATGGCCGAATCGTAGATTGCGCGCAGCCGCTCGACATCGGCGGGCGGTGGGATGATGCTGCAGCCCATCGAGCCGGCCTTGAAGCCAAGAGCCTTGGCGGTGCCAAACTCCTGAAACGGCCCGTGGTACGGCGGTGGCGAGTAGATGTCGATCCACGGTTTGCGCGCGATCCACGGGCCGTGCGTGTCGATCGTCCCGAGGAACAGGTACGTCGGGTCGCTGCGGTGGTGATCGAGCTTCGAGAGCGCCGCGTCGACGATCTGCTGGCCGTAGATGATGCCGTTCTCGACCCCGGTCTCGCGCATCATGTTGCGGAACTCCTGGAACCCGCGCGCGTAGCCGCCATCCTCGTTGACGAAGCCGTTGCCAGTCACGGCGAGCGTCGTGTAGTGGGCCCCGGCGACCTCCAGCGCGAGCAGGTCGAACTGCGAACCGATCTTCCACGCGCCACCGACCCCGGCGAGCCGCACGTTGTGCACCGCCGGGTAGAGCCCGGTCCACATGCTCGAATGGCTAGTCTGCGACTCGTTGCCCTGGACGTAGTACTGGCGGAACACCGTGCTGGTCTTGGCCAGCTCCTCGAAGTTTGGTACCTGGGCCCGCGCGCCCGGCGTGAAGATCGGGATCTTGTCGGCGCGGAGCGCGTCCATCACCCACAGGATCACGTAGCGCGGCGGCTCGGCGGGCGGCAGCGCCACCGGCTCGGGGCCGGGCAGCGTGATCCGCGGCGCTCGGATCGTCGCCTGCTTGCAGCCGTGCGCGGTCAGCGTCAGCGCCACGACGCGCCCCACCATCGCCGCAAGATCAACGCGCGTGTTGCCAGCGGTGAGCATGCCCTCCGCGACGCTGTTGTCGCTGGCGCGCGCCCGCAGCTCGACCCTGCACGGCGCGTTCACCGCGGCGACGAAGTTCGCGCCGTCGGGGACCGTCACGTACCACGCGAGCGAGGCATCCCTGGCCAGCGTGATCGTCTCGGCCGTGCTGTCGAACACCGCGGTGGTGCGCGGATCGCGGCTGTCGATCGAGGTGCCCAGCCGCATCCACGCGACCGCGGCGGTGTCCTTGCCGCCGGAGGTCTCGAGCACCAGCTGGTTCTCGCCGGCGACGAAGTACCCGGGGGCGATCGGCATCGCCACCGTGATCCAGCCAGCGACCAGGGCGGCGTCAGCCTCCTTGCCCGGCCTCTTGCCGTTGACCCTGAGCGAGATGTGCTGCTTGTCGCTGCCGTGCACGCGGGCGGTGACGAACGTGATGGCCTTGGCCTGCTCGGCCGACAGCGGAACCTCGAGCACCGCGACCCGGTCCGCGACCGCCGCGCGCTCGCCATCGACGTCTTGCCCGAGGTGCCAGCGCGGCGCCGGCATGCTGAACCGGGTGTAGCGCGCGAACCCGATGTCCGCAGCGTCGAGGATGAGCTCGCCGTTGTTGTAACGATGCGCCGCGTGGCGATTGTCGACCAGCTGGAACACCGCGTGCTCGCTGCGCGCGGGCTTGGCCGGTACTTCGACCGCCGCATCCCTTACCCGGGCGACCAGCTTGGCCTGTACGCCCGGCTTGGCGGATGTGCCCTCTGCGTCGGGTGGGCGGGCTACCGCGGCACCACTCGCCGGGGCGACCGCGGCACTGGCCAACGGAGCGACCGCGGCGCTGGCCTCCGGGACGAGCCCAGCACCCACCGGCCGGGAGTCCGGATCGCCATGCTTCTTCTTGTTGCATGCGCTCGCGCTCACCACCAGCGCGGCCAGGACCACGAGATGTCGTCGAAACACCGTCTCTTTAATTATCATCGTACCGGGCGTGGCTCCAGTTTCATGCAAATGGGGGGGTGTCTCCCGCACGCCTACCCCGCCTGGTTCGAGCACCTGGTGCGCCGTCCATCAAGGCGGTCCCAAGGAGCCGGTTGAAGCCCTCTTCGATGGTGCACAAGGCTCACGAGGGCACCTTGGATCCCTCGGTAGTTCCAATGGTTACAGCTCGCGAAACCCGGTCCTCCATCAACGCGAGCGTGCGTTCCGTGATCGCCGGATCGCCCACGTGGGCGCGAGCGCTGAAGCCGGGGGGGAGCGCGCGTCGGCGATACGCAGCCACTCTCCGCGGCGCTGCTCATCACTGGCCGACTTTTGACTGTGCGACCAGCGCCACTCCCCGAGGTCGCTGTTGCTCCGTGGTTTTCTCCTCGCACGACGACGAAACCGAAGGACCTCGGGAGATGAAACACCGGTCTGTGACCAGCGCGAGAGCAGCCGACCTGGTTGACCTGGACGCCCTGCTCACAGCCCAGTGCCCTATACAAGGCTCCTTTTCCTGAATTTTGAATGTCAAAAGAAGAGGAGAGTAATAAGGCTTATCAGCATCGCCGTCGAACATATCCCGGTTCATCGCATGCAGGTTGGTCGCATCATTATTGAGACTCCCGTTGCGGATCACCTGTTGATTCCCTCGTGACGCCAGTAGCCCAGACAAATGCCAGCGAGCCGACTCTGCCTCAGCAGCGTAGCGCGAAGCCAGCCGGCGAGCATCCGACTGACCTCCTCACTCTCGTTCACGAAGTAGGATGCTTGTCGCGCCGATAAGACGCCTCGATGAGATGGCCCGTGATGTCCAGGCACGTCTCGACCAGCCGCTCGCCCACGGTGAATTTGTGCTCGCGTGAAAACTTGGCCACCCGCTCGACGACCCAGGCGAGCAGCGCCTCCATCCGGATGGCGATGACCGGTGGTGCGGTAGGACCCGTTTTTTGAGCGACGGGCGCTTCTCGCCCGCTTGGTTTCGGTCCGTGCTCGTCGCTGCCACTCGACTTGTCCGTCATCGTCGAGATCAAGGGTTCAAGCGCCAAGAATCAAGGGAAGAATGTCGTTCCACGTTGACCACGAGCTACGTACCTTCTCGCTCACGGTGTCCTCGCGCAACGCACACCGATGTAGTAGTAGCGGTCCGCCGGGCCAGAGTAGGAGCGGAAGCCCGCCCGCAGGTTGGTCGCAACAGTAAGGAAGCTCCCGCCGCGGAAAACCCGGTTCGATGCCATAGCAGTCTTGACACAATCCAGGCATGGATTTCCGTACGCAGCATACCGGTCCAGCGTCCACTCCCACACATTCCCAGCGAGGTCCGACTGGCCCCACCGCCCATCCCCCAACGGCTTGCTACCCACCGCCACCAAGTCCGTCACGGCACAGCCAGCCACCCCATCCCCCACACAGTTCGTTCCGTCGTAGTAGCTCGCGTGGGAGCCATCCAGCGTCAGTGAATTCGCCGGGCTCGACCACGGATATGCTCGCTGCTGGTCCCCACCCGCCGCCGCATAGTTCCATTCCGCCTCCGTCGCAAGATATCCACCGTCCCACACACAAAACGCCATCGCCTCGTACCACGTCACGCAGTTCATCGGCCGGTGCTCGTTCGCCGCGGGCGTGTCCGTCCACGTCTGATACGTCGAATCACACTTCACCGCCGCCACCAGCGCCGCCGTGTTCACAACCAGGCTCGAGTTCCAACTCGCATCCCATCCGCTCCCGCCGATCTTTGCGTGTGCACCCGTCCCAGGCGACGGCGGACTCGTCTGCGTCCCCATCCCCGCATTCACGAACGCTCGAAACCGCCCCACTGTCACCTCGTACTTGTCCAGCCGAAACTCGCTCACCGTCGCTGGCGAGCTGGTATCTCCGTTGCTAGCCAGGTCGTAACTCCGGTAATACGACCCACCCGGCACCCCGAGGCTACTGCAGCAGTCATCCGTGCCGCTCACGCCACATGTCTTCGTCAGCTCCGCACAACTGAGAAACATGATCTCCGGCAACGGCGGATAGGCGCACGCCGTGAACCAGACCATGCACATCACGACATAGAACAGCCGCGCGGCTTCACTCATAGGGCGCATTATCATCACTCAACACGCTGACTCCAACCACGCTGCGCCGCAAGCGCATCGCGATCCTAGCACTCCGGATCACATCACTCGCGGCAACGGGAGTGCCACTGCCTCCCATACCTGCGCAACTTTGCTCGGGGGGCGCCCGACCCTGCATTACCACTCGCTCAATCATACCGCCGGTCGTCTCGACGGAAGGACACGCTGTGTCGTGCCGCGTACGCCGCGTGCATAGGGGGAGCGCCGCAACTCCCACAGGAGTGACATCCCTTCTTGCCTCGTGGATGACCTACTCCGGAGTGAGATCGAGGCGGACGCCGGAACCAAGAATCTCAACGCACCTCGTCGCTTTCGCTTGACGCACTTCCAGAAAGACGTCTGCACGCTGGCACGTCGATCCTCGATCGCCGCTCGCGCGATGGGCACACGCCTGTCCGGATACGAATATCGCTTTCAAGAATGGCCAAATATTCTGCCTCTATATTCCTGGTCTACACGGTTGGAACTCAAAAATCGTGTGCTAGAAGCGCCGCACAACATCGAGCAGGAGAGTGATCGTGCTGGAAGCAGCGGTCGAAATCGAAGCAGCGCCCACGTGGGCGCCCGAGGGTCAGCTCGAAGTACAGGCCAATTGGCGATCCGTGGATCGCGCGCTGCGGACGATCGCACAGCGCCGCGCCGCGCTCGACGCAGAGGAGGCGCGCTGGCTCCGCGAGGCCGAGGCGCTGCAGATCTGGCGCCCGCTCGGCATGGTGTCTGCGCTCGATTACATGGAGCGCGTGCTCGGCTACAGGCCGCGCTCCGCACAGGAACGGCTGCGCGTCGCGCGTGCCCTCGGAACGCTACCGCAGCTCACCGCCGCACTCGCGCAGGGCGAGCTCCCGTTCTCTGCCGTGCGCGAGCTGACGCGCGTCGCGACGCCCGCGACCGAGACGGAATGGTGCGAAGCTGCCACCGGCAAGAACCTGCGCCAGATCGAAGATCTCGTTGCCGAGCATCGGCCGGGCGACCGTCCCACCGACCCGCCGGACCCCGAGGCCCGCGTGCGCGTCGTCCGGTTCAAACTCTCCGCCGAGA
>Ga0134121_10003770_pt1 | contig 12511 bp, 12 predicted proteins | sample KB301_FD_96463 | JGI IMG/M metagenome (GOLD analysis project Ga0134121, IMG submission 96463) | Terrestrial soil microbial communities without Nitrogen fertilizer from Kellogg Biological Station, Michigan, USA - KB3-0-1 | ecosystem: Environmental > Terrestrial > Soil > Unclassified ...
CCGCTGCGCGAGATCGCGGCGCAGCCGAAGTTCATCGTCGCGGTGCTCTCCGGTGCCGTGGGCTATGGCGTCATGAATTTCCTCATGACCTCGACACCGATCGCAATGCAGGCCTGCGGCCATCCGTTCAGCGCCGCCGCGTTCGTCATCTCGTCGCACATCATCGGCATGTTCGGGCCGTCGATCTTCACCGGCACGCTGATCCGGCGCTTCGGCGTACTGCCGGTGATGCTGGCGGGCGCCGGCCTCAACCTCGTCACGATCACGATCGCGTTCGCCGGGGTCAGCGTGGCGCACTTCTGGTGGGCGCTCGTCCTCCTCGGCGTGGGCTGGAATTTCCTCTATACGGGAGGCACGACGCTCCTCACGGAAACCTACCGCCCGGAGGAGCGCGCCAAGGCGCAGGGCGCAAACGACCAGGTGATTTTCCTGATGATGCTGGTGTCGTCCTTCACTTCGGGCGCGACGGTGACCACCGCGGGCTGGGAACGCGTGAACCTCCTCGCGCTGCCGCTGATCGCCGTGGTGGCGGCGGCGCTCGTCTGGTTCGCGCTGCACCAGCGCGCGCGCAGGGCGGTTCCGGCGTGAACCGAGCGCCGGCGATGGTCGGCGACCGCGTCGAGGATGTCGACACGCCTGCGCTCGTGCTGGAGCTGGACGCATTCGAGCGAAATCTAAGGACGCTCGCGCAGACGGTAAAAGGTCGACCGGTACGCGTGCGCGCGCATGCGAAAACCCACAAGTGCCCCGAGATCGCCAAGCGCCAGGTCGCGCACGGCGCGATCGGCGTCTGCTGCCAGAAGGTTTCGGAAGCCGAAGCGCTGGTCGACGGCGGCATCGGCGACGTGCTCGTGTCGAACGAAGTGGTTGGCAAGACGAAGCTGGCGCGCCTCGCGGCGCTGGCGAAGCGCGCCCATCTAGGCGTGTGCGTCGACAACATGCAAAACGTCGAGGCGCTGGAAGCCTCAGTGGAACATGCGGGCGCGAAGCTCGACGTCTATATCGAGCTCGAGGTAGGCATGCGCCGGTGCGGCATTGCACCGGGCGCCGAAGCGGTGGACATGGCACGCCGGATCCGCCGCTCGAAGAACCTGCGCTTCGCCGGCCTGCAGGCGTACCACGGCCGCGCGCAGCACATGCGCACGATGGAAGAGCGCCATGCGGCGATCGAAGGCGCCGCGCAGCATGTCTTCGAGATGAAGCGCCTCCTGGAGACGGCGGGCATTCCGTGTCCGATCGTCACCGGCGCGGGCAGCGGCACCTACATGCTGGAAGTCGAGGCGGGCGCCTGGGACGAGCTGCAACCGGGCTCGTACATCTTCATGGACGTCGATTACGCGAAGAACGAATGGGCGGCGCCGCTGCCGCGCTTCGAGCACGCGCTCTTCGTGCTCGCGACCGTGATGAGCCGGCCCGCGGCGGACCGGGCCATCGTCGACGCGGGCCTCAAGGCCTCGAGCATCGACTCAGGCCTGCCGCAGGTGTGGAAGCGCAAGGGCCTGACCTATCGCGGCGCGTCCGACGAGCACGGCTCAATCGACATCGCTCCAGGTGCAGAAGCGCCGACGCTGGGCGAGAAGCTCTATCTAGTTCCCGGCCACTGTGATCCGACCGTGAACTTGTACGACTTTTACGTCTGCGTGCGCGGCGGCCGTGTAGAGGCGCTGTGGCCCATTACCGCCCGAGGTGCAGTGAACTGATTTTGTGACACCCATATAGGGTTAACAGCGATTGCCCGCGGGTCGGCGCATGAGAAGAATGCTGGCGGTGTCAGGGAAGGAAGAGCGCAACGCCGATACCCCGAAGCTGCGCACGCTGAGGCGTGCCGTCGAGGTAGTCGGCACTCCGGAGGCGCTGGCCGAAGCGCTGGATGTGTCGCCGGAAATGGTGTCCGCATGGCTCCTCGGCCAGCAGGCGCTGCCGAACGACGCCTATATGCAAGCGCTCGATCTCGTTTCACAGGGACCGCACCACAACCCGCCGCGAAAGCCAAAATAGCGCCTTTCCGGGAGGGCGCATGAAGAAAGAGATCCTCAATCCGCCGGCGCTCGGCGCGCCGCCGCGTTTCTATTCGCACGCCGTAAGCATCGAGGGTCCGGCGAAGCTGGTCTGCGTCGCAGGCCAGCTGAGCGTGGACCAGGAGGGCGGCTTCATGGTCGGCCTCGATGCCGCGAACGTCGCCGCGTACCGGGAAGGTCGTGCAGGCTACTTCAAGATAAGGCGTCCTCCGGCCAGCACGCTCGCCGGCGTCGCGCGGCTGGTACAGCCCGAGTGGCTTCTCGAAGTCGAGGTGGTCGCCGCGGTCGCCCCCAAAAAGAAAAAGCGTTGAGCGAGGCCAGATACGGCTGGGTGGTGGTCGGCGCGGCCTTCACCCTGATGTTCGTCGGCTTCACCGCGGCGTATTCGTTTGCTGCTTTTTTCGGCGCATTCGAAAGCGAGTTCGGTGCCGCGCGCGGGCATATCGCGCTCGTCTTCTCGGTCGCCGCCTTCCTGTGGTTCCTGCTCGGCGCGCCGGGCGGCGTGATCGCCGATCGCATCGGGCCGCGCCGCGTGGCGCTGGTCGGCGTCATGTTCCTGGTCGCGGCGCTTTGGCTCGCCTCGGAGGCGCGCTCGCTCGCTGTGCTGTATGCGACCTACAGCATCGGCGTCGGGGTCGGCGTGGGACTCGTCTACGTGCCGTCGATCGGCGCGGTGCAGCCGTGGTTCAGCGCCAATCGCGCCTTTGCCTCCGGCCTTGCGGTCGCCGGCATCGGCGCCGGGAACATCGCCGGGCCGCTGCTCGCGGCTTGGTGGATCGGGCTCTACGGCTGGCGCGGTGCCTACGTCGCGCTCGCTTTTTTCGTGCTGGCGCTCGGCGGCGCCGCGGCGCTCCTGGTTCGCCAGCACCCCGCGGTCTCGGCAGCGGGTCCGGCGGCGGGAGTTTCATTGCGCTCGGCCATGCGCGGCCGCACGTTCTGGTTCATCTACGCGTCGCTGATCCTGAGCTGCGTCGGCCTCTTCGTGCCGATGGTGCACCTGAGCCCGTACGCGCAGGACGCGGGCTACAGCGAAGCGCAGGGCGTCACGCTGGTGAGCCTCATCGGCCTCGGCAGCCTGCTCGGCCGGTTCACGATCGGCGGCGTCGCCGACCGGCTCGGACGCATTCCTTCGCTCGGCGCGATGTATTGCGGCCTCGGCCTGATGCTCGTTCTGTGGTGGAGCACGAAGACCTGGTGGGTGCTCGCGGTCTTCGCCCTTGTATTCGGCATCTGCTACGGCGCGTACGTCGCGCTCGTGCCCACCATCGTCATGGATCTCTACGGCGCACGCTCGGTGTCCGGCATCATCGGCACGCTCTATACCGGCGCCGGCCTCGGCACGCTGGTCGGTCCGTGGCTCACCGGCGCTGCTTTCGATGCCTTTGGCGCGTACGACTGGCCGATCCTCATCGCCGCCGCGCTCTCCTTCCTTGCCGCGTTCTGCGTGATTCCCATTGGTCGCCAAAAAGTCGAAATCGTCCATCGCAGTCAGTGACGCGCGCGGCGTGCGCACGCTGCACGTCGGTGGCGAGGCGATCCAGAGCGCCATGCGCCTCGACGATCCGCATGCGCTTGCGCTCGACTACACGCGCTGCATGATGGCCTTCCTCCTGTTTCATTCCGAGCCGCGCGAGGCGCTGATGATCGGGCTGGGCGGGGCATCGCTGCCGAAGTTCTTCCACCGGCACCTGAAGAATGCCCGCGTGCGCGTGATCGAGATCGACCCGCGGGTGCTCGCTGCGGCGCGCGGCCAGTTCGCGCTGCCGCCGGACGACGAGCGGCTGACGGTAGAGATCGGCGACGGGGCCGAGGCGCTGACCCCGGAGTGCTGCGACGTGCTGGTGGTGGATGCCTTCGAGGACGAATTGCACGTGCCGAAGCTCGCCTCGAGCGAGTTCTACGACGCCGCCTTCCTCGCGCTGCGCGAGCCGGGCGTGGTGGTGGTGAACTTCATGAACGACGACCCGAAGTTCGACCTCAACCTGCAGCGCCTCGAGCGCGCATTCGGGGGCGCCGTGCTCGCCATGCCCGCGCTCTACGATCCGAACATCCTCGCCTTCGCCTTCCGCGGCGCGCCGGCGAGCGTGCCGTGGACGACGCTGCGCTCGCGCGCGGAGAAGCTGGAAGCGCGCTATGGGCTTCCTTTTGCGCGATACGTCTCCAAGCTGCGCGCGATGAACCGCGCTACGCCGCAGGCGCTGGAGATCCATGGCGCCTGACGCGGGACTGCTGGCCGGCCTCGCTTTCGCCGGCGCCCTGATCGTCGGCATCAGCGGCTTCGGCTCGGCGCTCGTCACCATCCCGATCGCCGTGCAGTTCGTGCCGCTGCAATTCGCGCTGCCGCTGTTTGCCCTGGTCGACCTTTCCACCGCATTCAGCGTCGGCCTGGAAAATCCGCGCAACGCCGCGCGCGACGAGTGGCGGCGCCTCGTGCCGATGATCCTCGTCGGCACTGCCCTCGGCGTCACGCTGCTCGTCAACCTGCCGCGTGCCGCCGGCATGTTCCTGCTCGGCGCCTTCGTCCTCTCGTATGCACTCTACAGCCTCGTGCGGCACGGACCGCCGCGCGTGATTCGCCCATACTGGGCCTGGCTCGCGGGATTGTGTGGCGGCATCACCAGCACGGTCTTCGGCGCTGGCGGACCGGCGTACGCGATCTATCTCTCGCAGCGCGGGCTCAGCAAGGAGCAGTTCCGCGCCACGATGGGTTTCGCGATCATGACGAGCATCTCGGTGCGCGTCATCGCCTTCTTCATCACCGGCTTGCTGCTGAACAGCGAAGTGTGGCTCACCGCGCTCATCGCCGTGCCGGCCGCATTGCTCGGCATGTGGGTGGCGAGGCACGCCTATCTGCGCATCTCGCGCGAGGCGCTGATGCGAGTCGTGGCGCTGATCCTGCTCGCCTCAGGCGGCTCGCTTATGGTCCGCGCGTTTCACTAGCGGCAGGTCGCGGTTCGCCGGCCCGTTGATGACGTGGCCGTGCGAGTCGAAGCGCGAGCCGTGGCACGGGCAGTCCCAGGTCTTCTCGCCCGGATTCCATTGCACGATGCAGCCGAGGTGCGGGCAGGCAGCGACGCGCTCGTGCAGCACGCCCCCGGCGTCGCGATAGACCGCGACCTTCTCCAGGCCGCGGCGCATGATGGCGCCCGAGTCCGGCGCGATTTCATTCACCGACGCGACGTCGCCGCCGGTCAGCCAGTCGCCGTACTGCGCCGCCATGTTGAGGTCTTCGCGCGCCAGCTCGGCGGCGGCCTTGAGCGGCATGCGCGACGGTGAATAGAGCTTCTCCCAGGGGTTCTTGCGGCCGAGGATCAGGTCGCAGAGCAGCATCCCGGCGATCGTGCCGTGGGTGAGGCCCATGCCCGAGTCGCCCGTGGCGACGAAGATGTTGTCGTGGTCCATCGGGTTGTGGCCGATGAAGGCGAGGTAATCCGCCGGCTCCATCACCTGGCCGCCCCACATGAACTCCACCTCGCCCATCATCGGGAAGCGGCTGCGCGCCCAGGCTTCGAGCTTGCGGTAGCGCTGCGGCGAATCCTGCGCCTGGCCGCTCTTGTGGTCCTCGCCGCCGACGATGAGGACATCGTCGTGCAGGCGAATGTAGTGATAGGGATCGCCCGTGTCCCACGCGAGCACTTTCGGCACCGAGCCCGGCGGCACGCGGCCGCCGACGACGTAGGTCATGTACGGCGCCTGCTTGGTGTGGATCGCGAGCAGGTTGTTGATCGGCACGTTGGTCGTCACGACCATCGCATCGCCGGTGACGATGTGGCCGCCGACATGCGCGAGCCCCGGCACGCCGCCCTCGACGTGATCGGCATGGCTGTGGCAGAAGATCCGACCGCCTTCGCGGCGGATGGCCTGCGCGAGGCCGGCGAGGTACTTCAGCGGATGGAACTGGCCCTGGCGCGGGAAACGCAGCGCGGGACCCGTATTCCACTGGAACGGGGCTCGCTCGACCCGCACCACATCCTTCAAGCCGGCGCGATGCGCGGCATCGAGCTCGCGCTCGAGCGTCGCCGGCTTGTCGCCCTCGGCGAGGAACAGGTAGCCGTCAAGGCGGGAGAAGTCGCAGTCGATGCCTTCGCGCCGCGCAATCTCGTCGATGCGCTCGATCGCCGCGGTGTGGCTGTCGGCGGCGACGCGCATCGCCTCTTCACCGTGCAGCTTCTCCAGCTCGAAGTAGCGGTCGTCGAGCATGTTGGTGAGATGCCCGGTGGTCATGCGGGTCATGCCGCTCGCGAGCGGTCCGTCGTCGATCACCGCGACCGAGCGGCCGGCCTTGCAGAGGTGGTACGCGGTGCTCAAGCCCGCGATCCCGCCGCCGATCACGCAGACGTCGACGTGGAGGTTTTCCTGGATGGGGCCGCACTCGGGCAGCGCGGCGGTAGCAGACCAGACGGATTCGTGGCGCGGCATGGCGCCCTGCCACTTGCAAAAAACGCGCCGCCTATTTTTGCGCTTGCGAGGCCCACCAGCGCTGCAACTGGGCGTTGACGCCGGGCGTGGTGTAGATCTGCGGCAGCGAGCGCTCCTGGCCGGGCTGGTCCTTGCGTTCCCATTCGGCGACCAGGGCCTCGGCCCTGGAGAACGCGTCCTGGAACGAGCGGCTCGCGGGCAGCGCCTCCTTGAAGAAGGCACGGCCGAAGTAGGTGAAATCGTTCTCGTCGACGCAGCCGAAGGAGCTGCGGTCGGAGCGGGCCGCGGTGATGATGAGCGTGCCGTCGTCGCGCAGGGGCTCGATGAAGCCGCCGGAATAGCACGCCGAAACCACCACGACCTTCCAGCGGATGCCGCTTTCCTTGAGGAGATGCCCGAGCTCGCGCGCCGGCAAATTGCGCAGCTTCATCGAGCCACTCTGCAGCGACAGCTCGTGCTCGCGGCTGCCGTGGCTCGTCAGGAAGAGGAACAGGATGTCCTCGTCGCGGTTCATGCGCACGGCGATCGTCTTCAGCGCCGCGGTGATCGAGAGCACGGTGGCCATCGGCGCGCTCGCCGCGGTGCGGCGGCTGTTCACCAGCGCGACCGAGCGCCCCTTCGTGCCGAAGCGCGCGTCGAAATCCGCGCGCACGTACTCGGCCTCGCGGCGGAAGACTTCGAGCGAGCCGTCGCCGCCGACGGCGAGCACGTACATGTCGATCACCCCGGGGCGGCCGGGCTGGATCGAGTCGAGCGCCTCGTCGAGGAGGCGCCGCTGGGCGAAGAGGGCGGTCTCGGCGAAGGTATCGGCCGGCGCCTGGCCGCCTTCGGCATCGTCGACGAGCCGCCATTCGTGCCATCTGCCGCGCACCTCCGCGCGGCCGTCGGGGCGCGCCTTGGCGTAGGTGAGCGTGCCCTGTCCCTCGAAGGCGCCGTCCTTGAACTGGCCTTCGTAGATGTTGCCCGCGGGATCGATGAAGCGGCCCTCGCCGTGCAGGCGCCACTTGAGGAACTCGCCCCGGTAGCGCGCGCCGTCGGGGCGGCTGTAGGTGCCGCGGCCGGTGAACTCGCCCGCGACGAAGTCGCCCTCGTAGATCTCGCCGCTCGGCGCCTCGAAGCGCCCGCGGCCGTCGAACTGGCCGCGCGCGAACTCGCCGGCGTAGCTGCGGCCGTCGGCGGCGCGCAGGCGCCCGCGCCCGCTGAACACGCCGTTCTGGAAGTTGCCCTCGTAGACGGTGCCGTTGTCCCACTCGAGCTTGCCGTGGCCTTCGAACTTTCCGTTGCGCAGCGAGCCGTAGTAGCGCGCTCCATCCGGCGTGGTCGCGTCCGGCGCGCCGTCGGCGGCATAGGCCCCGTTGATCGCCAGCAGCAAAAGGAGGAGCCGGATCACGACGCCTTGTCGCGCATGGTGACGAACTCTTCGGCCACCGTCGGGTGGATGCCGAGCGTGGCGTCGAACTGCGCCTTGGTGGCGCCCATCTTGATGGCGATGGCGACGCCCTGGATCACCTCGCCGGCATCGAGGCCGATCATGTGCGCCCCGAGCACGCGCTGGCTTTTCCGGTCGACGACGAGCTTCATGAAGACGCGCTCTTTTTTCTCCGTCAGCGTGAGCTTGAGCGGCCGGAAATACGCCTTGTAGATGTCGAGCTCGCCATGGCGCTCGCGCGCCTTTTCCTCCGACAGCCCGACGCTGGCGAGGTTCGGGTTGGCAAACACCGCGGTCGGCACGTTCTCATGGTCGACCGGCGTCGGCTCGTTGCGGAAAAGCGTGCGCGCAAGCCACATCGCTTCGGCGGTCGCCACCGGGGTTAGGTTGATGCGGTTGGTCACGTCGCCGATGGCATGGATCGAGTCGACGTTCGACTTGGAATAGCGATCGACCACCACCGCGCCGTCGGGCGCGAGCTTCACGCCGGCCGCCTCGAGGCCGAGGCTCGCCGTGTTGGGCTTGCGGCCGGTGGCGAAGAGCACGAGATCGGTCTTCTGGTGCGGGCCGTCGGTGTAGCAGACTTCCAGGCAGTCCGGATGCTTGATGATCGACGCCGGCTCGCCGCCGAAGTGGATGGCGAGGCCCTTGTGCGTCATTTCCTCGGCGATGCGCTCGCCGATCTCGGCATCGAAGCCGCGCAACAGGCGCTTGCCGCGATAGGAGAGGGTGGTCATCACGCCGAGCCCGTGCAGGATCGAGGCGAACTCGAGCGCGATATAGCCGCCGCCGACGACGAGCGCGCGCTTGGGCAGCCGCTCGAGGTGGAAGGCCTGGTCCGAAGTGATGGCGTGCTCGCGTCCGGGGATCGGCGGAATCACCGGGTACGAGCCTGTCGCGATCAGGATGTGCTTCGCGCGGTAGCGCTTGCCGTCCAGTTCTACCGTATGTGGATCGACCACGATGGCGCGGCCGCGCAGGATCTGGGCGCCTGCCACGGAGAGCACGCGCTCGTAGACGGCGTTGAGCCGGGCGATCTCCTTGTCCTTGTTCCTGAGGAGCGTCGGCCAGTCGAACTTCGGCTCGCTCGTGGTCCAGCCATAGGCCTGCGCGATCTCGAACTCCTCGCGCCAGTGCGCGGCGTAGGAGAAGAGCTTCTTCGGGATGCAGCCGACGTTGACGCAGGTGCCGCCGAAGAGATTCGACTCGGCGATGGCGACTTTGGCGCCGTAGGAAGCCGACACGCGGCTCGCGCGCACGCCGCCGGAGCCGCCGCCTATCGTGAATAAGTCGAAATCGACGCTTATTTCAGGTTCTTCAGGTTCATCTCGACAAGCTCCAGATCGGTGGAGATCCGGGCGTGCTGCGGCTTGTCGGCGAGCCACTTGATGGCGTTCCTGACCCGCTGCTCGATCTGCGCCTTGGGCATTCCCTCGACGCCCTGGAACATCGACGCGAGCTCGGCCAGGTTGGCGGATTGCGCGGCAGTGCGCACCTCGGCGAGCTTGCCTTCGACCGCCTTGCGGTCGAGGTTGGTAACCATCCTTACGGTCTTGTCGTCTGCCATAGGTGCTGCGCCTCCCTTATACAGCGGCGATGTTATCCAGCAGTCCGTGATTTTACCAGCGAGTAGCGCTCCCCTGAGGTGCGGACGGCACCCTCGGCGGTCAGCTTGTCCAGGTGCGCGGTGAGCGAGCGGGCGGCGACGCGATGCACGCGCACCGGGACGTCGTCATAGACGAGCGGCAGCAGCTCCTCGACCGAGGCCGGGCCAATCTTTACAAGCGCGTTGACGACTTTTTCCTCGCGTGCGCGCCGATGCGCGATCAGCCGGGCGAGCTCCTTCTTCGGCGCGCCGATGAGATAGCCGTGGCCGGGCGCGATGATCGCGATGTCCTCCTCGTCCACGAGCTTCTGCAGCGACGCGAGGTAGGCGCGCATGTCGCCGTCGGGCGGGTTGATCACTACCGTCGAGCCCTGCATGACATGGTCGCCGGTAAACAGCATCTTCGACTGCTCGAGCATGTAGCAAAGGTGGTTCGACGCATGGCCGGGCGTGTGGATGGCGCGCAGCGCGATGCCGCCCAGGTCTACTCGCTGGCCATGGTCGAGCACGTGGTCGGGCTTGAACGTCGCGTCCTGGCCCGCCGGCGCCGGGCGGCCCAGGACTTGCGCGCCGGTCGCTTTCCTGATCGCGGCGGCTGCCGGCGAATGGTCCATGTGCGTGTGCGTGCAGAGGATCCACTTGATGTTGCCGAAGGCGAGGATCTTCTCGATGTGCGAGCCGATGTCGGGGCCGGGGTCGAGCACTGCGTGATCGTCCTCGCCCACGATATAGGTGTTGGTTCCGGGCCCGGTCATCATCCCGGGATTGGGCGCGATGAGCCGCGTGACGTAGCGGTCGAGGCGCTTCGGCTCGCCGGCAACGAGGTCGTAGGTGGTGGTGCCGGTTTCTTCCGGATCGCTCCAGTGGATCTCGAAGTACTGCGGGTCGATCCGGCGGAAGACCTTTTCGCCTTCTCTGCCGAGCGCGACGCAGGCGCGGTTCTCCTCCACTTCCTTCAGCGCGCGCACATGCCGCAGCACCTCGCTCGCGGTGTTGAAGCCCTTGATGAGGGTCAGGCTCTCGCGCGTGGCGTGCACCAGTTCGATTTCGCCGCGTGCCGCGCGTTCCAGCGCGTCGCGCGGCGTGATCCACAGCGCGTGCACGGTTTCGCTTGCGTCGTGCGAGCCTTCCTGGCCTTCGGGCGCCACGGCGAGGAAGAAGCGCGTATCGAAGCGCCGCGCGCGGCCGGGCGCGGTGATCCAGTGGCCGAAATACGCCAGTTCGCTCGCCGGCAGATAAAGGTCCTCGGCCTGCAGGAGCTCGACGAACGGGCGCTTCCGATAGCGCGCGAGCTGCGCCGCGCGGTCGGCCGAGATGAACTGTCCCTGCGCGTCGCAGGCGAGGAGGATGCCCGCCTCCTCGAAGCATTCGCGGATCGCCGCGACCCAGTAGGCCACCGGCGGCGTGGGCATCGCGAGGCCGCGCACGCGCGCGACGATGCGGCCATCCTCGTCCGACGCATCGAGCGCCCCGCCGGCGAAGACATAGGCGCCGCCGAGAAATGCGGCGCTTTGCGTCCGCTGCAGCATCAGCACTTCGATGGCGCCGGCGCGCTCGCGCATGAGCGCGAGCGTCGCGGCCGCCCGCGGCTTCAGCGCCGCCATCAGCCCACCATCCGGCGCACGATCTCGGCCGCCGGCAGCACGGCGTCGATCAGGTCGACGCCCTCACCCGCGAAGATGAGCGCGGTGTCGAAGTTTTGATCGTCGACCGCCTGCCAGTATTTCTTCACTTCGGCCTCGCGCCGTGCAGCGAGCTCCTGCTCGCGCCCGTGCCAGGCGTCGGTGAAACGGTTGCGCAGCGCGCGGCCCGTGATGCCGGCCCAGCCCGCGTCATAGCCGCGCACCACGTCGAACACGGTCGTGCGGAGCGTCAGGTCGCCACCCGCTTCGACGATGCGCCGTTTCGCCTGCGGCGAGGTGAGCGCTTCATCGGCGGCGCTGAAGCGCGTGCCGACGAGCACGCCGGCGGCGCCGAGGGCCATCGCCGCGTCGAAGCCCCGGCGCTCGCCGATGCCGCCTGCGGCGAGGACAGGCAGGGCGCCGGCGATGTCCTTCACCGCCGGCAGCAGCGCGAAGAGCGAGCGCGTGCCGCCGTGTCCGCCGGCTTCGGTGCCTTGCGCCACCAGGACGTCGGGCTGCGCCTCCAGCGCCTCGCGCGCGAGCGCGACGCTCTGCACCTGGCAGATGAGCTTCGCGCCGCTCGCGCGAATCTTTTCGGCAAAAGGTCGCGGGTCGCCGAAAGACAGCATGACGGCGCTCGGCTTGTAGCCGAGCGCGAGATCCAGCAGCGCAGGATTCTTCGCGAGGCTCCAGGTGATGAAGCCGACGCCGACGCGGGCGCCCCTGGCTTCGCCGAACTCACGCCGGATCCACCCCGCGTCGCCGTAGCCGGCGCCGATCAGGCCGAGCCCACCCGCCTGCGATACCGCGGCGGCGAGCGCGCCGCCCGAGACAAAGCCCATGGGCGCGAGCACCAGCGGCTTCTCTATGCCCAGCAACGCGGTGATCACGCAGTCCGGCCGGCGCGGTCTTTATCGTTCTGGGCTTTGATCACGGCGCGCATCTTTTCCCAGTCGGCGTCCGAGAGCTTGTCGAGCTCGGTGAAGTAGGCACCGGAGCCTGTCGCAAGGTAGCCGGCGCCGTCCACCGCGATCGTCTCGCCGCTCAGCCACTCGCAGCCGTCGGCCATGAGGAACGTGGCGAGGTTCTGCAGCTCCTCCATTTTTCCGACGCGCCGCATCGGATTCATCTGCGCCGAGTCCTGGAAGCCGCCGCCGGGACGCAGGCGCTTGGCGGCGCCTTCCGTGGGAAACGGTCCGGGCGCGATCGCATTCAGGCGGATGCCGAAGCGTCCCCATTCAACCGCGAGCGACTTGGTCATCACGTGGAGCCCGGCCTTGGACATCGCTGAGGGCACGACGTACGGCGAACCGGTGTGCACCCAGGTGACGAGGATCGAGATCACCGAGCCCTTGTGGCCGCCGGCGATCCAGCGCCGGCCCACGGCGTGCGTCACGTAGAAGCTGCCGTGGAAAAC
>Ga0134121_10003771_pt1 | contig 12509 bp, 6 predicted proteins | sample KB301_FD_96463 | JGI IMG/M metagenome (GOLD analysis project Ga0134121, IMG submission 96463) | Terrestrial soil microbial communities without Nitrogen fertilizer from Kellogg Biological Station, Michigan, USA - KB3-0-1 | ecosystem: Environmental > Terrestrial > Soil > Unclassified ...
AACCGCTACGGCTACGCGCGCGACAACCCGGTGAACCTCGTCGATCCCGACGGGCACAACCCGTTCCTGCTCCTCGGCATCCTCGGCGTCTTCGCGATCCTCGACCGCGACACCCGCGCCGACGCAGCCACCTCGGTCGCCCTGACCGCCGCCTCCATCGTGCTGACCGGCATGCTCGGGCCGGGCGGCGCGGCGGGCGTGGCGGCGCTGCGCGCCTCGACGCCGGCGCTGTACGCGGCGGCCGCCACCAGCATCCTGATGCACACGCCCCTCGGCCAGGGGATCGTCGACGGCTACGCCAGCGTGCTCGAGGATCTCGGCCTGTCACCGCGCGCCTCGTACGCCATCGCGGGCGCCGGGACCACCTTCCTGCTCAACTCCCACCTGCAGCGCTCGTACGCCGGCGCGATCGCCCACCGCGGACCGCTCGAGCGGGGCATGGCGCTCGGCGATCGCGCCCATCTCGACCAGGCGCTCGCGGATCGCGGGCTCGATGCAAGCACATTTGGAACGCGCGCGGGGGACGCCTATGGCACCACGGTCCTCGACCGGCGCGACGCGGGCGGGCTGGAGCTCGACCGCTTCTACGAGCTGCGCGACGAGGCGGGTCGCGTGCCGGGCGTGTTCGGCGTCCGCGATCTCGGCGGCGGCTTCGACCACGGGGCCGCGGCGATCGCGCAGTCGGGCGCGACCACGGCCATCGAGACGCACCGGCACTTCCTCTATCTCGTCGGCGGGATCTCGACGCAGCAGGTGGGGCGCGATCTCTTCGAGTCCGGCTATGCGGCGAGCCTGTTCACGCTCACGGGACGCGCATCCGATTTCATGATCGAGTATTTCTATGGACCTTACGGCGGAGGCCTGTTCTTCGGGCTCCACGAAGCCTTCTCCGGTCAGAACTCCGGAGAGGATCCCTGATCGAAGCGACCTTCCGAGCGAGCCGTTGAGGACATCCCCACCCGACCCGCCGCACCCACGGCGTCCACCCGGGGCGCCGCGGCCGTCCCGCACCTCCCGCGGGACGGCCGCACCTTTTCCGGCGGCCCCGTTCGCTCTCGCGGCGGTTCTTGTTCTCGTCGCGTCTCCGGGGACGGCGCGCGCCGGCGCCCGCCCGTTCCTCGAACCCGACGGCCGCCTCATCTGCACCGGGAGACCCGGGAACCGCAGTCTTGCCGGCGTGCTCCCCGACGGCGAGGGAGGCTACCTCGCGGTCACGGCGGACCCCTGGGCCGACACGATGAACGCGCCGGACGGCTCCATGGACACGGGGCTTTTCCGCCTCGGACCGGCGCTCGAACCTGTGCCGCTCGACAACGGCACAGGCGCCGCGGATCCGTGCGGCCTGCTGCTCCTGGGCGGGTCGGGCCGCCAGGAGCCGCACCAGGTGATCGACGAAGGGGGCGGTCGCTTCGCTCTCGTCGCCTTCGAGGGGCCGTCCGACTCGCTGGCGGGGCGGCCTTTCGTCGGCCGCTTCGACCGGAGCGGCGCCTGGCTCCTCGAGCAGGGGCTCGGCTTCCCGTCCGTGGCCGGTACGCTCGGTCTCGGCGTCGCCGGCGTAACCGACGGCGCGGGCGGCTGGTTCATCGCCTGGGTGGACGCCGATCCTCCTCTTCATGCCGAAGGCCACGTCGTCGTCCGCCGGGTCGGGGCGGATGGATCCCCGCTGTGGGAGGCTCCACAAAGGCTGTCGCTCGAACCGCACAACAATCAGGACAGCCTGTCGATGGCCGCCGATGGGAGCGGCGGCGCGTGGGTCGCCTGGGAGGAGTTCCGCAGCCCGCCCCTGGGGATTCGCACCTTCGTGCAGCACGTGGCGGCGGACGGTTCCACCACCATCGGTCCGTCCGAGGTTCCGCTCCTCGACGAGCGCGCGGCCTTCCCGCAGGCCCGGCTGGTGCCGGCGGGCGGCGACGTCATCGTCGTCCTCGGCAGGGAAGCCTCGGTTCTGGCGATCCGGGTGACACCGCAGGGCGCCTTTCCCTGGGGGACCACCGGGCGTCTCGTCGGGACCAGCTGGCCCGGCTGGACGATCGACGACCTCCTCGCGGTGGACGCCGGCGACGGGTCCTTCTATGTCGTCTGGACCGAGCGGACCTCGTTCGCGGGATGGGGCGAGAGGATGGACGTCCGGCGCGTGCGGCTGGACGGAACGTTCCCGTGGCCCGTGCAGGTCACCGCGCTCGAGCGGGTCGACGGCTTCTCGACCCATCCGAGCGCCGCCCTCGTCGAAGGCGGGGGCCTCGCGCTGGCCGCGGTGGACCGGGGCTCGCTCACGGGGCTGGCGGATGTCTACGCGCAGGGGATCGATCGCCGGGGACGCTTGAAGGCGGCGCCTTCCGGCGCTCCGGTCTGCACCGCCGGGTTCAGCCAGCGCACGCCGCTCGTCTTTCCCCCGGCGACCTTCCCCGGTCCCGACCCGGACGCGTCCCCGGGAAGCGTGCAGGCTCTCTTCCTCTGGAGCGATCCGCGCTCGGCGGTCCCCGGGGTCGAGGCCATCGGCGAGTCGTTCTTCGCGCAGGGACTCACCTTCACGGCGCAGCCCTCTCTGGCAACACCTTCGACCCGGCCGCAGATCGGCCAGGGGGAACAGGTCACCCTGACGATCGAAGGCGATGACCTCGCTCCGGGCGCCAGGGTCGAGACCGATCCGGGAATCGTCGTGGAAGGCGTGGCGGTGACGCCGATCGATCCGGACTGGGCGGGGGATCGCGTCGTCGTGACCCTGCGGGCCGACCCGGGCGGCGTCGGCGCGCACGGGGTGGCGATCCTCAACCCGGATGGATCGCGCGCCGAGCTCGCGGACGCGCTGGAGATCCGCCTCGACCGGCGGCGGATCGATCTGGACGGCAGCGGCCGCGTCGACGGGTACGACGTGGCGCTTTTCGCCGCCGCCTTCGGCCGCGGCCGCGGCGACCACGGTTACACGAGCGCCGCGGACATCGACGGCGACGGCCTGGTGGACGGAGACGATCTGGCGCTGCTCGCCTCCCGGTTCGGCTTCGCCCCGGTCGACTGATCCGCGTGCCGGCTGTGCCGTCCGCCAGGCTTAGGGCGCGAGAGCGTCAGGCGTAGTCGCGCAGTGCCCTCACGATTGAGCAGGTGCGAGCGCGACCTGCGGACGTCGACCGGTCCAGGGCCATCGGGACACACCCCGGCTCTCGGCGGCGAGGGGGACGGTTGCTGTCGCGCGGGAACCTAGAGCCCACCCCATGTCCGGCAGACGCAACCGTTGAATTGCGACCTGAATACCAACCGTTGAATTGCGACCTGAATACCGCTAGGGCGACCCCTTGTCAGGTGGGAAACGGCAATGGACTCGTGACCCGGATCGTTTTCGGACACCGGCAGTGGATTAGCGCTCCGCTTCGGCGGATACGTCACTAGACGCTCGTAGTCGAGTGCCAGTGTTCAAGTGGAATCCGCGTCAGTGCCGAAACGCAAGGCTGAAGCCTAGGTCAGAGGTTTTCTCGCTGCGTCTGACGGAAAACCCGGGGCGGTTCAGGGCCTGGCTCGGGCAGGTCTAGCCAACCCGTGTTTTCACGGATGCGCCCAGCCCGCTCAAGTCCTAGCCTGCGCTCATGCCCGCAAGCTCTCGGGACGCCGCCGCGGCGACTGGCGAACGAAGGACGATCCGAACACTTGTAGTCGCAACCTCGCGGTCACTGCATCACTCGTTGCGCAACCTTCTCGCAACCGTACCGGCCATCGAAATCCTGGCTCTCTCAGCGGGATACGAGGAGACGAAAAGGCTTGCCCGTCGGCTGCGTCCTGACCTATTCATCGTGGCCGCCGACCTGAAAGAGCTGCCGCTCGAGTTGTCCCTTCTGTGTTACGTCGTGGACTCCGTTCCTCGCTCCCACGTTCCCGTTCTCTTTCTCCCTCGACAGGCTGTTGAGCTCGTGGTAAGTCGGCCTGGGCGAAGTGACTGGTCGGTATCGAACTTGTTCGCCGCGTTCGGGAAGATTGGCTCCTCCGAGGGCGGCTCTCGGGGTGAGGACCGGCCAGCCCAAATTCTGACGGCATCACTCACGAAAGACGCAGCGCGCCAGGCCGTCTTGTCTTCCCTGACTCGCCGCGAGAGCGAGGTCCTGAGGATGGCCGCTGAAGGGATGAATAGTGCCGAGACTGGCCATGCCCTTGGGATAAGTAGCCGGACAGCTGAGTGCCATCGTGCGCGTCTCATGCGCAAGCTAGGTCTGCACCGGCGAGCGGATCTCGTGCGCTTCGCGGTGGACGCGGGTGTAATCGGCAGGTAAGGCGGGGTGCCAGCAAGTCCTAGAACTACAACAATTGGCACTGGAGCGTTCGACCGCTATTCGGGTCTCGCGCGATCTTTCATCGATTACCTAGGACTTTCCGTTGCGCACCCGTTGAAGATAGGGGTACATGGCGCTCACCCGATCGAGTTGCTGCGGCTCAAGCCGCCACGGCAAGCCTGGCGGGACGACTCCGACCGACGAACCTTCCTGACGTACAGCGAACCTCGCGTACATATGGCTCATAAAACCCAGATACGCGGGCAGATCTTCTAGTCCCTGCGCGGGCCATCCGGCCGGGAAGCACGAGGGGCACCAGTCTCCGATTCCCGCGACATCGATAAGGCCCGATGGCAGATCATTTCGCTTTCGATACACGGGACCATATTCCATAATCGGCAGGTCATCCGTCACCGCCGCTTGCGCCCGGACTTTCTGGACCAACAGTTCACCGCTCGCGGCAAAGGCACCAAGGATTTCAGTGGCGGTTCCCATGCCATAGCGCGCCAGATCCTGCGCCACCGTGGGTTCCGCCTCGAGACGAGACACAATCTTGGCTTGAGTGATCTCGATTGGTGCGTCCTTGCGGCCCATCAAGATAAAGTCGCCCGTGTCGCCGTTCAGAAGCAACGCGCTCGGGAACACATCCACGAAGGCCCGCACCATCGCCCCGACCGTTGCCGCCGGCACCTGCCGCATAGGAAGCCACTGGCTCATAAAGCCACCCGGCTTGAGTCGGCTCTTCACGAGCGAGTAAAACTCCTCTGAATAGAGAGCTCCCACCCCCGCAAAAGCGATCGGTGGAGGCTCCAGTGTGACTAAGTCGTAGGACTCCCGCGGCTGCATCTGTAGATGATGGCGGCCATCGTTGACGAATATGGCCACGCGCGGATCATCGAGGACGTTGCCATTCGTAGCGCTGAAGTAAGGCGCGTGCTCGAGGATGTTCTTTGAAATATCTACTACCTCGATGCGCCGCACCGACGGATGCAACGACGCTGCACTGGCAGTGTTCCCTACACCGAAGCAGATCACCAGCACCGAATCCGGATGGTCGATGTGAAGCAGCGGCAGGTGCACGAAAGCCCGCATGTAGCGCTGCGCGCCATAGCCGGTAAGCGACATGATGTGCCCGTTGGTGAAGAGAGTCCGTCCGCGGTCCGGAAGGTCTGCGATCACCACGGTTTCGATCAGCCCCTCGCTCTTGGTTACGATGTCGTTCGGTTTTATGTTGTCCCGTAGCGACGCCCGCGCCGACGCGCGGAAACTCTTGAGAATCAGGTAATCGGCCGGTTCGCTTACCCAGACAATACACTGGACAACGACAACGAGGGCACCGCCCGATGGAAGGGCCCATCCGAGCGGCCTACGGGGAGTCATCTCTCTCCAATCGCCGAGCAGAAGGTAAGCGCCCGCTGCAAGCGCGATCACAACCAGGGCGAGCGCAGTCCACTTCATTCCGAGCGCCGGCAGGAAGATAAAGCCTGTCATAACCGAGCCACCGAGGGCGCCGAGGGTATTACCCAGATACAGAAGCCCCGCCCTGCGGCCCACCGTGCGCGGGTCGCGCAGCGCTATGGCATTGGCGAGCGGAAAGGCGAACCCCATAAAGAACGACGGCACTGCGACGACGCGCGCAATGGCCCCGAGGTGGATCCATGTTTCCGTCATGACACCAAGTTCTCCCGTCGTCGCCGCGAGCGAGGCTCGAATGCTTTCCTGCAGCGCGCCGAGATCGAACAGGAAGAACGAGGCAAGAGTCGAGATTGCGATGCCGGACTGCGCCGATACCCATAGGAGGCGGGGACGGTGCACGAATTCAGTCAGCAGACCCGCCACTGCAGCGCCAATGCCGATGCCCGCCAGAATCTCGAAGAGCAGCAGTGAAAAAACGAGCCGGTACTGCCCCAGCGCGCTCGTCAGGAAGCGGAACCATAGGATCTCGAGTCCCATCCCTGCAAACCCAGAGATGACGATGGCGACCATCGCCCCATGCACTTGACCCATCTCGTTCGCAATGACGCTTTCCGATAGCGGTCCCTGTCGATTTGGTTGCAGCCGTTGGAAGCTCGCACTTGTCATCGCACGCCAAGCGGACGCAGCGGCAAGCAGGTTGAGCAGCACAGCGGCGATCTGTGTGCTCCACACGCCGCACAGAGGGATCCAAACGACATCTGCGAAGAGGCAACCAAGAGCGGCGCCGGCCGTGTTCATACCGAAGAGCAATCCGGCGCGCGACCCTGCGATTCTCACCCGGCGCACTAGAGAGCGCATCAGGAACGTCAGGCTGCAGCCCATCAGGATGGTGATCGGGCCGATAAGCATCGCAGCAATCAGATACCTGAGCCCGTACGACCCAGCGGTGAGCACGTGCCAGCGTGGACGAATAACACGGTAAGAGGAGGCCCAGGCCGAGATGGACTCGAGGTGCGGCAGGGTGAAAGAGATCAGAAGGCCCAGAATGCCGATCAGGAGCTCTGCCCCCAGATAGAGGCGTAGTCCGGCTCGCGGATCGTCGCCATCACGGCGATCTGCAAGGATGCCGCCCAGCCAGCCGCCGATGCCAAGCCCAGCCATGAACACACCCGTGACAAGGGCCGCTGAGTCGATGGTGTTGCCGAAGCTCAGGCCGAACTCACGGACCCAAACCACCTCGTATAGAATCCCTGCGATTCCGGAGAAGAAGAACGCGAGCAGGACGAGGGGAAGGGAGATGGGTGGATCGTGCTGCCCAGTGACAGCCACTGCCGCTTCGAAACCGCGATCTCGACTCAAGCGCGGTCGATCCTACAGGATGCGGGGCCCCTTCTGGCGTTCCTGGTTTTCGGCCTGGCCGGATGCGGCGGTACCCCCCGTACCGCCCCAGTCCCTCCGCCCGCGGGGGATTCCACCCTAGCCTCGCACGAGCTTCTCGCCACCCTCGGGCTGGACGGTACGGCGGAAGAGATCCCGCGCCGTCTGCCAGGCACGCTGCTGACAGCCCCTGAAGACCAAGTCGCACGCTTCGCCGAGCAAAACCGACTCTTCGTGCAGGGCATTTCGCTGCCTCCTCGCACTGACACTGGCCCCCCTCGAACTGGCATCGATGTTCTCAGGTCCGAGCTGGCCGATGTGGACCGTTTCGACCTCCTCTATTCGAGAGAGGGGTCTCTTCAGGCGATCGTACCGTCCCCGGTCGCCCTTTCGGCCGGGGCGGGGGCATGGTTCATGGACCTGACTCCGTATGATATCGAGCTCGGCGGACTGGCATCCGCCAGCGATGAGGCTTTGGAGCGCACCTCGCGGCGCATCCTTGAGCGCAGGCGCATTGTCAGCGACTATGTGCAGTTTCGTGGCCTCAGCCAGAAACTGCGTCCTGTCGATTCGCTCTCGAAGAAGCCCTATGTCCTTGTCTCCCTCGACAAGCGGAACGGTGATGTCGGTCTGAAGGAGTTCGGCCCCAGCGATCTTCTCGATGGCGAGGCGCGGGCTTTCATCCGGGCTGCGTTCGTCGACCCAGACCGTTTCAGCCTCGTCTATCCCGTCTTTCCGACTGTCTACTCGCCAGCGGTCTCGAATAACCAGGCGCAAGCACGGAACTTTGGACACCACGTATACGAGACCCTGATGAAAATGTCACCGGTCGACGGCGATCGCATCCTCGATGTTGGGACCGGCTCGGGCTACCTGTCTTGGGTCGCCTGGTCAGCGGCCCGTACGATAGGCCGCACCCCTACGATGTACGCGATCGACATCAACCCTCTGGCGGTCTCTAACGCGAAAGCGATGGCACATCTCGCGGGTTTCGAGATTAACGCGATTGCACACGACAATGTTGCGGGTCCCGAGGGGCTCGCATTTCCGGACGTCACGTTCCGCCTCGTGATTTGGGACATGCCCGCTCTGCCGCGCCTGCTCAGACCACACCTCAGCGAGCGGGGTTCACGCGCGCATCCGCGTCAGCTCATGGAGTACTGGGACGACGGCTCGACTGCCTTGGGATCGCTTGAAACATTCGCGCAGACGCTACCCCAGTTGTTGGAGTCTAAGCCTACGGCAACATCCAGTCGGGGCGCGATGCCGAGCGCCGCAGTTCTCTGGAACATCGCCCCGGCCGATTTTCCCGAGGCGCTTCCCCACACATTTGAACAGGTAGGCCTCACCCCGCTCCTTCTCGATACCTACACGTCCGGCGGGGGCGCCATCACCTGTGTCGTATACGCGATCTCGCTTCCGGAGAGCGGGCTGCGGCGGAGAGGCGGCAAGAAGTTGTCAGATCTCGCTCGTTATCACGATCGACGGCACTGAGACCCCCCGCACCACGGAGCCGCCCCGCCTCGCCATTTCATTCGTCGGAGTTTCTGGTTCGTCACGAGATTGCTAGGCACAAAGGGTCGGCGGTGCCGCCGACCAAAAGGCTAGTTGCAGAGCGTGTTGGTGCAGGTCACGCCATCGGTTACACAGTCCACACCGTCCTCCGCGAAACAGATCCACGGTCCGTGGAAGATCTTCTTGCAGTGGGAGTCACTACAGGTCGCCCATGCCATATCGACCCCCATATCCGCCATCGGGGACAGATAGGGGGTCGTCGAGGCGACGGGCGAAGTCGGAGAATAAAGCATCGGGAGAAGCCCCAAAACGGACAGAGTCACGAAAGAGGCAAACACAGCCTTGCGAACACGCATCACACTCTCCTCTTCTGCAGCCTTGAGCCCAGGACGTTGCGCCGGCTGCTGCCGCCCGTCCACCAATGGCGGCACCACCATTGGCCACATTACATCACCGCAGCTCATCTCCGGAACGCGGGCGCTGATGATTGACCTGCGTCACCATTGATGTGTACTCAAAGCTATCGCTATGCTGTTCGTCGTGACACTGGAGGCACACCGACGGGTCGACCGTTCGTCGAATGGTTGCTTTCGTCGGAGACTGCGCGTGCCGTTTCCCCGGCCCATGACACGATTCGCACTGGACTGCCGCCAGTCGCCCGCTCATGTCCCCGATTCGGTACCCGTCAGGGGATCCGTATCCCACGACGTGGCAGCCGATACAACGCGGACTGAAATGACGATGCTTGTGGTGGAGCGTCTTCATCGCATCGGCGTGTTTCGTCCCTATCCATGAATTGAATTCCTCTGCGTGGCACGGCTGACAGGTGGTTGCGCCCACGTATCCTGCGTCCCTCGGCCCTTGATGTTGGGCTGCCGGAAGCGTCTGCGAAAGGCGGCTTGAATCGACTCGGCCCATGCTTAAATAGAAACCATCGAGATGACGCCGAATGGTCGGGTCGTCGGGAATGGACCCATCAAGTAGTCGGTCTTCCCATTCCGCCCGCACGATGCGGCCGCTCGCCGCGATGCCCATCCGGGCCACGCCGGCGCCGTAGGACGAGAGATTTCCGCCGAGAATGAGCACCCCGTTCAGGAATCCTCCCGGGACCGTGTCCTGGCGATCTGAGTCAAAGGTCACCGCTCCGCCGAAGTCTGCAAGCGACCTGCTGCTGAGAATCATGTCAATGCCAGCGCACTCGCGAGCGAGTCGGAGAATGGATGACCCCGACAGATCGCCAGTCACGATGTCAGTACCATCGACGGCCTGTGACCCGATCTGCCGACAGACAATACCCAGCGGATCCGACTCATCGACTCCGTCGACGTCGAGACCGTTGCCTGATATGGGCAGCGGGGCAGGCGGACCCATCGAATACACGCGAACCACGCTTTTACTCTCTTGAGAATGAATCCGAATCGGTCCATGACTCATCGCCCTGACCGACGGACCCACGTAGCCTCGGAAGCCCGATTCGCGTATCAGCCGTGCGAAACTGTCCTGTGGCCAAGCGAGCTCGCTGCTGCCCAAGGCCGCAGCGTCGTAACGCAGCAGACGCATGAGCGTGAGGTATTCACGCTGCTCCATCTCATCCAGAGGGTCCTGAGGAGCCGTCATATCGGGTCGCGCCAGCGCATCACCGGCATCGAGAACGACCGTGTTAGGGCACGAGCGTCTTAAGTCGGCGAGCAGGCTAGCGAGCCGGGCCACACCGCCCGCAGCATTGTTCTTGCAACCGCACGTTTCGAGGAAACCGCCGACCTGCGATGTGTAGAGGACACACCTCCGGTCCACCTCAGGTTCACTGGCGTTGCTCGAGCGTGCTGACAGGGTCTGGCGGATTCTCGCAGGTCTCAAGTCGTCGTGGATCCCCGCATGCTGGACGTAACGCTCCAGAATCCGATTCCGCCGTTCCACATCATCGAAAGGCGGCATAGACCAAAACGAGGCCCGGCCCGACGATTTCAAGTACTGCCTCACATAAGTCTCAAAGTCAGGTGCGGTAGGTATGACGGAGGGGTCGTGCCACACTTGCAGGAGGACAAGCGGCGACAAATAGGACTTGGCGTTTCGTTGCGGCCCCTTTGAGTCGTACAGCTTCTCGAGGTTGCGGGCGACGCTGCTGTTCTCCGCAGAAATGCGTACGCCATGCTCTAGGTAGTCCCAGATGTCCTCGTCCTGAAGAACCTTCGCCTTGACCATCGCCTTTAATGCCAAGAGACGGGTCGAGCCATCCACTATCCAGAGTTCCTCGCGCCGACGTATGAAGTCTCTGTACGGGCCATAACGCATGTATGCGTCGGCGATGCCTTGGGCCGCCGCATACAGGCGCGCTTGCGAGAGCGGGACCAGCGTACCGGCCTGTCCGTGACGCCATGACTCCACGGCCAGCTGATTCCCCGGCTCAGTTTCCGGAACCGCAATGATGGTGTAGGGCTTCAAGGGCGCGTCGCCGAATGCTTCGCCCAGATAGTCGGAGATCGCTTCGAGCTTCGGGAGCAAGGCATCGAGCGTATCCGGGGAAAGAGAACTTTCGAGAGCAAAGAAAAACTGCGATGCACCGACACGATGGTGGGCGACACTGAAGCGTCCGTATGCGTACGACGATTCCAGGAGATCTTCCGAAGCGTAGGGTCCCTCGATCTCGTCATGCTCAAGATAGGGTCCCCGAGGTAACGTCGTCACGGTCATCATTCCTTCAGGGACCGTCATCGAGAAGCGATACCGTCCGCCCCGGCCAGCGGTCTCCGGAAGCATGAAGAGGTTCCTTCCGCGCACAAGTCCCCAAGCGGGACCGGCATGCCCGAAAATGTTTCCAGTAAACCCACGCTCGGCGTCACCCTCGCGATTTCCCGGCCAGACCTTGTAGCGAACGAACACAGGTCCACGAGTCGCTGTCGAGAGGATGTAACGTGGAGTGCTCACAGGGACTCCGTCCTGCGTCACCGTCAGGTAGTCCTCGCGGACCTCGATTGGATGGCCGGCCCCGTCTGTCGCCGTGACGCCCATGATTCGCATGAATCTGGCCGGCGCGAATCCCCTTATGACGACCTTCGGCGGCACTACGTCGGGAATCGTCATCATGACCCACAGCTTGGAGCTGTCGTCGTTATCGACGCGCACGTCAAAAGCGATCCGGCTCCTCTCGCCACAACTCAAAGTCGTGCCGATGCCGATTACGATGAGGATGACCAGCGATGACAGGGACAATCGGCAATGCGTCACACTCGAAGCTCCACGAGCCAGTGGTGCGGCGGAGCGTTTTCTACTACTCGGTGTTCGATGGCGCAATCCGCCAAGCTACAGACGGTAGATCTTCAGAGGGCAGAAACGGACAGCGCGGCACTGCTTCTCACCAGCGTGGCGATCGCCACGGAGGAGCAACACCTCTCACCCCCGATTGGGTCAGAGATGACGAAATGGCGCGAATCAGATTGGCGTCGTCCTGACAATGAGATCCGATTTCGGGCATCGACATGCGCGGCGTGGCCACCATGAAATCGGATTGATCGCGTGTCTGGCTTGCAGACGTGCTGCAGAGCGACCCGACCGGCGCGATATAACCTTGGAAGCCATGCGATCACGCACGGCTTTCACCCGCGGTCGCGGCCGTAGCCAGCCCGGGGGTTGCGATCAGCGGACATCGAGGACGAGGTACAGCGAGGGTCTGCGGCTTCTCGCCGCACGCTTCGGCGCGCCGCTCGACTGGTCGGCCGTTTGTTGCCGGGGCGGGATCGTCGACTTAAGTGGAAGTCAGACGTCGTCGCGCAGATCGACGATGCGGCGGGGACGCTCCTCCTCGACGTCCTCGCGGGGACCGGCGGGGGACTTGCGTCCCGAGTGCACCGTCCGCACCACGAAGCGCGGTCGCTGCCGGACCTCGTTGTAGATGCGGCCGACGTACTCGCCGACGAAGCCGAGCGTCAGGAAGATCACCCCGAGCAG
>Ga0134121_10003772_pt1 | contig 12508 bp, 16 predicted proteins | sample KB301_FD_96463 | JGI IMG/M metagenome (GOLD analysis project Ga0134121, IMG submission 96463) | Terrestrial soil microbial communities without Nitrogen fertilizer from Kellogg Biological Station, Michigan, USA - KB3-0-1 | ecosystem: Environmental > Terrestrial > Soil > Unclassified ...
GGCACGATCTCGGCCAGCACCAGCGAGTGGGTGGAGGAATCGGCGATGCCGGCGAAGTTGTAGAGGCAGGCGAGCGCCACCAGCAGCACGAGCGGCAGCGCGATCAGCCAGCCGATGGAGAAGGAGAGCGCGAGGCTGGCGCACGACCACAGCAGGATGGTCTGGGTGCGGCCCCAGCGGTCCGCCATGGTGCCGCCGGCGATGCTGCCGCCGATATTGGCGACATAGGTGAGCGCGGCGAACGAGAGCGCAAGCGCCGCCGGATTTTCGTACCCATGCAGCACCAGCGCTGCTGTGAGGAAAGCCGGCAGCCACGCCCAAAGGCCGAGCAACTCCCAGTTGTGGAAGGTGTAGCCCCAGATCGAAAGCATGCCCTTGCGATTGCGCCACACCGCCGGAAGCGAAGCGAGCAGCGATTCACCTGCGGGCCGTGGATGCACCGTGTTGGGGGTCCCTCTTAATACGTAGATGCCCAACAACCACGAGATCACCGGCAGCGCCGCGACCAGCGCGAGCGCGTGGCGCCAGTCGGTGAAGCGCAGCGCCGCGCCGGCCGTCAGCAGGCAGATCGCGTAGCCCGCGCTCGAGCCGGCAATGAGGAATCCCATGGCGCGGCCGCGGCGCGCGCGCTCGACGTTGTCGTTGATCAGCGCGAGCGCCGGCGTATAGGTGCCGCCCTGGCAGAGCCCGGTGAAAGCGTGCAGCCAGAACGCCGACCAGAAACCGTCGGCGAACAGCACGAACGCCCACGGGCTCAGGCAGGCGGCGACGCCGGTGGTGAGGTAGGCGCGCTTGGCGCCGAAATGGTCGGCGATGAAGCCGACGATGAAGAGCGAAGTGAGGTACCCGAGGTGGAATGCGGCCTGCACCATGCCGGCGTCGCGGGAGCTCAGCCCCCATTCGGCCTGCGTCAGCGGCAGAACCGCCGAGTAGGCGACGAACCACGTCGCCGCCAGCACGCGGCTCGTACACAACGCGGCGAGCCAGCCGCTGCTGCCCGGGGAGAGAGAGGGCAGCAGAGCTTGCGCTACTTGCCTTTGAGCTTAACCACCGTGCCGCGCAAAGCCACGCCCGCGGCGAAGGTGCCGGCCCCGCAGAGATACTCGGTGGTGCTTTCCCGGTTCTCGTTCCGGTACACGCTCTGGATGTTGACCACCGCGTCGCCGCCTTCCTTGCGCGCGCGCTGCTGCAGCGAGACCACCGCGCTGACAAAGGAGATCTCGCAGGCTTCCTTGTCGGTCTTGTTGGTGGCGTTGGTCTTGCGGTTGGCGGTGAACTCGCCCATCTTCCTGTCGACCGCCGGCGTCTTCTGCTTGCCGAAGTAGACGCGGATCTCGGGGTCGATGCGGTCCTTGGTGCTCTTGCCCTTCTCCATGCCATCGGCGACCGGGAACATCAGGCGATCGTCGCGCGCGAGCGCGGGCGATGCGGCGATGGCGAGAATCGCAGCCGCGGCTGCGAGGCTGACTGTGCGCTTCATGTGATCCTCCCTGTTGTCTTGTTCAGACCCGCTGCTCGAGCCTCACCGGGATGCGGCGCGGACCGAACGGCTTGCCGAACTTCTGGAACCGCCCCGGGATGCGCGTGCCGCAGAAGCCGCAAGCGCCCTCGGAGTCGACGCCTTTCTCGACTACGTTATAGCCGCGGATATCGTACCAGTCGCGCCGGATCACTGCCTGCTCGCACGACGGGCAGTAGGTCGAGCCGCCGGCCTCGTCGTGCACATTTCCCGTGTAGACGTAGTTCAGCCCCGCCAACTGTGCAATTTGTCGCGCGCGCGTCAGCGTCGCCGCCGGCGTGGGCGCCACGTCGGTCATCTTCCAGTCGGGATGGAAGGCGGTGAAATGGATCGGCACGTCGGGCCCGAGATGGGCGCGCATCCACTTGCACTGCGCCTTGAGCTCTTCATCCGAGTCGTTCTTGCCCGGAATGAGCAGCGTGGTGATCTCGGTCCAGACGCTGGTTTCCTTCACCAGGTACACCAGCGTGTCGAGCACCGGCTGCAGGCGGCCGCCGCAGATTTTGTAATAAAAATCGTCGGTGAAGCCCTTCAGGTCGACGTTGGCCGCGTCCATCTTGGCGTAGAACTCGCGCCGCGGCTCGGCGTGGATGTAGCCCGCGGTCACCGCCACCGCCTTCACGTCCTGGTCGTGGCACGCATCGGCGATGTCCATCGCGTACTCGGCGAAGATCACCGGGTCGTTGTAGGTGAACGCCACCGATTTGCATTTCAAGTCGAGCGCGGCGCGCGCGATCGTCCCGGGCGTGGCCTGGTCCTGCAGGCGATCCATTTCGCGCGACTTGGAGATGTCCCAGTTCTGGCAGAACTTGCAGGCGAGGTTGCAGCCCGCGGTCCCGAACGACAGGATCGAAGTGCCGGGATAGAAGTGGTTGAGCGGCTTCTTCTCCACCGGATCGACGCAGAAACCGGACGAGCGGCCGTAGGTGGTCAGCACCATGCGCCCCTGCTCCATCTTGCGCACGAAGCACAGGCCGCGCTGGCCCTCGTGCAGCTTGCAGTCGCGCGGGCACAGGTCGCACTGCACCCGGCCGTCGGGCAGCGCGTGCCACCAGCGACCCGGATAGGCGGTTTCTACTCTTTCCATTTGAACACGCGATAGCGCGACACCTTGCAGCGCGTAAGCCGCGTATCGGGGGGAAGGCCCGCCTTCTTCAGCAGGTGCGCGAGGAACAGCCGCTTGTCGCCGATGTCCTCCCACACCTGCGGCAGGAAGGTCGCGCGCCTGCCATCGGCTTCCAGTATCAGGCCGTCCTCGCCGGCGACGATCTGCGACAGCAGGTCGGCTTCGTCGGCGAAGCGCAGCGGCTTGGGCGTCGACAGCAGCGACACCTCGACGCGGCACTGCGGCCACTCGGCTGCGCTCATCGCCGGAAAGCGCGGATCGCGCAACGCCGCCGCGAGCGCGTTCTGCGCCACGTCCTCGCCGAGCGCGCGCGCCGGCTCGAGGCTGCCGATGCAGCCGCGCAAGGCGTCGTCCTTCGTCAGAGTGATGAAGGTCGCGCCGGCCTGGCGCAACCAGGGGAAGTCGAGCTGGCCCTTGGGCTTGCCGAGAAGCTGGTGCTCGATGGCGCCGCGCGCAAGCCTGAGCAACACCTTGCCCGCCTCCTCGAGCGGCACCTCGCCGCCTTCGTAGAGCCCGAACGACGAATAGCCGACCACGCGATCCTTGCCGCCCGCCGTATCGCCGGAGTTGCAGGCTGCGAGCAGTTTCAGAGAAAGATTCTTCTGCCTCGAAAACAACAGCAACCCGTTGAGAGGTGTCGCCCCGCAGGCCTGTTCGTGATCGATGTCGGTCGCAAAGCGCGCGATCCTCTCGATCGTCGCGCCGTCGATCGCGCGCGCCCGCTCATACGAATGGTAGTGAGACATGTCGGTGGACACCACGATCAGCGTCTCCGCGCCGCCCCACAGGCGCTCCAGCACCTCGGCCACCTGCTCGATGCTCGCGGCTCCGACGGCGAACGGCACCAGCGCGAAATCGCCCAGCACCTTCTGCAGGAACGGCAGCTGCACCTCGAGCGAATGCTCGAGCGCGTGCGCCGCGTCGTTGATCACGACCTGCGGCAGCTCGCGCACGCTCGCGATGGCGTCGCGGTCGATGCGCACCGGGCCGAGCGGCGTGGCGAACGCCTCTACCCCGGGTGCAGCGAGGCCGCGGACCGCCACGCGGTGCGTCGGCCCGAGCAGCACCACGCGGCGCACGCTGCCGCGCGCGGCGGCGAGCTCGTCATAGGCGCGCGCGGCAACACCGCCGGAATAGATGTACCCGGCATGCGGCACGATGAGGGCCTTCGGGTAACCGAGGCGGGGCGCCGTCTGCTCGACGCTGCCGAGCAGGTCGTCGACTTCGGTCGCCAGAGCGCGCGCGTCGCCGGGGTAGAACATGCCGGCCACCGCCGCCGGCCTCACGGCATTCATGCCCGCATTATCCTCCGTCGAGGTGTCGCAAGACCCCTTCGAGCGCGTGTATCACCGATTGCCGGCGCACACTTTCCCGATCGCCCCGAAATTGCTGCGTCTCGCTCCGGGTCGAGCGCGCGCTCGCCCAGGCGAAGCACACCATGCCCACCGGCTTGCCCGCGCTGCCGCCGCCGGGTCCGGCCACGCCAGTCACCGCCAGCGCCACGCTGCCACGCCCGCGGCTGAGCGCGCCCTGCGCCATCTCGCGCGCGGTCTCCTCGCTGACCGCGCCGTATTTCTGCAGCGTGTCCTCGCGCACGCCGAGCAGCTCGCGCTTGGCGTCGTTCGAATAGGTGACGAAGCCGCGCTCGAACCAGTCGGACGAGCCGGCCACAGAGGTCGCGACCTGCGCCGCCCAGCCGCCGGTGCACGACTCGGCGGTGACCAGCTTCGCGCCCGCGGCCTTCAGGCGCTCGCCGAGCTTGCGCGCAAGAGCATCCATCAGAAGAACAGCCGCTTGACCGCGGCCAACAGCAGGAGCGAATAGCCGGCGGCGAGCGCGTCGTCGAACATCACGCCGAAGCCGCCGTGATAGCGCCGCTCGAAATGGCGGATCGGCGGCGGTTTAGCGATGTCGAAGAAGCGGAACGCGACGAAGGCAGCGAGCTGCCACGGCAGCTCGGGCGGTACGAGGGCAAGCACCAGCAGGAAGGCGGCGACCTCGTCCCAGACCATGCCGCCATGGTCGGCTACGCCGAGGTGGCGGCCGGTGACGCCGCACGCCCAGACGCCAACGGCGAAAAAGGCGAGCGCAGCGAGCAGCACGGCGTCGGGATGCACGGCGGCGAGCGCGAGCCCGATCACCCAGCCGAGCAGGGTGCCGAAGGTCCCCGGCGCGGTTGGCGCAAGGCCCGCGCCGAAGCCGAACGCTACGGCATGCGCGGGATGCGAGAACACGAAGCGCGGCGTCGGGCGCAGGATCACGGCCGCGCGAAATGATCGAAGCCGCCGCGATGCGCGAGCGGCTTGCCTTTGGCATCGCGGACCGTAAGACGGGTATCTCCGCCATGGACGCTGCCGATCCGCGTGAGCGGCAGGCGGAGCTCGCGCGCAAGCGACTCCAACTCGACGCGATGCGAATCAGGGGCGGTGAAAGCCAGCTCGTAGTCATCGCCGCCCGACAGCACGCAGTTCTTCTCCAGCTCTGGGTCGCTCAGCTTCCCGAACGCCGCGCACTTCGGAATGCGTGCGTACTCTACGGTCGCGCCTACGTTCGAGCGCTCGAGGATGTGCGCAAGATCGCCGGCGAGGCCGTCGGACACGTCGATCGCCGAGTGGGCCAGGCGGCGCAGCCGCTCGCCGAGCTCGACGCGCGGCTCGGGCAGGTGCAGCCGCTTCGCCGCCTCGGCAATCTCCGGCCGGACAAGGCCGAGCGCCGCGCCGCCCAGCTCACCCGATACCCAGATGTCGTCGCCGGGGCGCGCGCCGGCGCGCTCGAGCGCAAGGCCGGGCGGCACCTCGCCGATCGCGGTGATGCTGATGGTGCGCGCCGCGCCGCGCGTAGTGTCCCCGCCGATGAGATCCACGTTGTAGCGCGCAGCGAGCGCGAACAGGCCGGCGGAAAACGCTTCGAGCCACTGCGCGTCGACCGCGGGCAGCGCCAGCGCGAGCGTCACCCAGCGCGGCGTGGCGCCCATTGCCGCGAGGTCGGAAAGGTTGACCGCGAGCGCCTTGTGGCCGAGCGCGCGCGGCTCGGCATCGGGCAGGAAATGCCGCCCTTCCACCAGCATGTCGGTCGTCACGGCGAGATCGAGGCCGGCGTCGGGGCGCAGCAGCGCGCAGTCGTCGCCCACGCCGAGCAGCGTGCGCTTCGGCGGCCGGTCAAAATAACGGCGGATCAGCTCAAATTCGTTCAGGCAAGATTTTTGGAGCGGGCGACTTCATCCGGACGCAGCGTGCTGGCGATCTTTTCCAGCACGCCGTTGACGAAGCGATAGCCGTCGGTGCCGCCGAAGCTCTTGCCGAGCTCCACCGCCTCGTTCAGCACCACCTTGAACGGGGTGGCGGGATGCTCGGAAAGCTCGTAAGCCGCGATGTAAAGGATCGCGCGCTCCACCGGCGACAGGCGGCGGAACTCGCGGTCGAGGTGCGGCGTGATCAGCTTCTCGAGCTCGGGCGCCTTGCTCGGCACGCCGCGCAGCAGCTCGCTCAGGAAATCGCTCTTCTGGTATTCCTCGAGCGAGCGCGCCTCCTCCGCCGGGTCGCCGCCGGAGAGCTGCCAGGCGTACAGCGCCTGCAGCGCGATCTCGCGCGCGGCGGTCTTACGCCTCACCGATCTTCCCCTTGAGGCGCGCCATTTCCACCGCCACGCGCACCGCTTCGGCGCCCTTGTCGAGCCGCGCCTGCGCCTGCTTCTCGTCGTCGGTGGTGAGGATGCCGTTCGCGACCGGCATGCCGCATTCGAGCATCACGTCCATCAGGCCGCGCGCCGACTCGTTGGCCACGATCTCGAAGTGATAGGTGTCGCCGCGAATCACCGCGCCGAGCGCGACCAGCGCGTCGAAGCGGCCGGACTGCGCCATCCATTGCAAGGCGAGCGGGATCTCGAGCGCGCCGGGCACGCTGATCACGGTGACCTCGGCCTTCAGCTTCTGCGCTTCGGCGCGCGCGCCGTCGAGCAGCTTGCCGCAGATTTCTTCGTTGAAGCGGCTGGCGACGATGCCGAGGCGCATGGCCTAGCGCCGCGGCTCGGCGGCACCGCTGAGGTAGCCCGTGACCTCCAAGCCGAAACCCGCCATGCTCGGCATCTTGCGCGGCGCCGCCATCAGGCGCATCTTGCCCACGCCGAGGTCGCGCAGAATCTGCGCGCCGATGCCGTACAGGCGCAGGTCGGCGCTGCGCCCTGCCTGCGGCGGGCGGCTCTCCTGGTTGCAGTTCATGAGCACCATCACGCCGCTGCCCGCCTGCTGGATCGCCTTGAGCGCTGCGCCGACACCCCACGAGTGAGAGCCATGGCCGGCATCCAGCAGATCCATGACGGACAACGGCTCATGCACCCGCACCAGCAGCTCTTTTCTTGCATCGGGCTTTCCCAGCACCAGCGCCATGTGGAGGGCACCGACCGACAGGTCGCGGTACGACACCAGATGGAAATTTCCCCAGGCGGTCTCGAGGTCGCGCTCTTCGGCGCGTTTCACCAAAGACTCGTTTCGGCCGCGGTACTCGATCAGATCGGCGATGGTGCCGATCTTCAGCTTGTGCTCGGCGGCGAACTGCAGCAGGTCGGGCAAGCGAGCCATGGTGCCGTCGTCGCGCATGATCTCGCACAGCACCGCGGCGGGCGTCAGCCCGGCGAGGCGCGCGAGATCGCAGCAGGCCTCGGTGTGCCCGGCGCGCACCAGCACGCCACCCGGGTGGGCGATCAGCGGGAACACATGACCCGGCTGCACGATGTCTGCAGCCGTGGATTTTTCCGAAGCGGCGATTTTTACCGTGAGCGCGCGATCGTGGGCCGAGATCCCGCTGGCGATTCCCTCGGCGGCTTCGATCGAGACGGTGAAGTTGGTGCCGTGGCGCGAGCGGTTCTGCTCCACCATCGGCTTCAGGCCGAGGCGCGCCGCATGCTCCTCGGTCACCGACATGCAGATCAGCCCGCGGCCGTGCTTGGCGAGGAAGTTGATCTTCTCGGGGGTGACGAACTCCGCGGCGAACATCAGGTCGCCCTCGTTCTCGCGGTCCTCGTCGTCGACCAGGATGACGATCTCGCCGGCGCGGATCGCCGCAACGACGTCGGCGACGGGGCTGATGGCGGCGGTTTCGCGGCGCATCAGCCCATTTTACTCTTACTCCTCGGCGGAGCCGCCGCCCGAGCCGCCGGACTCCTCTGCACCCGTGCGCTCGCGGATGCGGGCCGACTTGCCGGAGCGCGCGCGCAGGTAATAGAGCTTGGCGCGGCGCACTTCGCCCTTGCGCTTGACCTCGATCGAGGCGATCAGCGGCGAGTAGGTCTGAAACGTGCGCTCGACGCCCTCGCCCGAGGAGATCTTGCGCACGATGAACGAGGAATTCAGCCCGCGGTTGCGCTTGGCGATCACCATGCCTTCGAACGCCTGCGAGCGCTTGCGCTCGCCTTCGACCACGTTCACGTTGACGATCACCGTGTCGCCGGGAGAGAAGTCCGGGACCTCTTTCTTGAGGCGCTTGATCTCTTCCTGCTCGAGTGTGCCGATGAGGTCCATGTCCTTAGCTCCTGTGTTCTCGCTGGAACTCGTCCAGCAGCTTTCGTTCTTCTGCGCTCAGCTTCTTCGCTTCCAGCAGGTCCGGCCTGCGCAGCCAGGTCCGTCCCAGCGCCTGCTTCAACCGCCAGCGCCGGATGTTCTCGTGGTGCCCCGACAGCAGCACCTCCGGCACCTTGCGGTCCGAATACGTCTCGGGCCGCGTGTACTGCGGGCAATCGAGCAGCCCGTCGGCGAAGGACTCTTCCAGCGCCGAGGCATCGTCGCCGAGCGCGCCGGGCAACTGCCGTACGCACGCGTCGATGAACGCCATCGCCGCCAGCTCGCCGCCCGACAGCACGAAGTCGCCGATGGAAACTTCCTCGTCGACCCGGCGCTCGAGCAGCCGCTCGTCCACGCCCTCATACCTGCCGCACAGCAGGGTCAGGGATTTTTCACTCGAAAAACCCATCACCCGGCGGTGATCCAGCTTCTTGCCCTGCGGCGTCAGGTAGACCACCCTGCCGCCGCCCGCGGTCTTCACCGCGTCCAGCGTTCTCTCCAACGGCTCGGGCAGCATCACCATGCCCGGCCCGCCGCCATACGGGCGGTCATCGACCGTCCGGTAGTTATCCGTCGTGAAATCGCGCGGATTCCACGTCGTCACCGAATACAGGCCGGCTTCCAACGCCCGGCTCGTGATGCCGCTCCCGGTAATCGCGGCGAACATCTCCGGGAACAGCGTCACCACGTCGAAGCGGATCACCAGTCGGCTCCCCACTCCACTTCGATTCGCTTCTGCAGCAAATCGACTTTCCTCACCACCGCGGGAATCCAGGGCACCAAGTGCGTCCGGTCGCCCGCCACCTCCATCACATCCTGCGCGCCGTTGAAGATCCAGCGTTTCACCACGCCGAGCGCTTCTCCGCGCTCGTTCACCACCTCGAGACCCACCAGGTCGGCGAGGTAGTAGTGCCCTTCCTGCGCCTTCGGCAACGCATCGCGCGGCACGAAGACCTTCGATCCTTTCAGCTTCAGCGCCGCTTCGCGGCTCTCCAGTCCCCGCAGCTGCGCGAGCAACGTGCCGGAGTGCTCCTTCACCTGCTCGACGGGATAACTCGCGCCGCCGATCCACCACGTCCCGCAATCCGCCAGCGCCGCTTCCGGTGCCTCCACTCTGATCCAGCCGCGTACGCCGTAGGAGCCGGCGACGCGACCCATTTCAATCAGGTTTTCAGGCGGCTTTCTTTGCAAACTGCTTCACGAGCCGCTTCGCCGTCGGCGAGAGCTGCGCGCCCTTGCCGGTCCAGTGCTTGACGCGCTCCATGTTGACGCGCAACGCCTCGCGCCCCTGCGGCGCTTTCGGGTCGTAAAACCCGAGCCGCTCGATGAACTTGCCGCTCGCCGCGCGCCGCGAGTCCGCTACCACCACGTGGTAGAACGGACGCTTGTTGGCGCCGCCCCGGCGCAGTCGAATCACCACCATTTGGAAGACTCCGCAAACCGCGAAAAGGCGCGGATTATACGGGACTTTTTCGCCCCCTGACAACGTTTTCCGGGCACTCTGTAAGCGCGCGGCGTTTGGCCCGACAATGACAGCATGAAGATCCACCCCTTGGTGGTACGCATCACTCACTGGCTCAATGTCTTGGCCGTCCTGGTGCTGGTGCTGAGCGGATGGCGCATCTACAACGCCGCCCCGGTGTTCGAGTCGTTCCGCTTCCCGGCCGAGCTCACCCTCGGCGGCTGGCTGGCCGGCGCCCTGCAGTGGCATTTCGCGGCAATGTGGCTGCTCGGACTGAACGGCCTGGTTTACCTCGCCTACGGCATCGCCTCGGGCCACTTCCGCCGCAAGCTGCTGCCGATCTCGCCGCGCGCGGTGCTGCACGATGTCGGGCAAGCCTTGCGCGGCCGGCTGCAGCACGAGGACCTGAGCGTCTACAACGCCGCGCAACGCGCGGCCTACGTGGCGCTGATCGGCGCGCTGGTGCTGATCGTGCTATCCGGCCTGGCGATCTGGAAGCCGGTTCAGCTTCAGGAGCTGACTGCGCTGATGGGCGGCTATGAGGGCGCGCGTGTCGTGCACTTCGTCTGCATGGCGGCGATCGTGCTGATCGTGATCGTGCACGTGGTCATGGTGGCGCTGGTGCCGCGCACGCTGCCGACCATGATCACCGGGAGAGCACCATGAAGCGCAGGATCCACAGCCTCGAGCGGCGCCTGTTCCTCAAGCAGAGCCTGTCGCTCGGCGCGTTATCGATGCTGGCCGGCTGCGAGCTCACGAACGACGATCAGGTGCAGCGCGTGCTGACCAGCATGTCGGAATGGAACGACCGCGCGCAAGGCTGGCTGTTCGACCCGAAGAAGCTCGCCCCCGAATATGCGGAAAGCCGCATCGAGGCGCCGTTCCCGTTCAATGCCTACTACGGCGAGGACGAGGTCCGGGTGATCGACCAGACCGACTACAAGCTCGAGCTCGGCGGCCTCATCAAGGAACGCAAAGCGTGGCGCCTGCCGGACCTCTATGCGCTGCCGCAGGTGTCGCAGGTGACGCGCCTGATCTGCGTCGAAGGCTGGAGCGCGATCGGCAAATGGAGCGGCGTGCGGCTGGGCGACTTCCTGCAGCGCGTGGGCGCCGACCTGAGCGCGAAGTACGTCGGCTTCAAGTGCGGCGACGACTATTACGGCAGCATCGACATGGCGAGCGCGCTGCACCCGCAGACCATCCTCGCGCTGCGCTACGCCGACCAGATCCTGGAGCCGAAATACCGCTTCCCGATGCGCCTGCGCATCCCGACCAAGCTCGGCTTCAAGAACCCGAAGCACATCGCCGTGATCTTCGTGTCGAACACGCACCCCGGCGGCTACTGGGAAGACCAGGGCTACAACTGGTTCAGCGGCAGCTAGCCGAGCGGCCGGGTCAGACTTTCTCGCACACCGCGGTCCACACGCCGTCCGCGAGCTCGGGCTCCTGGACGAGGCGCGCGCCGCGCTCGATCAGGTCGCGCAGCTTCAGCTCCACCGCCTCGCGCGTCTTGCCGGTGATCATGTGGGTGAAGCCGAGCGCTTCGACCTCCGCTTCGATCGCGGTGGCAGGATTGGATACGTTCGCCATCCATTTGCTGCCCACGTGGCTTGCCACGCCGATTTGCTTGCCACCCTTCTCGATCAGCTTCTGCACCGCTTCCTTGACGCTCTGTTCGCTGTAGCCTGAAACCAGCAGGTGAGTGCCGACGTCGAACACCTGCGCGGGCGTGCGGTCCATTCCCGAGAAAGTGGTGTCGGGGCCGCTGCGGCGCTTCTTCTTCAGCTTGAGCTGATCGCCCGCCACCCGGCGCCCGACGCGCACCGCCTTGCTCACCGAGTACACGTCGTAGGCACGCTCGTGCTTGTCGGTGCGCGAGCCCTCCGGCTTGAACATGGCGGCGTAGTCGTCCGACAGGCGCGAAACGATGTCGTAGAACTGGCGCGACACCATCAGCTCGCCGCTGCCGGCGAAGCTCATGATGCGCTGCGCGACGTTGATGCCGTCACCGATGACGTTGTCCAGGCCGTTCAGGTCCTTCATCAGCGAGACCGGGCCGAGGTTGATGCCCATGCGCACCGGCAGCTCGCCGACGTTGTCGAAAACCTCGAGCCCCACGTACAGCGCGCGCTCCGGATCGCCGAGGAAGGTGACCGCCGCACCGTCGCCGGTGTCGACCACTACGCGCTCCTCGGGCTCGACGTGGCCGAGCGCGCTCGTCATCACCAGGTTGAACATGTTCTTCAGCCGCACCTGCTCGGCGACGTCGCGCCGCGAGTAGTCGACGATGTCGATGAACAGGACGCTGCAGACCCGCGTGCGGCCGGACTCTTCCACTGCCTCTCCCTAGCGCAAACCCGGCAGCATGCCTTTCATGCCGCGCATCATGCGTGCGAAATTCCCGCCCTTCATCATTTTCATCATTTTCTGCATCTGCTCGAACTGGTTGAGCAGCTGGTTGACCGCCTGCACCGGCACCCCCGCGCCCGCGGCGATGCGCCGCTTGCGCGAGGCCTTGATCAGCTCGGGCTTCCTGCGCTCCTGCGGCGTCATCGCGTTGATGATGCCTTCGATGCGCTTGAACTGCTTCTCGTCCTGCAGCTTGGCCGGGTCGATCTGGCCGACCAGCTGCGCCGGCAGCTTGTCCATGAGCGAAGCGACGCCGCCCATCTTCTTCATCTGCACGATTTGCGACTTGAAATCTTCCAGATCAAATGATTTTCCTTTGCGGACTTTGTCCGCAACCTTTTGCGCCTCCTCGATGTCGATCTTGGCGTGCGCCTCCTCGACCAGCGAGAGGATGTCGCCCATGCCGAGGATGCGCGCCGCCATGCGCTCGGGATGGAA
>Ga0134121_10003773_pt1 | contig 12508 bp, 10 predicted proteins | sample KB301_FD_96463 | JGI IMG/M metagenome (GOLD analysis project Ga0134121, IMG submission 96463) | Terrestrial soil microbial communities without Nitrogen fertilizer from Kellogg Biological Station, Michigan, USA - KB3-0-1 | ecosystem: Environmental > Terrestrial > Soil > Unclassified ...
CTTGCAGCAGCTCGCCGACTGAGCGAACGGCGCTCGACGCCGGAGCCGGCCGGTCGCCGGCGACACGCCGGAAATGGGGCCGGAAATGGGGCCGGAAATGGGGCCGGAAATGGGGAGAATGATGGGGATCGAACCCACGACACCCAGGGCCACAACCTGGTGCTCTACCAACTGAGCTACATCCTCCGCAGGAACCTTTGTCTACATGAGTCGAGCCGGCTCCGCAACCGGTAGCCCCCCGTGTAGGGAGTTGAGGCGTTCCCGTGTGGTCGCAACTACTTGCAATTCCCCAGGGCCGGGGGCCGAAGCGGCGTGGCGCCCGGTCAGGCCTTGGCGCGCCGAGCCGCCATGATCTTCACGAATGACTTCTCGCGGATCTCCTCGATGGTGAGTCCAGTCGCGAGCGCCTCCTGCTCGGTGACCGCGCCGCACGCGATGCCGCGCAGGAAGTAGTTGAGCAGGCCCTGGCCGGTCGCGGCGTCGTCGAACACGTCACCGACCAGCGTCGCCTGGGCAGCCTTGTCGACGAAGTTACGCAGCCGCTCGGAGGCCGGCGCGAGGCCATCGAGAAAGAACGCGTAGACCGTGCCAAACCGGGTCGGCAGCTGCGCGGGGTGGAGATCCCAGCCCTGGTAGAACCCGTTGACGAGCGAGTGGCGGATGTCGTCGGCGTGGAGCCGCCATGCCGCGAACACCGACGCGCGGTTGCCGCGGTGCTGTTCGTCGGTGAGGGCCGTGCCGCGATGCGGACCGACCGGCATGATGTTGGTGGCGCCGTCGGACAGCATCACGCCCGTGCCGGCGAACGCGACCTTCATCATGTGCTTGGCGAAGTCGCACGCGGGGTGCCGCATCCGCTGGTGCGCCGCCGTGATATCGCAGCCCGCGGTGTAATCGTAGGTTCCGAAATGCGCGCCGCTCAGGCGGCCCGCCGCGGCGCGGTGCAGGCGCGGCAGCGCCGCGCGCCCCTGCGGATCGAAGATGCTCTGCGTCGTCTCGATCATGAACTCGACGCGCAGCGCGCCGTGCTCGATGTCGAGCCGATCCTCGAGCTGCTCGAGCGCCTCGACGAGCAGCGTGACATCGGCCCGGCTCAAGATCTTGGGCAACGTGATCACGAAGTTCGCGGGCAAGGAGCCGTTGGTGTTCGCGAGCAGCTCGGTCAAGAAGATATCGAGCGTACGCAGCGAGCGCCCCGCCAGCTCGCCGCCGAGTGGCTTGATCCGGATCCCGAGGAACGGCGGCAGGGTGCCGGCGACCATGCCCGCGGCGACCTGCTTGGCGGCGGCGACCGCGTGGCCATCCTCCTCGTCGTTCGAGCGATTGCCGTAGCCATCTTCGAAGTCGATCCGGTAGTCCTCGACCGGCTCGCGGGCGAGCTTGGCGCGCACCCGCTCGTAGACCTTCGGCGCGAGCTCGCCGGAGATGCCGATCGCCTCGGCGAATGCCGCGGCGTTGGGCGCATGGGCCTCGAGGGCGCGCAGCGCGAGCTCGCCGAGCTTGACCGCGGTATCCGAGCTGAACAAGTGCGCCCCGCCGTACACCGTGTGCACCGGCTGGCGGGCGCCCGAATCGCCAGGATAGCGCTCGCTGACACGTGCCTGCGCGCGCCGGGCGCGGCCGAGGGTTTTCTGGAGCTTCTTCTCGGAGAGCGACGTACGCGCTGACATGCGCGGTTTGTATCACTGGCCCGGGCCCAGGCCAGCGCGGCGACGCAATTACCTTCCGGAGCGGCTCACCCCACGGGGGTTTCCTCGGGCCAGGGAGTCGCGGGGCCCCTCCCCCGCGATCGATCCATTGCCCTCGGTCAACTCCCGCGGTAGGTCGAGTAGCCGTACGGCGAGAGCAGGAGCGGCACGTGGTAGTGCTGCGCGCCATCGCTCACGGTGAACTGGATCTCGACGACCGGGAAGAAGCCGAGCTGCTGGTGGGCCGCAAAGTATGCGCCGGTGTGAAACCGGATCCGGTAAACGCCCGGGGCGACCGGGCCGGCGGGGGTCAGCGTGCGGAGCCGGCCGTCGTCGTCGGTGGTGCCCGCGCCGACGCGGTGCCAGCTGCCGCCGTCGTCGCGCTCGAGCTCGATCGCGATCGCCTTGCCGGGGCGCCCGGCGGCGGTGTCGAGGACGTGCGTGGTGATCATGCGAGCTCTCCGATCAGCTTGCCGAGGCGCAGCCGGGTGATCTTGATCTGCTCCTCGGCGGCGGTGCGCAGCTCCTCGGCGGAGGCGCACGGCGTACGGGCGTGCAGCTCGGCGAGCATCGCCTCCGCGGTACGGCCGGTCGCGCACACGATGAACACGAAGCCATGCTTGTCGAAGTAGGCGCGGTTTGCCTCGGCGAGCTCGCTGAGCAGCTTCGCATCGGCGGTGGCCGCGGACCGCTGCTCACCCGCCGACCACGCGGCGTCGCCGGCTGCGGGCGTCTTGGTCTCGCCGATGCGCGGGTGCGCCGCGAACGCCTCGCGATGCGCGGCTTCGTCGAGCGACCACCACGTGCGCTCCGCGATCCGCAGGAGCGCCGGCACATCTTCGAACGGGCGCGCCGCGGCCATCGCGTCGGCCCAGCGCGTGGACCCGCAACACCGGCGCAGCGCGGCGCGGGCGTCGCCGTCCGCCAGCGCGTTGAGCTTGGCGAGCCCGGCAGCCCGATCGACCGCGAGCGCGCCCCACGCACGCAACCGCGCGACCCCGCCGTCCGGGAACACCGACAGCCGCACATGCGTCACCGGGCCCACCCGGCGCAGCTCGTCGTCGAACAAGTGGCGCGTGTGCGGTTGCAGCAGTGAGCCGAGCAGCATGCGCCAGCCCGCGAGCTGGCCGGCGGCCACGCCCGGCGCATGCACCCCCTCGACGGTGCACCGCCCCGGCGCGTTGCCCTTGAAGTGCGTCGTGTCGATCTCGAGCCGTTCGATCGTACCCCCGGCGGCGAGCCGGATGATCGCCCAGTCGTTGCCGGGCCCGCGGCGGCGCCGGGTCTCCCAGCCGTCCGCCATGCTGTGCGATGGGCCGGGCTTGATGAGGTTGTTGCGCGAGCCGAAGAACATGTCGCTGCAGGTCTCGACCACCGCGCCGTGCTCGAGCGCGGCCAGATCGATCAGCCCGCCGTGCGCGCGCAGCCGCGACTACCGCGGCAGGGCCTCGCCGTGGATCCGCAGCCGGGCGATCCCACCGTCGGGGAACATCTCGAGCCTCAGGTGCGTGAACCGCTGGCGCGCATCGATCGCGAAGACGTTCTTGGTGTCGCCCGCGAGCTTCACGCGCGGCAAGATCTGCGTCCACGTCGCGGTCTCGAGCGCGCGCAGATCGAGCGCATCGTCGATCTCGGTCGCGTGCAGCGCGCACGACTCCGGGAAGTTGCCGCGAAAGAACGCGGTGTCGACGACCACGCCGCGGATCACCCCGGGCAGGCCGAGCCGGATGATGCACCAGTCGTGATCGCCACCGGGGTTCGCATGGCCCACGGCATCGGCGGGCCGGCGGCGGCGCGACTCCCAGCCATCCATCCACTTGCCGCGATCGGTGTACACGTGGTCCTTCCACACCGCGGCATGCTCGCGCAGGAGGTTCTCCTTCTCGGCGAAGAACTCGTCGTTGCACGCGAGCGCGGCGCCGCCGACGGATTCGCAGGCCAGATCGGGCAGGTCGAGGAACGATTCGGTCATTCGGCGTCGCAGTATAGCGATCGGCCGGCGCGCGTGGGCGTCACGCTACGGCGGCGATGAACGCCTTCGGATCATCGATCGTCAGCGCGAGCCGGTCCGCGTGGCGGCGCTTTCCCAGGAGGCCGCGCATCACGGCGGGTTCCCGCAGCGTCACCAGCACCGTCGGCTCGAACAGCGCGAGGTTCATCGCCCCCTCGGGCACCGCGCGGATCTCGGTCACCGACGCGACCGCCGACAGCGGGATCGTCGCCCGCCACCGCACGCCGAGCCTCACGTGCAGCGTCGCGCCGGACACCGCCACCGGATACAGCCGGATCGCCTGCGTGTCGCCGATCACCCACAGCATCAGGTAGGCCGAGCTCGCGGTCGCGATCCACGCGGCGAGCGGGCTCCACATCGCGAGCAAGAGGTGGGTCGCCGCCGTCTCGCCGATCAAGAGCAACCCGAACAGCCAGGGAATCGCCATCCACCCAGTGCTCCGCATCGACATCGCCCCCGGGCGCGGCCGGCGAAACCACCCGGTCAGTACCAGGCCGACCACCGCGATCTCGCTCGCCATGATGGCGGCTACCCGCGCTGGGATGCGGGCGGCGACCAGGCCGGCTTCGATCGAGCCGATCGGTCCCTCGTCACGCGCTGCGCGTGCCGTGCGGATCACCCGCCGGATCCGCACCAGCAGCCAGCCCACCGTGACCACCTCGAGGACGCCGCCCACGGCGAGCAGCGCGCCGAGCGGCGCGTGCGGCACCCAGGCGCGCGCCATCGAGACCCCCCACGAGAACGTCGCGAACGCGACCCAGCCCGAGACCACGCGCCGGCGAACCCCGAACCACCACACGAGCAACGTCGCGGTCACCGTGAGGTCGAACGTGACCGCGGCCGCGATGACATCAGGCGACCGCGCAAAGCCGGCGGACCCCACGATCGCGAACAGCACCAGGTACAGCGCGACGAGCGCCGCACCCCCCACGACCAGCGGCTGCGCTCGAGAGCGGGTCAAGACGGCCATACCGCTAGGATGCGTCGATCACGCCCATCGACGCACGTATATTTTTTAATAATTCCGCTGAACTACCCTGTGATCACCGTTTTGAGGGTGACTGCCTTGGTCAGCGCATCGTGGAGCGTCGCTTCGCTCGGCAAGGTGACCGCAGTGGCGACCGCGCCGACCAGCGTGACGACCCCGAACGTGATGGATAATACGTGTTCGACCTTGTTCAAGTGCGAGAGCGCGTTCTTCAGCTCTGTGGTCTGGTCGGACAGCCTCTTGAGTCCGTCCGAATGGACGATCTGCTGCGCCAGACCGTGAGACGCTTGATAATACATATCCCGCGCCTTCTGCATCGCGAGGCCATAATCCTGAAATGCCTGATCGAACACATCCTGCGCAATGAGCTTGGTGCGAAGCTGGTCTTGCGCGATGACAAGCGCCGCGCGGGCCACATCTTCACACACCTGGGCAAGTTGCAGAACCTCGGTCAGCGCTGCGCTGTCGATAGCCATGATGCAGTTCCCTTCAGAGTGGCGGTGGAGGTGGAAGTGGAGTGGTCGCCAACTTGGCGCTATTCACGATCGTCGAGACATCGCTAGCGATGAGCTTGAGTAGCTCGAGATCCGCCTTGGGATCGCCGAGCCCCTCCACCTTCTTGCGGAGATCGTCATGCGCCTTCGCGAAGGCGTCGATCGCGGTCTTGTAGCTCACCAGGTAGGCGCGATGCACGGCCACCTCCGCCGCTACCGATGACAAGGCGATCGTGAGGCCGGTTTTATTGGCCGCGGGTGAATTGCTGATCTGAACAGAGGAGATGGTGTCGGTGATCGTCCTCTGGAGGTTCTGATCGGCGCGATCGAGCAACGCGATGTTCTCGTCGATGCCTCGGGTCACTGCCTGGAGAGCATCGTTGGTGTCTCGGATCGTCTTGCCGAGCCGCTCGCGGCGATATACGCCGACGATGCCCAGGATCAGCGTGGATACCCCCTGCGACACGCCAGCCGTGACGTTGGGATTGAGCGCGTCGCTCCACGACTTGCCGAGCTGCGCCGTCGCGCCCAGGGCCGTCGCGATGTTGGCTTGCTCGTTCCGATCGGTCGAGTCGTCGGCCATCGCGGCGAGCGCCGCAGCATAGCCTACCACCGCACGGTTGACGGCATGCCAGTTCGCCGCGTCCGCTTGCAAGTTCGGGCACATCGGATCTGGAGTGCCAACAACATCTGTATAACTACAATACGTGCCCGCCAGGTCGAAGGCACCCTCGAAGGGCGACAGCCCGATGCCCAGTGCGGCCGTCGTCTTGACGGAGGCAAGCGATGGCGCGCACGCAGCCACGGCGAGCCATGCCGTCATCCCAAGGCCAGGCCAACTCATGAGGCCACCCGTGACAGCACGCCGGTGATTGCCGTTCAGGACGCTTCGATTCCTGGGTCTCCACACCTCGCCAATTATACTCGCAAGGCCGGGAGCTTCGCGAGCGCGATCACCGGCCGAACGACCAGTTGACCTCCGCGCGATAGTCCGAGACGTGCTCGAACGTGCCGGCCGAGAGCTCCAGCTTGAGCGCGCTCCATGCGTTCAGCTCGTAGCGTACGCCAGCGGTTGCTTCGACGAAGTTCCCCGGGGGGACGCCCTCGGAGCCGATCGCCGGATCGGGGTTGTAGAACGGATCGGAGCGGCCGTCGCCGCGACGGGCCTCCAGCTCACCAAACGGGATGAACTGGCTGAACCGATACCCCGCGATCAGGAACCCATCCGTGATCTGCCAGGATCTGCCGCCGCTCCGGTGAAGCACGTTGTAGGTCTCGGAAAACACCATGAGGCGCTCGCCACGCAGCGCGAGGTAGACGCCGGTGACCAGCTCGGTGATCGGCTTGTCAGGCCAGAGCGGCCTCACCGTCACGGGCTGGGGCGCAATGATGTCCACCGCGGCGTTGACGCCGAACCGCAGCGCGGGGTGGCCGATGCCGACCGCGCCGACCCGCACGAGCATCGACTTGGCCCAGTTGTCGTCCTCCTTGGTTTGAATCTGATCGATCGTGCGACCGTGGCCATTGCCAACGCCGAGCGCGACCTCGACCCCGCTATCGCCGCGTGCGGGCGCATAGCTGACGCTGGCGCCCACCGAGTGAACTTGCAGGATGCCGCCTTCGTCCTCGAACCGGAGGGCGTGTGGCCGATCGATCGTCAGCTGCAACCACCGGCCGTGGTGGAACGCGTTATTCCAGTACCCAAGCTCGGCGTGCGTGCGCCCCGCCACGAACATCCAGCGCGTCGTCCGGTATTCGAGATACGCACGTTCGATGTCGACGACGGTCTCGCCATGCTCGAACACCATCGCAAACTCGGTGCGCCCCACCAGGCCTTCGGCGAGATGCGCCGTGACCTGGAAGCCCAGCGGACCGACCGCGAAGGCGGCCTTCTGGTCCTTGCGTTGCACCAGGCTGACGTCGCCGAAGAAATTGAGATCGATGCGGTTGGCCGACGCCAACACCAGGCTGTCGAGCGTCAGGGCGTCGTCGGAGGCGCCCGCGCCAGCGGACGTACCTGCCGGCTTCATGCTGGCAACATGCTCGGGCGGAAAGATCGGTTCGCCCGGCTCCCCCGCGGCCGAACCGGCTGCCGTTCCTGTGCCTCCTGTATCTTCTGTATCTCCTGTATTCGGCGATGGATCTTCGGGCGGCGGAGTAGATGGGGGTGGGGTCGGCGGGGTGATCGGTGGCTGTGACTGTGCGTGTGCAGTCCTCGCCAGCACGCCGGTGACGGCGAACACTAACCACAATTCATATTTCATGTCGCCCCGGTTACTCGAACACGAATGGATACTGGAACGAGACCGCGGCACCTCCGCTCGGCCTGGGAAGGTGCCAGCGTGAGATCTCGCGGGTGAGACAGCCTTCGACCTGAGCGGAGTTGAGCGTCGAAGCAGCGATCTGTGCGTTCGCGATCGCCCCGTCGGCGGCGACCGTGATTCGCGCGGTCACTCTACCTCTGAGGTTGGCGTCGTCCATCTTGGCGCGCTCGTAGCACTGCTGGAGCGGTCCGAGCTGCGATCGGACGGCGATCCGCGTTGCGTCGATATCGAGGCTTGGCCGCTTGACGACCGGTGCAATGGTCGCCGCGGGTCTGGGCTCCGTGACGGCCGGAGCCGGGTCATGCTCCGCGCTCGAACCGGCGTCCTGGGCCTGCGGGGACGCTCTGGCCGCCAGCGGACTCGCCGGGAGCTTCGAGGTCATCGCCTCCCGATCCGATGCCGGCGGCCGTGATGCGACGGCCGAGTTGCGATGAACCAGCTCGATCTTCAGCCGGGTCTCGCGAGCTGCCGCGATCGATATCAAGCGCTTGAGCGGAGCGTGTCCCGGAATCTTGACCACGATCTCATGCGTTCCGTTCGTGGTCGGGCGATGAAAGAACGAGCCATGTTCGATCGTCTTGCCATCGAGATACACCATGGCATTCGAATAGGTCTCGACGGTCAACGTGCCTTGAATCGGTCTGCCGGCGGCTCGCTGGCGCGGCGCGACGGAGGGCAGCGCGGTCGAAAGCTCTGCGGTGGGGGGTTGCGCTGCGAGCGGCTCCGCGTCGGGCAACTCGGCGGCAGCGACGGGTGCCGCGGCTCGTTCGATCGCGACGTCGGGCCGGGACAGCGGCGAAGCCTGCAGTGGACCTGTGCTCGCACCGCTCCATGGACCGAACGCGGCAACGGCCGCCACGCCACACAGGCCGGCGATGGCGCTATCGATGACCCACCATCGGCGATGACCGCGACTGGCCGGTAGCGCAACGACCGGCGACTTGCTGGACGGCGACGCGCCGCTCGGTGACAAGGCCGCCGGCAACACGACGGTCGGCAACGAAGCGTCCGGTACTGCGGTGGTCATCTTCATGACGAGAGAAATGTTGTGTGCGAGCGATCGCGATTGCGTGATCGAGCGCTTCGCTTGCGCGCGCGTGTTTCCGAACAGCTTTTCCATCATCCGCCCGACCACGCGCCCATCGCACTTGGGCAACTCCGCGGCGAGGTCGTCCAGCGCGGCGCGCATATCATCGGCGGTGCCGAACCGATCTCCCGGCGTGCGAGCGAGCGCACGGGCCACGATCGTGTCGAGCTGTGGCGGGACATCCGAGCGCTCCTTGCCCGGCCTCGGGATCGGATCGTTCATGACCGCATACATCGTCGCCGCATCACTGTCGCGAGCGAACAGCGACCTCCCCATGAGCATTTCCCAGAGGATCACGCCGGTCGAGAAGATGTCCGATCGGCGATCCACGTCGCGCGCCAGGATCTGCTCCGGCGACATGTACGCGATCTTGCCCTTGATCACGCCGGCGAGTGTCTTCTTGCTCGCGGTGTTGACCTTCGCCACGCCGAAGTCGATCACCTTCACCTCACCGCTATACGTGACGATCACGTTCGCGGGATTGACGTCGCGGTGAACCAGGCCGAGCAGGCGGCCTTCATGATCCGTGAGTTCGTGTGCGAAGTGCAGACCATTGCAGATCTGCGCCACGAGGTGAACCGCGAGCGACAGCGCCAACCTCCGGTGCGGTGGCTGCTGCAGCTTGTGGAGCATCTTGCGAAGATCTTCCCCCGCGAGAAACTCCATGACAGTGTAATATTGTCCCTCGTGCTCGCCGAACTCGTAGGTCTTGACGATATTCGGGTGCTCGAGGCGGGCCGCGAGCCGCGCCTCGTCGATGAACATCCGGATGAAGTCGGCGCGCTTCGTCAGGTGACGAACCATGCGCTTGACGACGATGGTCTTCGAGAACCCCTCCGGGCCTTGTTGCACGCCGAGGTAGACCTCGCCCATGCCGCCTCGTGCGATCTCTCCGACGAGCAAATACTTCCCGAACTGCTCCCCGCCCAGGGCCGCAATCCTCTCCCCCTGCTCGGACTCGAATCCCGGCACCGCAATGACAGAGATTCCGTGCTCCGAGTATTCGCGCCTGTATTCTAGATCTTTGCTCATTGAGGGTACACGCAGAGGTCAATCTAGCATCCGCATTCGACACCCTCCGGTGAGATGGTGGATAGAAGCTTGCCGAGCGCCTGCGCTCATCCGTCGTGGGAAACTCCCGCTCACAGAGGTCCGTGCACCAGCGCCACACCACAGCTCGATCGCGTGCGCGCACGCACGGCACCCCGCTCGTCTACCGCACCGCTACACAAGCACAAGCACCTGCGATCTGCTCGCGCCACGGCAGCCTTGCGATGGAGCATCTCTCCGGGCGTCCGGGGAACTCCGATGGCCTCCGGGGACCTCCGAGATCGAAGAGGAACGATCGGGCATGCATCCGCCGGACGATCGGCCTGTTGTCATGACAGGTGGGAGCCGGGGCTCGGGCGCGGGGCCGCCCTCGAGCCACCTGGGCCAACGGTCAGTTGTTCGAGCTACGCGATTCCGCTACGTTCCCCCACCTCGCACGAGCGCAACCATCACGTTCCCAACTGGAGACCACCCATGATCGATGTCTACTACTGGCAAACACCGAATGGCCGCAAGGCCACCATCATGGTCGAGGAGCTCGAGCTGCCCTACAAGGTGATTCCGATCAACATCGGCCGCGGCGAGCAGTTCAAGCCAGAGTTCCTCGCGATAAGTCCGAACAACCGGATCCCCGCGATCGTCGACCATGCGCCGGCCGGCGGCGGCGCGCCGATCTCGGTCTTCGAATCGGGCGCCATCCTGCTCTACCTCGCCGACAAGACCGGCAAGCTGCTGCCGCGCGATGTGCGCGGCCGCAACGAAGTCGTGCAGTGGCTGATGTGGCAGATGGGCGGGGTCGGCCCGATGTTCGGCCAGGCGAACCACTTCGTCAACTACGCGAAGGAGAAGCTGCCGTACGCGATCGACCGCTACGTCAGCGAATCCAAGCGCCTGCTCGGAGTCTTGAACACGCGGCTCGCGGATCGCGAGTTCGTCGCCGGCGCGTACTCGATCGCCGACATCGCGACGTATCCCTGGGTGGTCTCGGCGCGCGAGCGGTTCATCACCGATACCGCCGCGTACCCGCACGTCGTGCGCTGGCTCGACGCGATCGCCGCACGGCCCGCCGTCGTGCGAGCCTACGCCCTGCACACGGACGCGCAGTCCGCCACGCTCGACGACGAGGCGCGCAAGCACCTGTTCGGACAGCGCTAGCAAGCGAGCCCTGACGAACAACCACAACCTGTTCGTCACGCAGCAGGTCTCCACGCTCGATGAGAACAACGCCGGCGTGTAACTCACATGCGATCGCGAGCTTCGCGGCAATACTACCTGGAACGTGGCGCCGGGCTCATGTGGTAGGCGAAGCCGAGCTCGAAGGTGAGCGGCGCGCCCTCGGTGTCGATGCCCGCACGGCCGACGAGGTAGTGGCGGTCAAATAGATTCTGGACAGAGGCGAAGATCGAGAATCCATGGCCGAGGCCGCGCTCGGCGCGAGCGTCGACGAGGATGACGGCGCCGATCGGCTGGGTGTTGAGATCGTCCTCGAACTGCGGGCCGAGGTAGCGAAGCTGGGCGACGATCGTGGCGATTCGCTCACTGTCGTAGGTCACCGCGACGGTCGTGCGGCTTTTCGGATCTTGTGCGAGGCGCTTGCCGACGAGGTCGGGTTGCGCCGGCGCCGCCGTGACGTGGCCGTCGCTGAAGGTGTGGGCCACGCGCACCGTCCAGGCCGCGCTGGGGCGCCACGCGAGGTCGAGGTCGAGGCCAAGGATGCGCGTCTTGCCCAGGTTCTGGCGCTGGCGGGTGGCACCGTCGAGCGGCTCGGCGAGGGTGACGTTGGCGATCGGGTCGCGCAGCTGGTTCCAGAACGCGGTGGCCGCAAGGCTGATGCCGGAGACGGCGATCTGCGTGCCGAGCTCGCCGCCCCACAGGGTCTCCGGCCGCAGCTGGTCGTTGGCCGCGGTGAGCACGGTGCCGACCTGGAACGGCCGGTAGAGCTCGTTGAGGGTCGGGGCGCGAAATGCGCGGTACGCCGAGGCGCGCATGGCGAGGTCGCGCGTGATGTGCACCAGGGCGCCGAGGCGCGGATCGAGCTGCAGCTCGGAGGCGCTGGCGAGCCGCGTGGTGGTGGCGCTGCCATCGCCGAGGGTGAGGGTGCGGCTGGCGGCGAGGTTCTTCCATGCGTCGAGGCGCACGGCGGCCGCGAGCTCGAGCTCCGGGGTCAGCTGTAGCGCGTCCTGAGCAAATACACCGAGGAACCGCTGCTGGCCGCCCGCGGCTCGCGCGACGAGGGTGCCGGGCTGGACCATCGCTGGCGTGAGGGAGTCAGTAGCGGTGCCGGCCACGCGCTGCGCGTCGACGCCGACGACGATCGCGTGGCCGCCGAAGGGGCGCGCCGTCCAGGTTGCGACCGCGTCCTGGTTGTTCGACGGGGTGCGCTGGTGGCTCGCCGAGCTGGCAGTGGCGCGATCGGCGGAGACGCGCGCGCGCTCCTGCTCGAAGCGCTGCTGGCCGCCGAACGCCTGGATGTCGAAGGTTCCGGCGGGAACGGCCAGCTGCCAGCCTGCGTCGTAGGTCACGGTCCGCACGTCGGCCGTGGTGTGCTGAGTGCCGGCATCGAGCGACTCGGTGAACACTCGGACCGTGGCGTGTGCGGTCGAGGCGCCGCGGTGGTGCTCGAGCCGCGCCGCGGCGGTGCCATGGGTGCTCGAAGCGGAGCCATCCACCATGCCGCGCTGTGCGGCCACAATCGGCGTGTAGCCGCTGGTGTGAAGCGCCTCTCCGGCCAGCTCGACGCCGAACTCGCCCAGGCGCTCGGTGGCGCGCGCCGCGAACCGCTCCGTCCCGAGGGAGCCGCCCGCGACCACGGCGTCGAGCGACCGGCCGTCGATCGGCCGCGACAGCACCTGCAAGACGCCGCCAA
>Ga0134121_10003774_pt1 | contig 12507 bp, 9 predicted proteins | sample KB301_FD_96463 | JGI IMG/M metagenome (GOLD analysis project Ga0134121, IMG submission 96463) | Terrestrial soil microbial communities without Nitrogen fertilizer from Kellogg Biological Station, Michigan, USA - KB3-0-1 | ecosystem: Environmental > Terrestrial > Soil > Unclassified ...
GATGAAGCCGACGCCAATGATGCCCAGGAGGATCGAGACGATGAGCGAGTCGACGTTGAGCGTCCAGAAACCGCCGCCCTCACCGACCGGCTTGGTGAAGAAGGTCAGGTGATGCTCGATGTACTCCGAAGGAGTGAGTTCGCTCGCGGCTGCCATCTATACGTTCTAGTATTCGCGTACGAAAAAGGCCATGCCAAAAATCAATAGCGTCACCACGCAGCTCCCGATCAGCGCCCCGATCACCGCGTCACCGTAGTGGCTGAGCACCAGCCACAAGAGCAGTAGCGCAACGGCGATCTTTACCGCCTCGCCGCGCAGCGCGCCGAGCAGCACGCTCGCCGGTGATCGCGCGCTGCCGAGCGATGCAGCGAGCGCCGCCGCGATGCCAGCGGTGATGCTGATCGCTCCGCCCGCCAGCGCGGACACGGCGCCGTGCCGGCCGGAGACGAATGCCGATACAAGCACGAGTGCCATGGTCGCGAGGAGCTGCCATTTCAGGACGGTGAGGACGGGCTTTCGCAGCTGGCGAAGCATGCGCACCATGAGTTTCGCCCCCGGAAAGCGGGGCGAAGTATATCGCAACTATTTCACTTCAACCGCTTGAGGAGCCCGTCGAGGTGCTCGAGGCTCGAATAGTGAACGAGCAGCTTGCCCCGTCCCTTTGCCGACGGGCGGATCTCCACGGTCGTCCCGAGCCGCGCCGATAGCTCTTCCTCGAGTCGCGCCAGATCACGATCGCTGCGCCGCCGGCGCCTCGCCGCCGGCGCGCGCAGGAGCCGCTGCACCAGCGCCTCGGTCTCGCGCACCGAAAGGCCCTGCGCTTCGATGCGGTTGGCGAGCTCGATCTGGCGCGCGCCGTCGAGCGCGAGCAGCGCGCGCGCGTGCCCCATCTCGACCGCGCCGCGCATCAGGCTGTCCTGTACCGGCTTCGCCAGCTTCAGCAGCCGCAGCAGGTTGGTGGTCGCGCTGCGCGAGCGGCCGACCGCGTCGGCCGCCGCTTCGTGCGTCATGCTGAATTCATTGATCAGCCGCTGCACCGCCGCGGCTTCCTCGATCGGGCTCAGGTCCTCGCGCTGCACGTTTTCGATCAGCGCCATGACCAGCGCCGCCTCGTCGGGCACCTCGCGCACGATCACAGGTACCTTGTCGAGCCCTGCCATCTGCGCGGCGCGCCAGCGACGCTCGCCGGCGATCAGCTCGTAGCCCCGCTCGAGCGGCCGCACCACGAGCGGCTGCAGCAGGCCTTGCGAGCGGATCGACTGCGCGAGCTCCGCGAGCGATTGCTCATCCATGCGCGTGCGCGGCTGGTAACGGCCGGGACGGATGGTGGCGGTCTCCACCGTGGCGAGCGCTTCGCGCGGCGGCTCGTCGCCGCCGAGCAGCGCATCGAGCCCGCGCCCGAGTCCTTTGGCTTTCATGCCGCTGCGCCGAGGATTTCGCTCGCGAGCGCAAGGTACGCCTGGGCACCCTTGGAGCCCGCATCCCACAGCACGGCCGGCACGCCGTAGCTCGGCGCCTCCGCCAGGCGGACATTGCGCGGCACGAGCGTGCGGTAAACCTTGTCGCCGAAATGCACCTCCAGCTGCTGCGAGACCTGCTGCGACAAGGTGTTTCTCGGGTCGTACATCGTGCGCAGCAAACCAGCGATCTCGAGCTGCGGATTCAGATGGGCGCGCACGCGCTTGATGGTCGCCACAAGGTCCGACAATCCCTCGAGCGCGTAGTACTCGCATTGCATCGGAATAAGCACGCGCTGCGCGGCGGTGAGCGCGTTGACGGTAAGCAGGCTAAGCGACGGCGGGCAGTCGATCAGCACGAAATCGTACTCGGCGCTCACGCGCTCGAGGGCGGCCTTGAGGCGCGATTCGCGCCCGGGCAACTCGACCAGCTCGACTTCCGCCCCCGCGAGCTCGCGATTGGCGGGCACCAGGTCGAATCCGCCTTGCTCGACCTTGACGCGCGCCCCGGCCAGCTCGGCCAGGCCGAGCAGCACGTGGTACACCGTGCGCGCGGCAGCGCGCTTGTCGATGCCGCTTCCCATGGTGGCATTGCCCTGCGGATCGAGATCGACCAGCAGCACGCGCCGTCCCGCCTTGGCGAACGCAGCGGCGAGATTCACGCTCGTGGTCGTCTTGCCGACCCCGCCCTTTTGATTGACCACTGCGAGGACCTGCATCGCGCTCAAGCGCTCAGCTCGCAAAGCACGAGATGCCGCTCGGCATCGACAAACGGCGTGCGCAGGGCAATCACCGCCTTGCACCGCACGCCGTCCGGCAGTGCATCGAGCTCTTCGCGCGGCTGCTTGCCCTTCATCGCCGCGAACAAGCCGCGCGGCGCGACAAGATGCCGGCACGCCTCGATGAATTGCGCGAGCTGCGTGAAAGCGCGGGAAATCACGAGCGCGAATGGAGTTTCCGGCTGCCAGCGCTCGACGCGTCCTTCGTGCACCTCGACATTCGCGAGCGCGAGCTCGATGGCGGCCTGGCGCAGGAAGGCGCATTTCTTCTGATTCGATTCGATGAGCGCCACGTGCCACTGCGGCCGTGCCACCGCGAGCGGTATGCCGGGCAAGCCGGCACCCGATCCGGCATCAGCGACGCGCGCCGCGGCAGGCATTACCAGATGCGGCAATACCGCCAGCGAGTCGAGCAAATGGTGGCTCACCATGGCCTGCGGGTGCCGAATCGCCGTCAAGTTATAGGTGCGGTTCCATTTTGCGAGCAGGGCGATGTAATGCAGCAGCCGCTCGCTTGTCTCGGCCGCCAGCGCGATCCCCAATTGTTCCAGGCCGCGCTCGAGCGCGGCATCCGGCGTCATGCGGTTTTCTGCGACGCCTGAAAGCCCCTTTTCAGGTGGACGAGCAAAAGCGAGATCGCGGCCGGCGTAACTCCGGAGATGCGCGACGCCTGCCCGATCGTTTCCGGGCGGAAGCGGCTGAGCTTCTGCTGCACCTCGGCCGAGAGCCCGCTCACCCGGCGGTAGTCGAGATCGGCCGGCAGGCGCAACTCGTCGAATTCACGGCGCCGAGCCACCTCTTCGCGTTGCCGCTCGATATAGCCCTCGTACTTCACCTGAATCTCTATCTGTTCGCCTACTTCGGGTGAGACGTGCGCGTCGCCGGCCACATCGGCATAACGAACGCCAGGACGGCGCAACATCTCTATAGCACGGCGTTTTTCATGAGAGCCAGCATTTACTACCATCCCGCTCAAGCGATCCGTCTCGGCGTCGATCGCGTCGCGCTTGCGGTTGAACGCGTCCCAGCGCTCATCGTCAACCAGTCCGAGGCGTCTACCCGTTTCTGTCAGCCGGAGATCCGCGTTGTCTTCCCGGAGTTGCAGGCGATATTCGGCCCGGCTGGTGAACATGCGATACGGTTCTGAAACGCCGCGCGTCACGAGGTCGTCCACGAGGACACCGAGATAGGCCTCGTCACGGCGCGGGTACCAAGGCGCTTCGCCACGGGCGAGGAGCGCGGCATTGATCCCGGCGAGAAGGCCTTGGGCCGCCGCCTCCTCATAACCGGTGGTACCGTTGATCTGACCAGCGAAGAACAGCCCGCGCAGCGATTTGGTTTCCAGCGACGGACGCAGCTCGCGAGGATCGAAGTAGTCGTACTCGATGGCGTAGCCGGGACGCACAATGTGCGCCCGCTCCAGGCCCCGGATCGAATGCACCAACTCGAGCTGCACGTCGAACGGCAGGCTCGTCGAAATGCCGTTGGGATAAAGCTCCTGGGTGGCTAGGCTTTCGGGCTCGATGAAGATCTGATGGCTCGCCTTGCCGGCAAAGCGATGCACCTTGTCCTCGATCGATGGGCAGTAGCGCGGCCCGACGCCTTGAATGACGCCCGTAAACATCGGCGAGCGGCCGAGCGCCCCGCCGATGATCGCGTGGGTGCGCTCATTGGTATGCGTAATCCAGCAAGGCAGTTGCTGCGGATGCATCGACCGCTGGCCCATGAACGAAAAGACCGGCTCCGGCGAATCTCCCGGCTGGACCTCCATGACGGACAAATCGACGCTGCGGCGGTCCAGCCGCGGGGGCGTGCCCGTCTTCAATCGACCCACGGGAAGCTTGAGCTCGCGCAGCCGCGCAGCGAGGGTCGTCGCGGCCGGCTCGCCGGCGCGCCCCGCGGTATGGTGGGTCAATCCGACGTGAATCAGCCCGGCGAGGAAGGTGCCCGTCGTCAGTACCACCGACGGGGCCCGAAATTCGACGCCCAGCTGCGTCCGGACACCCAGGGCACGGTCTCCTTCGACCATGACATCATCGACCGCTTGCTGGAAAAGCGTGAGTTGGGCCTGTGTTTCCAGCCGGCGGCGGATCGCATGCTTGTAAAGCACCCGATCCGCCTGCGCGCGGGTGGCTCGCACTGCGGGACCCTTTGACGCGTTCAGTGTCCGGAACTGGATTCCCGCTTCGTCCGTGGCGATCGCCATCGAACCGCCCAGAGCATCGACTTCCTTGACCAGGTGGCCCTTCCCGATGCCGCCAATCGAGGGATTGCATGACATCTGTCCGAGCGTCTCGATGCTGTGGGTTAGGAGGAGCGTGCGACGCCCCATGCGCGCTGCAGCAAGCGCCGCTTCGGTGCCAGCGTGGCCGCCGCCGACAACGATGACCTCAAATTCATCGGAAAAACGCATGCAGGTGCGGGATTTTACGCGAGGGGGGTGCGGCCGCATTAGCCGCGTGCTTGTTTCACGTGGAACATCGCTCGTGTTGCGGCGCAGCAAATGCTGAGGCCCTACGCGGTTCTGTTGCGGGCGCCCGATCTCCTATATTTGCTCGCCGCCTCGATTATCGGCCGCTTGCCGATCGGCATGTGCGGGCTTGCGATTCTCCTCCTCGTGCAGGGCACGCGCGGATCATTCGCCATCGCCGGCGCGACAACTGCCGCCTATGTCGCGGGGCTGGCGGTCGCGGCACCGGTGCTCGGCAGGGTCATCGATCGCCGCGGCCCGCGCTTCCTGCTCGTGGTCTGTGCCCTCGCTTTTCCCGCATCGCTGGTAGCGCTGGTGGCTGCCGTACACCGCGACTACGCAGGAGCCTGGCTTTTCGCGCTCGCGGTCGCGGCCGGCGCGACCTTTCCGCCGATCACGGTGTGTATGCGCACGTACTTGCGCCAGCGTTTTGCCGAGGAGGGGTCCCTTGCCACGGCGTTTTCGCTGGATTCCGTACTCATCGAGGTCATGTTCATCGCCGGCCCCATGCTCGTCGCGCTGATCGTGGCGCTGAGCTCTGCCGCGCTCGCGGTGGCCTGCGCGGCCGCATTGTCCTTGGTCGGCGTCGCGCTGTTCGTGCGATCGCCGGCGTTGCGTGCGTGGCAAATCGAGCCGCGCACGCGCAGCTCGCTCCTCGGCCCGCTGGCGCAGATGCGTTTCGTCGTTCTGGTCGTGATCTTTGGCTGCTACGCGATTGCTTTCGGACTGACGGAGCTCGGTGTCACGGCCTACGCGGCGAAGGCGAACCGCCCTGCACTCGCCGGCGTTTTCCTGGGAGTCATGAGCGTAGGCAGCGCGTTCGGCGGCCTCGCCTACGGCAGCCGCACTTGGCGCGGGCCGTTGGCTGGCCAGTTCGCGCTGATGCTGGCGATCATGGGTGCGGGGCTCGCGCCACTCGCCGGCTCATGGAGCTTGCTGACATTTGGGATTCTTTCGTTGTTCGGCGGCGTGGTGATGGCACCGGCGCTCATCATTCAGTCAATGCTCGTCAGTAAAGCGGCTCTTGCCGAGCACGCAACCGAGGCGTTTACCTGGTCGACAAGCGCGCTGCTGGCGGGCGTAGGGTTGGGAATGGCACTGGGCGGAGCGCTGGTGGAGCGCTGGGGCCCCTCGGCGCCCTTTATTGCAGCAGCAGCGGCGGCATGGGTCGCCGCGGCTTCTGCCTATCTCGTCGCGCGACGCTAGGCGGCGAGCCGCTCGTGCATGCGACCGCGACGGGCGTCCAGCGCGTCCGGCAGCCGCTGGCCGAGCTTTTCAAAGAGCTCGTCGTGCGACTTGAGCTCGTCCTGCCAAGAAGAGAGATCGATGCGTGTCAGCTCCGCGTACTGCGCGGGCGTCAGCGTGTCGAGCCCCTGCCAGTTCAAATCCTCGTATCGCGGCATCAGGCCCAGCGGCGTCTCTACGCCGCGCGCGCGACCTTGGCAGCGCTCGACGATCCATTGCAGCACGCGCATGTTCTCGCCGAAGCCCGGCCAGATGAAACGGCCATGCGCATCGCGACGGAACCAGTTCACCCGGAAGATGCGTGGCGGGTGCTTCACCGCGCGGCCCATCTTCAGCCAGTGGCCAAAGTAATCGGCCATGTTGTAGCCGCAGAACGCGAGCATCGCCATCGGGTCGCGGCGCACCACGCCCACCTTGCCGGTGATCGCTGCGGTGGTCTCCGACCCCAGCGTCGCGGCCATGTAGACGCCGTCTTCCCACGTCGGCGCCTCGACGATGAGCGGTACGGTCGAAGACCGGCGGCCGCCGAAAACGAACGCCGAGATCGGCACGCCGTGCGGGTCATCCCACTTCGGGTCGAGCGACGGACATTGGGTCGCCGGCACGGTAAAGCGCGCGTTCGGATGTGCGGCGAGCCGTCCCTTCTTGCCGTCCTCCGGGGTCCACGGACGGCCTTGCCAATCGGTCAAGTGCGTCGGCGGCATGTCCGTCATGCCTTCCCACCAGACGTCGCCTTCGGGCGTGAGCGCGACGTTGGTGAAAACGACGTTCTCGCGCAGCATCTTCATCGCATTCGAGTTGGTGTGCTCCGACGTACCCGGAGCGACACCGAATAGCCCGTATTCGGGATTGATGGCACGCAGCCGGCCGTCAGGACCGGGCTTAATCCAGGCGATGTCTTCGCCAACCGTGGTGACCTTCCAGCCCTTGAGGGAGGCGGGCGGAATGAGCATCGCCAGATTGGTCTTGCCGCAAGCTGACGGGAAGGCTGCGGCGATGTAGCTCTTCTCGCCGGAAGGCGCCTCGAGGCCGAGGATCAGCATGTGCTCGGCGAGCCAGCCCTCGTCGCGCGCCATGACCGACGCGATGCGCAGCGCCAGGCACTTCTTGCCCAGAAGTGCGTTGCCGCCATAACCGGAGCCGTACGACCAGATTTCGCGCGTCTCGGGGAAGTGAACGATCCACTTTTCCTTGTCGTTGCACGGCCAGGCGACGTCCTGCTCGCCCGAGGCGAGCGGCGCGCCGACGGAATGCACGCAAGGCACGAATTTCCGGTCAGCGCCGAGCCAGTCGGTCACCGCGCGGCCCATGCGCGTCATCAGTTTCATGCTGACCGCAACGTACGCGGAGTCGGTGATCTCGACGCCGATCTGCGCGATGGGCGAGCCGATCGGGCCCATCGAGAACGGCACCACATACATCGTGCGCCCGCGCATGCAGCCATCGAACAGCTGCTCCAGCTTGCGGCGCATCTCCTGCGGCTCCATCCAGTTATTGGTGGCGCCGGCGTCTTCCTGGGTGCGGCTGCAGATGAACGTGCGCTCTTCCATGCGCGCCACGTCGCTCGGATGCGAACGCGCGAGGAAAGAATGCGGGCGCAGCCTTTCGTTCAGGCGGATGAAAGTTCCGCGGGTGACTAGCTCATCGCACAGCCGCTCGTACTCCTCTTGGGAGCCATCGCACCAGTGCACGGCGGCTGGCTTGGTGCGGCGGGCGATGTCGGCAACCCATTGCCGCAGGCCTTGATGGCGGACCCAGTCAGGCGCGGTGGAAAACGCGGTCATTGCGGCTCGCTCCAGAAACTCAAAGGCCCAGCGAAGCTGGGCCGGCCAAAAGGCATCACCAAGGCGGCGGATTCTAGCACCCGCTCGCGCGCCAGGGCTTGCGGCCGAACCTCCGCCATTTGGATAAACCTTTTACGATCATATGGTTGCATCGTCGAAACGCTCACTTGCCGATGCAGAAGCGGCTGAAGATTTCGCCGAGCAAATCATCGCTGGTGAATTCGCCCGTGATGCGGCCGAGCTCAAGATGTGCGAGCCGCAGTTCCTCCGCGAAAAGCTCCCAGCGATCAATTTCACCGGCGGCCTGCGCGAGATGGTGGTCGGCGGCTGAAAGCGCGCGCAGATGGCGCTCTCGTGCCAGAAAAACGGACTCGCCGGTCGCCGACCAGCCCGCGGCTCGAAGCATCGCGCTTCGCAGTTGGTTGATTCCGGCGCCCGTCTTGGCCGAGACGGCGACGGCGCCGGGGGGCGGTTGAAACGCCGGGTGTAAGTCGATCTTGTTATAGACGTCGATGAAGGTGACCCCTTCGCGCCGGGGCGCTTCAATCGGTTCGTTTTCGTCGGCCTCGTGCACGGCGAGAACGACGTCCGCGTGCTCGAGTTCACGGTGCGTTCGCGCCATTGCGAGCCGCTCGAGCTCATCGGCCGGCGTGCGCAGACCCGCTGTGTCAACCAGGACGAGAGGGACCCCTTTTATATGAATGGGCTCACGCAGCGCGTCGCGCGTCGTTCCCGGTATCGCTGTGACGATCGCACGGTCTTCGCCAGCGAGCCGATTGAGCAGGCTTGACTTGCCGACGTTGGGGCGGCCGACCAGCACGACATGCAGCCCGCTTCGCAGGAGGCTTCCCTGTTGGCTGCGGGTCAGCACCTGGCTCAGCGCCGCGCGCACCTCGGCCAGGCGTGCAGTCGTTTCCTGGCGATGTACGGCGTCGAGCTCCTCCTCCGGAAAATCGAGCTGCGCCTCGGTCAGCGCGCGCAAATCGACCAGCTTTCTCTGCAGGGTAGCGAGCGCAGCGGAGAACTCCCCGGTCAGGGAGCGCAGCGCGCTGCGGGCTGCTTCTCGGCTCGCAGCGTCGATGAGATCAGCCACCGCCTCGGCCTGCGCGAGATCGAGGCGGCCCTCGAGAAAGGCGCGCCGGGTGAATTCACCGGGTTCGGCGAGGCGCGCGCCGCAATCGAGGCATGCCGCGAGCAGCTCGCCCATCACTAGCGCCCCCCCATGGCCGTGCAGCTCGAGCACGTCTTCGCCGGTGTAGGAGTTTGGCGCCGGAAAGAAGAGCGCCAGCCCTTCATCGAGCAGCTCGCCGTGCGCATCCTTGAACTGCGCAAGCTGCGCCTGCCGCGGCGGCGGCAGCTCGCCGATGATGGCGCCGCCGATGCGTGCCGCTGCCGGACCGGAGAGCCGGACGATGCCGATGCCGCCACGTCCCGGTGGCGTGGCGACCGCGGCTATGGTGTCGCGCGCCGATCGACTAGCGGCCGTCAGAGCCGCGCGGCTTACTTCGTCAGCGCTTGGCATGGGCAGGTTTGTCGCGCTGGAACAGGCGCTGAATCTGCCACTGCTGCAGGATGGAGAGGATGTTGTTGACCAGCCAGTAGAGCACCAGGCCGGCGGGAAAGAAAAAGAAGAAGATGCTGAAGAAATACGGCATGAACTGCATCACCTTGGCTTGCACTGGATCGGGCGGCGTCGGGTTCATGCGCGTCTGCAGCACCATGGTTGCCGTCATGAGGATCGGCAGCACGAAGTACGGATCAAGGGCGGCAAGATCCCTGATCCAGAGGATGAACGGGGCGTGGCGCAGCTCGATCGCCGCGAGCAGCACCCAGTAGAGCGCGATGAACACCGGGATTTGCACGAGGATCGGGAAGCAGCCGCCCAGCGGATTGATTTTCTCGGTCTTGTAGAGATCCATCATCGCCTGGTTCATCTTCTGGCGATCGTTACCGTACATCTCGCGGATCTTGGTCAGCCTCGGCGTGATCAGCTTCATCTTCGCCATCGACTTGTAGCTCGCCGCGGAGAGCGGGAAGAAAACCAGTTTGATGATCACCGTGAGCAGAATGATTGCCACGCCCCAGTTGCCAGTGAGAGCGTGCAGCTTCTCGAGCAGCCAGAAGAGCGGCCAGGCGATGACTTTCAGGTAGCCGTAGTCGACCACCAGCTCGAGACCCGGAGCTGCGGCATCCAGCCGGCGTTTCTCCTGCGGGCCGGCATAAAGCGGTACATCAACGGCGACATCGGCGCCCGGCGCAATATTGACCGGCACGAGCATGCGTGCGGCGTAGCTCGCATCCTGGCGCTTTTCCATCAGGTAATCGCGCTCCACGCCGGCCGGCGCGAGCCACGCCGAAACGAAGTAGTGCTGCACCAGGGCGAGCCAGCCATCCTTGGCTTGCTTCACGTAGTCGGCCTTGCCTTTATCGAGGTCCGCCGGCGGCACTTTCTGATATTTGTGTTCCTCGCTGTAAACAGCAAAGCCGGTAAAGCTCTGCGCGCCGAAGGTTTCGGCGACCGAATTGCGGTTGCCCTCGGGCTTGCCGTCGTGGGTGAGCTGGAAGTAGGCGTAGCTCGCGATCGGCCCCGAGCCACGGTTTTGTACGTGCAGCTGCACATCGATGACGTAGCTATTGCGGCGGAAGGTGTAGACCTTCTCGACCTCCACGCCGTCCTTGCCCGGTGCTCGCAGGCGCACCTGCACAGAGTCGGCGCCAGCCGCCAGCTCGCGCGGCCCGGCGTCGGCCCGCCAGAGCGTGCGGTGATTCGGACCGCCATCGCCCGTCAGGCCACTTTGGGCCTCGTAGAGATGGGCCGGACTGATGAGGACGAAGTCCTTATCGGGATCGTTCGAGTCCTTGTGGCGCAGGAGCTCGAGGCGCTTAAGCGTCGCGCCTAGGGTGTCGATTTCGGCGACCACGAGGTCGGTGCTCACGCGAATGGTCTCGCCGGTCGCCGCCGGCGCACCCGCCGCCGGCGCCGCAATCGAACCAGGCGCCGCTGGCGCCACCGGGGCCGCCGGCTTTGCCGCAGGCGACGATGGAACGCCGGGCTGCTGTACCGCAGCCGGCGGCGGCTTGGGAGCGCGCTCGCGCTGCCAGTTCTCCCAGAGCATCAGCACCGAGAAGCCGAAGATGAAAAGCAGGATCAGCCGCTGCGTGTCCATGCGTCAAGGCACCGGATCGTAGCCGCCCGGGTGCCAGGGGCCACAGCGGCAAAGGCGACGCGCGGCGAGCAGGCTGCCGCGGCAAAGGCCGTGACGCCCGAGCGCCTCCTCGGCATATTCAGAGCAGCTAGGATGAAAACGACAGGCGGCCGGCAGAACCGGTCTTATGAACCAGCGATAGCCGCGCACGATGAGCCGCAGAAGCCCGGCGATCATGTCGCCAAGCGCCGCAGCGCTTCTCGCAAGTCGCTCACCCTGAGCCGCGATGCGCGCACGCCGTACGGCGGCCGCACCAGGAGCTCCAGGCCCCGGAGGTTCTCCTGCTCCAGACGGAAGGCTTCGCGGATGCATCGCTTGATGCGGTTGCGCTCGACGGCGGCAGCAGCGTGCTTGCGTGAAATCAGGATACCGAGCCGCGGCGTCTGGCCGGCCGCGCGGCCGACGAAGAACGTGTAGCCGCCGAGGCTGCGTCGCGTTCCCTCGCGCAGCAGCCGCTCGAACTGCGCCTTCTCGCGCAGTCGCCGCGCAGCATCGAATCCGAAGCGTTTGAACGCCGCTGGCCGTTACAGCCCGAGCCGGCGGCGGCCGCGCGCGCGCCGACGCTGCAGCACCGCGCGCCCTCCGCGGGTGCGGCTGCGCACGAGAAACCCGTGGCGCCGTGCACGACGCGTTTTGGACGGCTGGTAAGTGCGCTTCATGGGCTGTACCGAGTGCGAAAAAGGGCGGTATTAGAGCGTGCGCCAGAATGCGTTGTCAAATCAAAAAATCTCTGCGCGCGCGCTGTGGATAACCCACCGCCGCCAAGGTAAAATCGGGGCTCGCTTTAGGCCAACTAAAAGATGCAAAACCTCTGGGACGCCTGCCTGCGTCGACTCGAGCAGGAGCTGCCCGCGCAACAGTTCAACACGTGGATTCGGCCGCTGGCGCCCGAGACCGACGCGCCCGACGATACGCTCACGCTTGCCGCGCCCAATCGCTTCGTATTGGAGCTCGTGCGGGAGCGCTTCGCGGCGAGAATCGAGCGCCTTGCCGCCGAGGCGAGCGGCCGCGAGCTCGGCCTGCGACTGGTGCTGGCGCGCGGTCCCGAGGTTGTAGCGCGGTCGCCGACCCCGCCCAGCCGGCCGGCCGCCGAGCCGCCGATCCAGGAACGCTCGCGCCTGAACCGCGGCTTCACCTTCGACAGCTTCGTTACCGGCAAGGCGAACCAGCTCGCGCGGGCGGCGGCCATCCAGGTATCCGAGAACCCCGGCACTTCCTATAACCCGCTGTTCGTCTACGGCGGCGTGGGGCTCGGCAAGACGCACCTCGTGCAAGCCATCGGCAACCAGGTTGCCGACCGGCGTCCGCAAGCGCGCATTCGCTATATACATGCGGAACAGTACGTCACCGACGTAGTACGCGCCTACCAACAGAAATCGTTCGACGAGTTCAAGCGCTACTACCACTCGCTCGACCTCCTGTTGATCGACGACATTCAGTTCTTCTCGAACAAGGGCCGCACGCAGGAAGAGTTCTTCTACGCCTTCAACGCGTTGGTCGAGGCGCACAAGCAGATCGTGATCACCTGCGATACCTATCCGAAGGAGATCGCAGGCATGGAGGAGC
>Ga0134121_10003775_pt1 | contig 12505 bp, 15 predicted proteins | sample KB301_FD_96463 | JGI IMG/M metagenome (GOLD analysis project Ga0134121, IMG submission 96463) | Terrestrial soil microbial communities without Nitrogen fertilizer from Kellogg Biological Station, Michigan, USA - KB3-0-1 | ecosystem: Environmental > Terrestrial > Soil > Unclassified ...
AGCAGGCCCGGTCCAACCGCCAGCCGGGCATCTTGTACCCGCGCGATCACCCGGCTGCCCAACTGTAGTCCTTCCGGCTCTTCTAGGGGCATCGACAGCACTCGCCCGTTGCGAAAACCAATCACTTGGGTGCGGATGCTGTGGTCCTTCGAGGTGAAAACCTGGCAGAAGTCGCCAATGGCAACGGCGGGACCTTGCGATTCGATCAGCAGCCCCACGGTGGCGGTAACCTTTCCGCACCATGGCAGCAAATCCAGCTGCTCCAGATCTTTGAGGTATGGCGACAGGATGTCTTGATCGGGAAGTTCCATCATCGTGTTCACCGGCTTAACCTATCGGCAAAGCCGCGTTCGATTTCCTGAAGCTGCGCTTCGATGGAGCCGTCCAGGGTCCCATGCGCGGTTTCGAACAGAACGTCGCCGCACTGGAGCGTAGGGTCCGGGATCAGTTCCACGGGCGCGGCCGAGAAACGGGCCAGCAACGTCCGGATCACGGGTTCCTGGTCGGGATGCACGCGGACGCGGCACAGCTCGCGTGATTCCAGCTTTTCCAGAGCAACCCGAATGAGTCCTTCGATGGAGCCCGGGTCCAGCGTCAGTTCGCGATGGAGCACGCGGCGCGCCACGGCGATCGCCAGCTTCAGCAGATCCGATTCCGCGGCCTTGCGCACGCGCGACCGAATGGAAGCGAGGTCCGACAGGGAACGGGAAAGCCGGTCCATGATCGGCTGGAGCTCCGCGGCGGCCTGATCGCGGCCGACGGCCCGGCCCTCGGAAAATCCACGCTGAAAAGATTCTCTTTTTGCCTCGTCCTGATCTTCGACGGGGATTGCGTCCAGGGCCGGCGTCCGCGCAGGACGGGGAGCGGGAGGAGGAGTGCTGTTGCGGCGCCACGCCATGGGCGTCACTGTCGAAAGCTCGGCGTCCCGAAGAATTCTAGACGATGTATTGCTCATCGCCGCCTCCCTTCAGGCTCACGACGCCTTCCATTTCCAGCTGGCGGAGCAGAGCGATCATCATTTGCTGAGCGGCTTCGACTTCGCGGATCTTCACGGGACCGAGCGCTTCCATATCTTCCATGAGCATGGCCGCGCCGCGCTGGGACATGCCCTGCAGCAGGTGTTTTCGCAGCTCGTCGCCGGTGCCCTTGAGAGCGATGGTGAGTTGTTTTCGGTCGGCGCGGCCCAACAACTCCTTGACGCCATTGGCGTCGATCATCATCAGATCGTCGAACACGAACATCTTCTGTCGGATGGATTCCACCAGTCCGGCGTCGCGCTCGCCGACTTGCGCCAAAATTTCGTTGGACATCTCGCCATCGAGCTGGTTGAAAATTTCCGCCACGGCGCGCAGACCGCCGGAGGATTCACGCTTCACCTCGCCCAGCGTCTGCAGCTTGCGCGAAATGATGGAGGATATTTTGTTCATCACCACCGGCGAAATCTGGTCCAGGCCGGCCAGCCGGATGGTAACTTCCGAGCGCAGCTCGGCCGGCATCGAACGCAGCACGGCGGCCGACTGGGCGGCGCTCAAATGCGCCAGAACCAGCGCGATAGTCTGGGGATGCTCGCTTTCAACGAAGCGGGCGAGCAGTTGGGGGTCAAGTCTTTGCAGGCGCTGGCCGGCATCGGAAGTACGGCCGGCCGCTTTGGGCAGCCGCTCCACATGTTTCTTGCTGCCCTCCGCGCCGAACGCGGAAGTGAGAATGCGCCGGGCGAAATCCACACCGCCATGGCCTTGTCCGGATTGCGAGGTGGCGTTTCGGAATTCCTCCAGGACCGCTTCCGCTTGTTCCCTGGAAATGGCCGGCAGACTGGCGATGGCGGCCGTGACCGCCTGGACTTCGTCGTCGCTCAGGCGTTTGAGCAACTCCGCGGAAACCTGATCGCCCACGGAGATCAGCAGGATCGCCGCTTTCTGAATGCCTGTTAGAACCGGCGCGTGCGCGGGAGCGGCCATGGTCTAGCCCTGATCCTCGCGGAGCCAGCCGCGCAACACGCCGGCGGCGATCTCTCCGTCTTTTTGCGCGGTGTCGCGAATCTGGTTGGTCAGCACCTCGATCCGGGCCGGCGCCAGTGCGGGGATCGGAGCGGCGCCCACCGCGGAGGGCGCCCAGGTGTCGGCCCCGGCCAGCCTGGGCATCGCTGCCGGTTCCGTTTTCGCCGGAGGCAGCGATTCGGGCTGGTGCGCCGGCGGAGGCGGCGATTTCTTCATCATCTTGAAAACCAGGAAGAAGAGTCCCGCCAGAAGCACTGCCGCGCCCCCGGCCGCGCCGTACAGCATTTTCGGGTTTTTCTTGAGCTGCTCGAGAGGCGTGAGCGGCGCTGCCGGCGGGGCAGACGCCGGTCCCGGCGGCTCCAGGTTGACGGTCGATTCAAAGGGAAGGCTTTCGACAATCAACTGGTCGCCGCGCTCGGTGTTCAGTCCCACGGCGGCCGCGGCCAGATCGTGAATCACCTTCAGGCGCTCCGGCGGAGGCGCCGTCAGAACTCGCTTGGCCTGCGCGCCCTCGCCTTCAAAATGCACCTCGTGGTCGATGAGGACGGAGACCGATAGCCTCTTGATACCGCCTTGCGGAAGCACTGTGCGTTTCACCGTGCGGCTGGACTGATAGTTGACACTTTCCGTCTTGCGCGAAGATCCTCCGCCCACGGTCACGGGCGCGGGAGCCGGGTCCGGCAGGTTCGAAGCTGTGCCGGGAATTCCGCCGGCGGTGCGCGATGGCGACGAAATATCTTCCGTCTTCTGCGAAGTCACCATGACGGACTGCGTCGGATCGAAGTGTTCCTCGCTCTGCTCGCCGCTGGTGAGATCGGTGTCGGCGGAGACCGAGGCTCGGAACCGGCCCGAGCCGACCAAAGGCTCAAGCGTCGCGTCCAGCTTGGAAGTCAGATCGTGTTCCACGGTGCGCCGGTACTCCAGCGCCGCTTCGGACGTGCCCGAATCGGATTCGCTCACTCGCTTAGCGCGATTCAGAAGATTGCCGCGCATGTCCAGAACGGAAACAGCTTCCGGGGCCAGGCCTTCCACCGCGCTCGAGATCAGGTGGGTGATCGCCGGAATCGCGGTTTCCGGCAATTGCGCCGCGCCGCGGAGGCGCAACAGCACGCTGGCTTTGGCCGGCTGGCGGGCTTCCTGGAACACCGATTCCTGGGGAAACGATATATGAACGCGGGCCTGCTCCACTTCGGTCAGCGCCATCACCGAGCGTTCCAGCTCGCCTTCCAGGGCGCGGCGATAGTTCACATGCTCGGCGAAATCGGTCATGCCGAGGTTGGTTTTGTCGAAGATCTCAAAGCCGATCCGGCCGCTCTTGGGCAGTCCGGCAGCGGCCATGTCCAGGCGCAGCTCGGCGACTCTTTCTTCAGGGACGGAAATCACAGTGCCGTTCGCGGAAATACGATAGGCCACGCCGCTCTCCTTCAGCCGCTGCACCACCAGCGCGGCGTCTTCCGGCGCCAGCGTGGTGTACAGGGGGCGAAATCCAGCTTCGCGCTGCCATTGCGTCAGTCCGTAAATGCCGCCGGAAACGAGCGCGGCTACCAGGAGGATGGTGAACAGCTGACGGCCCGAGAGGGTTCCTACGATTCGTTTGACTTGGTCCATGGATGTGATGGGTTAGCGCGGCCTCACATTTGCATACGCATGACTTCTTGGTAAGCGGAAACAACTTTGTTTCGAACCTGCATCAGCATGGAGAATTCGAGGTCGGCGCGCTGCACGGCGAGCACCGTGGAATGCAGGTCTTCGCCGTCACCAGAAAGAAAATTCTGTACGCTCTGATTGGCGTCACCGCGGGCGCCCTCCACCTGGTCGATGGCTCCCTGCAGGATGTTGCTGAATTCGCTGTTTCCGGACGGGCGAGCGGGGCCGCCGATTTCGATCGGCGTTCCAGTGGGTCGGATACTGGCTGGCTGGATAGGAGGAATGTTCATGGCAGTGTTCTACTGGAGTGTTTTACCGGAACAGGTCCAGAGAGTGCTGGATCATGTCCTTCACCGCGCTGATCGCCGCCACGTTGGCCTGATATCCGCGGGAGGCGCTTAGAAGATCCACCATGTCCTCGGCCGGATTCATGCGGGGATAGGCGACATAGCCATCCTTGTTCGCGTCCGGATGACCGGGCATGTAGCGCATTTCGGGATCGCGCTGATCGGTGACCACCTGCGCCACGCGCACGCCTGAAGTGGACGGATTCAGCTGGGATTCAAACAGCGACGAGAACTGGCCGACCGCGGGATCGGAGGCGAACACCGCATCCTTGCGGCGATAGGGGCCGCCTTCCGGCGTCCGTGTGGTGTCGGCGTTGGCGAGATTTTCCACCAGCAGTTCGGTGCGCGATCTTTGGGCGGACATGCCTGAGGCGCTTACAGAGAGGGCTGAAAAAAGGCTCATGCGGATTTACCTTCGTCAATGGCGCTTTGGATGGCGTGAAGTTCGGATTTCGCCAGGCTGGCGGCGACCGAGAAGCGCAGCGCGTTCTCGGCCAGCATGCGAGACTCGCGGTCCAGGCTGACGTTGTTACCGTCGGCTTTTACCGGCAGGCCGTCCGGTTCGATGGGTTGTGGGGCCGTCTGCGAGCCGAGGCAATCTTCTCCCTGCATCTGCTGGGCGAACTCGGCGCGAAAATCGATATCTTGCGTGTGGTAGCCGGGCGTGTCGGCGTTGGCGATGTTGGACGCCACCAGTTTCTGCCGGACGCTGAGCAGATTCATGTACTTTTCGAGATTTCCAGCCACACCTTGAAACACGATGACTGGTCTAAAGCAGTTACTTTGCCAAGGCGTAAGTCATTGATCCCAAGGGGACTGAGTTAGGTGGGACGTTTCGAAATCGGACGATTCCGTCAGATCTCTGACACTTTGATACGGCGGCGAATCTGGTTGCCTGACACCTACGCGTCCAAGCCGCGGAATGGATTGAGCGCTGACGGCCCGGTGTACGCATGCCGGCGATTCAGACGGTTTAAGCGGGAGTGCGCATGTTCACGCCTGGTGATGGTCATAGCGCGGGCCCATTGCAAGAAACCCGTTACATCTTCGGAAATGGCGCGGCGTTCCTGCTCGTTGGCCGCCGCGCGCCAGGACGCTTCCACTTCCAATCGAAACGACGCAAGCAGTTCCTGCGCCGTGCTCCATGCTCCGGTCTGAATCGCGGCGTGGAGGCGATCAGTTAGTTTTGGTTCCATTCATGCTCGCAAAAAGGTTGTTGAAGTAGGTAACCTGCTGCTCCAGATTCGCGATCAACGCGTCCGCCGCAGCCATTTGGGCAGTCAGGTTGGCGGTGAGAGTATCGATACGCGTCTGCTCGTCCGCGATCTTCTGATTCTGGTTGGCGATGGCCGTCTGCGCGTTGGCCCGCGTGGTTTCGATGGTGCCGTTGACGGGGTCTTCCAGGCCGTTCAGGATATCCGTGGCAGCTTTCAGGAATCCGCCCGTGGACGGCGCACCCAGAAAAGTGCTCACATCGCCGGGATGAGCCGCGGACACGTTGTCGAACACGGTTTGGTTGAAGGACAGCTTGCCGGAACTATCGAACGTGATTCCGAGGTCGGTCAGATTCTGAACCGAACCGGAGCCGCCGGTGAACGCCGTCAGATCCCGAAGCGATTGGGCCAAGGTGAAGACCAGAGGATCGCCCGTAAGCGGGCCTCCGGCCTGGCCGCGGTTCGCACTGAGCTGGTCCACGGTTGCGTTATAGGCCGCGACAAACGAGGACAAGGCGTTCGCCTGGGCCGAGCTGCTGCGAGAGACTACTACGTTAGAATCGCCGGAATCCAAAAGATCGATGGTTAACCCAGGAGCGATCGTAACCGTGCCGGAATCCGAGGAAATGGGGGTAGCCGGCTGTCCGTTGACCTGGTATTGGGCCGGCGTTCCGGTGGCGAGGGTACTCAGCAGATCCTGGCCGTCGTTGAGCTGAATAGAGATGTTGCCCAGCTTGGTTCTTTGCAGCGACAGTTTGTAATCCGGTGCGGCGGGCGTGCCTAAATTAACGATGGTCGCGGTCACATTCGCGCCGGAGGAGTTGATGGCATCCGCCAGAGCGCTCAAAGTGTTGGCCGATGGTGTAATCGTGAAGGGAGTGCCCGCCACCGTCAGCGTCAAGGAACCGGAGGCTGTGATGGACTGCGTGGAAGGATCTTGGACTGCGGACAGGCTACCCAGGCTCAACGCGCTAGTAGGGACTCCCGGGCTCACCACGTGAATTGAATAGGTCCCCGGCAGCGTGGTCGGAGCGCTATGTGCGGCCAGCACACTACTATCGGACACTGCAGCGGAGGTGGAGTCGGCCGCAGATGAAACCCCCTGCAGGGACGTAAGAAGCGAAGCGAACTGCCCGTTCAGCGAATCCAATGCAGCGGACCGGTTTTGCAGGGTGGTCAGCTGACTGTTGAGCTGGTCAAGCGGAAGGGAGGCGATGGCGATGGAGCGGTTCAGAACCTGCTGCAAATCGTTGGAGTACCGGCTGCTGCCCGTGAAAATCGTAGAGTTGTTGCTCATTTCCTGGCTTCCCGCGCCGCCCGCCTCGTCCCTCACTCGGTCAGAAACAAGACTGGGCCGCTCTCGGTTGAGAATCGGCCCAGATTGTTCAAAGCATTAGGTTGCTGCCGTCAGACTGCTTACTGCAGCAGTTTCAGGAGCGCCTGCGGTGCTGCGTTGGCCTGCGCCAGAGCCGCGACCGAGGATTGCTCCAGGATTTGCGCCTTGGTCAGGTTGGCCGCTTCCGTAGCGACGTCCGCGTCGCGAATCGCCGATTGCGCAGCGGAGAAGCTGGAGATCTGCGATTGCGCCAGCTGAACGGCGTAGCTGAGCTCGTTTTCGCCCGTACCGACAGCTCCCTGGACTAAGCCAAGAGCAGCGATCGCGCTGGTGATGGAGGTCAGAGCGGTCAACGCGTTCGCCTTGGTGTCGACCGACTTTCCGTTCACCGTCAAACCGGTGGTGTCTACCTGATTGGCGGAGCCGCTGAGGTTGATGACCACCTTGGAGTGGGTCTGGGTGTCCCCGCCGCCGATATACACGTCCAGGCTCACATTGAAACGGCCGCCGGTGGTGCCGGTCGACAGTCCGATGTTGGCCGCCTGGCGGTCGATTTCAGCCAGCAAGCCAGCGAACTCGGTGTTCAGAGTAGCGCGGTTGCCGCTAAAGGTGTCCGAGGCCGACTGGGTGGCCAGGGTCTTGAGACGGTCCAGGATGTTCGAAATGTTGTTGAGGCCGCCGTCGACGATCTGGAGAATGCTGGTACCGTCGTTGGCGTTGCGAACGCCCTGTTGCAATTCGGTCGTGTCGGCGCGGAACTTGTTGGCGATTGCCAATCCCGCGGCGTCATCGCCGGAAGAATTAATTCGATAACCAGAGGTCAGGCGAGTGATGGTTCGGCTTTGGAAGTCGCTGTTCACCCGAAGATTCTGCTGGGCTACCAAAGAGGTTACGTTAGTCTGAAACGAATATGACATTGCGTCACGTCCTTTTGTTCTAATTGAAATCTTCGGCAACCTGCCGAATCCGCCCGGTTTTCTTCTGGAGCGTGCTATTCATCTCGCAAAGGTTCGCGCGCATTTCAGGTTTTTTTGTAAAGAAAGTGACTCAAACCACTTTTGGTACTTGACGTCTAGGGTCCTAAAAAAATTCCTAGATTGAAGGCCTCTCGGCGCGATATGTCCTGAGCCCAGGACCTATCATGATGAAAATGAAAACCGCGCCGGCGTCGGAGCAGCACGCCAGGATCCTTCTTTCCGCATGGAACAGCGGCGACTTAAGGCGTTTACGGGAGATCTTGACCCAAGAGTGGGTGTCCGCCGGGCCGGCCGGCTGGGGATTCTTTGGAGAAGACGAGCGCGAGCGAATGGAGATGCTGGTCACGATCGCGGATTCCATCCACAATTGGCTGCGGCGCGGAGGCGATGCCCCGGAAGAGGATTTGCAGGTTTCCATGCGGCTCCTGCGGCATCTGGCCGGGTGCGATTCTCTGTGGCGCGAAAACCAGGCCTGATTTGCCCGATTCCCCGATCGCCCTAGGGTAGCTTTGCGACCTGGAAGGCCCGGTTTTTCCCGGAACTGACCACAGCCCCCTGCAAGGCTAGCGCTCCGTTGACTACCCCCATTAGCGGCTGATCCAGAGGATGGTCCAGCTTGATCACTTGCCCCGGCTTAAGATTCATGAGGTCGGCGACCGGCAGGAGGGGACCCTCCAGCCGCACTTCCAGCGAAATGCCGGCTTCCGCCAGCAAGGCTAGCTTTTCGCGCGCATCCGGCTCGGAGAAATCCCCGGACAGTTTCTGCTCCGGAGAGATTCCGGTAGCGTCGAAAAACGACTGCGGGGCGGCGATCTCGAGGGCGCCAGAATGCTCGCCGTAGCGCAGATCGAAGGCCGCGCGGATCATCGGCTGGCTGGGAGGCAGGCTCGGATCGCCGTGGGTCATCAAACCAGGCTCGCTGACCAATGACTCCACTTCGAACTCAACCGTGGCGAACTGCTGCCAGGCTTCTCCCAATGGGCGCAACATTACCCGGACAACTTCTTCCAGCAAGCTCCACTCGATTTCGGTCAGATTTCGGGAGGCGGCCGGATCGGGACCGTTCTTGCCCCCTAGCAGGAGCTCCAGCAAGCCAAACACGGTGGCGCAGTTCAGGTGCAGATACATGCGCTCATCTCTCGGGTGGAGCCGGAACAGCATGAGGCAAGTGGGACTCGGCAGCGCAGCCTGGAAGCCCCCACTGGTCTGGACCGAAAGGTCCTGCAAGGCCGCCTGGAAGTCCGAGCGCAAAAAGGCCGACAAGGCCGTGGCCAGGCTGGCTGCGTACCGTTCGTGCACCGCACGCAAAGTTCTGAAGCGCGGGCTGGCGGCGTTGGGCTGGCCAACTTCGAAATGTTGCGAGGCGAATTGCGTGCTTGTGGCTGGCATTACCGTTCCTGAGAGCAGATCGGCGGACTAAGGCGATTCCTTTAGCGCTCGCGAAGCGGGAGTTCTGGCTTCACGAGCCATGAATCCCTCGCTGTGGGACTAGGGGGTCAAACGCCAGGCCCTGAGTGAACGCGTTCGGCTGGAACCTTGAAGGTAGTTACCTAGCCGTCGTTTAGGGCCTCTCTCCTATCTCTAGGGTTTGCTAAGTGCATAACTTCGGTAAACTTTCCTGGTTTTTCATCGATATGGACTCTGCCCACATCCAGGGGAGTGCCGATGATACGACTAACCAGGCTAAATCACGTTCCGTTGATTCTTAATTCGGACTTGATCGAGCACATCGACATGACCCCGGACACGGTAGTGACGCTCACGTCCGGCCAGAAGATCATGGTGCTCGAATCGGCCGAGGAGGTTGTGGATAAGGTGATCTGCTTCCGTAAAAAGCTGCTCAATCCGGATCCGACCACGTTGACCGCGGCGCGCGAAATCAGTTCAGAATCCGAGTCCCAGAGCGGATAACGAGTCCCATGGCAGAAAACACAGAAACACCCGCTCCCAAACCCTCCCTCAAGAGCTCGAAGCCGGACATCGCGAGTTTTGCGGGTTTAGTGATCGCCCTGGGTGGCATCATCGGAGGACTGCTCTGGGAAGGCGGGAAGATCACCGATATCGTGCAGATCTCGGCTGCCGTCATCGTGCTGGGAGGAACCCTGGGCGCGGTGATGGTTACCTCCCCGCTCTCCTCGCTCGTGGGTGCGTTGGGCGGGCTGAAGAGCGTGTTCTTCGAAGAAAAACTGGACCCGCAGGCGGCGGTGGAGGAGATCATTGCCTACGCCACCAAGGCCCGCAAAAGCAGCATCGTTTCGCTGGAAGAAGAACTGGAGAAGGCGGGCGACCCATTTCTCATGAAGTCGCTGTCACTGGCCGTGGACGGCACTGATCTTCAGGAACTCCGGAAAATGATGGAGCTGGAGATCGCCCAGTCCGAACACCACCGGGAATCCGCGGCCAAGGTGTTCGAGGCGGCCGGCGGATACGCGCCCACCATCGGCATCATCGGCGCCGTGCTGGGCCTGATTCAGGTGATGAAGCACCTGGAGAATATCGAAGAGGTGGGGAAGGGAATCGCCGTGGCGTTTGTGGCGACGGTGTATGGCGTAGCGGTGGCCAACCTGGTTTTCCTGCCGGCCGCGAATAAGCTGAAGGCTCGCATTCGGCAGGATGCGCAGGACAAAGAACTCCTGCTCGAAGGCGTCTGCAGCATCGTCGAAGGCATGAACCCGAAACTGATCCGCGTGAAGCTGGAAGCCTTCCTGCAGCACGCCGGCAAGAGCAAGAAGAAAGCCGAGGCGCAAGCGGGCGCCGCCCCAGCGCCGGCGGAAGCCAAGGGGTAAGATGCCGCGCCCCAAGCACGCCGAGCACGAGAATCACGAGCGATGGCTGGTCTCGTATGCCGACTTCATCACGCTGTTGTTCGCTTTCTTCGTGGTGATGTTCGCCTCCTCGCAGACCGACAAGTCCAAAGCCAAGCAGGTATCCGAAGCGGTCGAGAAGGCGCTCAAGGAAGGTCATTCGGTCAGCATTCCGCCCGCCGTCGCCAAAGTACTGGGCGGCACGGTGGACGACAAGGGGCAGGGGAACGCTCAGATGCATGGCCCAGGCGGAGCGCAGAAGGCCGCCAAGGAAGAACAGCCGGAAGTGATGGAGCTGAGCATGTCGCTCAAGACCCTTTCGGCGGAGTTGGATGAGGAGATCAAACAGGGCAAGGTGGAGGTCAGTATGACGCCCCGAGGAATCGTCGTGAGCCTCAAGCAGGCGGCCTTTTTTTCCTCGGGAACCGACGCCGTCGATCTTTCCACCATGCCCACGTTGGAGAAAGTCGCGGGAGCGCTCAAGGCCGTATCGAATCCGGTTCGCATCGAAGGGCACACCGATTCGAGACCCATCCATACTCCCCGGTTCCGCAGCAACTGGGATCTTTCCGCCGCCCGCTCCATCGCCATTATGGAAGTGCTATCGAGCCGTTTCGAGATCGCGTCTCAGCGTCTGGCCATCGCGGGTTATGCCGATACCGTACCGGTCGCCGACAACGACACGCCCGAGGGACGAGCGCGCAACCGCCGCGTGGATCTGGTGATTCTAAATAACTACGCTCTGGCCAGGACCGAACCGGCCAAAGCTGCCCCGGCTAAGAAGGAATAGGAACACAGGGCACACGCTGGCCCGCAAACGTCCGACGCGCGTATTATTTCAAGAAGTCGAACAGGCTGTTCCGCGGCATGGACGCCTGGGCTTGCATGGCCGCCTGTTGGCTGAGACGCTCCTGGGATAGTTCGGTTGTGGCAGCGGCCACGTCCGTATCTTTTTCATCGCTGAGCGCACTCTGCCACTGGAGCTGGAATTTCTGTGCCATATCCAGAGAGTTGGTAATCCGGTTCTGGACCGCTCCGTAAAAGGTGCCCTGCAGCGACAAGTAATCCTGCGCCTGTTGGAGGGAAGCGGCGGCCGCGGACGTCCCGGGCTGATCGTTATTAAGGAGCGCGATCCGCAGGTTGTTGACGGCCGCGAAAACGTTATCGGAAGCGATGCTGTCATCGGGATTGCGATGGTCAAAGAGATCTTGCGCGGTCTTCGACACCGCGAATCTTACTCCGTTGGAATCCTGAATGAGGCGTGTGGCGGGCGCGGTCAGCAGCCGGTCGACCCCGTTGGCGTTGGCGAGATTCACATCGTAGGCCGGCTGCGACGAGCTGTCTCCGCTGAACAGATACCGGCCAGCGAAAGTGGCTCGACTGGCGTTGACCAGCGCATTGAGAATCTGTTCGGCTTGCGCCGCCAGCGAGACGCGCCCGGAAGACGGGAGCGTGGCCGAGGCGCCCTGGGCCGCCAGCGACCGGGCTTGATCCAGGAGGGAGACGGCGTCCTGTACCACTCCCGACGCGGAGTCCACTTCGCTCTTCACGTTATTCAAGTTGGCCGTCACTTGCGAGACCCGGCCGATGTCGGACTGGAGGTGCAACACATCTCCCACCGCCGACGGATCGTCCGACGGGCGGCTGATCCGAACGCCGGAGGTGATCTGTTCTTGAGTCCTGGTGATGCGGCTGTTGAGCGACGCAAGGGCGGCCAGGAATTTGTCTCGTACCGGGTCTAGGTTTTGGAGCATATTCGTTTCTCTTTCCGGACTCAGTTGACCATGTTGAGGAGCGTATCGGTCAGCCCATCGATCACGGTGAGCATTTTGGAAATCGCCTGGTAGCCACGCTGGAGTTCCATCACGCGGACAGCTTCTTCATCCAGTGAAACACCGGAGACCTGGGTGCGCACGGCTTTGGCCTGGGCCAGGGATTGTTGGGCCACCGTCTGCCCCGCGTTCGCGTCCGACACCTGCCGCCCGACGATCTGGGTTTGAGCGTTCAGGAATTCCAGAATCGACTTGCCGCCGATGGTGTCTCCGGCCGCTTGCGACTCGCCGAGTCCCGCCAGCGACAGCGCGATCCCGTTGGCGACCTGCGGCGGACCCGGGTCGAGCGCCGCCAAAGTGTCGGTGGTGATGTTGAGGTTAATTGCCAGCGTGCGCGCCGCATTCGCCGCG
>Ga0134121_10003776_pt1 | contig 12505 bp, 11 predicted proteins | sample KB301_FD_96463 | JGI IMG/M metagenome (GOLD analysis project Ga0134121, IMG submission 96463) | Terrestrial soil microbial communities without Nitrogen fertilizer from Kellogg Biological Station, Michigan, USA - KB3-0-1 | ecosystem: Environmental > Terrestrial > Soil > Unclassified ...
GTTGGTAAGCACGCCACGAAAACCAGCCGCGGTTACGTCGGCGGCCATCTTGTGACCTATCAATCCCACCTGACGGAGCAGCAGCGGCGCGATCTGCGGATTAGGCGGATCGTAGAAAGGCGGCACAAAGAAACGGGAGCCGTTCGAACCTTGTTGATGAATGTCATAAACGATCTCGGGAAACCATTCCTTCCAGAATAATCTCGTGACGGCCTTAGTCTCTTTCAGATCGAGCATGAACCAGTCGCGATTGTCGTCATGTCCGGCATAGTGATGATAAAGCTCAGGCGGGTCGCGGCCCTCCGTGGAAGTTCCCAAAGTCTTGCGATAGTGACTGGCCACGATGTCGACGCCGTCGGGATTCGGTGAAGGGATCAAAATCAGGATTGTGTTGCGCAGTATTGATAGGGTGTCTTCATCATTGGCGCTGGCCAGGTTGTAAGCGAGTTGCATGGACATCTGTGATGCCACGATCTCAGTCGAGTGGATCGAACAGGAAATTACGACCACGGTCTTGCCGTCATGGACCAGCTGATCGCGTTCCGCGTCGCTCAAAACCCTGCGCGGATCAGCCAGGCGTGCCTGGATAGCTTTGTACTTTTCCAGATTGCGAATATTCTCTGGTGCGCTAATGAAGACCGCGATGAGCGGCCGGCCCAGTGTAGATTGACCGATGGTTTGGACTCGCACCCGATTGCTCGAGCCGAGCCGTGTGAAGTAGTCGGTGATTTGCTTCCAGTCGGCGATGGTGCGATCGTCGCCGGGATTGAACCCCAGCACGGAACGCGGTGAAAACACACCTGACCCAGGGACATCTCGGATCGGCTGTGGCGGCCGTCGTTGGCCCTGCGCCGCCGTTCCCAGCACGAAGATGCCGGCGAGAATCGCGGAGACGATTACGAAGGCGTAGCGTCCTGGATTAATCTGGTGGCTGATCGGAAAGCCAGAGGCTTTCCGCACATCGGGGCGGCAAAGCCGCTCTCGTTCAGTATGCATTCAGAGATTACCTCTCAAGAGTCAGGCCGACGAACTATGGCGGATAGCGACGCGGCGCAGTCTAGCACAAGACGCGGCCCCAAAATCCTCGGCAAGTTGCGGTTTTGGTGGTCGTGGTTTGTCGCCGGAGCGCTGCTCTTAATACTGGCGCCGCCGATTCTGCTGGTCGCGCGTTTGGCAAACAAGCCCGACTGGGTTTATCCATGGGCCGATTTTGGAGCGCGCACCTGGCTTCGGTTGAGCGGAGTGAAGGTAAACGTCAAAGGCCTCGAGTTGTTGGATCCGAAACAGCCTTATGTTTTTATCTCGAACCACTGGTCCTATCTCGACGCGGCGCCCTTGTTTGCCTTCACCGGGCGGCGCATGGGTTTGGTCGGGAAGAAGGAACTGCTCAAGGCGCCCATTCTGGGTTATGGGATGGGCTTTGTGAATGTCATTGCCATCGATCGATCGAACCGTGAACGCGCCGTCGAAAGTATCCGCATTGCAACAGAGCGGCTACGCTCCGGAATCTCGTTCGGTGTCTGCGCCGAAGGCACTCGCGCCCGCCCGGGACAAATGCTGCCGTTTAAGAAAGGCGGTTTTCATATGGCAGTGCAAGCGGGCGTGCCCATAGTTCCCATGGCCTTAAAGAACAGCGATCAACTGATGGGTAAAGGGACGGGCGAAGCCTGGCCGGGAACAATCGAAATGGTCCTGTTCGCGCCGGTTGAGACCGGCTGGGTTTCCAGTGATGAAGACTTGCAGAAGCTCGTCGATCAAGTCCAGGGAATGATCATGAAAGAATTGGGAGTTGAGAAGCTTACTCCCCGCAAACCGAAGTGATCTCCTGGGCGTGCCGATGAAAAGAGTTCTGGCGGTGTTTTGTTTAGAAGAGCTAATTGTCAGATGCAGGAAAGGCGATCCACTAAAGCACACGAAACTAAAACAACGCACTGTTGTTCGACTTATTTGGTGTGACTTCGTGGATCGCTTCTACTTCCTTTTCCAGCGGCGGCTTTCCTGTTCACTGCTTAAAATCATAGGTAAGTATTCCAGACACTCTCACGGTAATTCCGTCTACAACCCTCGGCGCAAACCTCGCTAGCTTGGCCGCATCGACAGCCGCCTGCCGCAGAGAGTCAGGACCGAAAATCGCCTCGGCTGAAATCACTTTGCCCGTTTCGTCGACCAGGACCTTGACCTGGACCTCGCCAAACTCGTGTACCCTTCTCGCTTCAGCGGGATACTTTGGCGCCGGCAGTTCGAGGGCTCTGCTATTAAGTATTCCACCCTCGGCTGGCGCTACGACTTCAGACTGACCGCTTGTTTCAGACGGCCGCGCTTGCGTCTGGGACGGCGTATTCGGCTTTGACTCAAGCTTCGGAGGTTCCGGCTTTTCTGATCCGGGCGGTGCATCGCCGATCTCAGTAATAGTGACCTTGCCTCGGCCAACCACGAAGTCCGTATACTTCACCAGCAGGCGCATCCGCACCACATTGCCATTACCAAAGGTCAGTTCGTCGTCCGCGTAGCTGTAAGTCGGAAACCAATACTTGCCGTCGATCTGTTCACGATAAGTCTCGAAGGTCGGGTATTTGTTGTTCTTGTCTTCGGGAACTGCCTTACCCCGAGCCTTGACGATCTGCAGGTCTTGCGTGTCCACCCAGATCCGTCCCTGGAAATATCGATCTTTGATCTTCTTGGGATCAGGAGCCACCTTTGGACCGACATCAAAGACGTACAGATCCAACTCATCGATCTTCTCTTTGCCGACGTACTTGAAGGTGTAGGCGTTGAGTTTGGACGCCTCGAGGGCGAATGGATTCACGCCACCGAGGTCCTCCAGATCCTGTGCCGTAATACTGATCTCGGTCAGTGTCGGCATCGGGAAGAAGTTAATCTTTTCAAACCGTTCGCCCTGATCGTTAAAGGTAAAATAGGACACCCGGTGATACTCGCCGGTTACTTGTCCACCCATTCCAATCGTCTGCACCAGCGCGTCTCGTTTGAAAGCGTAGGTATTGAGTGCCTGACGAAACTGAGTCTCCTTGCTAGTGAACGCGCGGATGATGGCATCGACCTGGCTGGGCGACAGGGTGCTCGCCGTTATGTTTGTAGCCGCCGGACCTCTCGCATCAGCGCTGGTTTGCTGGGCGGGCGCCATTGCGGTGGCCGTAACCAGAATCAGAGCGGCAAAAAACTCACGACCAAGACTAATATCAGCAAATCGGTGACTAGTTAATGAGAAGAGATTCATCAGTATTTTCCTGCGCAGGCGATTAATAAACCACGTTAACCAGGGCTACGACTCGTGGATTATAACAACTGAACTGAGTCGGAGCACGCCTGCACTCAGATGAGGGATACAGCGGGTCTGTTGCCACGGAATTTCAAACACCTTGAACTACGCTGTGGCCGGTAGGAGGTCAGTACCACCCGCGTGAGCGGGTGGGCTCTATATTCAAGTTTGCGGGGAACAAAAGCCACCTCCGCTTGCTTGAGTCCCGGGTCCACCCGCTCACGCGGGTGGTACTGACCTCGTATCCCGGGTGGCGGAGGATGTGGATTCCCCCGCCTTCGCTTTGCCCGGGCTTTCGAGTTAAGATGTGGGGTTTTCGAGACCGCCGGATTCCCCTCTGTGCGGCCTTGCACGCACCAATCATGACCCAGGAAGCTATCGAAGTACGGGGCGCTCGCGTCAACAATCTTAAGAACATTTCGTTCTCGATCCCGATTAATCTCATGACCGTGGTCACCGGGGTCAGCGGTTCGGGTAAATCCTCGCTCGCGTTCGACACCATTTATGCCGAGGGCCAGCGCCGCTATGTCGAGTCCCTTTCGGCTTACGCTCGCCAATTCCTCGAACGCATGGACAAGCCGGACGTCGATGAAGTGCGCGGGATCGCGCCCGCCATCGCGATCCGGCAAAAAAACTCGACTCGTAATCCTCGTTCCACCGTGGCCACCCAAACTGAAATCTATGATTACCTGCGTCTGCTGTACGCGCGTGTGGGTATCACGATCTGTCGCGTTTGCGGCCGTGAGGTCAAACGCGATTCGCCGGAGTCGGCGGCCGACGAGACTCTTAAACAACTCGCCGAGGGAACGCGATTCTATCTCTTATTTCCGGCTCAGGCTGGACTTCACATAGAACTCAACGGCGCTAACGGCGACAGTTCCAATTCGTCGCGAAAAGGCAAACTGAAGGAAGCCGATGGAAAGCTCAGCCGGCAGATGATCACGGCCCACTTGATGAGTCTAATGCAGCGCGGCTTCACGCGATTAATGCACGACGGCCAACAAATCGATCTGACTTCTCCTGACGACTATCTGCTGGATGATTTCAAGAACGTCTATGTCCTGGTCGATCGTCTGACCGCGCGCGAGGACATACGCCAGCGTCTGGTCGATTCATTGGAAACGTGTTTTCGCGAAGGACACGGACAAGCTGTCGTTGAGACGGCCGCAACCGAACCGGCCCGCCTGCGTTTTTCCGAAGGCTTCGAGTGCAAATACGACGGCACTGTGTACGCTACTCCCGAGCCGCGTCTGTTCAGCTTCAACAATCCTTATGGCGCTTGTCCGACTTGTCAGGGTTTCGGCAATACCATCGGGCTCGATCTGGATCTGGTAATACCTAATCCGGGGCTGACACTCGCCGAGGGCGCGATTGAGCCCTGGACCAAGCCCCAATATGAGTGGGCCAAGTCGGAGTTACGCAGCTTCTGCAAGGCTGAACGTATCTCAATGAACATCGCGTTTAATCAGCTGACGCGGCCGCAACAGCGGGCTATTGTTAATGGCAAAGGTGAATGGAGCGGTGTGCGCGGCTTCTTCGACTGGCTCGACACCAAGAAGTACAAGCTTCACGTGCGCGTCTTCATGTCAAAGTATCGCGGCTATACCCTGTGTCCCGACTGTGAAGGTGGACGCCTGCGGCAGGAAGCGCGCGACGTGCGCGTCGGCGGAAAGACCCTCCCCGAAGTTTCATCGCTTTCGATTAAGGAAGCCGCGATTTTCTTTGACGCGCTCGAACTGCTGCCGGAACAGTCCGCCATCGCGGAGCGCGTCCTGTTCGAAGTGCGCCGGCGACTTCGCTTCATGGTCGACGTCGGATTGGATTATCTGACACTGGACCGACTGGCTTCGACGCTATCCGGCGGCGAAGCGCAGCGGATTCAGTTGGCGACCAACCTGGGATCGTCTTTAGTCGGAGCGCTCTATGTATTGGACGAACCTTCGATTGGCTTGCACCCGCGCGACAACGACCGTCTGATTCGTCTGCTGCACAACTTGCGCGACATCGGCAATACCGTGTTGGTAGTTGAGCACGACGCGGACATGATGCGCGCCGCCGATCACATTCTGGATATCGGACCGGCGGCGGGCGAACTGGGCGGCCGTTTGATGTATGAAGGCGACTTTCCCGGATTGATAAGAGATTCGCAATCGTTGACCGGTCGTTATCTGCGCGGCGAGTCTGAGATTCGAGAGCCCAAGCATCGCCGCCCTCTGCAGCTTAAGCGGCTGAAAGTGCGCGGCGCCGGCGAGCACAATCTAAAGAATATAAACGTCGATATTCCGCTCGACATGCTGGTCTGTGTTACGGGGGTCAGCGGCTCAGGCAAGTCGACTCTGATTCACGACTGTATCTATGCCGGCTTGAAAAAGGAGCGCGGCGACTGGCAGGGCCACGTCGGCGCCTTCCAAAAGCTCGAAGGCGGGCAACACATCGACGAAGTAATTCTGGTGGACCAGTCACCCATCGGCCGCACGCCGCGTTCGAATCCGGTCACCTACATCAAGGTCTATGACGCGATCCGCGAAACCTTTGCCCACACGCGCGAGGCTCAAACCCACGGATTCGATCCTTCGCATTTTTCCTTCAACGTGCCGGGTGGGCGTTGCGAGGTTTGCCAGGGCGACGGCACCGTCACCGTGGAGATGCAGTTTCTCGCCGATGTCGAGCTGGTTTGTGAAGAATGTAAAGGCACCCGTTTCAAGCAGCAGATTCTGGACGTACGGTATCGCGGCAAGAACATTCATGACGTGCTGAACATGACTATTCGTGAAGCGCTCACGTTTTTTCGGGACATCACTAAGATCGTAAACAAGCTGCGCGTACTTGATGAAGTCGGTTTGGGATATCTGCGACTGGGCCAATCAGCGACCACGCTTTCAGGCGGCGAAGCCCAACGCGTCAAACTGGCAGCGCATCTGGCCAAACGCGCCGGCGCGCGCTCACTCTATATCTTCGACGAACCAACGACCGGTCTGCACTTTGACGACATCAACAAACTGCTGGCCGCTTTTCGCGCGTTGATTGAAGCCGGCGGATCGCTGCTGGTGATCGAGCATAACCTCGACGTGATCAAGACGGCCGACTACATTATTGATTTAGGCCCGGACGGCGGCGATGCCGGCGGTCACGTCGTCGCTACCGGCACGCCGGAAGAAATCATGAAGGTGAAACGGTCGCATACGGGACGATATCTACGGGAGTATTTGGCGCGGTCGAATGGAAGAGCGAAATTGCCGGCTAACGGTAAAGCCAGGTTACCTGCTGCGTAAGAGACGGGAACTGGGTCGAGCTGCGGCTTTGCCGCTTGATGCCCCGGAAGGCTTGCCTTACCGATTTCAGTTATCCCACCTTCACGAGCCAGCAACCCGGCTATCTCAATTGGATGATTGATGTATGGGGACACCTCGGCGTCTTTGCGGCACTAGACCATATAAGCGCCGGTTTTGAGCGCGCCTCTTAATAACCCGCCATCGCCGACGGTGAATTGATGATCGTCATAGTTGGCGTCGAAAGTGAAACCGCCAAAGGTCAGCCGCATCTTTTCAATTCGGCTTTTTTCAAAGCGCATTGGCGCGGGGAGAGATTCATTGAGGAGCGCATCACGTCTTTCTTCTTTTGCTTTTTTGACGTAAGCATCGAGCTTTTCTTCCAACGAGGCAGTAATATCTCCGCTCGTCGGCACGGCGGCGGCAGCGCGTTGTTTTGATCGGGCAAGATTATTAGCCAGTGCTAGCGCGATGGCTCCGCCTACATTACCGCTTAACAATAAGGCTGCCGATAGATTTCCTCCCTCCTCAATTCTGCGCCGAATTAGATCAGTGTGTGGAAAATAGTAAATCACGTTGTGAGTGATGATTAAGTCACCCTCATAGGCGCGTTCGCCGGCCACCATGTAACCAACTTTGCTCAAAGAGATCGGCAGCACAACTTCCCGCTTGCGACCAGTTAACATTTGAAAAAGTCCCATGCTGTCTCCTTTATTGGAAAGTGCGCGTAAAGTGATCTATCCCGCAGCATCTGACTGCCCTGGTTCTGACTAGCCGGGTTCACGTGGTTCACCAGGAATGCGCTATGGAATCCGCGAAACCGCCACTACGCGCAGACCATAATCGAAGTTGTGATCGCCCACCGCGAGGCCGCAGTAGTAACGATTCGCCGAGCGCGAGAAGCTGGCGTCGAGGTACCACGACCCACCGCGCAGTACGTGAGAACTTTGTCCGCCATCTAGCCAGGCGCTGCCGTCGCTCGGCGCGCCGTCATAGCTGGGGTGGTAGAAATCCTCGCACCCGCGACGGCGAAGCGGGCAATGCGTTTGAGCGTGAAGCCGCACTCCTCGCAAACTTGCGCCATCAGGCGTTGCCCAAAGTGATGGACTACTTTAGCGAGAACGAGGGCGACTTTCTCGTGATGGAGTACATTCCCGGCTATGATCTCAACTCACGCGTTGGTCGATCGCCTCGTAGACGGCGCCCATGCCACCCTCGCCGAGTTTGCGCACTACGAGATAGCGGTTTTGGAGAATGGTGTTGGGGGAAAGCATCTATCGAAGCTGTATGACCCAATCCAGGCATAAGAATCCAGTTCGATAACGCCGTGCATCTTAGCGAAGTTTGACCGGGTACGCCAAGCGCTGTGGAGTCGGATTGCGATCAAATGTGAGGAGTTGGCCCTCGCTAACAGAGCCCCGGAGGAGGCGTGCGCTTCGTTGGGCGACAGCTTCACCGCGTCATCTGCTCAATCTGCGCGAGATGCTTGCCGCTAACACGATCCTGTAAGACCCCTGTCGCATCGTTCGCCTGTTAGGCGAAGGCGGAATGGGCGCGGTTCATGAGGCGAACCATCAGCGCGCGACTTGCTGGTCGCGCTGAAAGAAATCTGGTGGTAGCGCAGACTGCCAATCTGCGCTCAAAGGCCCGGATCTTAGCGAAGTCTGCCGAGATGCGTTAGAGTGTCATTCTCAGAATTCCCTGTTAAGCGAGAGAAAAAATGGGTCTAAAAGAACAGATTGCCGGCGACATGATCGCTGCCATGAAAGCCAAAGACGCGGCACGCACCTCGACCTTGCGCATGTTAAAGTCCGCCATTAGTTATCGTGAGATCGAAAAGGGCGGCGCCTTGGACGATGCTGAACTGGCCAAGCTGCTGCGCTCGCAAGTGAAACAGCGGCGCGATTCCGTCGAGCAATATCAGAAGGGCGGTCGGCAGGATCTGGCGGAAAAAGAGACTGCCGAAATCACGGTCATCGAAGCGTACCTGCCCCAGGCGGCCTCAATTGAAGAGATTGAACAAGCCGTCGCGGCGGCGATAACCGAAACCGGCGCCACTTCGATGAAAGAGATGGGGGCGGTGATGAAAGCCACGATGGTACTTCTGGCAGGCAAGAATGCGGACGGGCGCATAGTCAGTGAAACCGTTAAGAATAAACTAGGACAATGACTCCTAACGTTGTGTCGCAGGCACATTCGATTGAGCGCTACACGAAACTGATTTTGGCTTGGCATGTAGGCCATCGGACGTACGAGGATACGGTCTCTTTTACTGACAAGCTGGCCCACGCTACCTCTGGATCGTTTCAAGTGATCACAGACGGCTTTGCGCCTTACCGTGACGCGGTTCTAATGAGTCTCGGAATGCAGCGAGTTAGCTTCGCACAGCTAATCAAAATCTATCGCTCGCCAGTAATGGACGACACACGCTACTCCCCGGCTGAATGCACTGGCTGTAGAAAAGAAGTTGTCATGGGCCAGCCAGATATGGATCGCGTTAGCACGTCCATAATCGAACGTCACAACTTGTCAGTGAGAATGGAAAACCGCAGATTTACGGCTAACAAACGCATTCAGCAAACGCTGGGCCAATCATCGCGCAGCACTGGCCCTCTGCGTCGCGTACTATAACTTCTGCCGGATGCACAAAACGCTTCGCTGTACGCCAGCGATGGCTGCGGGAATCACAAAGACCGTCTGGGCGTTGAAGGATCTATTGACAGCAGCAACATCACTCTAAACGGAAGGACTGGCATAAACGATGACTGCTTTGGTCGGAGTCATTGGTACTCTCTTGGGGGTTATACTAGGTGGGTGGTTTGCCTTCGCCAACGCCCGCAGACAACAACAGCATCAAGATGTAAGGGAAAAGCGAAGGCTAGTTTTATCGAAAATAGAAGAGCTGTTCTTAGTTTTGGAGAAGCATCGAACTTTGATTTCACGTGATGTTTCACTTATTAACGGACAGCACATTGCGGAAACAAGAGGAGAGACTGACTCGGAACTGTATTTTGAAAAAACTAGTACTGATGATGAAATACCCTCACGGGAAAAGACCGACATGTTGGTGCTCTTCTACGTCCCGGACGTTGTCGAAGACTACGCCAAGTTCGTTAACACATTTGACGTTAGCCGAAGGTTAGTTCTAGGAGTGCTTTTGGCCTATAAGGACAATTCCGATGATCAAGAAAAAGCCGATATTAGAGTAGAGATGAATATAAAGTGGAATGAATTTCTTGATGCCAGCAACGCCATTCGGGCGAAAATCATTAAGTTGGCAAGAATACATTTATGAATCTTCGTAACCCTTCAGCAACACACTATTAGGACAGAACCTAAAGAAGACACTCGTTGACAAGCGGACATCTTCAGCAGTACACTGCCGCAAATTCCCAAAGCTTCGGAGGTCCCACAATGAAGCGTCTTAAGTTTGACCGAAAAAAAATTCAAGTAGGCGTGCTCTTTCTAGTCACCTTTGCGGCAGGCTATTTCGCGTCGGAGGCTTATGCCTGTCGACGTATTCAGGCTACCTGCAGTTATACAGTCACAAGGCAGGTTTGTCGCTATGACGGTTGCGGGTTTTGCGACCAGTATGGAATGCCCTGTTGCTATGACGAGTCTGGCCCCTGTATTGATGATCCGTACCATCAAGGTACATGAGAAATCTGCTACGGCATCTGTGACTTGTAAGTCGCTCGCGGCGCGGCGATTATCTTTGGTTGGTAGGTGTTTCGTTTTTAACAGGAGGGCAAAGCAATGACAAAACGGAAAGGGCTGTTCGTGGTCACTCTGGTGATGCTGTTTCTTGCCGGCATTGTAGCCAGGACTACATACATCCATGCCTCGCAGCCTGGTCGACCGGCTTACACTCTTATCTCTCAAACGACACAATACAACTCTGATGGCAAGGTGCTGCCTCTGTTTGTAGAGACTCTGTACATGTCTGAGACTGGAAACTGGCATAGCATTCAACAATACGCGCGTGGCAAGAAGGTAGAAACCTTCGGAGTAGTGGGGCAGGGAGTATTCAGTAAACGCGAGGGTGACGAGAAGGTGAGTTTTCTCTCGAACCTTGATTCTCCTTTGCCTATCTTAACGGCCGAAGGCTTCCAGAAGAGTTCCGATTTTCTCCGGACCGAAACGGTCATGGGCTATCCGACATTTGTTTCGAAAGCCTACAACGACCCTCAAACGGAGTTTTACTGCGCCCCAGTCATCGGCGGCGCCAACCTTAAGATCGTGCTCAGAAGTGAAACGTCGACTGTGATTACTGAGCCAACCAGCCTTGTCTTTGGCGAGCCCGATTCAGCCTTCATCAAGATGCCTGCGGCCTTAACGGTGAGTTATGACAACTTCAATAAGATCCATGGCCAGTGACTTCCCTTCGCTTGGGCCGGCTCCGTACATCCTAAAACTCTTCCATAGTCGGCCCTAATATGATAGAAATGTGGGCCATCCTGGAGGCGTCAGCCTTCGCAGCCTAAGCCAACAGCATCCCGGCCTGGCTCCGGATCGCCAACGCGTCCGAATCAGCGAAAAGTTTACCTGGTCCCGGGGAGTTCCACGCTTGGGAGCTCGATTCCCGTTTCAGTTCATTGACGGTCGCCCGACCAATGTTGTCGTGCGGTCTGAACGCTCGGTTTTATTTTGATCGCCCTTCGTTTTCTCTCAAGGAGGCTCGGATGAAAAAACAGCTTTGCAGTTTGCTACTTGTTGGGCTGGTTCTGTGTTTGCTCCCGTCCCAGAGTTTGGCCAAGACATCTTCGGAACTGGTTAAGGCGCACGAACGCAATACCATATCTTTGGAACTTGAGTTCACAAAGAGGAACCCGAACGCTTTGCAACGCGTGATTTCGTTTCTGAATTGGGGCGCCAATGGGTACGCTACCGGATTCGTGGTTGGCGACCACCTGGTTATGACGGCCTATCATGTCGTGTCCGGAGACCTGGATGAGTCAAAAAAACTGGCTCTGGGGTTTTCGCGTACCGACAAACTTGAAGCCCGGGTCTTTACCAATGGATGCCAGGCGAAAGTTCTGGGGGTAGATGCCAATGCCGACCTCGCCCTGCTCGAGGTCTGCGGTACGCCGAAACAAACAGTCTCGACTTCCTTTCAAGTGAATCTCAGCAAAGACGAAAAACTCATGCTGATTGCTCGTCCGCACGGCGACCGCATCGTTAGCCATGGGACCTTCTTTGGCGCCTATAGCTTCAAGGGTGTCGACTACTGGTCGGTAAAAATCAGTGCTCGTGACGGTTTTTCCGGCAGTCCCGTTTATAACGAGAAGGGTGAGGTAGTGGGCGTCTTCAGTGGTTATGATTGGGCGCAGAGCCTCGCCGTAATCAGCCCGGGATTCAGGGCACAAAAACTTCTGGAAATGTACGCCCCCAGCGCCAAGCCGTAATTGGGAATCGAGATCGGAAGAGGCTCCGACAGTACGATCCACGAAACCACACGAAAGCTGACGAACTAAAACCTCCAAGCTTCGTGTATCTCGTGGATCGTTCTACGTTATGAAACGATAGCACACCTTGAAAACCACCCACGACCCTGCCTAATGTCCTGGTACATCTCGAAAGTTGAAAGGTGAGCTGCCGATGGATTCCAAGTTTGCAATCATATGTTGTTGGCCCTGGAAAATGGAAAAGGCAGCCATTCTTTAAGCCGCGTTCACGCGGCTTTCCCGCAGGGTTAATAGACCGGGCGTCTTATGCCCGGGTACAGGGCGCAACAGATCCAAAGCCCGTTTTAACGGGCTCTAGCCCGAATCACTCGGGCAATTCAAAGCACGCTAAAGCGCGCTAAGGTTTCAACTCCGCCGAGACCCCAGCGCTAAAAGCGCTGGTCTATCAACCCTTCGGGAAAGCCGTCTGAAGACGGCTGCGTTCGATCCAGGCCAATCGCTCTTTTGATCGCGATGGCAATTTCAATCTTCACCACTACCGCACGGCAGGTCGA
>Ga0134121_10003777_pt1 | contig 12504 bp, 8 predicted proteins | sample KB301_FD_96463 | JGI IMG/M metagenome (GOLD analysis project Ga0134121, IMG submission 96463) | Terrestrial soil microbial communities without Nitrogen fertilizer from Kellogg Biological Station, Michigan, USA - KB3-0-1 | ecosystem: Environmental > Terrestrial > Soil > Unclassified ...
ACCTACTTCGGGCAGGAGCTGGTGATCCGCCCGCGGCGGCTGGCGTTGATGAACCTTTTCCTGCACGAGCTGGAGCCCGAGATCAAGCAGGGCGATTCGATCGATCTGCTCCCCGGCGGACGGCGGTTCGACGTCGTGCTCACCAACCCGCCGTTCGGCAACAAGGGGGCCAATCAGGCGCCGGAGCGCGGCGATCTGGCGGTCAAGACGTCGAACAAGCAGCTCAACTTCCTGCAGCACGTGATGACGTTGCTGAAGCCCGGCGGCCGCGCGGCGGTGATCGTTCCCGACAACTGCCTGTTCGCCGATCAGGCGGGAGAAGTGTTCCGGCAGCTCACCCACGACTGCAATCTGCATACGGTCCTCCGCCTGCCCAACGGCACCTTCACGCCGTACAGCGCCGGCACCAAGACCAACGTCGTCTTCTTCACCAAGGGGCAGCCCACGGAGACGGTGTGGGTGTACGACGCGCGCACCAACGTGCCGCGGATCACCAAGAAGGACCGGCCGTTGACGCACGATCACCTGCGCGCCTTCGAGGAGTGCTACGGCCGAGATCCTCTGGGTGGCTCCCGGCGCTCGGCGGCCGACTCGAAGGAGGACCGTTGGCGGCCGGTTTCCATCGCCGAGGTCCGCGCCCGCGATTTCAAGATCGACGGTCTCAAGTGGCTGCGAGAGGAGTCGCTGGACGACGAGCTGCCCGAACCCGAGGAGCTGGCGACGGAAGCGATCACCGAGCTGCGCAAGGCCGTCGCCGAGCTGTCCTCGATTCTCCTGCTGCTGGAAGACGACGCGGAGCCGAAACGGCCGCGAATCCTGCAGGGTAGCTCGTGACCAGCGCCGTCTCCGATTGGGAAATCGGCCGTCGCGAGGGCGAGCTGCCCGAGGGATGGGCGGAGACCACTCTGGAAGAGATCGTCGTCCACGTTTTGGGCGGCGATTGGGGCGAGCCGCCCGAGGCCGTGGAGACGGACCCGGAGCTGGTTCGGGTGCGTGTCGTGCGGAGCACCGAGTTCCGCGACTGGCATCGCGCCAAGGGGGCCACGGCCGCGGCGCGGGCGGTCAAGCGCTCGAGCCTCGCCAAGCGCCAGCTGGCCGCGGGCGACCTGGTGGTGGAGGTCTCGGGCGGCGGCGCCGGCCAGCCCGTGGGCCGCACGCTGGTGGTCGACGAAGAGGCTCTCCTGCGCGCCGACGCGCCGCTCATCTGCAGCAATTTCTGCCGGCAGATGCGGCTTCATCCCGAGGTCGATCCCGGCTACGTCCACCTCGCCCTCAACTACCTCTATCTGAGCGGCAGCTTCGACGAGCACCAAACCCAGACGACGAACATCCGCAACCTCAACTTTTCGAGTTTCCTTTCGGGGGTGATCCTCCCCCTGCCGCCGCCCGCCGAGCAGACGCGGATCGTCGAGACGGCGCGCGAGCTCCTGGCGCGCGTGCAGCGGGTGCAGGAGAGCCTGGCGCGAATCCCGGAGACCCAGCGGCGCTTCCGCCAGGCCGTGCTGGCCGCGGGCTATTCGGGCCGGCTGACGGAGGATTGGCGCGCCGGGCGGCCGGATCTCGATCCAGTGCACGGCCTGCTGCCCCCGGCCTTCGCGTTACGCCGCGAGGAGTACGCGCTTGCCTGTCGCGAGGCCGAAGCCTACGACCGCAGGGCGCCGCGCCGGCCGAAGAACCTGGCGGCCACGAGTTGGGAGGCGCCGGAGCCCCTGGAGCCGCCGGAGGTTCCGGAGGGCTGGAGCCTGGTGGCTCTCCAGGACCTCATTCGCCGCGCCCAGTATGGCCTGTCGGTGAAGGCGAACCGCGATTCCAGAAACAGCATTGCCATGCTGCGCATGGGCAACATCCAGGAGGGGCGCATCGACGCTTGCGACCTCAAGTACGTGGGTCTCAAGCCGGCCGACGCCGAAGCCTACCGGGTGCGGCGGGGCGACATCCTGTTCAATCGCACCAACAGCCCTGAGCTGGTGGGCAAGGCCGCGGTCTACGAGCTCGACCTCGCAGCGGTTTTCGCCTCCTACCTGGTGCGCATCGAATGTGACGAGCGGCTCCTCTCCAGCCATTTCCTCTGCGGCTGGATCAACTCGCCGTGGGGCCGGCGCTGGGCGCGGACGGTGCGCACAGACTGCGTCAGCCAGTCGAACATCAACGTCTCGCGACTGCTCACCTTGCCGGTGCCCGCGCCGCCGCTGGCCGAGCAGCACGAGATCGTGCGGCGGGTCGGCGAGCTGTTCGCTTTCGCCGACGAGGTGGAGCGGCGGGTGGCGATGGCCGGCGAGCGGGAGCACAAGCTCTGGCGAGCTCTCCTGGCCCGCGCCATGCACGGCGAGCTGGTGCCCACCGAGGCTGAGCTGGCCCGCGCCGAAGGGCGATGCTTCGAGCCGGCGGCGGATCTCCTCGACCGCGTCGGCGCCCAGCGCCTGGCCCGGGCGCGCTCGGAGGGCGAGGCGCCGAACGCCGAGGAGGCGATTTCCGAGAGCATCCTGGCTGCCGTCCGTCAGGCCTGTTGGGGAGCGGGAGCGTTGCCGCGCGAGGAGCTGATCGTGCGCGTGGCCGCTCGCCTCGGCCGCCCAAAGCTCGGCAAGAGCGTGCGCGCCCATCTGGAAAAGCACTTGGAGATCGCGCTCGCGCGCCGCATCGTGGCCCGCGAGGGTGATCTCATCGCCGGCTCGACGCCGACTTTCGGCCGCTATGACTATCAATTCCTCGTGCTCACGGCGCAGACCCTGCTGCGGGGCGTCGAGCTGGAGCAGAGTGAGCTCGTCCGCGCCGTGGCCGCCCATCTCGGTTTCAGCCAGGTCACCTTCGCCATCCGCGTGCGGATGGAGCGGGTGTTCCACTGGGCCTTGCAGAACGGGATGCTGGAAGCGCGGGGCGAGCGCGTCTACTTCAACCACTCGAACAGCAAGTAGCGCCGGGCGCGCTCAATCCGCGGCGGTCTCGGCGTGCAGGCGGGACAGCAGGCGAGCTTCGACGTCTTCGTCGCGCTCGGGCTCGCGGAGGATCTCCCGCAGGGCGAACACCGTGGCGGAGAACTCGCTGCCGAAACGCTCGCAGTCGTCGCAGTCCTTCACGTGCTCCTGAATACGATGGGCGCGGTCGGCCGGCAGCTCGGCGTCGAGGAACGCTGTGAGCTCGGCCAGCACCTCGCCGCAGTGGAGCCCGGCCACCATCCGGTCGTTCCGCTCTTCCCGATCGCCGTCGCCGGCGGCTTCCCGCAGCTTCGTCATCAGCCGCAGGCGGGCGCGGTGCAGCCGGTTGCGGGCCGTGCCCTCGGAGAGGCCGGCGACGCCGGCGGCGTCTGCCGGCGACAGCCCTTCGAGCTCGCACAGAATGAGGATCTCGCGGTCTTCGGTCGAGAGCCCCGCCAGGGCGCCGGCCAACGTTTCGGTGTCCACCAGGCGATCGACGAAGCTCGGGTCCTCGATCCCCCAGCCGGCGGCCTTCCCCTGCTCCCGCAACGAGACGAAGGGCGCCGGATCATCCGCCCAGCGCCGGTGGCGGCGGTAGATGGCGTGGCGGGCGATGGACAGCAGCCAGATGCGGGCCGAGGCGTCGTAGCGGAAACGGCCGGCGGCCCGCCAGACGGCCAGGAAGGTCTCCTGGATGGCCATCTCGGCATCCGTTTCGTCGTGGGCCAGAGCGCGGGCGAAGCGGAATACCGCGGCCTGGTGGCGCCGGGCGAGCCGCTCGAAGGCGGCGCGGTCTCCCGCCGCCGTGCGGCCGATGAGCGTCGCGTCGCTGACCCTGGCGTCGTCGCCCTCGGCGTTGGCCGTGAGCGCCGACCCTGGACTGGACGGGCGGTGCGGATCTCCTTGCATACCGATGGCGAGATCTTACACTGCGCGGCGCCGCCCGGAGCCGAGCCCTACTTCAGATACCTCTCGAACAGCTTGTAGATCCGCCGGTACTCGTCGAGCCAGCTCGTGGGCTGGACGAAGCCATGGCTCTCCACGGGATAGATCGCGGTTTCGAAATTCTCCTTTTTCAGCTCGATGAGCCGCTGCACCAGGCGCACGTTGTCCTGGAAAAAAACATTGTCGTCCAGCATGCCGTCGCAGATCAGCAGCGGTTTCCGGAGGCCCGCCACGTATTCGATCGGCGAGCTCTTGGTATACGCGTCCGGGTCTTCTTCCGGCCGGTTGAGGATGTTGGAGGTGTAGTCGTCGTTGTAGTAGGTCCAGTCGGAGACGGGGCGCAGAGCAGCACCGGCGGCGAACAGATCGGGCGCGCGGAAAAGGGCCATGTAGGTCATGAAGCCGCCGTAGGAGCCGCCGTAGACTCCCACCCGTTTGGGGTCGACGCTCTTGTGGGCCACCAGCCAGGCGACGCCGTCCTGGAGGTCTTCGAGCTCGGGATGACCCATCTGGCGATAGATCGCCGTGCGCCAGGCGCGGCCGTAGCCGGCGGAGGCGCGGTAGTCCATGTCGATCACCACATAGCCGTGGCGGGTGAGCAGGGTGTGGAACATGAACTCGCGGAAATAGCTCGACCACCCGAAGTGCACGTTGTGCAGATACCCGGCGCCGTGGACGAACATCACCGCCGGATACTTCTTCGCCGCATTGAAATCCTTCGGCGTGTAGACCCGGCTGTAGATGGGCGCCGGCGCGCCGTGGGTGGAGGGAATGGGCACGACCTCCGGCACCGCCCAGTCCTCGGCGAGGAAAGCGGCGGTGCGGGTCTGTGTCACCGGCTTGGCTTCGGCTGCCGGCTGGGCAGGCTGAATGTAGAGCTCGTCGGGCCGGGTGGTGCCGGAGTGGGTGAGGATAAGCCGGTCTTCGTTCGGCGACAGCTCGAACGTGTTGAGCCCTCCCAGGCGTGTGAGCTGCTCCGTCTTGCCGGTTGCCGTGTCGACGCGCCAGACGTCGTAGTTGCCAGGGTGTTGAACGTTGGCCAGGTAGTAGATCGAGCGGCCGTCCCAACTGCGTTCGGGCTCGGCCACCTCGAAGTGCCCTTCGGGCGTCAGCGGCCGGATCTTGCCCGTCTTGGTGGACAGGAGGTAGAGGCGGGACCAGCCCCCTTCCTCGGAAAGGAAGTAGAGCGTTTCATTGTCCTTGAGCCAGCCCTGGACATTGAAATCCCAGTTGATCCACGCCGGGTCGGTCAGCCGGTGGCGGGATTTGAGCTTGCGGCTGCCGGCGTCCCAGGTGGCGATCCAGCGGTCCTTGTTGTCGCGGGAGCGCACCATGACGGCGAGCTGGCTGCCGTCCTCCGACCAGGAGAGACCCGAGATTTCCACGGGGCGCGGCTCGGGCTTCTTGTCCTTTTCTTCCTTTTCTTTTTCCTTGTCTTTGTCCTGGTCCTTCATGGCCGCGGTTTTGGCGGCCAGCTTTTTGGCGTCCTTGTCCTTCCCCTTCTCTTCTTCCTGAGTGGCCTCGTCTTTGTCCTGTTCCTTCTCGTCGTCCTTGGCCTCGCCGTCCTTGGCCTCGGCCTTCTTCTTCGCCTTCTCCGCCTCCTTGCGGGCCTTGGCGGCCTCCTTCAGCGACTTCAGGGGATCGTCCTTGATGCCGGGGAGAACTCCGAGGTCGAGGTCGATGCGCACGTGCTTGGCGAGGTCGAGGACCGTGAGAGAGTGGGGCGAGGAACCTTCGGCGCCGACTTTGGAGCGGACGTCCTTGGCCTCCACTTCGCCGCTCTCGGTGACGTAGGCCGGCATCTTCGAGGGCTTGAGCTGGTCGTCCCGTTTGGGGGCGGTGATCACCGCGAGCCACGCACCGGAAGGGGAAAGGTGGGCCTCCTCGATGGTGACCTTCTTGCCGAAGTACCAGGGGAGAGGTGGCCGGGTAGGATCCGCCTTCTGTCTGGACCGCTCTTCCGCGAGGTCCCGCTTCTCCTTTTCCTGCCTCTGCCGGATGACGTCGAAGAGGCGGGTCTGCTCCGCCGCCAGCAGCGTCGGATCGTCCTTCTCGGCAGGGTCCTTGTCCAGCCGGATGTCGGCCGGCTGCGAGGTGAGCCCGGAGCTGATCTCGTAGACGAAAACCGCGGGGCCGCGGCGGAACTCGAGGCGCTGGCCATCCGCCAGGAAGTGGGGATTGCTTTCCTTCTCTCCGGTGCGGGTGATCTGCCGGATGGCGCCGGTCGTCAGGTCCTTGAGGAAGATGTCGCCTTCCCGTGCATAGACCTTCCATTTGCGGTCGAGGCTGCGGTCGCCGCCGGGAGCGTCCATCTTGCCGCGGTCGGCGGGCTCGACCCTGACCGTCTGGCCCGTGGTGAGATCGACTCGAAGCAGATCCTTGGGATTCCTGCCTTCGCCGTCGCGCTCCCGCTCGTAGAAGATGGCGCGGCCGTCGTCCGCCCAGTAGGCGTTCTCGGGCGGATTCCCGATCCAGTCGGGGTCGGCCATGATCCGTTCCAGGGTCAGCGGCGGCGGGGTTGCTACGGGATTGGCCGCGGCCGGCGGCACGGCGCCGGCTGGCAGGGAGATCAGGAGGCAAAGGGATGCGGCGGTGAAGCGGAGTTTCGGGTTCCGGTGCATTCGGGATTTTCCTCGCGCGAAGGTTCGGCGGGATCATCCCACGCCTGGGAGGGCGGTGCCAACCGTAGCCAAGGGAGAAGGGACGAAAGGGACGCCAGAGACCTCAGGGACAGAAAGGGGGATATCCGTGTCCCTGAAGTCCCTGCAGTCCCTTTCGTCCCTTGCCGACCGACCGCCGCCTACTACTTGGCGGCCCGCTGCTCGGGCGACTGCTGGCCGGTGACCTTGAGGGTGGTGAGAGCCGCCTGAAGCGTCTGTTCGTTCTTCTCGAAGTCGGCCTCCGGCGAGTTCATCAGGAAGATGGCGATGTCCTTTTCCCGGGGAATGGCCACCCAGTGTTGGGTGGTTCGGACCGTGCCCTTGCCGTCGATGGCCGCGCCGTTGCCGTTGCCGGTCACCACCAGTGAGAAGGCGCGCATGCCCGCGACGTCGATGACTTCCTTCTTCTTCACCTCGGCGCCCAGGCCCTTCTCCAGAGCCTGCGCGCTCTGCTCGAGCAGCACCCGCGGGCTGTAGGGCTGGCCCACCGTCTGGACGAAGACGACGATCGAGGCGACGTTGTCCGGCGACCAGGCGCAACAGATGTTGCCAGGCACGTTGAAGCCCTTCGGATCTCCCTGTTTCCAACCCTGAGGTGGCGCGAAGGACAGGCCGGCCTCTTCAGGAGTGATGATCTTCTTCTCGGGTGCGGCTGGAGGCTGCGCTTGCGGCGTCGTTGCCGGCTGCCCCTCGGCGGGCGTCGTCGCCGGCGGCGGCGTGGTGGCGGGCTGACCCTGCGGCGGAGGGGTCTGGCTCGGAGGCGCCTGGGCCGATGCTCCAGCCGGAAGGAGCACCGCCGCCATCAAGCTGGCTGCGACCGCGAAAGCCTTGATGTTGAAAATCATGATTATTCCTCGGCTCTGTCAAATGGCATCGAACCAATGCCGGGTTGATTTTGAAATCTCGGGATCGCTGCGCCAACCGGCGTGGATCGCCTTCCCCTGCACGAAGCAATAACGAGGCCTGCCGCCCCCTTATTTCGCCACACACTCATCCCATCATGCACCTCCCATGCCTGCGCTTGGGCGATCCTGAGAGCGTCCGCTTCCGAAGCGCGCCGATTGTAAGCGAGGAACCCAGGCCTCAGGCGATCCGTCCCTGTTTCCGCAGCCGGTCCAGGTGGGCGAGGATCTGGCGCTGGGCGAGCGGCCAAGCTTGGGGAGACACGTCCTCATAGACGGTGGGGAGCATCTCGGCGGGTTCGCGCAGGCCCGCGTTCCAGGCTTCCAGGATGCGCTCCTCGCGCCAGCGCCGGTGTTTGAGGTACTCGCGCAGCTTGGCGTCCGCGTTCTTGATCGCCGGACCGTGGCCGGGAAAGAGAGTGTCGGGGTGAAGCGCCGCCAGCTTGGCGAGCGAGCCCAGGTAATCGTCCATATCCCCCTCGGGGGGATCGATGACGATCATGCTCACTCCGGAAACCATGTCGCCGCACAGCAGCGATCCCTGCTCCTCCTCCAGGAAACAGAGGTGTCCCCGGGCATGCCCCGGGGTGTGGATCACCTGGACGGAGTAGTTACCCCCAAGCACGACCTGCTGGCCGTCCTGAAGCTCGCCGTCGACCTTGATTCCACGTCCGGCGAGCAGCTCCGCCGTCAGCGGATGAGCCAGGACGGGTACGCCGAGGGTGCCGCGCAGCCTTTCGACGCCGCCCACGTGATCCGGATGGTGGTGGGTGAGCCAGATGGCCGTGACCCTGCGGCCGAGCCGCTCGCGGGCGGCGGCCAGCGCCTGCTGGAGACCGCCCAGCTCCGCTTCGGAGGCAGCGCCGGGGTCCACCAGGACGCAGTCGTGGATTCCCAGCAGGTAGGCGTTGGTGGTCGCCGCCGGCGGGAGCGTGTAGGTGAGGAGTGGGAACATCAACACTCCCGGGCGCATCTCCACGCGGCGAAGGGGACCGAGGAAGGTCTCGGCCGGATCGCGCAGGCGGCCGAGGCCGCGGGTCGGGCCGTCCTGGCTGAGCACCTCCAGAACATGGAGGATGGGCGGTGCTGCCAGCACGCTTCCTCGCCGCCACGCTTCCCAGGCTTCGGCGGCGAGAATCCACGCGCCGTGCTCGAGCTCGCCCTCGATCACCGCCGGCTGGGCCGGAGCATTGGGCGGCCATTCCAGAAGGAAGAAGCGGTTGTCGAAGCGGATGGGCGCAAAGGGCGGCGTCACCCAACGGCCGGCATACACCAGGGGCGAGGCCTCGAGCTTCACGTCCAGGGACTTGAGAATGTCGATAAAGGCGCGTTCACCCGCGAGCAGCGCTCGGCGCGGCTCCGGAAGCTCCTCGGGATCAACGGCCGGGGTCGACAGCAGGATTCCCGTCTCCTCGAAAAGCTCGCGCAGGGCACAGGCGACGAGGCCCGGCAAGAGGTCTGGTCCCGGCTCGTCGAGGCTGCGTAGAGTTGCCGGCAGACCTGAGGCTGGCGGCGCATCCGCCGCGAGCTGCGGCTCGCCGGAGATCGGGAGAGCGGCGTCGGATCGCGACATTCCGCCCCCAGGAAACGCGTGCCAGCCGCCCATGAACGCCAGCTGCTCCGCCCGCTTCACCCAGTAGACCTCGAAGTCGTTCTGGCCGCCCCCCTCCAGACGCCGCCAGAGCACAACGGAAGCCGAGCTCCGAGGCGGCGGCAGGGCGCCGGCCTCGGTCCCCAGAGGGCGTCCCACCACGTTCTCGTAGAGGTTGCCGGAAGGAACGTCTGCCATGGCCGGCTTATACCACGGCCCCGTATAGGCCGGCATTGTCAGGGGAAGGAGATCAGAAGCTCAGGCCTTCGGTCAGAGCAAGCTGAACAGCCGCGTTGACAGCTTGGCGAAAAATATAAGGATGGAATGGATGCCGAGCTCCCTGATCGCGTTCCAGTTTGGCCACGGCTCGGCTGAGCTTTCGGGTTACTGCCTTCAGCGTCGAAAATTCGGGTTGTTGACCTTGCGTGCCAAAACAATCCAGGACGCACCGCAGGACTCCGTCCTGGGTTCCTTCATGGATGTGTGGATCGAAGCCGTTGAAGTCGCTCAAGCTGGCTTGCAGCCGATGCGACCGCTCTTCGAAGACGAAGAAGCTGTGCGCGCGCTCTCGTCCAATGGCGTAGGCGAGCCCCAGCTCGAAAGGCATGTTGAAGCGCGGGACTCGCAGCGGACCGGACACCGAAACCCGGCTGAGGTCGTGGATCGATGCACCGCAGCTCGCGATCAGGCCGTAAATCCTGTCCAGTCGATTCTGGCTTCCGCTTGGGACTTCCAGCACGCAACGTGGCGCACATCCCACCGCGGTGAGGCCCGCTAACAGGGCAACCAGCAGCGGCCTGTAGCCCTCATCGAAGGGAATGTTGAGGAAAACGGTTTGACGGGTCGTGGCGGCCGAAGATCTCAGTGTCTCAGCCCTTGGGGGTCATAGCGCTGACCTCTTTCGGAGGGCTACGCCTGACCTTTCCTTCGGCGCTTTTTCGGCTTTGATGTAGCCTAGCTCCAAGAGGACCTTGGTCACCAAGGCGGCGTCTTTCTTGGTTACTCCGACGTTGCGCGAGATCTGCTCGGCGGTGAGAGGGACCACAATGTGCTTCTTGGTACGGGCCTTCCGCGTGGTCGTACGGGACTGCTTCGCGAGAGGAGCGACTGCCTCTTTCATTTCCCGATGATAGCACGGCCCTTTCGCGCCGGTGGTAGTCCTTGCCATGACCCGGGTTCCTTTGTCTGCACCGGGCAGCCGGGCTTTTGACAGCCTTCGGCGTTCATGGGATCGTCTCACCCAGCCCCCAACCGCCGGCCCGGAACCAACCGGCTGCCGGTGCAGGCGACAAGGCAGGACCATGGCTCTTCTCTCCGCGGTGGAGCGTGCAACGCTCCAGTCGGTCTGCACCGCGTTCCTTCCCGCCCTGGCTCCTCAGGAAGGAGACGATCCGCGGCTTTTCGCGCTGGACGCCTCCGCTTTGAGCTTGACCGCGGCGATGGAGGAGACGATCGGCGAGCTCGGCGCTGACAAGCAAGAGGAGCTTCGCCGGCTGCTGAAGCTGCTGGGGACTCCCGTCCTTCCGCTGCTGCTGACCGGCCGAGTGCGGCGCTTCGCAGCCATGACTCAGGCGGAGGCCGAGCGCTTCCTCCTCGCCATGTCGAACAGCCGGCTGCCTCTGCTGCGCACAGGCTTTCAGGCCCTGAAGCGGCTGGCCACCTTCTTCTTCTACTCGCTGCTATCCGCCGGAGAGAACCCAACCTGGCCAGCGATCGGTTACGCGCCCTCGCCACGACGCCCGGCGAGGCCGGCGGCCCTACGGCTGACGACGATCGCCGCGCCCGCCACCTTCGATTGCGATGTCTGCGTCATCGGTTCGGGAGCGGGCGGCGGAGTGGTGGCCGCCGAGCTTGCGGCGGCGGGACGGAAGGTGGTCGTGCTGGAAGCCGGCGCCGGCCTTCAGGCCCCCGACTTCGATCAGCTCGAGTTGCCGGGCCTTCAGAATCTCTATCTCGACGCCGGCCTCACGGCCAGCAATGACCTGGGAATGGCCATCCTCGCCGGTGGCGCGCTGGGCGGTGGCACCACGATCAACTGGCAGACCTCCCTGCCTCTCCCCGACGAGGTCCGAGCCGAGTGGGCCGAGAGCTCCGGCTGCCCGCACTTCACCCAGGAGAGCTTCACCCGCTCGCTGGCGGCGGTGATGGCGCGGCTCAATGCCGGCACGGCCGAGAGCGAGGTCAATCCCAACAACGCCAAGCTTCGCGACGGCTGTGACGCCCTCGGCCACCACTGGACGATCCTTGCCCGCAACGCGCGGGGCTGCGATCCGGAGCAGTGCGGCTACTGCACCTTCGGCTGCCGGCTCGGCGCCAAGCAGTCGACGGCCGTCACCTATCTCGCCGATGCCCAACGGGACGGCGTGGCGGAGATCGTCGTCCGCTGCCGCGCCGAGCGGGTGCTGTGGCGGAACGGACGGGTGACGGGCGTCGACGCCGTCGCCACGGAGGAGGGCACCGGCCGGCAGCATCCAGTGCAGATTTCGGCCTCTGTGGTCGTCGTCGCCGCCGGCAGCATCCATTCGCCGGCGCTCCTTTTGCGTTCCGGCCTCGATCTGCCGGCGCTGGGCCGGCATCTGTATCTTCATCCGGCCACCTCGGTGGCCGGTGTCTACGAGGATGTCATCGAGACGTGGAAGGGTCCGCCGCAGAGCGTGCTGTGCGAAGACTTCAGCCACCTGTCCGGCCTCTACGGCTTTCGTTTGGAAACGGTGCCGGCTCATCCCGGGTTGCTGGCGCTCGCCACCCCGTGGCATGGAGCGAGAGAGCACCGGCAGGAGATGCAGAAAAGCGCCCACAAGAGCGGTTGGGTCGTCCTGGTTCGCGACCGGCGGGGCGGCCGGGTCCGCGCCGGGCGCGACGGTCGGCCCGTCGTCGAGTATCAGCCGGACCACGAGGCCCATTCCCATCTGCGGCAGGGAGTCGCGACCGCGGCTCGCTTGCACTTCGCCGCCGGAGCGCTCGAGGTGCTGGCCCTCCACAGCCGTCCGCACCAGCTCCGGCGTGGCGCCGGCCTCTCCCCGGCGGCGATCGACGCGTTCTGCGAGCGCCTCGCCGCCAGCCCCCTAGACCGCAACCGGTCGCCCATCTTCAGCGCTCATCAGTTGGGTACCTGCCGGATGGGGAACGACCGGCGCGGCGCGGTATGCGACGAGAACGGCGAGGTCTTTGGCGTGCGCGGCCTCTACATCGGCGACGCCAGCGCCTTCCCGGCCTCCTCCGGCGTCAACCCGATGATCACCGTCATGGCCCTCGCCCACCACACCGCCCAGCGGATCAAGGCGTCTGGTTAGAGGATGGCGTAGATCGAGTGGACTGCCGTTGTCACCGACAACCTGCCGACGCTCACCGCGACGACACGGTTCAACCAGTTGAGCTCTTCGGCCGAGGTCTCGAAGAGCGGCGTGGTGCGGAAGTAGTACTCGGAGGGATCGACCTCCTCCCCGGCGGCAATGCGTTGGAAGGTCTCGGGAGCGATGAGAAGGATGCCCCGG
>Ga0134121_10003778_pt1 | contig 12499 bp, 13 predicted proteins | sample KB301_FD_96463 | JGI IMG/M metagenome (GOLD analysis project Ga0134121, IMG submission 96463) | Terrestrial soil microbial communities without Nitrogen fertilizer from Kellogg Biological Station, Michigan, USA - KB3-0-1 | ecosystem: Environmental > Terrestrial > Soil > Unclassified ...
CCCTTTGCGCTAGAATCGCGAGCTTGCTCACGCTCGAACCGCCTCCCAAGCCTGTGCGCGGACCGGCGGATTGTAGCAGACCCCTCCTCCATGCCGATCGACATCCCCCAGCAACTGGCCGTGTTCAAGCGCGGCGCCGATGAGCTGATCGTCGAGGCCGAGCTCGCCGCAAAGCTCGAGCGCGGCAAGCCGCTGCGGATCAAGGAAGGCTTCGATCCGACCCGTCCCGATCTGCATCTGGGCCACACGGTCCAGTTCAACAAACTCAAGCAACTGCAGGATCTCGGCCACCACATCATTTTCCTGATCGGCGACTTCACAGGCATGATCGGCGACCCGACGGGGCGCAACGTCACCCGGCCGCCGTTGTCGCGCGAGGAGCTCGAAGCCAACGCCAAGACCTATACCGACCAGGCGTTCCTGATCCTCGACCGCGATCGCACCGAAGTGGCGTTCAACGCCAAATGGCTGTCCGCGCTCGGCGCCGACGGCATGATCCGGCTTGCGGCACGATACACGGTGGCGCGGATGCTCGAGCGCGACGACTTCGCCAAGCGTTATGCCGGCGGGCAGCCTATCGCCGTGCACGAATTCCTCTATCCGCTGGCGCAAGGCTACGACTCGGTCGCGCTCCGGGCCGACGTCGAGCTCGGCGGCACCGATCAGAAATTCAATCTGCTGGTCGGCCGCGAGCTGCAGCGCCACTACGGCCAGGAGCCGCAGTGCATCCTGACCTTGCCGTTGCTCGAAGGGCTCGACGGGGTCAACAAGATGTCGAAGTCGCTCGACAACTACGTCGGCATCACCGAGGCGCCCGCGGAGATGTTCGGCAAGCTGATGTCGATCTCCGACGAGTTGATGTGGCGCTACTACGAGCTGCTATCGTTCCGGCCGCTCGACGAAATTGCGCGGCTCAAGCGCGAATGCGCCGACGGGCGCAATCCGCGCGACGCCAAGGTAGAGCTCGCGCAGGAGATCGTTGCGCGATTCCACTCGCGCCAAGCGGCAGAGCTCGCGCTGACCGAGTTCGAGTCGCGTTTTCGCGACCATGCGATGCCGGAAAGCATGCCCGAAGTCACACTGCACAGTGGCGGCAAGGGCCTGGCGCTCCCGCAGCTGTGCAAGCAGGCGGGGCTGACGGCCAGCACTTCCGAGGCGATGCGCCTGATCGAGCAGCGCGGCCTGAAGCTCGACGGCGAGGTCGTCAGCGACAAGTCTCTGGTCGTAGCGCCCGGCACCACCGTCGTCGTCCAGGCCGGAAAGCGCAAGTTCGCGCGGGTGACGATCGCTTGATGGCTAGCGCCGCCGCAATCAGGAATTCTTCGACGCGATTCCTGGATTGCCTGCCACGCCGACGAGCGTCGGCAGGTTCAGCGTTCGCGGCTTGATCGTCTTCTGGTCGCGCAGGTAGCGCTCGATCACTTCCCAGATCGCTTCGCCGCCGGCGGCCTTCGCTTCTTCGGACACCGGCGCCCACCCGGCGACTTTGTACTTCTTGTCGGCATCGATCGGCTTGCCGTCGAGCACCATCCGGCTGATGCGCCCCCCGATCGACGCGTTCGGATCGATCGCGTAGCGCATTCCCCCGACCCGGACCATGTCACCGCCCTGCTGGTAGTAGGGATCGGGATTGAACAGGTTGTCGGCGACGTCCTCGAGGATCGTCTTGATCATCTCCCCGGTGAGCTCGCTGGCGGTCGCGTACGGATAAGTGATCGCCGTCTGATCCATCAGATGCTCGCGCGTGATCGTCTGCCCCGGCAGCAAGCTCGTGCCCCAGCGGAATCCGGGCGAAAACGCGATCTCGGCGTTTTTTTCCCGCATCAGTCCGTCGAGTATCAGTTGGTCGAGCGTTCCGTTGAAATTGCCGCGGCGATAGAGCAAGCCGTCGGTGACCGCGAGCGGCTCGGTGAGCCTTGCAGCATAGGGAGCGCGCAGCTTCGCGACCAGCGCCGCCATGTCGCTGTCCGCGGGCAGCAGGTCGGCGAACACCGGCAGCAGCCTGTAACGGAAATCGGCGACCTTGCCGTCGCTCACCTGGAGGTCGAGCACGCCGACGAATTTGCCGTTGCATCCGGCGTTGGTCACCACCGTTCTGCCAGCCCGGTTCGAAACGATCGTCGGCTGAGGCACGGCGTCGTGCGTATGACCGCCGAGAATTACGTCGATGCCGCTGACCCGCGATGCGAGCTTGAGATCGACGTCCATGCCGTTGTGCGACAGCAGCACGACGGCCTGCGCACCCTTGCCGCGCGCCGAGTCGACCGCCTTCTGCATCGTCTCTTCCTGGATGCCGAACGTCCAGTCTGGAACGAAGTAGCGAGGATGGGCGATCGGCACGTACGGAAATGCCTGACCGACGATCGCGACCGCGATGCCGTTGATCGTCTTGATGACGTAAGGCTCGAATATTGGATCGCCGAAGTCTGCGGTGCGCACGTTCTGGGCGATGAAATCGACGCGGCCCGCGAAGTCGCGGTCGATGATCTCCCTGACCCGGTGCGCGCCGTAGGTGAATTCCCAATGACCGGTCATCACGTCTACGCCGAGCAGCTTGGCGGCGTCGACCATGTCCTGGCCGCGCGTCCACAGCGAGGTCGCCGAACCCTGCCAGCTGTCGCCGCCATCGAGCAGCAGCGCGCCGGGTCGCTGGCTGCGCAGGCGCTTGATCAGCGTCGAAAGATGCGCGAATCCGCCCATCGCTCCGTAGACACGCGCCGCATGTTCGAAATCCAGATGGGTGAAAGCATGCGCGGAGCGCGTTCCCGGCGCGATGCCGAAGTGCTTGAGCAGTGCTTCACCGACCAGATGCGGAGGCTTGCCGCGCGCGCTGCCCGCGCCGAGGTTGACGCTGGGCTCGCGAAACCTCGTCGGATTCAGTTGCGCATGGCAGTCCGTGATATGCAGCAGGCCGACGTTGCCGAAAGGTCGCAGCGCGTCGTACAGGTGCTCGCCATCCGCGCCGTCGGCGGCACGGCTGGCATCGATCGGCAATCCGGCGACGGCGGCAGCAGCGAGTCCTTGCAGGAATTCGCGCCGCTTCACGATTCGACAGGTGCGAGACCCCGCGACGCCGGCCACGCGCGCCGGTGCATCGAGTTCACTGGTTGACCGGCGAAGCGGGATCCATCAACAGCGCGGTGACGTCCTTGATCTGCTGCTCGGACAAGATGCCGTTATGGCCGAAGCGCGGCATCGTCGAGCAGGCGGCGAACGCCTCCGAGTTGAAGATCTTGCCGTAGGCATAGCGCTCGGTCTCGGCGCCGTAGCCGCGAAGCTTGCCGAAGCGGTAAAGGCTCGGCCCTATCGTGCCGTAGGCGAGCTCCTGCGGCGCGAGTTGATGGCAGGCGTAGCAATTGCCTCCGACCGGTCCGTTGGGATCGTCCGAGTACTGCTTGCCGCGGCCGTCCTGCGCGATCTTTTCGCCATTTTTCCAGTCGCCGATCAATTTGCCGTCGGCTGGATATTTGATCGTCGCCAGATTTTGTTTTTCGATCCGTTCGGCGACGTCCTTAGAAGGGGTCTTGCCGGCGGCCTGGCTGCACAGCCTCTGCGTATCGTCCTGGTCGAGCCGATCGAGCCCCGCCTGGCCTCTCGCCTTGAACGAAGCCTTGATCATCGCACCGGCCTCGGCCGAGATGCGTTCATCCGAGGGCGCAGTCGCGCAGCCGACCAGAATTGCCGCGAACAGTGCCGCGGACAGCATCACTCTGGCGATCATTCGTGCGCTCTTCAACGCTTGATCGCCGGCCCATCGAACGCGGCGCCATTGGCATTTTTCGCGAGGAACATCGTCAGCGCGATCGACGCATCCGAGCCGAACTCGAGCTCCGGAAAGCGCTGCTGGCGGAAGCAGTCGTTCAGGCGCCACTGGAACGTGCGCAACTCGCCCTGCGAGACGCGATACGCGGGCCAGGTCGTGTATGCCTTTTGCGCGCCCTCGAGCTTGGTCAGGTTCGGCAGGTCCTGCAGGCGGATGCGTTGGTTGTCGGCACCATGACAGGTCACGCAGCCGAAATCGTGCGGGCCGCCGCGAAAATAGAACATCTTCTCGCCGAGCTTGTACATCTCGATTTCCTTCGGATGCGCGAGCGACACGTTCATTTTCACGCCGCGCGACTCGCTGGTGATGTACGCGACCAGCGCTTCGATGTTTGATTTCTTGTCATTGCCGTTGCCGAAAGGATTTTTCTTGGCGTCGGCCTCGCTGATGCCTTGCAGCTTGACCATGCACCAGACCAGGCGCGTCTCCAGATCCATCACGCGGTCGGCGTCGGCGAAATATTTCGGCAGCTGCGCGTATGCCCCCTTGATGACACCTGGGCCGAGTCCCAGATCGCAGCGCTCGAGCGAGACCTTGTTCGGCCCGCGCGGCTCCTTCCACAGTCCTTCGCCCCGGGCCTCCCACAGCTCGGCGGGATTGCCCTCCTGCAGCGCCTCGCGATACTTGGCGATGCCGTCGACCGTCGAGTTCTGGGCGAACGCGGAAAATGCCGCGACCAGGAAGGCTGCGACGGCCACCCGGTGGAGGGTCACGCTATCGTCGCCTCATCGGTGCGCTTGTCGCCACGGTTGTGGCTACGGCCGCTCGCTGTCGCTCGCTCGACCTGTGCTCCGCGCAGGTCAGCCTTCGCCGCAATCGCCGAGCGCCTGGTTCCGGATGCGCGGTCAGCTTCCATCAGACTATCGTGGCTTCGTCGGTGCGTTTATCACCGCGATTGTCGGTCCAGACGATCGTAACCTTGTCGCCTTTCGCCCCGCCCTTGAACTTGAACGATAGGAACGGGTTCTTCGAAACCGCCGGTCCCCATTGCGCGGCCAGCACGGTCGTGCCGCCGTGTGCGACGGTGACGTTCTGGATGAACCAGGCCGGTATCACTGCGCCCTGCGCATCTTTGCGCTGGCCGGTCTCCATCTCGTGGCTCATCAGCACCTTGACCTCGGTGGCGTCGCCGACGAGGGTGGCACGGATTTTCATCGGGTCTGCCATCGTCAGCCTCCGCATCCGCCGATCGTGACCTTGACGTCCTTGGCCGCGACGAAATACTTGCCGTCGGCCTTGACCAGCGCATAGATGTTCGAGCTCTGGCCCATTTTCACGCGGGTGGAAATCGACGGCTCGGTGCCCGCCGGAATGTCGAACACCGCCGCCAGCATGTTCGGGTTCTTTTCGATCAGCACGGCGATCGATTCAGTTTGGGGGATGTTGCTGATGATGCCGACCGGGACGACGGCGCCGTTTTCGGCGATGTCCGGCGTCTGGACGAAAACGATGTCCTTGCTCTGGACCGGCTCGCCGCCGCCCAGCGCCTTCATCGTATCGGCCATGCTCTTGGTATCGAACGCCGCCTTGTTCCACGACTGCGCGCTCGCATCCCCTGGTTTGAGCCAGCCAGCCGCAGCAACCAGTGCGAGCAGCGTCACGCCACCGCCCGATTTCAGCACCTGCCTACGACTGCGATTCATTCCTGCCCTCGGTCAGCGTCACTTGGATGCGGGATTTTAATCCATTTGTCGCAGTTTCTTACGCCGACTTCGTTCGGCCATTCACGAAGGCGCGCCGGCATGCCGGCGATAGGGGATTGGGCTTCTCACTCGCCCGATTCGGCGGGAAGGCTTCGTAGAGGGTCGGGAGCCACCGCGCCACCTGTGCGGGGCGCGATCACGATCGCGCAGCTGACGCCACGCAAGTCAATAATCCTGCGCCCCAGCGATCGGTACAGCTCTAATGTATCGTTGCCGACGACAGGAAACGCAGCAGCACCCCGGACTTCAAACGGTAAGTTCCCTCTCCGATGTATGCTGCATCGTCGAGCTCGCCCCGGGTGAACTCGAGCTCGGTATTGCCCGATCTCAGCTCCATCACGACGTCGTCGGGCACCGTCGACTCGTCCGGGACACGCAGGTACTCGGTCGCGAACACGACCCCGTTGAGCTGCACAAAATCGGCTCCGTGCATGGCTTCGGTCAGTGTCATAGCGGATGACCTCATTCTGATTGCAGCCCCATGTCCCGGACACCCGCTGACCGGGTGCCCATGACTAAGATGCGGGCGCGCCGGAGAGGTTCAAGCGTTCCGGCCGACAACGGGTCAAACGGGGGCCTGGACCAGCTCGCGGACGAAGTTGGGAAGCGCCATCGAGGCGCGGTGGACATCGCCATTGTAATATTGCAAATCGCGTATGCCGCGCTGCGAAATGCGCCGGTCGGCGTCGAGCGGAGTCAGGTAGGATGGATTCAGCGTCGCCGAAGCGCAGGCCATCATCCAAAGCCCGCCGTAGAGCGGAATCGACACCAGGTACGGCACCACGATGGCGAAGGCCGCGCGCAGATCGGCGATGCCGGCGCGGATGCGATCGGGGTGCGATACCGGCGAGGCGAGGTGCAAGCTCATCGCACCCGACGGCTTGAGGCGCGCGGCGCAGGCGCGATAGAAGTCGGCGTCGTACAGCGGCGCGGAAGGTCCGCCGGGATCTGTCAGATCCAGGACGATCAGGTCGTAGGTCTCCGTGGAAGCGCGCACGAAAGCCAGGCCGTCTTCGACGCGAAGGGACAGCCGTGGATCGGACAGTGCGCCGCGATGGACCCTGGCCAGATATTTGCGCGCGATGTCTACGACGGCGAGGTCGATCTCGACCAGGGTTACCGACTTGATCGTCGGGTACTTGAGCAATTCCTCGGCCGAGCCGCCGTCGCCGCCGCCGATGATCAAGGCGGTGGTCGGCGCGGGGTGCGCGATCGCGGCGACGTGAACGAGATTCTCGTGGTAGTAGAACTCGTCCTTTTCCGACGTCATGAAGTGGCCGTCGAGGCGGAACAGCGTTCCGAACGAGGCGGTATCGTGCACTTCGACCGCCTGGAACGGCGACTGAAAGTGTTCGAACTCGCGCGTCGAGCGGACGAAAAAGCCCGTGTCGTCGGTCAGATATTCGGTCAGTACGCCCGGCAGCAGGTCCGAGGGCTTTTCCTCAGGCATCGCTCCCGCCGCGGTGAATGGCCTGGTATTTCGTGCGCTGGGGCCGCATCGCATCCTGCATTGCGCGGAACAGTTTTTCGGCTTTGGCCGTGTTGTCGGTCGTATAGTTGCAGACGTAGACGTCGATCGTGACGAAGCCGTGCTCGGGCCAGGTGTGGATTGCCAGATGCGATTCGGCCAGGAGCACCGTCCCGGTCACGCCCTGCGGCTCGAACTGATGGAAGCTGTCGCCGACAACCGTCATCGCGGAGGCTTCGGCCAGGCGAACGCACAGAGCGCGCAGCGACGCGGAGCGCGTCATTTCCGGCGTGTCGGCCGCGCAGTCGTACCATTCTCCGAGCAGGTGGATGCCTTCCATCGGATTCTCCAGGCGCGCCTTCGCGCAGTGCGTTGCGAAGACGCTAAACTCTCTATTATTGCCCAAAATCAGCGCTTGGGCGATAATTTTACCGCTTTGCCGCAGCGTTCCACACCCGGTGCGTTCGCCGGTCCTAGCGCGTCCGATTTCCGCTCCCAAAGACCATGACCGCATCGCTTTCCGTGCCGCATCCGGCTTCCGAGTCGCGTAAGACAGCGCCCGACACGCGGCTACTCGCCGACGCGATTCGCGCGCTGGCGATGGACGCGGTGCAGGCTGCCAACTCCGGACATCCGGGGATGCCTATGGGCATGGCGGAAATCGCCGTCGCACTGTGGAATCGACACCTGCGACACAACCCAGCCAATCCGCACTGGCCCGATCGCGATCGCTTTGTCCTCTCCAACGGTCACGGCTCGATGCTGCAATACGCGCTATTGCATCTGACCGGCTACGCGCTTCCTCTCGACGAGCTCAAGCATTTTCGCCAGCTCGGCTCGGCCACGCCCGGCCACCCGGAGCTGGGGGTCACTCCCGGTGTCGAGACGACTACCGGGCCGCTCGGCCAAGGGCTGGCCAATGCAGTCGGCATGGCGCTGGCCGAACGGCTGCTTGCGGTCGAGTTCAACCGTCCCGACCACACGATCGTCGACCACCGGACCTACGTGTTCGCCGGCGACGGCTGCATGATGGAGGGCATCTCGCACGAAGCCTGCTCGCTCGCCGGCACGCTGGGCTTGTCCAAGCTCGTCTGTTTTTACGACGACAACGGTATCTCGATCGACGGCAAGGTCGCCGGCTGGTTTACCGACGATACGCCGGCACGATTCGCCGCGTACGGCTGGCACGTCGTGGCCGACGTCGACGGCCACGACGTCGACGCGGTCGATTCGGCAATACGGTCGGCTCACGCGACGACCGACCGGCCGACGCTGATATGTTGCAAGACGATCATCGGACGCGGCTCGCCGAATCGCGCCGGAACCGACCTGGCGCACGGCCAGGCACTGGGCGAAAAGGAAGTCGCGCTGACGCGGGAGGCGATCGGCTGGAGCTATCCGCAATTCGAGATTCCGCAGGCCGCCTACGACGGCTGGAACGCGCGCGAGTGTGGAGAATTGCTCGAATCGGCCTGGTACACGCGCTTTGCCGCCTACGAGGCCGCATACCCGGCGCTCGCCGCCGAATTCCGGCGTCGCCTTTCCGGCGACCTCCCGCAGGCTTTCACCGCACATGCCGCTGCGTTCGCGGCCCGCCAGAACGAAAAGGCCGAGTCGATCGCGACGCGCAAGGCTTCGCAGCAGGCGATCGAGGCCTTCGCGCCGCTGCTGCCGGAAATGATCGGCGGCGCGGCCGATCTGACCGGCTCGGTGTTCACCAACTGGTCGGGCAGCAAGCCGGTGAGCGCGCATTCTCCTGGCAACTACATCAATTTTGGCGTCCGCGAATTTGCGATGACCGCGATCGCCAACGGCCTCACCCTGCACGGTGGATTCATCCCGTACGTCGGCACCTTCCTTACCTTTTCCGACTACGCGCGAAACGCCGTGCGCATGGCGGCGCTGATGCGGATCCGCTCGATCCTGGTCTACACGCACGATTCGATCGGGCTCGGCGAAGACGGACCGACGCATCAGTCGATCGAGCATGCGGCCGCGCTGCGGCTGATCCCGCACCTCGATGTGTGGCGGCCCTGCGACACCGTCGAGACGGCGCTGGCCTGGACGGCGGCGCTCGAGCACCGGCACGGCACGAGCTGCCTGCTGCTGACGCGGCAGAACGTCGCCTTCAACCCGCGCCGCTCCGACCAGATTGCCGCGATCCGCCGCGGCGCCTATGTCCTGGTCGACGCCGAAGGCGCGCGCGCAACCATCATCGCCACCGGCTCGGAGGTCGCGCTCGCCGTCGGCGCGCAGAAAACGCTGGCCGAGGCTGGCATTCCGGTGCGGGTCGTGTCGATGCCCTGCTGCAGCGTCTTCGATCGCCAGGACGCCGCTTATCGCGAAGCTGTGCTGCCCCGCGGCATGCCGCGGGTCGCCGTCGAGGCAGGCGTCACCGACTACTGGCGCAAATACGTCGGAGCCATCGACGATCCCGCCGGCGCCGTCGTCGGTATCGACCGCTTCGGCGAATCGGCGCCGGCAGCCGTCCTGTTCAAACATTTCGGATTCACCGTCGATCATGTCGTCGCCGCCGTCCGCAACGTCCTTGGGTGACGCGCCCGGCATCGTCATCCGCCGCGCCGCGCCGCGCGACGCCGAAGCGATCGCTCGCGTGCGCATCGATGGCTGGCGCACGTCGTATCGCGGCCTGATCCCGGCCGCATACCTCGACGGCATGCAGGTCGATGCCAGCACGGCGCTGTGGGACAAGATACTTGCCGCGGGACCGAACCCGGCCAGCGTCTTTGTCGCGAGCCACGGCGACGAGGTCATCGGCTTCGCTGCGGGCAGCCTGCTCGCCGAGCCCAAGTTCGGGCTCAACGCCGAGCTCACCGCCGTGTATCTGCGCCGCGAATTTCAGCGCGTCGGACTCGGACGGCGCCTGATTGCCGCCGTCGTCGATGATCAGCGTGCTCTCGGCGCCACCGGCATGACCGTCTGGGTCATCGCCGCCAACAAGCCGGCGCGGGCCTTCTACGAGGCGCTGGGTGCGGAGCTCTTGGTCGAGCAGGCGTTCCAATGGGATGGGATGGATCTGCTGGAAGCCGCCTACGGGTGGCGCGATCTGGATGCGCTGGCGGCGGCGTGCCGCGCAGGACAGCTATTGCCCGAAATCGAATCGACAAGAGATGACAGGAGAGCAGGATGACGATCAAGGTTGCCATCAACGGCTACGGACGCATCGGTCGCAATATCCTTCGCGCGCACTATGAGACCGGACGCAAGCATCCGCTGGCCATCGTCGCGATCAACGATCTTGGCAGCCCCGAGACCAACGCGCATCTGACCCGGCACGACACCGCGCACGGCAAGTTTCCTGGCAAGGTCGATGTCGATGGCGACGCGATGGTCGTCAATGGCGACCGCATCAAGGTTTTCGCGCAGCGCAATCCGGCCGAGCTGCCATGGAACGCGCTCGGCGTCGACGTCGTGCTCGAATGCACGGGGCTTTTCACCACCAAGGAAAAAGCCTCGGCTCACCTCAAGGGCGGCGCGAAAAAGGTGATCATCTCGGCGCCCGGTGGCAAAGATGTCGACGCGACGATCGTCTATGGGGTCAATCACCAGTCGCTGAAGGCGGCGCACACGGTGATCTCGAACGCCTCGTGCACGACCAATTGCCTGGCTCCGCTGGTCAAGCCGCTGCACGACAAGATCGGCGTCGTCAGCGGCCTGATGACGACCGTACACTCCTACACCAACGACCAGGTGCTGACCGACGTCTATCACGAGGACCTGCGCCGGGCCCGTTCGGCGACGATGAGCATGATCCCGACCAAGACCGGCGCCGCCGCCGCCGTCGGGCTGGTGCTGCCGGAGCTCAATGGCAAGCTCGACGGTTATGCGATCCGGGTTCCGACGATCAACGTCTCGATCGTCGACCTGTCGTTCATCGCAGCGCGCGATACGACGGTCGAGGAGGTCAATGCAGTGATGAAGGCGGCATCGGAGTCCGAACCGCTGCATGGCTTGCTCGGCTACAACACCGCGCCGCTGGTGTCGATCGACTTCAACCACGACCCGCGCTCCTCGATCTTCGATGCGACGCTGACCAAGGTCTCCGGACGCCTGGTCAAGGTTTCGTCCTGGTACGACAACGAATGGGGCTTCAGCAACCGGATGCTCGATGCGACCGTTGCGCTGATGGCGGCCAAATAGCTCCGCCGCCGAGTCGCGCGATCGTTTGCGACGACTGCTGACGATGGCGCATCCCCGCTGATATGGCTGCAACGTTCCTGCGCCTGGCCGACGTCGATGTCGCCGGCAAGCGCGTCTTCATCCGCTCCGACCTGAACGTGCCGCTCGACGGGCAAGGCGCGATCAGCGACGACACCCGCATCCGCGCCTCGGTGCCGGCGATCCGCGACGCGCTGTCGCGCGGCGGCGCGACGATGGTCACCTCGCATCTGGGTCGCCCGAGCGAAGGCCGATTCAGCGTCGCCGATTCGCTGGCGCCGATCGCCCAGCGGCTCGCTGAGCTGCTCGCGCAGCCGGTACCGTTGATCGCCGACTGGGCCGACGGCGGCGCCTGGCACCATGCGCTCAAGCCCGGCGATCTGGTCCTGCTCGAGAACTGCCGCTTCAACGTCGGCGAAAAAAAGGACGACGAGACGCTGTCGCGCAAGATGGCGAAGCTGTGCGATGTCTACGTCAACGACGCCTTCGGGACTGCGCATCGCGCGGAGGCGACGACGCACGGCATCGCCCGATTCGCGCCGATCGCCTGCGCCGGTCCGCTGCTCGCCGCCGAGATCGACGCGCTGGGGCGCGCGCTCGCGCATCCGGCCCGGCCGCTGGTCGCGATCGTCGCCGGCTCGAAGGTGTCGACCAAGCTGACAATACTGAAGTCGCTGGCGGCGCGGGTCGATCGTCTGATCGTCGGCGGCGGCATCGCCAATACGTTCATCCTCGCGGTCGGCGGCCGGATCGGCAAGTCGCTTGCGGAGGCCGATCTCGCCAATGAGGCGAAGGCGATTCTCGATGCTTTTCCGGGCAAGGTGCCGATTCCGGTCGACGCCATCGTCGCGAAGGAGTTCTCGGCGACGGCGGCGCCTGCGTTGAAGGCCATCGCCGACGTCGCCGACGACGACATGATCCTCGATATCGGGCCGCAAACGGTGGCGGCCCTGAAGGCGATCATCGCCAAGGCCGGCACCATCGTCTGGAACGGGCCGGTCGGCGTGTTCGAGTTCGATGCCTTCGGCGAAGGGACGCGCGAGCTCGCCCACGCGATCGCCGATTCTAAGGCGTTTTCGATCGCCGGCGGCGGCGACACGCTGGCCGCGATCGCGAAATACGGCGTCGCAGACCGCATCGGCTACATCTCGACCGGTGGCGGCGCGTTTCTCGAATTTCTCGAAGGCAGGACGCTTCCTGCCGTCGCGATCCTCGAGCAGCGCGCCACGCGTTGAAGCGCACGACGACGACGATCCTTTTCAGGCGAGACCCTCGATGCAACGCTCGACCAAAATAGTCGCCACGCTCGGTCCGGCCAGCAGCTCC
>Ga0134121_10003779_pt1 | contig 12497 bp, 9 predicted proteins | sample KB301_FD_96463 | JGI IMG/M metagenome (GOLD analysis project Ga0134121, IMG submission 96463) | Terrestrial soil microbial communities without Nitrogen fertilizer from Kellogg Biological Station, Michigan, USA - KB3-0-1 | ecosystem: Environmental > Terrestrial > Soil > Unclassified ...
ACGCTCAACGACAATCTGCTGAAGCGTTGCAGCCTGGCGGGAATCGAGTCGACCATGGGCCACGAGATGGGGCACTACGTGTTGAACCATGTCTTCAAAGGCCTGGTGCTGAACGGAATCGTCCTGGTGGTCATGTTTGCTCTCTTGAACTGGGGTCTGAACGCCGGGTCGGCGCGCTGGGGAGAGAGCTGGGGGATCAGGGGGATCACCGATCTTGCGGTGCTGCCGCTAGCGGTGCTGCTGCTGGCTACATTGTCTTTTCTACTAACTCCGGTGAACAACACGATCACCCGGGCCATGGAGTACGAAGCGGACATGTATGGCATCAACGCCAGCCAGCAGCCGGATGGGGAAGCGGAAGTTGATCTGATGCTGGGGGAGTATCGCAAACTCGATCCCGGGCCGATTGAGGAATTTATCTTTTTTGACCACCCCAGTGGGAGGACGCGGATCACGGCGGCGATGCGGTGGAAGGCGGAACATTTGCCGGGAGCGCCGGTGGGCGGGGCGAGGCAATAGGCGGCTTTTGTCGTGCTGGCCTGTTTCGGCCCCTTTCAGGGCTTCCCCTTCTTCGCCGGTGAACCCAGGGCTTACGCCCTCAGCCAGATTCTTTTCACCCCTTCGCGGCTGGTCGTGGCAATCAGGAGCTACGACGCGGCGCGTAACTCGGATTTTGGGCTCGGCTAAAAGTGGCTACCATGGCGGCTTTTAGAGGATTTCCACAGGATTTCGGCAAGCCTCGTGCGAGTAGTTTGGCTAACGTAAATTGTTCCCCCCAAGGAGCAATTCCTACTCGATTACCAAAGATTGGGGCTTAGCATTTTCAGCAACTTGAGAGTGGCAACGGGGGTGCTTTACATCTCGACAGACGAAGTGGCGCGCAACGGGGCGCTCCAGAGAAAAAACTTCGGCCAGAGGTTTTCTTGAGCGCCCCTTGCATTTTTTACAGAGACAGCCCTCCCCAACCCCAACCGACTGTTATTTTCCGATTCCTTCTTGATTGCCCCATGCCCAGGTAAAGGGCTTTAATAGTAGTTTTTGGCTCCCAGGTCGGTGGAGACTGCACGCGCGCCAGCCCAGGCGCTAAAGCGTAATCTGGCTTCCGGGTCTGCCGCACGAGAATGCGTGCCTTTCCCATTTCGTTGTTGACCCTACAATCTTAACGTCGCTTGCGGATCTCAGGCGGGAACCAGTAGTTCACCGAGATCGAGGCCAGTGCTTCGCAGCAAGTTTGCCATCACGGGTTCCTTGAAGCGGGAAGCATCAAACTCGACGCGGACAATGCGCTCTGCAGCGTTAAACGTGATTTGCCGGACACCATACACTTCGCGGACGGTGTCAAGGGCGCGCATGGTCGCCTCTCGCAGAGGACTGTGATAGCGGTACGCCACTTCCAAGTGAGTCATCGGGCCTTTCGTGGGAAGGCAGAAGCATTACCGCAAAGGATCCGCAGCATACGCAAAGAATATCCCTTGGATCAGTTCGGTCTGCAGGCCTGCCTCTTCTCCCTTTGAAGATACAACAATCGATTGTATAAGCGAATGAATCTAATACTGTCCGGCTGACTCTTTCGAGGCCGGCACCAGCACCTATGGAAGATTTTGCCAAGTCGGCAACGACCGTGAAAGATCCAGTTTGCGGAATGAACCTGGAGCCTTCGACCGCCAAGCACAAGCTTGAGCACGCAGGGAAGCCCTATTACTTCTGCTGCGATGGTTGCGTGGAGAAATTTCGGGCTCGTCCGAATGATTATTTGTCCCGTCCGGCGGCGGCCGCTGGGTTGGAGATTATCAACATCGCGCCGGCAGCAGCCAAGAAAACGGAGGTAAAGAGCGGTCTGGCGACCCCTGCGACTGCGCCTTCGGCGACGGCTGGCTCTTACGTTTGCCCAATGTGTCCGGAAGTTCGATCAGCCAAGCCGGAAGCCTGTCCACGCTGCGGAATGGCCCTGGAGCGGGAAACACCGTTGGCCGCAACGCATGTGGAATATACCTGCCCCATGCATCCGGAGATTATGCGACCGAGGCCGGGGCAGTGTCCCATTTGCGGCATGGCTCTCGAGCCGCGCACCGTGACAGCGCAGGAAGAGGAGAATCCTGAACTGCGGGATATGACTCGCCGTTTCTGGATCAGCCTGGCGCTGAGCGCTCCGCTGCTGGTGATTGCCATGGGCGACATGCTGCCGGGCATGCCCATTCAACGTCTGCTGCCGGCTGGCTGGCGACCCTGGATCGAGTTGATTCTGGCTACACCGGTCGTGCTTTGGGGTGGCGCGCCATTTTTTCAACGTGGCTGGACGTCCGTTGTCAATCGCTCGACCAACATGTTCACGCTCATCGCGATGGGCACGGGCGTGGCTTATTTCTACAGCCTAGTCGCAACCGTCTTCCCACAACTCTTTCCTACTTCGTTTCGCGAGATGGGCGGAACGCCTGCTCTGTATTTTGAAGCGGCGGCGGCGATCACCGCGCTGGTGCTGCTGGGGCAGGTGTTGGAGTTGCGGGCTCGCAGCCGCACGGGAGCGGCCATTCGAGCCCTGCTGGACCTTTCTCCCAAGATGGCCCGGGTCCTGCGCGATGGGCGGGAGGACGACGTCCCACTCGAGCATGTGGTTCCCGGCGACCGGTTGCGGGTGCGTCCGGGGGAGAAAATTCCGGTGGATGGCGCCGTGCTTGAAGGCACAAGCGGCGTGGATGAGTCGATGATCACGGGCGAGTCCATTTCTGTAAGCAAGGGGCCCGGCAGCCGTGTGATTGGGGCGACGGTGAACGGGACGGGATCACTGGTGATCCGCGCCGAGCGCGTGGGAAGCGAAACCTTGCTGGCGCAAATTGTGCGCATGATCAGCCAGGCACAGCGCAGCCGCGCCCGCATTCAGCGATTGGCGGACCGCGTCGCCGGCTGGTTCGTTCCGGCTGTGATTGCGGTTGCGATTCTCACTTTCGCGGCGTGGAGTTTCTTCGGGCCTGAACCGCGGCTGGCGCATGCTCTGGTGAATGCGGTGGCGGTGCTGATCATTGCGTGTCCTTGCGCGTTAGGGCTGGCAACGCCGATCGCGATCATGGTTGGTACCGGGCGCGGGGCCCTCGCGGGGGTGCTGATCAAGAACGCGGAAGCGTTGGAGCTGATGGAAAAAGTGGACACGCTGGTGATCGACAAGACTGGCACTCTGACGGATGGCAAACCGCGGGTGGCATCTGTGGTCACGATAGCGGGTCGCGACGAAAACGAAGTGCTGCGCCTGGTGGCCACCGTGGAGCAGGGAAGCGAGCACCCTCTCGGAGCTGCCGTACTGGTAACAGCCAAGAGCCGTGGCCTGACTTTGGGGAGTGAGAGTGAGTTCCAATCTCACACCGGGCGGGGAGTAAGCGGACGGGTGGAGGGCAAGAAGGTTCTGATCGGGAACGAGCAGTTGTTCGAGGAGAACGGCATTTCTGCGGCGGGGTTGGTGCAAAAAGCGGAAGAGCTGCGGCGTAGCGGACAAACCGTGATCCTGATTGCCGAGGACGGCCAGGCGGCAGGATTGATCGGCATTGCGGATTCGATCAAGGCTTCGGCGGCCCAGGCTCTCAACGAGCTCAAGCGCGAGGGGTTGCGGCTGGTGATGCTTACGGGCGACAGCCGGGCCACGGCGGAGGCGGTAGCCAAGACGTTGGGCATCGCGGAATTCGAAGCGGAGGTCATGCCCGGCAAGAAATCCGAGGTGGTACAGCGACTACAGAAAGAAGGCCGGACCGTGGCCATGGCCGGTGATGGCATCAACGATGCTCCGGCGCTGGCGCAGGCCGATGTAGGCATCGCCATGGGTACGGGAACAGACATCGCGATGGAAAGTGGCGGCATCACCCTGGTGAAGGGCGACCTGGCAGGAATCGTGCGCGCGCGAAAACTGAGTCAGGCGACTATGCGCAACATCCGGCAAAATCTGTTCTTTGCGTTTGTCTACAACTCGGTGGGGGTGCCGATCGCGGCGGGTGTGCTCTATCCGTTCTTCGGTTTGTTGCTGAGCCCGATTCTGGCGGCGGCCGCGATGAGTCTGAGTTCGGTTTCTGTGATTACGAATTCGCTGCGCTTGCGAAAGGTGAAGTTATAGCGACTAGCGGGTCCGGTGTGTCTCTGATGGATCGCGAGAAAAAGCATTGACTGCGAAGGACACTGAGGTACACGGAGCAAAGCCTTCCACTTGCCGGATCAGCCCCCCTACTTGTGCTTCAGGTGGGTGGCACAATGGAATCCTGTGAGCGCAGAGATCTCTTCGAAATCCTCATCTTCTGTCAGCAAGCCGGGCATCTCGCGCGCCTGGCGGTCGTTGCGCCATCGAAATTTTCGTTTGTATTTCGGCGGCCAGTGCATTTCTCTGATCGGCACCTGGATGACCCGCCTGGCAACCAGTTGGCTGGTATACCGGCTGACCGGCTCGGCTTTCTTGCTGGGCGTTGTGGGATTCGCGGGACAGATACCTACTTTCATTTTCGCCCCGTTCGCCGGGGTTTGGATTGACCGGCTTGATCGGCGGCAGGTCTTGTTGGTGACCCAGATTTTGGCGATGATCCAGTCGCTTGCTCTCGCCGTTCTCACCCTGGCCCGGCACATCCACATTCAGGAGATCATCTGGCTCAGCGCGTTTCAGGGCCTCATCAATGCTTTTGACATGCCCGCTCGGCAGGCGTTTTTGGTGCAGATGGTCGAGGACAAACAGGACTTGGGGAACGCGATCGCACTGAATTCATCGATGGTTAACCTGGCGCGGCTGGTAGGGCCCTCGCTGGCCGGCGCGGTGATTGCGGTGTCCGGGGAAGGTTCTTGCTTCCTGATTGATGGCATCAGCTACATCGCGGTTATCGCCTCGCTCCTCGCTATGCGGCTGCCCTCTGGGATAGTGAAGCCTGCTGTGGATTCCATGCTGGCTCAGCTCAAGGAGGGCTGGGCATACGTTTCGGGCTTCGCCCCGGTGCGTACCATTCTGCTGCTGTTTGCGATCGTCAGCCTGATGGGGTGGCCCTTCACTGTGCTCATGCCGATTTTTGCCGGAAACATTTTGCATGGCGGTCCGCACACACTCGGGTTTCTGATGGGCGCTGTGGGGGTCGGGGCGCTGGTTTCGGCGATATCGCTTGCCCTGCGGAAGACTGTGCTGGGATTGGGGAGAATGATTCCGATTGCAACCGCCTCCCTCGGCGTAGGGCTGATCCTGTTTGGGATATCGCGGATGCTATGGCTATCGCTGCTTCTCATGCTGGTGTGCGGTTTTGGCATGATGCAGCAGATGGCCGCCAGCAACACTATCATCCAGACCATCGTGGAAGACAGTAAACGCGGCCGGGTGATGAGCTTCTATGCCATGGCTTTCGTGGGTATGGCGCCTTTTGGGAGTTTGCTGGCGGGGGGGCTGGCTCACGCCATCGGCGCGCCTCGGACCGTGATGTTGAGCGGGGTGTGTTGTGTCGCGGGTGCGGCCTGGTTCGTCACCCAGATGCCTACGATCCGAAGATTGATTCGACCTATTTATGTCGATCTCGGCATCCTCCCGGCCGTAGACGCGGCGATACAGGACGGCATAGGCGGGTAAAAACCGGCCAGATCCAGCCGCGGTCTGCCTCTGAAGTCTGCTTCCAACCCAAAGGTCTTGCACCATTCTGGCAATTGACACTGCGCTCTGCGTATTCAACAATTGCTTGAACATTCCAATCTAACCAGCGGAGGAGAGTTTATGGCGGACGACGGCGAGATTCCTGTCGCGTCGGAAGGTAGTGCGGGCAAGTGGATCCTGTTGGCGCTCGCAGTGATTTATGTGGCGGGATCGCTCTACTTCATCTTTGATCTGCGCGGACGTCTCGACAAGATGGGCAAGGACCAGGCGGCAAGCAGCACCCAGATTGCCGACTTGAGCAAGCGCATGCAATCCGCCGAAGCCGATGATGAGACGCTGGCCACGCAATTGGGCATGACCAAGAAAGAAATGGTGGCCCGGTCCTCCGACCTCATGCGGCAACAGAAAGCCGCCGAAGCGCGCCTGGCGGAGCAGCAGAAGCAGCAGATCAGCGCCGTCAGCGGGGAAGTCGCGGGAGTCAAGACCGACGTCGGTGGAGTGAAGACCGATGTGGCTTCGACCAAAGCCGACCTGGAAGCGACCAAAGCCAAGCTGCAAAGCACCATCGGCGACCTGGGTGTGCAGAGCGGCCTGATTGCCAACACGCGCGGCGACCTGGAAGTCCTGAAGCACAAGGGCGATCGCAATTACTATGAATTCACCCTGGTCAAGGGAGCCAAGCCCCAGCCTATCTCTACCGTCGGATTGCAATTGAAGAAGACGGACGCGAAAAAGGGCAAGTTCACTTTGGCCGTCACCTCTGACGACAAGACCACCGAGAAAAAAGATCGCAACGTCAGCGAGCCCATCCAGTTCTACAGCGGACGCGATCGCATGCTCTACGAACTCGTGGTCTGGACCGTGGACAAGAACAAAGCCACCGGATATCTCAGCACGCCGAAAGGTGCCCCAACGCCGATCACGGCGACCCAGTAGAGCGTATGTATCCGGGCAGTCATGTCCTGATCGGCATCGCGCTGCGGACGACGGTGATTTACGGCGTCGTGCTGCTGGGCATGCGGGTAAGCGGCAAGCGCGAAGTGGGGCAGATGACGCCGTTCGATCTGGCCCTGCTGTTGCTGCTCAGCAATGCCGTGCAGAATGCGATGACCGGTCCGGATACTTCAGTCCTGGGCGGCATTGTCGCTGCCTCCACTCTACTTCTGCTCAACTACCTGATCGCGGAACTCTCCGGCGGGAATCGGCGCTTTCGCAAATTGATCCAGGGCCAACCTAGCTTGCTGGTGCACGACGGCAAGATCATTGCCAGCCACATGGCCCGGGAGCACGTCACCGTGGACGAACTGCACCAGGCTTTGCGGGAGCATGGAATCGCAGGAATGAACGAATTGGCGCTCGCAGTGCTTGAAGTGGATGGTTCGATCAGTTGCATGAAGTACGACGACATCAAACCCACCGCATCGACCCACCTGGCGCGCCGAAAGATTTTCAAGAAGCACGAGTAAGACTCCCCCTATTTCGTCAACACCACGGGCAGCGGTTGATCGTAGGGCTGAATCGCCACGCTGAGGGACTTCCGCTTGTCAAAATCGTCCTTGATTACAGGAAAGCTGACGACGATCGTGCCCTGCGCCTGGCCGCCGGGAGGGATCTTGGTCTCGGGGGGAATCGCAGCAATGGCGTGCTCTTTCAGTGTGGGAAAAGCCTGAAAGTAGCGGTCGAAGTCCACGGCGGATGCGGCTTCATCGGTGAATTCGCCTCCGTCCGTGGTGAGCCTGGCTTTGATGTCGTGGATCCAGAGAGATTTTTTGCCTGAGTTGTGCAGGGTGACATTTACCGCCACCATCACTCTGTGCTGGTCTGGAACTTCCACTACAGAAATATTATCCACCGAGCCGTCGCCTTGAGGCTTGGCTCGGGTTACGAAAGCGAAGATCCCGAGGAGGACGGCGGCGACTCCCAGAACGATGGCGACAATCTTCGCCGGCGGAAGATTGCGTTTCGCGGTACCAAATTCTTCGCCGATGTTGATTCCCGGGCCTGGGCCCAGGTCGATCACGGGAGTCGCATCTGGTTCCGGCGTCGGCTCGGGAGTGGGAGCGGGCGATGGTTGGGAGGACGTATCTTCAGGCATGGGAGGCCTCGGCTGCGGTAATTCTATACCGCCTGCGGTTTGCAATTGGCAATTAGCAATCGGCCACAGCCATGGATATTGGCCAATTGCTAGTTGATCGACTTTCCTCCCACAAGTTGCCGCTTGCCATCGTGCCCCGTATGCTGGTTGTTTTCCTAGCTAGGGAGGGTAGGGATGGATTCAAAAGAAGTGCGACGAGTCTCCGTGTACTTGGGAGTTCTTCTTTGTCTAACCGTGACATTTGCGGCTGCCCAGCAGGAGCCCGCGGCGACCTCCGCAGTTCATGCCGGTCGGTTGATTGATGTGCGTACCGAGCATGTGACGACCAACGTTTACATCCTAATCGCCAAGGACCGCATTTTGCAAATTGCGGATTCGGCTCCTGCCGGCATTGCGATCGTAGACCTTTCCCGATACACAGTGGTTCCCGGATTGATAGATTCGCACGCACACGTTCTGGGGAATCCGAAAGACCAGTCTTCAGCATCCGGATTGCGCATGTCCTCAGCGCAGAAGACGTTGTGGGGAGTACACAGTTTACAGATTTGGCTGGACCACGGGTTCACGGCGCTGCGGGATGCGGGTGAGAGCGATTTGGGGTACGGCCAGCTGGCGCTGCGCGACAGCATTGAGAAGGGACTGATTCGGGGACCGCGGATGGTTTCCGCGGGGAACTTTGTTTCGGTGAACGGAGGGCACGGCGACGCGGACGTGCTAGCGCCCGATCAGCAGTTGGCGAGGCGTCCCAACATCTCTGACACGGTTGACGATGTCAGCCGCGCGGTGCGGCGCGATATCAAATACGGGGCGGACTGGATCAAGTTGATGGCCACCGGCGGTGTTATGGATCCAAACAGCGATTACCGGGTCGAGGAGTTGAGCGAAGAGCAGATGGCCAAGGCGGTTGAGGTGGCGCATCGCGCGGGGAAAAGAGTGATGGCCCACGCCGAGGGCGCGGAAGGGATCAAGGCGGCGGTGCGTGCAGGCGTGGATTCGGTTGAACACGGCACCGTTATGGATGAAGAAGGGGCGCGGCTTATGGAGCTGCACGGTACCTGGCTAGTGCCGACGCTTTTCTGCTTCCAGCATGATCTGCAGACCGGACTTTCGCAGGGGCGCGATGCGGTCAGCTTCGCCAAGGGAGTGGCCATCGTCAAGGAGCAGGGTCCGGCTTTCAAGCGGGCGCTGGCGCATCATCTGAAGATTGCTTATGGCGTGGACGACGACGTGGACTTTGTGTCGAAGGAATTCGGGGCGCTGGTGAACGGAGGCATGACGCCGATTGATGCGCTACGGGCGGCGACGGTGAACGGGGCTGAGTTGTTGGGGCGCTCGAATGAGATTGGAACGCTTGAGCCGGGAAAGTTCGCGGATATTGTCGCGGTGGATGGCGATCCGCTGGCGGATATTACGGTGATGGAGAAAGTCGTGTTCGTGATGAGGGGTGGCGAGGTTTACAAGGCGGCCAACTGAACAGGGATTCATATGGACGCGGGCGACTCGCCCGCGTGGGGTTAGAGAAAATAGGCCACGGATTTTCACGGACATACAGAGAAAATTCAGGTTATGTCCATGTTAATCCGCGAAATCCGCGGCCTGAATTTATCCGGGATCGGCGCCAGACGGGCGGCACGCCCGTTCTCCATTTCATTTACGTCTCGTGGTTCACTGGCAGCGGGTTGCGTTCGGCGTACTGCCACTGGTGCCAGTAGGGATAGATCGGCGTGAGTTCGCTGGCCCGGTCGAGAGCCGCGGTTTGTGCCGGCGAGAGCGACCAGCCTGCGGCCCCGAGGTTCTGGCGCAACTGCTCTTCGTTTCGGGCGCCGATGATCACCGTAGAGACCGTGGGACGCTGCAGCAGCCAGTTCAGCGCGACCTGGGCAATGCTCTTTTCAGTTTCTTTGGCCACCTGGTCCAACGCGTCGACGACTCTATACAAGTATTCGTCTGGCACCGGCGGGCCCTTTTCGCCGGTTACGTGCAGGCGGCTGGTGGCCGGAAAAGGCTGTCCGCGACGAAGTTTGCCGGTAAGACGCCCCCATCCTAGCGGGCTCCAGACCAGGGCTCCGAGTCCTTGATCAAGCCCCAATGGCATCAGTTCCCATTCGTACTCTCTGCCGACCAGCGAATAGTAAACCTGATGGCCGACGTAGCGGGACCAGCCGTAGCGCTGCGAAACATCCAACGATTTCATCAAATGCCAGCCGGAGAAATTTGAGCAGGCGATGTACCGGACTTTCCCGCTCTCGACCAGGTGGCTAAGCGTACTCAGAGCTTCCTCGACGGGCGTGAGCGCGTCGAATCCGTGAAGGTGATAGATGTCGATGTAGTCGGTGCCCAGGCGGCGCAGGCTGGCCTCGCAGGCCGTGATCAGGTGATGCCGCGAGGATCCGACATCATTGGGCCCGTTGCCCAGGCGAAATGAAGTTTTGGTTGAGATCAGAAGGTGGTGACGGCGCTCTGCAATGGCTTTGCCCAGGATCTGTTCGGAGAGACCTGCGGAATATACGTCGGCGGTGTCGAAGAGATTAACGCCGGCTTCCAGGCAGATATCGACCAGGCGTGTGGCTTCGGCTACGTCGCTCGATCCCCAGGCGCGGAAGAATTCTGTGCCACCACCGAATGTGCCGGTGCCAAAACTTAGGGCGGGTACTTTGAGGCCGGAGCGGCCCAGTTGTCGGAATTCCATGGAAAATAGATGCGAGACGGTGGGCCGCGATTCGGATTTTGTTGAGGGAGAAAACCCATGAGGGTTGGAGTCCAGTTGCTGATAGGGGTCCGTCGACTTCATCCGTTCCTTCGCGAGCCAAGGGGCAGATTGCGCCAGGGAAACCTTGGCCCGCGCTTCTGGAATTTTTACCAGGCGTGCTTCATGGCTTTGGCGAACTTTTCTAGCGGGAGCGTATTCAGCACGTCATCTTTGGTGAGCCAGGCGCGGCGGGCTTGCAGGATGCCGAAGCGGATCTTGTCCATGTGGGAGGTGTGGTGGGAGTCGGTATTGATCACAATTTTCACGCCGTGCTCTTTTGCCAACCGGAGGTTGCGGTCGTTGAGGTCGAGGCGATCGGGGTAGGCGTTCAGCTCCATGGCTACTTTATTCTTTGCGGCGGTCTTTAGCACGGCATCGAAGTCGAAGGCGTAAGCCTCGCGCCGCAGCAACATGCGGCCAGTGGGGTGACCGAGCAGCGAAGTGTTCGGGTTCTCGACAGCCTTGAGCAGACGGTCCGTCATCTCGCCCGGGGTTTGATTGAAGTGGGAGTGTACGCTGGCGATGACGATGTCCATCTGCTCAAGAACTGAATCGGACAAGTCAAGGGTTCCGTCGGCCAGGATGTCCACTTCGATGCCAGCAAAAATTCTGATGCCTCCGAGCCTGTCGTTTACGGCGCGAATGCGTTGAATGTGCTCGACCGCGCGCTTGTCGTCCAGGCCGTTGGCGAAGGCCAGGTTCTTGGAGTGGTCGGTGATCGCCATGTATTTGTAGCCATGCTCTTCGGCGGCCTTGGCCATTTCTTCGATGGTGTTGCGTCCATCAGTTTCGACGCTGTGCATGTGAACGTCGCCCTGCAAGTCCGCTTGCGTGATCAACGTGGGCAGAGTGTGGGCTTCGGCAGCATCAATCTCGCCCAGGTTCTCGCGCAGCTCGGGAGCAATGTAGTCGAGATTGAGCTTGGCGTAGAGTTCCTCTTCGGTCTTTCCTGCGACGGGTTTCTCGGTATCAAGTTTGGACAGGCTGTACTCGCTCAGGGTGTAACCCATCTTCAGGGCGCGCTGGCGCAGGGCCACGTTGTGGGCTTTTGATCCGGTGAAGTATTGCATGGCGGCGCCGAAGGATTCGGGAGGCAGAAGGCGCACGTCCACCTGCATGCCGCTGCGCAAACGAAAACTAACTTTGTTTTCGCCGCGGGCGATGATTTCCATCAGGGCTGGAAGCTTGATGACTTGCTCGATCAGCTTCTCGCGGGTGGCGTCATCGCAGCAGGCCTTGCCGGTGACGAGGATGTCGAGGTCACCAACGGTGTCGCGTCCGCGGCGCAGCGAGCCGGCGGGCGTTATCTTTTCCACGCCGGGATAGTCGCGGAGGTGCTCGATGATCTTATTGGCTTCGCGTTCGGCAGCATCAAGCAGGAAACGGCCGGCGATGCGCTGATAGTCTTCGATGGCCTTGAGCAGCTTCTGCTCCTGCTTCTCCCCCATGCGGGGAAGCTCGCGAATTTTTCCCTCCCGGGCGAGCTTGGCCACTCCCTCCAGGTCACTTACTTGGTAAGCGCTCCAGATGAGGGCGATGGTCTTCGGGCCCAGGCCCTGGATCTTGAGCAGATCGAGCATGGACGGGTGATACTTCGTAAGCAATTCGGCGTGCAGTGCAAGTTTTCCCTCTTTGAACATTTGCTGCATGTTCACCAGCATGCCTTTGCCGATGCCGGGGATGGCCAGCACTTTCTTGGGATCGTCAATCAGGTCGGCGATCTGCTGGGTCTGGGCTTCGATGGCTTCAGCGGCGTTGCGGTAAGAGCGAATGCGGAAAGAGTCTCCGCCGTCGATTTCCAGCAGGTCTGCGGTTTCGTAGAGAATGCCGGCGATGGCTTTGTTGTCCATTGCGGTAAAGACTAAACAAGTTGTGGCTGCAGGGGAAGGTCAGGTGATTTGGATAGTTCGTTACTCATGCGAGCAAGGGCAAGATGCCCTCGCGAGAGCCGGCGGGACGCCGGCGCTACTCAAAGCCTCGCCGTCGGGCAACGGTAGTAACCCCGAGGGCGCCTAGCTTCTCGCTGACCTTACGTCGCCTTGGTGACGTTGGCTGCTTGCGGG
>Ga0134121_10003780_pt1 | contig 12494 bp, 6 predicted proteins | sample KB301_FD_96463 | JGI IMG/M metagenome (GOLD analysis project Ga0134121, IMG submission 96463) | Terrestrial soil microbial communities without Nitrogen fertilizer from Kellogg Biological Station, Michigan, USA - KB3-0-1 | ecosystem: Environmental > Terrestrial > Soil > Unclassified ...
GATTGGGCTGTTACTGAGAACGGCCTGACGCATCGGGAGGAGGTTGACTGATCTTCTGAGTGCCGTCAGGTTGAAGGGGCTCAAGGCGCATCACGCCGTGCGGAAAATCAAAAATGAGGCGGTAGTGCCGCAGGAAGTTTCCGCCCAGAATGCCGCTTTGGAGGAAGCCGGCAGTCTCGTTGACTGACTCGAGATCGAGTACGGCGGCGTCGATGTCTTCGCGGCTGTAGGAACCAAGCGCGATTTTTCGCAGCATCGCAACTTTCACATTCTCAGCCACGCCCGCCGCGCCGTAGACGCGCATGCGACTGGGGCGAATCAATTCCTGCGCTTCTTCCATGGCAGCGGTTCTCTCAGAAAGCACCGTTACGGTCGCCCCCGTGTCGATGATAAAGTTCATCGGTTTGGTAAAACCATCAATCAGAACTTCGCCGCTCAGGAACCCGCTGGCCGTCGTCCGAATGGGAATATTGATTGCGGGAGACGGTACGACCGACGTCGCGTTTGGATTCGGAGCCGCGGTACCCTCAGGAGTCACCGGATCCTTGCGCTGCCGATCCAACGTCAACTTCATACTACCGTAATCAACTGATGTCACCATGTGGTTGATTGCGGCAATGCCGAGATATCCATCGACGGGATTTGTCTCGTCGTAGAAGTGGCGAATATATACCGGCACTTTGGTGACCTTGATTTCACCGATCTCAAGCGAGTTGAGATATCCATAAACGATTTCAAATTTGCCGCCGCCGCCGACGGCTCGCGCCTGGCCGCCGCGGGCCACGGGTCGAATGCCGATCTTGCGCGCAGTCTCTTCCGAAAGAACGGACATACCCGAACCAGTGTCGAGCACGAAACGCAGAGTTTGCTTCGACCCATTTACTTTGATCGTCAGTATCGGTCTGAGATCCGGGGCCTCAAAAGAAACGACGGTGCGATCGGCTCCATCGACGTTGTAGAGCGAGCCCTGTTGCCCGAGATAACGAAGAAAGTCGATCAAGCCCCGGATTCGCGCGCGGCGATCTTCATCGGTGCGCGGCGCTATGAGCAGAAATCGCTCGTAGGCATCAGCCGCTTCTTTGTAACGTTCAGAGCGGGCGGCCGCCTGGCCCAGGCTGAAAATGTAATCGGGCTCGCCGCCATCGATCGAGACCGCGCGACGCATTCGCGCCAGGCAGCTCACCATCCGGTTCTCGTAGTAATCGACCATCGCCAAACCGGCGATAGCGATTGCTTCGTCCTCATTCAAGGTTAGCGCCGTGCGAAACTCTTCGACAGATAAACGAAAGTCTCCCGACGCCAACACCGCTGCGCCCAGCAGCGCGTGCGCCCGTGCCGAGAGCGGATTGACGGCAATTACGCGCGCGGCATGATCAAAAGCTTCCTGCGTGCGACGTTGTTTCAAGAGGCTCCGGCTCAATCCAAGACGCGCTTCCAGATCATGATCGTCTTTGGCGAGAATGTCTCGATACATCTGCTCGGCGCGTTCGAAGTCTCCGGCGCGCAAGGCGTGCTCCGCGCGATTGCGCGCCTTTTCGTTGTCTGATGCTGAAGCGGAAAGGGAGTTGGCTGAGAGCAGGCAGACGATCGCGAGGCTCAGGACCAACATCAGTCGAGGGTTTCGATGTTTCATGCTACTTGAGAATCTCGCCGGTCTTCATTGACCATAACAACAGGTCGAGTTCGTCAAAATCGATGTGAGCCTGCGCCGCGAAGTCGCGCATCTTTTGCTCAGTTTCAAGGTACCGCCCGCGCGTCGTGGGCGGTTTTGGTGAATCGATGACCTTCAGTTCGTGCAAACAACGAACGATGTGCTTATCGAGAATGCCGTACCCTTTGAAGCCGATATTGCGCAAATAGTGGCTTGCCTCTTTATAGCCGAGCCCTTTTATTTGCGGGTCACGAGCCAACCAGTCGCGCCGTTCAAAAGGATCGCGAAACGCCCGGAGCCGATCGCGCAAGCGCATCGAGCACGTTTGGTGCAAATATTCGCGCGTCACAATCACGTAGGCTGGGCGCGCGTTCGGAAACCGGTGCGCACCTGCGTTAACTAACGCTTCAGTCATTTCGCGTTGCTCGCCACTCGCGAGGAGCGGCCGCAGCGCTTCAACTGATTTCAAGCCCATTCGTGCTGACGCGCCGGCGGTGAAGATGCAATAGACCATTTCTTCCCACAACCGGTGGTCGTCAGCCGTCTGCCAGACATGACGGAATTCACGGAGCCTCGCGCGAATCTCTCGCTTGCGTTGGGCGTACTCCGTGCGCAAATGATCGACGGTTATCGGTTCGCGATTCGCACTCACAGATTTTCAACAAACGAATTCTAGGCACGCGTTCGTAACACTGTCAACGAACTTGGGAGAAGTTGGCACGCCAAGCGAGCATGTACATCCCGGCGCAAGCACCCGGCATCAAAAAGTCCGCGGCGCGACAAAGCAGCTCGCCATGTTATGATTGCTTGCCGCAGCGTCGCGGTTGTTTTTATGTCTAGTCGATTGCTCACCCAACTGATCCTCTCATTCCTCCTGCTGGCCGGGGCGGTAGCGACAGCTGCTGCACAACAGACTAGCCCCATTGCCCCTAATCAACCGCAGGCGACCCGCCCACGAGAAGTTTCAACTGGTCAGCCAACTTCGACGACAGTTAATGCGACCGATTCGCAGGCTCTCGCTTATCCCGCGTATCTAACGCCGGTTGCCGGTTATCAGGGCGTGTTGGCTGAAACGATCGACGGCGCCACGATTGCTTCGCAGGCAGTTGAAGAAAAATTTAATCCCGCATCTTCTGTGAAGCTGGCCACGGCGTATGCCGCGCTGCAAACATTTGGGCCCGAGCATCGCTTTGTGACGGCGGTCTGGCGAACCGGGATGTTTGATCCGGCGACGGGCACTGTGAATGGCGACTTGATCGTTACCGGTCGCGATCCTTCATTTCATTATGAACACGCCGTGATGTTGGCGCGCCGGTTGAATGATCTCGGTATTCGCACAATCACCGGCAATCTGATCATCGCTCCCGGATTCACGATGAACTTTTCCTGGAATGCGAAGGGATCAGGCGAAGAGTTTCGTAACACACTCGATGCGGCGCGCCGCTCGGGTGCGGCGACGCGAGCCTGGCTCGATGAGCGCCAGTTACTTAACGACAATGCCAGCTTAAGCAGCGTGCCCAGCGTGGTCGTCTCGGGCGAAGTAGTCGTCGACGCGGCGCCTCCCGGCGCGGTTCCATTGCTGATGCACAAGTCGAGCAAGCTGGTTGATGTTTTGAAAGTCTTGCTCTGCTATTCAAACAACTTCATGGCTGAGCGGATTGGCGACGCGCTTGGTGGCCCACCAGGGGTGACGACGGCAGTCACGAAAAGCCTCAACATCAACCCGGACGAAGTCTCACTGTCGTCGACCAGTGGCCTCGGGATAAATCGCGTGACGCCACGGGCGATGATGAAGATCCTTCGCGGACTGCGTGCCGAGCTGGCCAAAAGCAAGCTGGCGCTGTCCGATATTCTGCCCGTCGCGGGTATCGATCCGGGCACGTTGGAACAGCGCTACACAGATCCTCTGGAACGAGGCAGCGTGGTCGCGAAGACCGGTACGCTCGTTTACACGGACGGTGGAGCCAGCTCGCTGGTCGGGCAGATGAGGACGAAGACGGGCCGAGTCGTTCTGTTCGTAATCATGAATCAGCATGGCAGCGTCATTCGATTTCGTGAAAACCAGGACCGCATCGTGGCTGCGATTCAAAACTCACTCGGCGGACCCGCGCCGTTCGACTATTTTCCGGTGAAGCTTTCCATGCGGCTGGCTGACTCAAAGTCAGAAGCTGCCAGGAACGCCGCCGAATACGAGCCCAAGAACTAAGCCCTTTCTTCCGACTCCTCCGATCACCCGAGAGCACGTTTGGGGAAAACAAACAGCTTGACACTGTGCACGGTGCAGTAAATGATGAAGCTCCGCTTCGCGAACGCAAGTGGCGCTGACCTGATGCCTGACATTCTTCTCGTCGAAGACAAAGACAGCCTGCGTCGCGTGCTCCGACTTACTCTGGAGCACGCCGGCTATACCGTCACCGAAGCTGCCGATGCGCGCGAGGCCATCCAGGAAATCAGTCGCGTTCCTCACAAAGTAGTGCTCACTGATTTACGCATGCCGAATGGATCGGGACTCGACGTCCTGCGTGCCGCGAAAGATGCCAACAGCGACACTCCGGTTATCGTAATGACTGCGTACGGCTCGATTGATGAAGCCGTGCAGGCGATGAAGGATGGCGCGCACGATTTTCTGCAGAAGCCGGTTGATTCAAACCATCTGCTGCTGCTGGTCGAACGGGCGCTCGAGCAGTCCCGATTGAGAACTGAAAACATTCTGCTGCGTGAAGAGTGGTCGAAGCGTTATGGCTTTCCGCGCATCATCGGCGAATCAGATGCGATTAAGCGCACAGTGGCCGAGACTCAGCGCGTCGCGACGACCGAAGCGACAGTCTTGTTGCTGGGCGAATCGGGAACCGGCAAAGAGTTGTTTGCGCGCGCGATTCACCATCTTTCCAATCGACGTGATCAGCCCTTCGTAGCGATCAACTGCGCTGCGATTCCTGAGACACTTATCGAGAATGAGTTGTTCGGCCACGAGCGCGGCGCCTTCACGGGTGCGGGCGATCGCCGGCTGGGGAAGTTCGAGCTGGCTTCCGGTGGAACTGTGTTCCTGGACGAAATTGGCGAGCTGCCACTGGCGGTGCAGGGAAAACTGCTGCGCGCGATTGAAGAGAAAGCCATCGACCGGATTGGCGGTAAAGCACCCGTTCCGGTCGATGTCCGAGTCGTCGCGGCCACTAACAAGGACCTGCGCGCCGCGGTTGATACTGGGGAGTTTCGCGGCGATCTCTTCTTTCGGCTGGCTGTCTTTCCGATAGACATTCCGCCGCTGCGTGAACGCGATGACGACATCGATCTGCTGGCGAGACATTTCGCCGCCGAGCTCGGGAAGGAACTTCGCGGACGTGAAGCGTCCATCAGTGACGCCGGGATGCAAACGCTGCGGGCACATCGTTGGCCCGGCAACGTGCGGGAATTGGAGAACTCGATCGAGCGTGCCTGCATTCTGGCGGACTCTGCCGAACTACAGCCAGGCGACCTGGGCTTTAGCAACGATGGTGCGGCTGAAGCAAAAACGATCGGGTTCGATCTCTCGGGCACGCTGAATGAAGTGACATCTCGGGCTACTCAGATTGTAGAGCGCCAGAAGATTCAAGCTGCGCTCGCTGAGTGTGAAGGGAACAAGGCGCGCGCCGCAGCCGTGCTCGGAATTAGTTACAAAACGCTATTAACTAAAGTTCGCGACTATAATCTCTGACTGAATGAACGACGACCGCAGCCCTGAGTCCGACAAATCCTCTGGCGACCGCGACTCAGATCCCGCAACTTCCTTCGCCCGTGATCTGAATGGTCGTCGCAACGCCTCCGAAATTGCCGGCGAGACCATCGACGTGGTGGGCGAAAGCACCGGTCGCTTCCCACGCGCCGGCGATGGCGGCAGCGGCGAGGCGACCGGTCGACATGCGTTCATGGTCGGCGCCGGCATTCTCATCAGCAGAATGATTGGCGTCATTCGTCAGCGCGTATTTGCATATTACTTTGGCAACTCGTTGGCGGCGGACGCTTTCACTGCCGCGTTTCGCATCCCGAACTTTCTGCAAAATGTGTTCGGCGAAGGCGCTCTCTCGGCTTCGTTCATTCCTGTCTACGCAAATCTGCTCGCGCGCAAGGACGATCGTGAAGCAAGTCGCGTCGCCAGCGGTGTCCTTACTCTGCTGGCGTTAATAACTTCGCTTATCGTTCTGGTCGGCGTGCTGACAACGCCGTACATAATCTCAGTTGTGGCGCTTGGATTCATCGGTGAGCGCCGAGAGCTCGCCATTCGGCTGGTGCAAATTTTCTTTCCCGGCGCCGGGTTGCTAGTGATGTCGGCGTGGTGCCTCGGCATCCTCAACAGCCATCGAAAATTCTTTCTCTCGTATACTGCGCCGGTCGCCTGGAACCTCGCGATTATCGCATCAATGGTCTTCTTCGGCGGACGTTCCGGACAACAAACTCCGTCTTCACTCGCGGCCTTTCAAGCACATCTCGCTATCATCACGGCGTGGGGTTCGGTTATCGGAAGCGCACTGCAGTTCGTGGTTCAGCTTCCGACGGTCCTGTGGTTGGCCAGGGGATTGCGGCCCGTGCTCGACTTTGCGACTGCGAATGTGCGCACGGTGATTCGCAATTTCTTTCCCGTATTCATGAGCCGGGGAGTCGTGCAAATCAGCGCCTTTGTCGACGCCGCGCTGGCCAGTCTCGTCCCCTACATCGGCGCTGTGTCCGCGTTGAATTACGCTCAAAGTCTCTACACTTTGCCTGTCAGTTTGTTCGGAATGTCGGTCTCAGCGGCAGAACTTCCGGCGATGTCGAGCGCGCTGGGATCGACTGACGAAGTGGCTCATCAATTGCGAGATCGACTCGACGCCGGTCTCCGGAGGATTGCGGTATTCATCGTCCCGTCATCTATGGCGATGCTGGCGTTGGGTGACGTAATAACCGCTTGCCTGTACCAGACTGGTCAATTTAAGAGTGCCGATGCCAGGTATGTTTGGGGCATTTTGGCCGGTTCGACCGTAGGCTTGTTGGCTTCGACCCTGGGGCGTCTTTACGCCTCGACGTACTACGCCTTGCACGATACGCGCTCGCCTCTCCGATTCGCGATCGTTCGTGTGAGCCTAACGACAGCACTCGGATATCTGTTTGCGATTCCCTTACCACCGATGCTGGGAATTGATCCGAAATGGGGCGTGGCAGGACTAACTGTTTCCGCAGGGATTGCCGGATGGATCGAATTTGCCTTACTGCGTCGCACTTTGAATCGAAGAATCGGACGTACCGGGCTGCCTTTCGATTTTGTGATAAAGCTCTGGTCCGGGGCGGTAGCAGGCGCGGCTATAGCCTGGGCGATCAAGTTAGCGATTGGGCCTCGCCATCCAATCATCGTGGCCGCGTTAGTGCTGGTGCCTTACGGACTCTGCTATTTTGCGGTCACGGCAACTTTGAAGGTTGATGAATCAAAGGCAGTTGTAAGAAGGGTGCTGCGGATGCTCCGCGTCAAAATTTAAGTGTCACGTGCGGCCGCGCCACCGGCGAGAAATCTGGCTAACCCTGTGCGCCTTCCGCGCGCCAGTCCTCGTTGATCTGATATCTCTCGAGCTTCAGGTACAAGCCGCGCCGCGTCAGACCCAGCTCGCGCGCGGCCCGCGAAATATTTCCTCGGTGCTTCCGCAGCGCTTCCGTAATCATGCGGCGTTCGACTTGTTCCAGCGCTCCGGCCAGCGTCACGTTTTCAATCGAGACCACCTCAGTTCGTCCACTGGCGAAATTGCTGACGCTCCCCTGGGGTGCGGTAGGAACCCCCATCTGGCGTAACTCGGGCGAAAGGTGATCCGGCGTAATAACCGTGCCGTTTTCCGCTCGCGCAATGACGCGCTGAACTTCGTTACACAGCTGGCGGACATTGCCCGGCCAATCGGCAACCATCAAAAGGTCGACGGCTTGCGGCAGGATCTGAATATCGTGCCGACCAAATTTCGCCGAATAGTGATTGACGTAATAGCTGACAATCGACGGAATTTCTGAACGGCGCTCCCGCAATGGCGGTACGCGTAAGCGAATGACGTTGAGCCGGTAGTAAAGATCTTCGCGGAACTTACCTTGCGCAACTAACTCTTCGAGGTCGGTATTAGTCGCGGCGATGATGCGCACATCGATGTGAACCGGTTGCTGCTCACCAAGCGGTTGGATCTCTCCTTCCTGCAAGAACCGCAGCAGCTTTGGCTGAACATCGAGCGGTAGATCACCAATCTCGTCGATGAAGAGCGTTCCTCCGCCGGCGGATCGAATCACGCCAACGGAATCCGAAACGGCGCCGGTAAAAGCCCCGCGCCGGTGACCGAAGAGATAGCTCTCTGAAAGCTCTTTCGGGACGGCGGTGCAATTGAATGGCACGAAGATCTTGTCGCGCCGCGATGACAAAGCGTGAATCGCGCGCGCGACTAATTCCTTGCCCGTTCCCGATTCGCCGGTCACGAGTACAGTCACGTCGGACGATCTGATCTTGTTGACCTCTTCGACCAGTCGAGTCATCGCCGGGCTTGAATGAATAAACCCGGGCATCAGGTTGGTGCTGACGCTGCCATCCTGCTGTTCCGCCGCCTGGTTGGCTGAGGCCCGCGCGCGCAATGCACAAACATCCATGCCGAGCTCAACGACGCGCAGCATGGGATCGAGCGATAACCCGCCGGGCATTTGCGCGTGCTCGCGCGGCGAAATCACGAGCGTCGCGGGCAGGGAATTGGCAGACTTCAGGGTGATTATCGTGGCGTCGTATTTGTTTTCGAATCGTTTCAACGCGGAGGCATCGCCGGCCGCGCTTAAGTCATCAATCAGCCCGGCAATTTCATCTGGTTCGCACCCGTGAGTCACCACCGTCCGGTATTTCTGTTCTTCGTCCGGCTCAAGCACTACAACTCGATCGGCTGCAGTCTCCTGGCGAATGACTGCGGCCAGTTCCCGCAGCAGCAAAGCACGCGAAGCGACGGCTTCCGCCAGCCGCATGGTTATGAGTTGGATCGCCGCATCCTGCCGGCGCGCTTGTTGGGGCGCGGTTTGCTCATGATCGCGCAGCGCGGCTTCGGCCCGTTCGAGATCCACGCGAGCGCCGAGTTCGCGAAATGCGTTGATGGCCCGCGTCAAATGTTCAGCCGCGATCTCAGGTTGAGCCAGCGCGGCCGCGCGACCCAAATCGGCATGCGCGCGAGCACTTAGATAGCGATCGCCGACCAGATCAAAGATTGATGCGCATCTGCCGAAGTGCTGGATCGCTGACGAAGGATCCGAGCGAGCGATCGCCAACAGCCCAAGCAGCCGTTGCGCTTCTCCCGCTAAACCCAGATCGGCAGCAGAATCATTCGTATGCTCGGCGACGGGTTGCAGATTGCTTTCGCAATATTCGAAATTGCCGCTCTTGAGAGCACTCTCGGCGATGAGAAGCTGCGATTCGTGAGTCGCCTGCCGGTCGCCGATACGTTCGGCAAGTTCGCGCGCGCGATGCGCGGTCGCCAAAGCCTCGGCGTGGCAATCCGTCGCGATCAGGCAACGGGCCAACGTGCGCAGAGTCTGGCATTCGTACCATTTATTTCCGATTTCGCCGGCCATAGAGACGGCCTGCTCGAGATGTTCGCGCGCTTCCGCGAAATTACCTCGCAGCAGTTCAAGCTCCCCGAGAGAATCGAGGGCCATCGGAATATTCTCTTCCCGCTCATCCGCGGCCCGGAGCAAAGTCAGCGACCGCTTGAATGCTTCTTCGGCGCGATCCCATTGCCCGGTAATCATCAGATTTGCGCCGAGGTTGTTATGCGCCATGGCCGCGAGCACTGAGTGTTCAGTGTTCTCGTAGAAGTCGATCGCGCGTTCGAGATAGCGAATGCCTTCCTGCGGGCGCTTGAGAAAGTGGCAGACACCGGCCATGTTCGCGTAGATCTTGCCCAGGAAGAATGTCGCCGGATGATCGCCGACTAGTTGAAGCGCTTGCTCGAAATTTCGCAGCGCCGATTCGTGATCGCCTTCATGTTTGTCGGTGAACGCTAATCCGAAATAAGCCTCAGCCAGACCTCGCCAATCTCCGCTTTGTCGATAACTTGCCAGAGCGCGTTCGGCATAGTCGCGGGCGATCGGGTATTCGTTGATGGTGCGATAGACGCGAGCCAGCGCGACGAAGATTGGTCCGGCCGGCGCGGCGTCCTGTTCGGGAATCTCGCGCAGCGCGTGTTGCAGCAGGCCGATGGCTTTGGGATGATTTCCGGCGTAGTTGTACGCCACACTCAGTTGCACCCACAGTTTAAGCGCAAGATCGGCGGCGAGATTCGCTCGCGACTCGGGCTCTTCGTACATGGCGACCGCGTTGAGAGACTCGCGATAATCACCTTGCATCTCGAAGACGATCGAGAGCGCGAGCCGCGCTTCAGCCAACGACGCCGGTTCTTTCTGCACCATCGAGAGGAGGGAAGTTAGACGTGCCTGCGCTTCGACGGAATGGCCCTTGTCCAGCAGCAGGTTAATCTCGGCGAGTTCAGCGGTGTGGGACGCGCCAGGTTGTTTCGCGCCACGTGAACGAAGCCGCACGCGCTCGCGTGCGAGATCGACAACGGCGCTTTCGGATAACTCGTCTTTCCTGATCAAGGCAATTCAGACCGGCGATTCGCTCGCCGGCGCCTGGGCTCCCTAGTCACACGATTCAATCAAATAAAGTGCGAATCGGCGCGGTTTCCCTATAGCAATTGCCGCGCGGCTTCGGCTCTTGGGACAAACAGGAAGTTATCACAGGTTAACCAGAGCGTCGATTAGTTATTGCCGGCAACTGCGCACAGCAAAGCGCGGCCATCCAGGACGAATGGCCGCGCGCAGGTTGGTGCGGAGGTTCTTTATTCAGCAGCCATACAAGAGGTCTTCTCGCCACGGTACGAGTCAGCGCTCATAATGCCGTCGGCGCTCATTATGCCATTCGCGGTCATAACGCCGTTTGCCGTCATGACTCCGTTTGCTGTCATGACTCCATTCGCCGTCATCACACCGTCGCCGACCAGCACACCGTCTCCGACCAGGACGCCGTCACCCACCAGAACGCCGCTACCCAAAAACACCGTGCCGTCACTCATCGTAATGCCGTTGCTGGTAAGAATCTTATCGCTCACCAATACGCCGCTCGAGAGCATCTTGAGGTCGCTGGTCAAGACGCCATCGCTCATGGTAATGCCGTCGCCCGCCAGAACGCCCAGACCATAAATACCCTGATACTTCGTGATCAATTCAGAGCCATTGGCCCAGTTGTAATTGAAGATTACACCCTGCGCCCAGAAGAATGTCTCACTGGCGATCGTCGTTTGCGCGAGTGGTGCTGGGCCGGTAAGCAGCGGCGAACCCACCGAAGTCGTGGCGTTCAGATCGCCGCGCACAAGTTTCGCCAGGCGAACGGCACCTTCGACGTTCAACTCGCCGGCGCCTTGCTCAAACATGTTGGAGCCTTTGAGCTGTTGAGCCGTGTACATGAGAATCATCTTCACCATGTTCGGCGTCAGCTTCGGATTAGCTTCGAGCAGCACCGCTACACTACCGGCCACGATGGGAGAGGAAACCGAGGTTCCACTCAAACTCATAACGCCTTTGCCACTGTTCGCGGCTGCGCCACAGGCCGAGACGCATAACTCAGGATACTGATCTTCCAGTTTGTTTTTCGGGGAAGCAGCCCCCATGATTTTATTGCCCGGAGCGACGAGATCAGGCTTGATCAGGTTGTCATAGTGCTTGACCCCCGCCAGGTCTTTCCAATAGCTGCGGGTCGGTCCGCGGGAACTGAAACTCGTCACGTTGTCGTCGCTGCGGACGTCTGTGCCGAAGGTGTTCGCCGCGCCAACGGTAATCGCTGAAGGCTCGTTGCCGGGCGAGTGAATACGACCATAAACCTTGGGGTGCGTATCATCCTTGCCATCATTACCGGCCGCCGCCACGACGACAATGCCCATATCCACCAGCCGGCGGACAGCGCGGCAAACGGGATCGTTTTTGTAAGAATCAATCGCGGGCATGCCCAGACTTACGTTGACGACGCGAATGTTGTAGGCCGCACGATTAAGGGCAACCGCATTCAGAGCATTTAGCAATGCCGACGTACTGCCGATGCCATTACCGTTCAGCACGCGGAAGTTCACCAGGTTTGCGCCCGGAGCGATGCCGCCATAGGAACCGCGCTTGGTGACAATCATGGAAGCGACAAAAGTTCCATGGCCATACAAATCGTCGGTCGTACCTTCGCCGGTGAAGTCCTTGCTCAAGACTACTCTGCCAGCGAGTGACTTGTGCTTGGTCGATATTCCTGAATCGAGGATGGCAACGCCGATTGCACTCCCGTCCAGGAGGGAATTGCCTGGCTCTGCGACCATCGCATCATCGCCGGTGGTGGCCTCGATATGGCCGAGGCCGGACACGCTGCGATCCAATGAAAGGTAATTGGCATTCGTGCCGTCGGCAATCTTTTCAATCGCGCTCGTCGGCAGGTCAACTGCCAAAGCGCCAAACCGCGGCATCTCGCCTTCGATCCGCACATCGTACTGCGCGAGCGTTTCGTGAATTTTGGCACTGTTCGCGTTGTTGACCTGGAGAATTGCCTTCACCCGCGCCGGCGCGCTGGAGTTCGAGATAAGTTCGCGAATGTCCGGCGAGAGGTTGTCGCCGACAAACGGTTCCAGCGTCGAGCTGGACGATGAATTCTGGTCGGCCTGATCGTCAGCTTTCGTTGCTGACTGCGTTTCAATCGCGGTGAACAGCAAAGCCAGCGATTGCTCTGACGCGACGTTCTGTTGATAAGCGACATCGGTGGTTGCACCAAAGCATTGAACGTCGCCCTTCTTAATCGCATCAAGCA
>Ga0134121_10003782_pt1 | contig 12489 bp, 12 predicted proteins | sample KB301_FD_96463 | JGI IMG/M metagenome (GOLD analysis project Ga0134121, IMG submission 96463) | Terrestrial soil microbial communities without Nitrogen fertilizer from Kellogg Biological Station, Michigan, USA - KB3-0-1 | ecosystem: Environmental > Terrestrial > Soil > Unclassified ...
CGGTGGGCCATGGCCTCGCTGACCGCAATATCGGAGCCGGAACCCGCGCCCATCGCCGCCGCGCCGCTATCGGAGCCAGAACCCGCGGCAGCGCCCGAGCCCGCGGCCTCAGCGCCCGAGCCCGCCATCGCCGCGCCCGAGCCCGCCATCGCCGCGCCCGACCCGGCTGCTGTGGCTCCTGAGCCCATCGCAGCCCCCGACCCTGCCATCGTCGCCCCTGAGCCCATCGCCGTAGCACCGGAACCTGCCGCCGCCGCACCTGAGCCCGCCACTCCCGAGCCCGAACCTTCGGTGGAGCCGCTTTTCTTGCCGCAGGCCGCCGTGAGCGTCGCAGATACTGCCAAAATGAAGACAACACGCAACATATGACCCTCCTAACTCGATGTTACAGATCTTTTACTTCCGGAGGGTCTCATGCTGGCAGGAAGTACGCGTTCTCCAACCGTGGGTCTGCCTGATGCGTGCACTGATCGTCTTGGCAGTGGTGTGCGCCCAGAGGATTTCGTATGCCGAGCCCGACGTCCGCCTGCCACCCGGCACGCATACCGACGCCCAAGGGCAGCTCGTCTCCGGCCGCGGCCTGCGCGACACCAGCGACTTCCTCGCCAAGGAGCTAGACCGCCGCAGCATCCCGGTCCAGCAAGTCGGCCCTTACGGCGTTCGCGGTGCCCTGCTCACCCGGTTCCTGAGCCAGGCGCCATCGACCCCCTGGCTCGCCATCCACGTCCTGCGGATCAGCGGCAAGACCTTGATCTTCTTCGTGCCTCGTCCCAAGTCGTCCACGACACCTTGACGAATCGCCGCCGGCCGTTTACCTAAGGGACCCTTGGTCTCACTCGGGGATCGTCTAATGGTAGGACGTCAGACTCTGGATCTGACTATCATGGTTCGAATCCATGTCCCCGAACCAGCGAAGGCTTGACCGTTCCCACCTCCACAGGTAGAACCGGCACCTCCTTCTACGGCCCCATAGTCTAGCGGTTAGGACGTCGCCCTCTCACGGCGAAAACTTGGGTTCAAGTCCCAATGGGGTCACCACTTTTCGTCGACGGAGATCCACTTCTTCGGCTCCGTGCATCGAGCACCTGTGTCACCGGGCAGGAGGAGCAGCTGGCTTCAAGAGCGAGGTGCGGGCTTCGATGTTCAGTCCCGTGATCGCCTTGATCCAGACGAGCACCTCGTCGTTGCCCAGACCGCCCTTGCGCTTTCCCATCGACGACGGATAGCGGTACGTAGTCGCGTAGGCCGTCGAGGTACGCGGCGATCACGCGCGGATCGGGTGCGGGAGGTTCAGCCGCCATGGACGACGACACCGGTCGACGCGACGATCTCCGCGAGCGTGCCCAGCGAGCGCTTCCATTCGTCGAATTCGCCGCGCGTCATGGTGAACACCTCGACCCGCCGAAGCCGCAGGTCCCGGAGCCGCCGCCACACCGAGGCAAGATCGAGATCCTGCTCGGGCGCATCGTCGGCCAGGATCGCCATGAAGTCCCAGTCGCTGTCGACGCGTGCCTCGCCGCGCGCCCGGCTCCCGAATAGCCAGACCTGCTCGGGGTGAAGCACCTCGACGATGCGCGCGATCATCTCCGGCGGAACGCTCGGCGACCGATCGACGCGGACAGCAGCCTGAGACGCCGAACAAGCTCAGCGCCATCGGATGGGACCAAGAGTGACACCGCGACGCCCCCAGTCGCTACTCAGTGCAACCACCTATATTCACTACCGAATCTTCGCTCGCAACGCCTTCGTGATCGCAGCTCGATTGCTTCGGCTGGCGTCATTCGTTTTCAATTTACTAACATTTGAACCAAATTGTACCATGGTTCTCTCTGTGCTATTCGTTAGCGAGCTGCAAGCATTCTGCGCTCGTGGCACCCATGGAGCGGACCCTCTCGAAGAATGAAGCGAAGGTCATCCTCGACCTCGAGTGGCGCGGTCAGCCGACCGTGACGCTCGCCGAGCTGCGCCAAACGCTCGGCGCGTCGGAAAGCTACGCGCGCTTCTTCGCCCACAAGCTGGTCCAGAAGCGGTGGCTCGAGCGGCTGCGACCGGGGCTGTTCCGCCTGGTGCCAGCGGCGCGCGGACGTGAGGGCGTTGCCGATGCGAACCCGCTCACCGTCGGCGCGGTGCTCGTCTCGTCCTACTTCTTCTCCTTCGGCACCGCCTGCACCCACCATGGCCTGACCGAGCAGGTCTTCGCCGAAGTGTACCTCGCGTGCCAGGAGCGACGCAGGCCGGTCACCGTGCGCGGCAAGCGCTACGTCTTCGTCGAGGTGCCACCCGAACGATTCTTCGGCTTCACCGAGCTAACCGTGCTCGGTGAGCCTGTTCAGATGGCCACGATCGAGCGCGCTGTCCTCGACGCGCTCGACCGCCCGCAGCACGCCGGGGGGCTCGGCGAGGTGTCGCGCATCGTCTCTCGCGCGGCCTCCCGCGTGTCCTGGCCCACGTTCCTCGACCTCGCCCGCCGCTGGCAGGCGGCGTCCGTGATCCAGCGGCTCGGGTGCTTGCTCGACCTGCACCGGATCCAGATCCCCGCCGACGTTCGCGCGGCGCTCGTCGAGCTGACCCGAGGTGCGAGCAAGATCCAGCTCGGTCCGCGCGCCAGGTGGGGCCATGCCGGCAAGCTCATGCAACCGTGGAACGTCGTCGAGAACGTGCCGCGCGATATCCTCGTCTCGCCAGGCGACCAAGGGCGCCGGCGCGTGGTCTTCCGCCCGAAAGTAGCTGGCATATGATCGCCGACAAGTTCGTCGACCTTTACGCGCGCAACAGCGGCCTGCGCGACAAGCTGATCGCCGAACGCGACGTCGTGCTCACCTACGCGCTTCGCGCCCTCGCCGACGTCGGCGTGATGAACCACCTCGCATTCAAGGGTGGTACGTGCTTGCGCAAGCTGGTGTTCGGTTCGGCGGGGAGGTTCTCCGAGGACCTCGACTTCACCATGGACAGCGCCGACCCCGACGATGACGTGCTCATGCGGGTCGTCGAGGTGTTCAACCGGGATCACTTCGGCATCACGTTCACCTTCGACGAGTACTACAAGACCGACGACGACACATCGTTCGGCGGCGATGTTCTCTACCGGCACGCGTGGAACGACGCCGGTCGCTTCCGCCTGCAGGTCAGCCTGCGCGAACGGCCCACGCTGCCCGCGACCACTCGGCCCATGCAGCACCAGGCTTACTTCGACCGCCTCGAGTTCCCCCATGTTCGACGTGCGCGCCCTCGACGCGATCGAGATGATCGCCGAGAAGGTCCGCGCCGCGTTCCAGCGGACGAAGGTGCGTGACCTCAATGACCTGCACCGCTTCGCGACCAAGCCCTTTGACGGCGAGTTGCTCCGCGCGCTCGTCGTGCTCAAGCTGTGTCAGGTACGCGACCCGTTCGTGCCCGACGCGCTCTTCGAGAAGCTCCGCAGCGGCAAGTACGACTGGGCTGACCTGCAGCGCCTGCTTCGAACCGCCGATCGCGTCGAGCCGCACGAGCTCATCGCGACCGTCGAGCGCCGGTTTGACGTGCTCCGTCACCTGACCGAGCTCGAGCGCGCGGCCATCGCAGACGCCCGCCGCGCCCGGTCACCGGAGGTCGTGGAGCGGCTGCGAGCAGAGATTCGACAGCGGGCGGGGCCAGAGGTAGCGCACTCCCAGGCGCACGCGGAACGCGCTCGGATCGCGCTCGGTCCGCGTGAGCTTGCTGACCCGACTACGGCACATCATCGAGGGGGATGAAGAACAGCAACAGCAGGCACGGGACGGAAACCAAGCAAACGGCCGTGAAGAAGCCGGTGTATCCCAACCATTCCTGGATGGCTCCACTCGGGATTCCTGCCAGCAACAGGCCGCCGTACATGAACGAGGTGCCGATGGCGTAATGCGACGCCTTGTACGGCTCCCGACAGCGCGCCATCACGTAGATCAGGAGCCACGACATACCGATCCCGTATCCGAACTGTTCGAGGGCCGTGATCACATAGATGAATGACGTGTCGGGGTGCGTGTACGCAGCCCAGACATAGGGCAGGTTGGGCACGCTCATCAGGATTGCGATCGGCCACATCGTGCGACGGATGCCGTATTGCGAGATCACGATGCCGCCCAGGATTCCGCCGAGCAAGAGGGCGATGATTCCGACCACTCCCTGGATTCGCGCGTAGTCGGAGAGCGTGTAGCCCAGGCCTCCGTTCGCGAGCGTGTCCTGCAAGAACACCCCTGACAGCTTGGTCAACATCGCTTCGGGCAAGCGATAGAACAACATGACCGCAATCACCGGCATCACACGCGGCTGGGCGAAGAACGACCCGAAGGTCTGGAGCAGGTTGTCCCAACTGTGATGGGCCGCCGGTCCGTCCGACGGCACGCTCGGTGTGACCAGGAAGCCATACAGCATCACGATGCCGCACACGCCTGCCCCGAGCAGGATGGCATATTGCCAGCTACCGATCTTGGAAGTGACCTCGACATCCCGCAGGTATCCGGCAAACGCCGCCAACCCGAACGTGACGAAGAACCACGCTCCGCGAAATGCCGCGCTCCGGATCCCCGTGAAGAAGGCCTGTTCTTCCTTCTTCAGGGCGAGCAGGTAGTACCCGTCGAGCGCGATGTCGTGTGTGGCGGATAGAATCGCCAGCACGCCCCAGACGACCAGGCTGATCACCAGTGCGTAGGGTCCGGACAGCGAGGCCGCGGCTGCGACGAGGGCGAAGATCAACAGGATCTGCAGGACCTGAAACCAACGCCGCTTCGTCCCGTGCAGGTCGACCAGCGGCGCCCAGAACAGCTTGACTCCCCACGGGATAGTCACGAGGCTGGTCCACAGGGTGATGTCTCGATTCGGTAGACCGAAGTCGAAGTACAGCACCGGCAACAGATAGGTCATGAGGATGACCGGTACCCCCTGCATGAAGTACAGCGCCGGGATGAACGCCCACGGGTTCTGGCGAGGACGCGGATCGACGCCTTGCTGCATGATCACTCCGCTCATTCACACCGCGGTAACCGGTGCGCTTCGTGGTGCATCTCGCTCACGGTGCTGACCGTGCTCGTACGTCACCGGTGGCGCCGCCGTGGGCCGCGGGTCGGGAGGACGGCTGGGCTGGCGTAGGGCCCCGACCGCAAGAGCTCGGTCGTACCGAGCGGGTTGTCGCGCAGCTTGGTCATCGAGAAGTAGACGTCGCCGGCGACTCCGTCGTGGGTGTGATTGAACTCGAGGTGGCGGAGCATCTCGTTCGGGTCGGTCCAGCCCTTGTTACCGATCTGGAACGTGCCCTGGCCGACGTAGAGATCGACGCTGGTGCCGGCCACCTCGCGTGCCCACCACGCGACGAGGACATCGTACGGGGCGACGGGGTGACCGATCGGAAAGTAGACCTGGGGCACGACGTAATCGATCCAGCCATGCTTGATCCATGCGCGCGAGTCCGCGTAGATCTTGCTGTACGCCTCGAACGCATTGGTGGCCGAGCCGCTGGGATCGCTCGACATGTTGCGCCAGATCGCGAACGGACTGACACCGAACCGGACCCACGGCTTGGCGGCGTGGATCGCCGTGCCCAGCTTGGCGATGAGAACGTTGACATTGTCGCGCCGCCAGTCGCCCTTGTCGGCGAAGCCGGTGCCGTACCGGCGATAGGTGTCGTCGTCGCCGAACTCCTCGTTCTCGATCGGATAAGGATAGAAGTAGTCGTCGAAGTGAACGCCGTCGATGTCGTATTTCGCGACGACGTCCATGATGACCGCCTGGATGTGCGCGCGAACGTCGGGGACTCCGGGATCGAAGTAGAGCTGCCCGCCGTAGGTCCGTACCCAGTCGGGGTGGACCCGAGCCGGATGATTCGCGTCGAGCTCGTCGATCCCCTTCTCCTTGGTCACCCGATACGGGTTGAACCAGGCGTGGAACTCGAGGTTGCGGGCGTGAGCCTCCTCGACCAGGAAGCCGAGAACGTCGTAGCCGGGATCCTGGCCCTGTGTTCCTGTGAGCCAGAGCGACCACGGCTCGTAGGGCGAGGCGTACAACGCGTCGGCGGTGGGACGCACCTGCACGAAGACGGCGTTGAGGCCGATGCGGCGTGCCTCGTCGAGGAGGGCGCGGTACTCGGCCCGTTGCGCGTCAGCGGGCAGGCCGGTCCGCGACGGCCAGTCGATGTTCTTCACGCTGGCGATCCATGCGCCGCGCAGCTCGGGCTTGGGTGCTCGTTTGGAGCAGGCCGATCCGATGACGAGCAGGATCAGGGTGGTGATGAGGCGCAGGCTCATTCGTACGCTCTGGTCGACATTACCGTCGGGGACACTATCACGGCGGTTTTTCAGCGACCCGGATACTCGCTAGTCACCGCATTGCCCCTGCTAACGCCGCGTCGAGATCCTGAGACGACGTCACATGTGTGCAGACGGTCGGTGTTGGCGCCGATCTTCTGAATCACTCGGGGGTAGCCCGCCTCGAAGCCGAGGTTCAGATCTCATGCCTTGCCGGATTGCCACGAGCGTGCCGTCGGCGGGCTCGAGCACCTCGGGGTAGACGGACGTGAGCGCGCCGTGCCTCTCGGCCAGCTCGGTGGCGCGGGCGAGCGCCGCGGCCTCGGTATCCTCGGGGGCGACTCCGGTGAGTCGCTCGCGGCGGTCGCGCTCGACCTCGCGGAACCGGAGGACCTGCCCGGTGGCGAATGATGAACCCGACGGGAGAGTGCACGCGCTAGCGCTTCCGCGGACGCGGCTGCGGCGCCATCGGCGGGACCTCCGGGTTGGTGTTCAGCCGGAGGAACTTGAACCCGTACAGGACCCAGGGAGCGGCGACGGTGCTCGTGACCTGCGCCCTCGAAGCCGCCGCCAAGGCCGGGCTGCGCGCCGACCACGTGGTGGGCCTGCGCGTCGGGCCCGAGGTGCTGGCAGGCTCGACCCGACTCAAGGCGGGCACCGCGACCAAGATCGCGCTCAACGCGCTGTCGACCGCGGCGATGATCGGCCTCGGCAAGTGCTATGGTTCGCGGATGGTCGACGTCGTCGCCACCAACGCCAAGCTGGAGGCCCGGGCACGGCGGCTGATCGGCGATCTCTCCGGTCACGGCACCGAGGATGCCGAGCGACTGCTGTACGATAGCGGAGGTCGGGTGAAGCTGGCCGTGGTGATGGGCCGACTCGGCGTCAGCCGCCGCGATGCAGAGCGTCAACTTGCCGTGGCCGACGGCCGCCTGCGCAAGCTGCTCGGTCCGTACCGACGACGCAAGGGCACGACGCCACCACGCTCCGCGCCGCGCCCCTGATCCACGTCGCTCACTCCAGGTTGCAGTGACACGCCCCTTTGTCGATGATGGCGCATTCTCGTTGCTGCATCACGCGTGCTGCGGATACGTTCTGCGTCTTTCGACATAGGGGATAAACGCATGATCGGCGTTCGCGCGTCTAGACTCAAGCACTCTCTTGGCCTCGTATTCTTGTTCCTCGTTCTCTGCACTCGCCTCGCAGGGGCGGCCGTCACCGGCAAGATCGAGGGCACCGTCGTCGACAGAGCGACGAAAGAGCCCGTCGCCGGCGTCACCGTCATCGCGTCGAGCCCCGCGCTGCAAGGCGAGCAGGTGGCGATCACCGATGAGCACGGCCAGTACGTCATCACCGAGCTGCCGCCTGGCATCTACGTGGTGCGGTTCTCCGTCGGCAACGTCAGGGTGGAGCGCGCCGGCATTCCCGTCGGCGCTGACACCACCCTTCGCGTCAACATGGACATGCCGATGGATGCGGTCTCAGGCGAGACCATCATCGTCGCCGACCGGCCGCCTTCGGTCGACGTCGGCAGCGCGCAGGTGCAGACGAAGATCACGAAGGAGATCGTCAACAACACGCCGATCCCGGGCGGCATCGAGAATCGCCGCGGCTACGAGTCGGCGCTTGCCCTCGTCCCCACTGCCAGCTTCGATGTGAACCCGGCGTTTGGTGGATCGACCGGCAACGAGAACGCCTTTCTCATTAACGGCTTCAACTCGACGCAAGTGCAGCGCGGCTTCCTCGGCACCCAGGTCACGCTCGAATTCCTCGAGGAGACCAACGCCGTCATCGCCGGCTACAACGCGGAATACGGGCGATCCACGGGCGGCGTCGTCAACCTCGTCACGAAGTCCGGCTCCAACGAGTTCAAGGGTGACGTCTGGTCGTACATGACGCCCTACCAGATGACACCTCCGGCCGTGGGCGGAGCGGCCCAGGCGGTTGCGAACACGAACAAGCTCCGGCGAACGACCGACTTTGGCTTCGATCTCGGCGGCCCGATCCAGAAGGATCGGCTCTGGTTCTACGTGGGTTTTGGTCCATCGATCAATCAATACGAGGCGACGTCGTTCCGGCGCCGCCGCGTCGCCAATGACGTCCCCGCCGGGACCGGCGCCTATCCGGGTGACACCCAGACCTCTGGTCCGCCCGCGTGCCCGAACTTCCTGGCGTCTCCGGACCTGTGCCCGACCGGCACCACCACCGCGTTCGTGCTCGAGGACCTGCCAGGGACGACACAGAAGTTTCATCAGAGCCGCGACATCTGGAACTGGATCGCAAAGCTCGATCTCCGTCTGACGGATCGGCACCATCTCTCGTTGACCTATATCGGGAGCCCGACGACGTCCTCGGGCATCCCCGGCGGTACGGGCCCCGTGACGACACGAGAGTTCTCCGAGCTCGACAACATCCACGACGTTATCCTGGGGTCGACGTCGAAGCTGCTCGACCAGAGGCTCGAGATCAACGGCAACGTCGGCATCCACTGGGAGAACTACCTCGCGACGTTTCCGACCGCCGTGGGGAACGGTCCGCGCATCAGCTACTACCAGAACGAGTCGCTGTTCACGTTTGAAGACGTCCCTGAGTGCGCACCGACGATGGTCAACGGCCGTCGGTTCGACCCCTGCCCGGTCACGGGTTACTCGGTGGGTGGCTTTGGCTCGCCGCTCGCGCCGCAGACCGCGGAGCGGCTCGCCGGTACGCTGGCCGCTACGTACTACCTCAAGGCGGCCGGTCCCCACGCGCTCAAGGTCGGACTCGAGGCCGAGGACAACACGTTCGACAATCGCCCTGTGTTCACTGGAGGCGCCACCTATCGCGTGTCTGCGCCCAACGGCGCCGGTGAGCGCACGGTCGAGCGTCGCGAGTTCGCGCGGCTGAACCCGGACGGAACGATCGACGAGCTGCCGGACGGTCTGCGCGCGAATACCGCCGTCACGAGCCAGGCCATCTACCTCCGCGACTCGTGGAACACGGGATTCCTCCCCGAGCTCACGCTCAACTATGGCCTCCGCTGGGAGGGCGTGCAGGTGCACGATCCGCAAGGCAACGCCGTCATCAGGATCAATGACAACCTCGCGCCGCGCCTTGGGTTTGCATATGACTTCACGGGCAAGGGCCATGGCCGCCTGTTCGGCAACTACGGCCGATATTACGAAGCGGTCCCGGTCTCGCTCGCCGACAGCTTCGGCAACCGCAGCCCGACGAAGAACATCGCGGCGATGCCGGGTACCTGCAAGCAGGACGGGAACCTGATCAACATCAGCACGTGTCAGTTCCGGCCCCTGACGCCGGACGATCTCAGTCGCGCGACCCTGCCCGAAGTCTCCTCCGTCCTGAAGGGCCAGTACGTCAACGAGACGCTGCTCGGCGGACAGCTCGACCTCGGCAACGATCTCGTGGTGGGGGCCACGCTCATCCGTCGCTCCCTCGGCCGCATGCTCGAGGATTCATCTCCGGACGACAGCGGCACCTTCATCGTCGGCAACATCGGAGAGAATCAGGACGCCGCGATCAAGCTTCTGGAGCGCGAGATCGCCCAGACGACCGATCCGACGCAACTCGCCGCGCTGCAGGGCAAGTTGGAGCGGACGCGCGGCCTCGCGACGTTGCCCAAGCCGACGCGCAACTACAACGCGCTCATCCTCACGGCACAGCGCCGCATGACCGATTCGCTCGTGCTCCTCGCCTCGTACGCGTATGCGCGCACGAGGGGAAACGCCCCCGGCCTGTTCGACTCGACCTATGGCGCCTCGCCCAACTTCTCGTCGATCTATGACTATCGCGACGCCATGATCAACACGTACGGACCGCTGACCGGCGATCGACCGCACAACTTCAAGCTGAGCGCCGGCTACCGCATTCCGATCAATCGGCGCAATGTGGTCACCCTGGGCGGCTCCTACACCTTGATCTCGGGTACTCCCATCAACGTGCTGGGGCTCGAGTCGCACTCAAACGCCGCGACGATCTTCATCTTGCCACGCGGCTCCGGTGGGCGCCTTCCCGCGGTCTCGTCGGCGTCGTTGCATGTTGGCTACGGCGTTCAAGCGACGGAGCACACGCGCTTCGACTTCTACTTCGACGTCTTCAACCTCTTCAACGAGCAGACCGTGACGGGTGTAAACAACCTGTACACGAGCGACGTCGTCGACGCGATTCCCAATGGCAAGCCCTCCGACCTCGCCAACCTGATGTCAAAGGCGGGCAAGCCGGTGACGACGAACCCGAACTACGGCCAACCCACCGCATACCAGTCGCCGTTGTCACTCCGCTTCGGCGTGCGCGCCTCGTTCTGATCCGGGAAGCGCGCCGCGGCATCGCTGCCGCGGCGCTAGCCTCGGTCGAGTTCCGCCGGAAGCAGAGCGCAGCGACCGCCAGGCGACGCGGGCCTCGCCGCGCGTCCGGCTCCCGAATAACCAGACCTGCTCGGGATGAAGCACCTCGACGATGCGCGCGATCATCTCCGGCGGAATGCTCGGCAACTGATCGACACGGGCAGTGGCCCGGGGCCCACCTCAAGCATACTGGATTCGCTGGCGCTCGACCGCTCGCAAGCGCCTGCACCGGCCGCGCTGTAGCAGGATCATGCCCGGACGAAATTCGGGCACGCTCCAGGGGCAACCGTTGCCCCAAAGTCGCGATGAGCAGGAACCAGCCGGGCTGAACCGGGATCCAGTGACCGGGTGCTCGGGCCATGGTAGACGTTGGGCATGCTCAACTCCGAGCCCCTCTCGTTCGAGCCGGAGCTGGTTCGGCCGCTCAAGCGCTCGGAGTACGATCGGATGGTCGAACTCGGCCTGTTTCAGGACGAACGAATCGAGCTGATCCGAGGGGTGCTGGTCAGGATGTCACCACGACGCGCGCCGCACGCGTCAACGGTTCAGCAGCTAAACGATCTCTTGAGCGCACGGTTGCAGAAGCGGTTCATCCTGCGCATCCAGTCTCCACTCGCGCTCTCGGACGACACCGAGCCCGAGCCCGATGTCGCGGTGGTGCCCCTCGGGAGATACAGCACAGAGCATCCCCGGACAGCGCTGCTGATCATCGAAGTCTCGGATACGACGCTTCAGAAGGATCGCGCCAAGGCGGCGGTGTACGAGAGCGCCGGCATCGGCGAGTACTGGATCGTCAATCTCGGCGCGCGGGCCGTCGAGGTCTACTTGTCACCGGACGGCGACAAGTACGCCGAAGTACGCACGCTGCGTGCCGGTGATGTGCTGCGGCCGGTGGCCCTGCCCGGCATCGCGATCACGGTTGCTGAGATCCTGCCGGAGGCCTGAGCGCGCCTCGCGAGGCTCATCGCAAGAGCTGCGGTACCTCGGCAACTTCGGGAGGCAACCGTTGCCCAAAAAGCCGAGATAAGCCGGGACCAGCCGGGACGAACCGGGATCCTGTGGCCGGGTAACCACTTGAGATCGTGCGAAGTCGCTGTTTTCCTTCGCCAAGTGGCAGCCCGGGCTCGGGGTTCAAGTCCCACGAGTACACCGGCGGGGGTGCGCCGTACGGTTACGCGCTCGCGGCCGATGGCGTGGCGCTCGTCGAGGTCGAGGCCGAGCAAGCCGTGATCGCTGATGCCGAAGCATCCCGAGCTCGTCGGACCGACCGGCCCGGACAACGTGAACGAGTGGATCGAAACGCTCGAGAGCATCGAGAAAGGATCGGAGATGGCCAAGGAACCCACCACGCAGGTCGCATTCCGCCTGCCGGACAGCTTGATCGCCCGGCTCGATCGGCCCGTCGAGCGGATGTCGAAGGAACACCCGGGGCTCGATTTCAGCCGCGCCGATGCGGTGCGCTCGCTGCTGACCCGTGCGCTCGATCAGATCGAGGGAGCGAGCGCGCCCACGAAGCGCGGCGGGAGGTAACTCGCACCCCGCGCGCGTGTGAGGTGACTACTCCTCGCGTGGGCGCGTCTAGGCTTAGCTGTCCACCGGTTTCTGCCACGGATCGATCGGCGTGAATTTGATCTGCGTTCGACTCTCCATGCGGTCGGCGATGCTATCCCGTCCTCAGCCCACGCTCCGAAGGACCGGATTGCTCGTGCGTTGCCACTCGATCAGCGCGTGGAACCCGGCGTGACCCGCGTCTATCACGCGCTTGCCGACCGTGTCCGAGACGCATAGGTGATCAAGCGCGATACCGAACTCGGCCCTGCGCTTGCTCTCGGTGCCTTCGTACGCGCTGAGGTAGGTGGTCGCGTGCGCGAGGTCGACGAAGCGGCTTGTGA
>Ga0134121_10003784_pt1 | contig 12484 bp, 9 predicted proteins | sample KB301_FD_96463 | JGI IMG/M metagenome (GOLD analysis project Ga0134121, IMG submission 96463) | Terrestrial soil microbial communities without Nitrogen fertilizer from Kellogg Biological Station, Michigan, USA - KB3-0-1 | ecosystem: Environmental > Terrestrial > Soil > Unclassified ...
GAGGCTTCCAGCTCCTTGGCCGCGATCTCGAGCGTCTGCTTGCGCGCGTCCTTGGCCGCCTCCATCACCGCCACCCCCACCGTGTAGATGGTCTTGCTGCCCGCGCTCAGCCCGGTGACGGGGGCGACGTCGGTGTCGCCGGTGGTGATGCGCACCTTCTCGATGTCCACGCCGTAGGCGGAGGCCGCGATCTGGGCCAGCGCGATATTGGTGCCCGCGATGTCCACCTGCCCGGTGAGCACGCTCAGCGAGCCGTCGGGGTTGAGGCGCACGGTGGCGCCGGTGGGCTGGAGCCCGCCGAGCCAGCCGCCCACCGCGAGGCCGGTGCCGCGCCGCCCATGGCCGTCGCGATCGCCGCTCTTGGCCCAGGCCGCCCGCTCCGTCCAGAACGGATGCTGGGCCACGCGCTCCAGCACCTGCTTGGCGCCATTGCTCTGCCAGGGCTGGCCGTTCACCATCTGGTCGCCTTCCTGGATGATGTGGCGGCGGCGGAACTCGACGGGATCGAGGCCCAGCGTCCGCGCGATCTGCTCCATGTGCGACTCGATGGCGAAGATGGTCTGCGGCGCCACCGGCGCGCGATACGCGGCCACGCTCGGCTTGTGGGTGAGCACCTCGAAGCCGCGGATGTCGAAGGCGGGCCACCGGTACATGCTGCCGAGGAACACCGCGCTCACCGCCAGCACCGCGCCCGAGAACGCGCCGGACTCGATCACGGTCTCCGCGTCCAGCGCCACCAGGGTCCCGTCCTTCTTCACTCCGGTCTTGAGGCGGATGATCACCTGCGGGGCGGGCATGCCCGCCTCCAGCTCTTCCCGCCGGGTCATCACGTAGCGCACCGGCCGCTTGGTCACCCGGGACAGCTCCGCGGTGATGGGCTCGCACAGGGCGCGGATCTTGCCCCCGAAGCCGCCGCCGCACTCCATGGGAATGACGCGGATCTGATTCTCCTTGAGCTCCAGCACGTCCGCGACCTCGGAGCGCGTGTTGAAGGAGCCCTGCGTGCTCGCCCACAGCGTGAGGAGCCCGTTGGCGTCCCACTGCGCGAGCACGGCGTGCGGCTCGAGATAACCCTGGTGGACCATGGGCACGCGATAGGTCTTCTCCAGCACCAGGTCCGACTCCGCGAAGCCCTTGGCGGCGTCGCCGCGATGCACGCGGGACTGCTGGGCGATGTTCACCGCCTTGGCGGGCCCGGCCTCGTTCTTGAGCGCCACCGCGGAGTGCGCCAGCGCCTCGCTGGTGTCGGCCTCGGTGCCCGCATCCGCCACCGACGGCGCCCCCGCGAGCATGGACTTCAGGGGATCCACCGACGCGGGCAGGACCTGGTACTCGACCGTGATCAGGTCCAGGGCTTCCTCGGCGATGGACAGCTCGTCGGCGGCCACCGCGGCCACCGGCTGGCCAACGAAGACCACGCGATCGATGGCGAGCACCGCGTGCGCGCGCGTGGGCGCCTTCTTCTTCAGCTGCGGGATGTCGGCGGCGGTGAGCACCGCGCGCACGCCGGGAAGCGCCTTGGCCTTCGACGTGTCGATCCGGATGATGCGCGCGTGGGCGTGCGGGCTCCGGAGGAGCTTCGCGTGCAGCAGGCCGCGGGGCTGGAGATCCGCCACGTACTGGACGCGGCCGGTCACCTTCTCGGGCCCGTCGGGACGGGGAATGGAGAGGCCGACCCCCTTGACGTCGCGCGTGGTCTTCATCACGGCCATGGCTATCTCCCCTTCCCGCCGGCCACGGTGCCCGCGGCCTCGGTGATGGCGGCCAGCATCTTGGTATAGCCGGTGCACCGGCAGAGATTGCCGGCGATCCCGTAGCGAATCTCGCTCTCGGTCGGGCGCGGATTGTCGGCGAGCAGCGCCGCCGCCGCCATCAGCACGCCCGGGATGCAGAAGCCGCACTGGGGCACGCCCATGCGGACGAAGGCTTCCTGCAACGGGTGGAGCACGTCGTCCTTGGCCAGGCCCTCGATGGTCTTCACGGAGCGGCCGCGGGCCTGGAGCGCGAGCACGAGGCAGCTCGCGACCAGCTTGCCGTCCAGGTGCACGGAGCACGCGCCGCAGTCGCCGGTGCCGCACCCCTCCTTGGGTCCGGTGAGGCCCAGGTCCTCACGGAGCGCATCGAGGAGCGTCACGTAGGGGGAAACCAGGACCTCGACATCCTCGCCATTGACGGTGCAGCGCAGGATCTGCTTCGCCACGAGATCTTTCCTCCCGGATCAGGCGCCCGCCCGCTCGCGCGCGGTGATGAGCGTGCGGCGGGTGAGGACGCGGACGAGGTGACGGCGGTACTCGGCGGAGCCGCGCTGATCGCTGATGGGGCTCGCGGCGGAGACCGCCAGCGTGGCGGCGGCCTCGATGCGCTCGGCGGTGAGGGGCTGCCCTTCCAGCGCGTGCTCCGCCTCGGGAGCCCGCACCGGCGTGGGCGCCACCGACGCGAGGACGATGCGGGCCTTGGCGCACACGCCGTCACCGAGCGTGAGCTGGGAGGCCACGCCCACCACCGCGATGTCCAGCTCGCGCCGCGGGGTATGGCGGAGATAGTTGCCGCCGCTCCGCGGCGCGGGCCTGGGAACGACCAGCTCGAGCAGCAGCTCGTCGGGCTCCAGCGCGGTGCGGCGGACCCCCTGGAAGAACGACGCCAGCGGCACGCGGCGCCGGCCCTTGGGCCCGGCGATCACGGCCTCCGCCTCCAGCGCGATGAGCGGGGGCGCCATGTCCGCGGAGGGCGCGGCATTGCAGAGGTTCCCGCCCACGGTGGCGAGGTTGCGGATCTGGATGGAGCCGACCAGCGCGGCGCTCTCGGCGATGGCGGGATACTCCGCGCGCACGCGCGGGTCCAGCTCCAGCTCGCGCGCGGTGACGGCGGCGCCGATGCGCAGCCCGCCGGCAGCGTCGCGCTCCAGCGCGCGCAGCTCCTTCACGCCGGACAGATCCACCACCAGCGACGGATTGAGGAGGCTGTTCTTCAGCTGGGGCAGGAGATCGGTGCCTCCCGCCACCAGCTTGACTGCGGTCCCCTGGCCCGCCATGGCCTTGAGGCAGTCGTCCACGCTGGTGGGCACGGCCAGCTCGAATCGTCTCACGTGGTTTCTCCGGTTCCTGACCTGGTTGGCTCGGAGCAGCAGGTGCGCGAGGGCTGATGTTACCATCTGCCGCAGTGCTTCGCCGCTGGTTCCTCCTCACGGTCCTCACCGTGGCATACGGCATGGGCGCCTTCGGCATGCTCGGCGTCTCGCCGCTCACGCCCAGCCTGGTGGAGGGCTTCCAGCTCACGCGACTCCAGGTGGCGTTCATCGTGCCCTCGGTGTATGTCGGTGGCCTGCTGTTCTCCCTCCCCGCCGGGCGGCTCGCAGATCGCTGGGGCGTGCGGCCCACCTTTCTGGGCGGGCTGGCGCTGGGGGCAGGCGGCCTCGCGCTGGCGGGCGCGGCGCCGGCGTTCTCGCTCTTCCTCGTCTGTCTCTTCCTGGCCGGAATCGGGTGGAGCGTGGTCAACCCCGTGCTCGGCAAGGCGATCGTGGATCTCTTCCCCGTTCGCGAGCGGGGCGTGGCGATGGGAATCAAGCAGATGGGACTCACCGTGGGCGGGGTGATCTCGGCGCTCGTCCTGCCGCGCGTGGCGGCGGCCTGGAGCTGGCGCGCCGCCATCGCCGTCTGCGCCCTCACCATGGGCGCGCCCGTGCTCGCCTCCTGGCGCACCCTTTCTCCCCTCGCGGCCGCGCGCGCGGAGGGCACCGCGGTGGCGGGCGCGCCGCGCGTCGACAACTGGTGGTGGCGGCGGCGGCCGCCGCTTCTCACGCTCTTCGGGGCCGGCCTCGCGCTGGGCATGGTGCAGTCCGCCGTGCTCGCCTATCTGCCGCTGTACGGCGTGGAAGTGCTCGGGCTGAGCGCGGTGGCGGCGGGCGGGCTCGTGGCGGCGGCCCAGGCGGGGGGCGCCGCCGCGCGGGTGGGTCTCGGCGCGGCGAGCGATCGCTGGCTCGGCGGCCGCCGGCCGCCCTGGCTCGTCGTGTCCTCCCTCATCGGCGCCGCCGTCTTCGCGTCCTACGCGATGCGACCGACGCTCGACGGCGTCACCGCCGCCGCGCTCGCCTTCGCGGCGGGGATCGGCGCGCATGGCTGGGTGGGCGTCTACTTCATCGCCAGCGCGGAGGCGGGCGGGCCGCGCCAGTCGGGGCTGCTCAGCGGCGTCTCGTTCGCCGCCATCGTGGTGGGCCTTCTCGCGGGGGCGCCGTGCTTCGGCGGCATTCTCCAGGCCACCGACTCTTACCGCGCGGCCTGGGGCGCGTTCGCGGCGCTTTCCGTGCTGGTGGCGGTGGTGATGGCGCTCGCGGGAGGCGCCATCCATCGCGAGTGCGAGCGGGCTCAGGCCCGCTAGCGCACCGCCGCGCTAGTTCACCGGCGTGTGGCGCACCAGCGGCCAGGGCACGTCCACCTCGACGGTGCCGTCACCGGTGACGAACCGCAGACGGACCGGGCCGTCGGTGGTCAGCTCGATCATTCGCTTGGCCGCGAGCGGCCGCCAGTCGCCGTTGAGGAAGGCGTAGACCCAGACCCCGGCGTCCGCGGGACCGCCATAGTAGAGATAGCGGCGCCCCTCCCGACGATGGAAGTCCACCGCCTGTCCGCCCGCCGGCGTCTGGACCACCACGTCGAAGTGCACCTGGGGCTCGGCGGCGACCGCGACATGAGGCCACGCGAGAAGGATGCCGAGGAGCAGGGCCGCCAATCAGGTTCCGGCGGCCTTCTCGGCCTGGGCGAGCCAGCGCGCGTCGCGCGCGGAGGCGCGGCCGGCCAACCGGCGCCGGAGCAGCCGGGCCGCGTCGTCGTTCCGGCCCAGCCGCAGGTAGGACACCACCATGGTCTCCTCGAAGAGCTCCCACTGGGCGTGGCTGCCGCCCATGCGGTGAATCTCTCCCTCGATGGGCTCGAGCTGGGCCAGGGTCTCCGCGTGATCGCCGGCGGCGAAGGCCGCGGCCGCGCGAACCAGCGGCAGCGCCACCGGCCCCGCGATGGGATGGCCCTTGGCGTCGAGCGCCCGCATGCCGTTCATGAGCCGGTCGAGCCCCCGCTGGTCGCCGCAGGCGGCATAGGCGAGCGCGGCGTGGATCTCGCCGAAGACGAAGCCCGGCCGCGCCACGCGGGTGGCGATCTCGGTGAGCGGCTCCCACCGCAGCGGGCCCTCCGCGCACTCATAGAGCAGGAAGCGCCAGAGGAGGGCGGAGCCGTCCATGACGGCCAGGCGCGCATTGACCCCGCCGAGAATGTCGCGCTCGTAGATCTCCAGCGCGCGCCGCGGCCGATCGCGGTGCAGCTCGAAGAGCGCGAGGTGCCAGGCCAGGTGGCAGTGATAGGGCGCGAGACGGTCGTAGCCGTCGAGCCAGCCGGACAGGAAGGCCGCGCCGCCGTCATTGTCCAGCGTCTCGAAGCAGATGTGCGCGATGTTGTGGCTGGCATTGGCGTTGGACGGATACTGCGCCAGCGAGCGCTCGGAGAGGCGGCGCGACTCCGCAAAGCGGCCCTGCTCGTGATAGACGAAGCCCAGCGCGGAGAGGAACCACCAATCGTCGCCGAACGCGGGCGCCAGGCGCTCCAGGAAGGCCGTCCGGTGCGCTTCCCGGTCCGCGCGGCCGCCCAGGCCGATGCTGCTGCTGGCCTGGTTCACCAGGAGCGCGTCGCGCGGAAACTCCGCCACATGCTCGTCGATGAGGGCCAGACCGCGCGCGGTCTCCCCGCCCACCAGCGCCGAAACCGCCGCCACGTGCTGGCGCTCGCGCCGGCTGGCGCCGGCCACGCGCTCGCGGGCCAGCGCCATGGCGGAGCGCGCGGTATCGGCATCGCCGAGGAAGAGCGCGAAGAGCGCGCGGCCGGCCTGGGCCACCGCCAGCCCCTCGTCGGCGGCGAGGGCGGCGTCGAAGGCCTCGCCGGCCCCGCGGCCATAGGAGAGCAGCAGATCCATTCCGCGTTGATGGTGCTCGGCGGCGGCGGCAGACGCGGTGGTGAGGGCGAGGCCGTAGCGATCGGTGGGCATGCGCGTGCCTTGATCCTATCATCTCATTGACAGGCGCGGCGGTCCGGGCCAGAGTCGGGGGCCGTGGACACGCCCTTCGACGCGTTCATGCGCACCGCGGCCGACGCGCCCGACCATGCCTTTCTCTGCGCGCCGCCCGCCGCCGGCCGCGCCTACCACCCCGACGGGATCGAGCTCAGCTACGCCCAGGTGCGGGCGGAAGTGCTGCGCTATCGTGATGCATACGCCGCCGCGGGCTATGGGCTCGGCCATCGGGTGGCGCTGCTCCTCGAGAACCGGCCGGAGATGTTCGTCCACTATCTGGCGCTCAATGCCCTGGGCTGCGGGATCGTGCCCGTCAATCCCGACTATCGCCACGACGAGCTCGCCTTCCAGATGGACCACTCGGAGGCGGATCTCGCGGTGGTGGTCTCCGAGCGAGCCGCCGCGCTGGAAGCGGTGGCGCGCGAGCGCGCGCGGCCGCTCCCGGTGGTCGATGCCGGCGACTGGCCGTCCGCGCTGCCGGGGGCGGGCACGCCGCCGCGCTCCAGGGCGCCCGGCCGGGATACGGAGTGCGCGCTGCTCTACACCTCCGGTACCACCGGCCGGCCCAAGGGCTGCGTGCTCGACAACTTCTACATGCTCAACGCGGGCGCCTGGTACCGCGATCTCGGCGGCCGTCTCGCCATCGCGCATGGGCGGGAGCGCATCCTCAATCCCTTGCCCCTCTTTCACATGAACTGTCTGGGGGTGACGGGCATGTGCGTCATCCTCACCGCCGGCTGTCTCATCTTGCCGGAGCGATTCAGCCCGCGGCGCTGGTGGGCGGACGTGGTGGCGACGCGGGCCACCGCCATCCACTATCTGGGCGTGATGCCGCCCCTGCTCCTCAACCAGCCGCCCGCGCCGGAGGAGCGGCAGCATCAGGTCCGCTTCGGTCTCGGCGCGGGCGTCGAGCCCCAGCTCCACGCCGCGTTCGAGGAACGGTTCGGCTTTCCCCTGGTCGAGGTGTGGGGCATGACCGAGACCGGCCGGATCTACGCGGACCGGCTCGAGCCCCGCCAGATCAATACCCGCGCGTTCGGACGCCCCTTCGGCGGCTTCGAGGCGCGGGTGGTGGACGACGCCGATGGCGAGGTGCCCCGCGGCGCCGACGGCGAGCTGCTGGTGCGCTGGGGCGGGGCCGAGGGCCCGCGCCATGGCTTCTTCTCGGGCTATCTCAAGGACCCGCGCGCGACCGAGGAGGCGTGGCGCGGCGGCTGGTTCCACACCGGCGATACCGTCCGGCAGATGGACGACGAGATGCTCGTCTTCGTGGACCGGAAGAAGAACATCATCCGCCGCTCGGGCGAGAACGTCGCCGCCGCCGAGGTGGAGGCCGTGCTGCAGGCGCACGCGGCGGTGGCCCAGGTGGCGGTGCTGGCGGTACCCGACGAGCTGCGCGAGGAAGAAGTCATGGCGTGCGTGGTGCCGATGCCGGACGCGCGCCCGGACGCGGCGCTGGCCGACCGGCTGATGGGCTGGTGTCTCGAGCGGCTCGCCTATTTCAAGGCGCCGGGCTGGATCCTCTTCGTCGAGAGCCTGCCCACCACCGGCACCCAGAAGGTGCAGAAGACCCAGATCTTCCCGCGGGGCGAGGATCCGCGCCGGCGGCCCGGCGCGCTCGATCTTCGCGCGCGGAAGAAGCGAACCTCACCCGGGGCGTAGCTCCGTGTAGAGGTCCTCCATGCTGCGGCCGACGGCCAGATCGTGGGCCGTCTTCCCCGCAAAGCCGGGCGCGCCGCTGCCCCGGATACGCAGATCGGCCCCCGCCCGGGCCAGCGCGCGCGCGACGTCGGCGTGTCCGGCCGTGATGGCGAGCATGAGGGCGCTGAGGCTGAACTTGGCGGTCACGTTCAGGTCCGCGCCGCCTCCGATGAGCATCTCGACCATCTCGCGGTTCCCGCGATGGGCCGCCATCATCAGCGCGGTCTGTCCGTGGCGATCCCGAGCGTTGATGTCGGCGCCGGCGCGCAGCAGCTCCCTCACCGTCTCGACGTCGCCCCGGATGACCGCGCCCTCCCAGCCTTTCTCCACCGTTCCGCCTTACCTTCGCCCGTCCAGCCGGGTCTCCTGCGCGGCCAGGAGGTCCGAAATCTCGTGAAGGCCCAGCGCCTCGGCGATCTCGCGCGGCGATTCGCAGGAGTCGATCCGGGTGCGGAGCCGCGGGTCCGCCCCCGCCTCGAGCAGCAGCTTGACGGCGGGCAGGTTCCGCTCGCCCACCGCCATGTGCAGCGCCGTGCAGTCGTTGATTCCGCGCTGATCGGGATCGGCCCCGTAGGAGAGCAGCAGGGCGATGATCTCGGCGACGTCCGGCCGCGCGGGGGACCCGGGCTGAGATCGGCTGCAGGACAGCGCCGCGATCAAGGGCGGAAAGCCGATGTGGTGCTCGGGGTTGGGATCGGCGCCGATCTCGAGCAGGGTGCGGATGAACGGCAGCGGGCTGTGGTAGATCGCGTACTCGAGGCAGGGCCCGATCGCCAGCGGCATGGCCCCATTGGGTACGACGTCCGGATCCTCGACCGCGGCCCGGAGGGCGGCGAGGTCGCCGGCACGAAAGGCGCCGTCGATCTTCTTGAACCGCTCGTACTCCGCGCAGCGTTCCTCGCGTGATTGCACGGACTTAGCGTATCATCGCCTCCCGCGCCACTGACGCGGCAAAGGAGAAGGCGATGAGACTCGGCGGAAAGGTCGCGCTGATCACGGGCGGCGCCAGCGGCATGGGCCAGAGCGAGGCGGTGATCTTCGCCCGGGAAGGGGCCAAGGTGATCGTGGCCGACGTGCTGGAGGCGGAAGGCAAGAAGGTCGCGGACAGCCTGGGCGGGGCAGGGCGCTTCGTGGCGCTCGACGTCACGAGCGAAGCGGCCTGGCAGCAAGCGATCGCGACCGCGGTTGACACGTTCGGCAAGCTCGACGTGCTGGTCAACAATGCCGGCATCAGCGGCACCTTCGACCCGGACACCTTGAGCACCTCGGCCTGGGATCGCCTGATGGACGTCAACGCCAAGGGTGTTTTCCTCGGGATGAAGCACGCCATCCCCCAGATGGAGAAGGCCGGCGGCGGCGCCATCGTGAACATCTCGTCGGTGTCCGGCTTCGTGGGTCAGGTCGGGATACACATGGCCTACAACGCGTCCAAGGGCGCGGTGCGACTCATGACCAAGTCCGCGGCGGTGCAGTACGCCCGCAGCGGCATCCGGGTGAACTCGGTGCACCCCGGTGTCCTGCCTGCCATGCGCAGCTCCAAGGCCACCGCCGATCCCGCATTCCGCCAGAAGATGCTCGCCGGCGTGCCCATGCGGCGGGAGGGCCGCGTGGAGGAAGTCGCCCATGCCGTGCTCTTCCTGGCCTCCGACGAGGCCTCGTATATCACCGGCACGGAACTGGTGGTAGACGGCGGCTGGCTAGCGGTATGAATCCGCCGGTCGCTCCGCAGCGCTAGACGGCGGCGGCGTCCAGGACTTCTCGCACTTTCTTTCCCAGACCGTCCGGGGTGAACGGCTTGGCGAGAAATGGCATCCGCGAGTCCAGAACGCCGCGCCGGACGATCGCGTCGTCCGTGTAGCCCGACATGAAGAGCACGCGGAGGCCGGGGCGCTGCTCCTGGATGAGCGCGGCCAGCTGCCGGCCGTTCATCTGGGGCATCACCACGTCGGTGAGGAGGAGATGGATCACGCCCGCGTGCGCGCGGCTGCGCGCGAGCGCCTCCTCGGGCCGGGAGGCCTCCAGCACGGCATAGCCGTAGGACTCCAGCACCTCGCGGACCAGGTCGCGGAGGCTTTCCTCGTCCTCGACGAGCAGTACCGTCTCCGCTCCGTGGCCGGGCAGGGTGACGCTCTCGAGCGGAAGCGGCGCGGGGATCGCGTCGTCCACCCGGGGAAGGTAGACACGGAAGGTGGTCCCCACCCCCAGCTCGCTGGTCACTTCGACGCTCCCTCCACTCTGCTTCACGATCCCGTACACCGTGGCCAGCCCGAGGCCGGTGCCCTTCCCGGGGCCTTTGGTGGTGAAGAAGGGCTCGAAGAGCCGGCTCTGCACCTCCGCGCTCATGCCCTCGCCGGTGTCACTGACGGCGAGCATCACGTAGGCGCCGGCTACGGTGGCATGGTCCCGGGCATAGGCCTCGTCGAGCGTGGCATCGGCGGTTTCCACCGTCAGGCGGCCGACTTCGGGAATGGCATCGCGCGCATTGACCGCCAGGTTGACGATGACCTGCTCGATCTGGCCGCGGTCCACCTTCACCTGGCCCAACCCGGCCGCCAGCCGCGTCGAGATCGCGATGTCCTCGCCGATGAGACGGTGGAGCATCGGCTCCAGGTCGGCCACGACGGCATTGAGGTCCACCACCGCCGGTTGAAGCACCTGCTTGCGGCTGAAGGCCAGCAACTGTCGGGTCAGGGTGGCCGCACGCTCGGCGGTGGCCTGGATCATCTGCACGTCCTGACGCGAGCGCTCGTCGGTCCCCTCCCGCGCCAGGGTGAGGGCGGTCCGGCCCAGGATGACCGTGAGCAGATTGTTGAAGTCGTGGGCGATTCCGCCCGCGAGGAGGCCGATCCCCTCCATCTTCTGGGACTGGCGCAGCTGCTCGTCGAGACGGTTGCGCTCGGTCACATCGACCATGACCCCGACGAGCCCCGTCACCGCGCCCTGCGCGTCGCGCAACGGGGCCGGGTAGACGGCCACGTCGATCCGGGACCCGTCCTTGCGCAGACGCTCGGCCTCATAGGGCTCGACGGCGTTCCCCCGCTTCACCGAGTCGAGCACCCGGACCACGGTCGCCCGGTGCCCGTCGCCGATGTGCGGGGTGAGCCCGCCGAGCACTTCACTTGCCGGCCAGCCGAACAGCCGCTCGGCGGCGGGGTTCCACATGACAATGCGCGCCTCGAGGTCCAGCACGTTGATCGCCACCGGGGAGGAGTGAATGAGGCTGCGAAGCTGGTCGGCCGTCTCGCGGGTCTGCGTCTCGCGGTCGCGGAGGATGCGCTCCACTTCCTTGTGATCGGTGATGTCCTGGACGACCCCCAGCATGCGCACCGCGACGCCCTGAGGGTCGCGCTGGACCTGAGCCCGCTGATGTACCCACCGCACGGTGCCGTCGCTCCAGACGATGCGGTAGTCGGTGAGGTACGGGGCGCTCCCGGCGAGCGCGGCTTGCCTGGCTTGTCGCACCGCCGCCACGTCCTCGGGGTGGATCATGGAGAAGAAGGATTCGCTCCGACCGTCGAATGCCCCCGGCTCGAGCCCGAAGATCCGGGACGTCCCCGTGGACCAGTGCACCGTGCCGCCGGTGAATTCCTCCGACACCCAGTATCCGATCTGGGCCATGGTCTGGGCTTGCTCGAGAATGGCCGAGCGGTCGCGCAGCTCCCGGGCCACGAGCTCCGCGGCGCGACGCCGCTCCTCGCTCTCCTCGAAGAGCCGCCCGCGGTGGACGATGACCGCGCCCTGGTTGGCGAGGAGCGTCATGAGATTGATCTCGTCCTCGGTGAATACCCGCCGCGCGGTGAAGAGGAGAGCCAGCACACCGAGCACGAGATCGCCGAAGCGGAGTGGGAGCACCGCGGTGGCGTGGATGCCACGCTCTCGAACATAGACTTTCCGGATCAGGTCCGGATCCTCCTGGATGTCCTCGAGGTACCGGGGCACTCCACTCTCGAACGCTCGGCCGACGACGCCCTCGCCGTATGCCCGTGACCAGCCGGTCGGGAGGGGGGACGTCCCGGCGCTTTCCGAGGCATGGGCCCGGAGAATCAGCCGACGCTCCAGGGGATCGTCCACCCAGACACCGACCGCCGCGGCGCCGAGCAGCTCGCGAGCGGCCACCGCCAGCGCGTCGAGAATATCCTGGGTCTCCAGCTTGGACGCCACGCGCTGCATGAGCTGGCTGAGCGCGGCGAGGTTGCGCGCGCGATTCTCCGAATCGCGATGCCGGTCCGCATTGGTGAGCGCGATGGCCGCCTGGTCGGCGAGGAGATCGATGATATCGCGCTCCTCCTCCGTCGGGAGCCTGCCGTCGGGGAGCACCATGTTGAGGACGCCGAAGAGATGGGCGCCGGTCGCGATCGGAGTGCCGTAGTAGACGGTGAATCCATGCGCGACATAGGACCCCGCGAAGCGGAGAGGACGCTCCGTCCGCGTATCCGCCACCAGGAGGGGGCGGCGCTGGGTGGCCACCATGTCGGTGAATCCCTCGCCGAACGGGATCAGCGGCACGCGCCCCTCGACGTGTTCGTCGTCGTCCACCAGCCGATATCCGCCGGCGGCGGCATCGACGAGACGGATGGAGCAGCGCGCGTCGGGCAGGAGCGCCATCATCGCCCCGCACATATTGACGAGAACGGCCACGAGATCGAGCTGGCCGGAGACGGTGCGAGCCAGGGCAGCGCTTTGACGGAGGCGGCGAAGGGGCGGCGCGGGGGAGAGCGGGAGGGCGGCGGGC
>Ga0134121_10003785_pt1 | contig 12482 bp, 11 predicted proteins | sample KB301_FD_96463 | JGI IMG/M metagenome (GOLD analysis project Ga0134121, IMG submission 96463) | Terrestrial soil microbial communities without Nitrogen fertilizer from Kellogg Biological Station, Michigan, USA - KB3-0-1 | ecosystem: Environmental > Terrestrial > Soil > Unclassified ...
CTCCGTCCAAGCCGGGCACGCCTCCGAACTGGCAGAAGGTCTTCGGCGAAACGATGGTCAAGCTGTGCAGGAAGGACAGCTCCGTCGTCGGCATCACGGCGGCGATGCCGAGCGGCACGAGCCTCGACATTCTCCAGAAAGCGATGCCCGACCGTTACTACGACGTGGGCATCGCTGAAGAGCACGCCGTGCTGTTTGCCTGCGGCATGGCCACGATGGGCTTCCATCCGGTTTGCGCGATTTACTCGACGTTCCTGCAGCGCGGCTACGATTGCATCATTCACGACGCGGCCTTGCAGAACCTGCCGGTGATTTTTTGCATGGACCGCGCCGGGTTGTCGCCGCAGGACGGGCCGACGCATCACGGCATGTTCGACATCTCGTATCTGCGTTGCGTGCCGAACATCATCGGCATGCAGCCCAAGGACGAAGACGAGCTGGTGGACATGATGTTTACGGCGACGCATCAGAAACACCCGGCATTCATCCGTTATCCGCGCGGTCCGGCTGAAGGCGTGCCGATCAAAGACATCCCGCGCCTTTTGGAGATCGGCCAGGCCGAAGTGATCCAGAACTTTTCCAACAACGGCGGACGGAAGGTGGCCTTCTTTGGGCTGGGCAACATGCTCAAACTCGCGCGCAAGAGCGCCGAGCAACTCGCTTCGGAGGGGTTCGATACCGCGTTGATCAATCCGCGTTTTTTTAAGCCGCTCGACAACGGAACGCACGAGTTCTTTGGGCGCGCGGCGGATGTCGTGGTCACGCTCGAAGACCACGTGTTGATGGGCGGCTACGGCAGCGCGGTGCTGGAACATTACAGCGAGCGGCATATCACCACACCGGTGCTTCGCGTCGGCTGGCCGGACCAGTTCGTCGAGCACGCCACCGGCGTGGATGACCTGCGAAAGAAATACGGACTGACGCCAGAGAACATCGTCACACAAATCAAAGCAGTGCTTAACGGGGCGACCAACGTTTCCAGGCTGACGGCGGTGGCGTAACAATCAGAATTGAGGTGGGCGATTCTCTGTAAGAAATGGCGATAGAGTTTACTCTAAAGCTTAACAAGATCGTAAGCTTACCCGCTTGGTGGAAGACTCCGGGTGCGTCCTGAGACAGATTCTTAACACTCCGTTCGACATAAAGATCATGGTGACATCGAACTGAAGAAGATCACGAGTGGCTGAACGTGCGCCGTTTATGATCGGCGAAAAAAGTGAGGAAATCCTTTTTGATGTCCAGAAGCGAGGATCGGTTCTGTTATCCGTAAGGCGTGACGACCCGGGCGCGGAATGCTGGGCGACAATAGACATGGGGATTCTGCGATCAAGGATCTCCTTTGCCTTAGGCGTTTCGATCGCTATCGCACTTGCACGCGTCTCAGATTCGACGATTGTCGATGACGCCCTTATGCTCAAACGAGGGAGCGCCTTGGCTCCCGATTACCTCTTTGACGCCCTCAAGCTTGATACAGTTCAACCGACTCTGGAGGAAGCTGCAATCGAGTTTTGCAAGGGGGGCTGGTATCGGATTCAGCTCCGAAGATCGTCCAATTGTTTGAGCGTGGTTGTGTTCGAATTTGCTGTGGCTATTGCTGTAATCCGCATGAACCAATCGAGTGAGCCGTCCGACGTGTCCTTATTAGAGGAGTCGAACACCTTTTCCATTCTTGATTTTCCAAGACCACCCTTTAACTCTCAATCCTTCAACTTGAAAACTTTGAATTAGCCATGCCTTACAAAGACGTTACCCCACCGACCGGCGGCAAAATCTCCATCGCCGGCGGCAAACTCACTGTTCCTGATAATCCCATCCTTCCGTTCATTCGCGGCGACGGCACCGGGCCGGACATCTGGCGCGCCAGCCAGCGCGTCTTCGATGCCGCCGTACAGAAGGCCTACGGCGGCAAGCGCAAGATCGCGTGGTTTGAGGTGTTCGCCGGCGAAGACGCATTCAAGCGATTCAACAACTGGCTGCCGGACGACACAGTCGAGGCGTTCAAGGAATTTCTCGTCGGCATCAAGGGCCCGCTCACGACGCCGATCGGCGGGGGGATCCGTTCGTTGAACGTCGCCCTGCGCCAGCTTCTCGACCTCTACGTCTGCCTGCGTCCGGTGCAGTATTTCAACGGCGTCCCGTCGCCGGTGAAGCATCCGGAAAAGGTGAACATGGTTATCTTCCGCGAGAACACCGAGGACATTTACGCCGGCATCGAATACCAGGGAGGTTCACCCGAAGCGCAGAAGATTCTCGAGTTCTTTGCACACGAATTTCCCAAGGACTTCAGCAAGATCCGATTCGGCACCGAGCAGAAGGCTCTCGATTACATGAAGCTCGCGGCGCCGGACCATACGCCGAGGAGCGCCGAAGTCTGCGTCGGCATCGGCATCAAACCGGTCTCGACCATCGGCACGGTGCGGCTCGTCAAAGCCGCCGTCGAATACGCCGTGCGCCACAAGCGGCGCAGCGTGACGCTCGTGCACAAAGGCAACATCATGAAGTTCACCGAAGGCGCGTTCCGAGACTGGGGCTACGCCGCGGCCGAGCGCATCTTCGGGGACAAGGTTTACACCTGGTCGCGCTGGGGGCGGACGAAGAAGGAAAAGGGTGAGCAGGCTGCGAACGACGAGCAAAAAGCCGCGCTCAAAGCCGGGGCGGTCCTGGTCAAGGACGCCATCGCCGACATCACGCTACAGCAGGTGCTCACGCGGCCGGAGGATTTCGACGTCATCGCAACACTGAATTTGAACGGCGATTATCTCAGTGATGCGCTGGCGGCGCAGGTGGGCGGGATCGGCATCGCGCCCGGTGGCAACATCAACTACATCACCGGGCACGCCATCTTCGAAGCCACGCACGGCACGGCGCCGAAATACGCGAATCAGGACCGGGTAAATCCCGGCAGCGTGGTGCTCAGCGGCGAAATGATGTTCCGTTACCTCGGCTGGACCGAAGTGGCCGACCTCATCATCAAGGGACTCAACGCCGCGATCGCAAGCAAACGGGTCACTTACGATTTTGCACGGCTGATGGACGGCGCTACCGAGATCAAATGCTCCGAGTTCGGCGACAACATCATTGCGCACATGTAGCCATCCGGCCGGAACGCGCGCGTTTCGTCGGTTCGTTCGCGCAATGCCCGTTTGTGGGTTAGGTTCGGCGCGTTGATGAGACTCAAGCTTCTTTTCGGTCTGGCGCTGGCAAGCCTTCCGGTGTTGGTCCGCGCGTCTCCTTTTCCTTACAACGCGCTTTACGCGTTCGGGGACAGTCTCACGGACACGGGCCGCGAACCGGCGGAGCCGACGCTGCATTACGAAGGGCGATGGTCCAACGGACCGCTTTGGGTGGAGCATCTGTCACAATGGATCCTCGGGAGCTACAATCCGGACAACAACTTCGCGCACAGCGGCGCTCAGACTGACGACACGTATGTTCAGGTGCTCGCGTTTGCGCCCACGAACGACGTGTCCAACGCGCTGTTTGTCGTCTGGGCCGGCGGCAACGATTTCCTTCAGGAATACGACAAACACTGGTTCGACGACGCCAGTTGGGATCAGCAGATCAACTACTCGGTCGGCAGTCTCTCGAACGCCGTCATCAACCTCGCGGACAAGGGCGCGCGTTTCATTCTGGTGCCCAATACGGTGGACGTGACGAAAATTCCGCTGCTCAATCAGCTTCCGGGCATACTGCGGAGCTATCTTCGCGGCAAAGTTCAGCAGTTCAATTCGCAGTTGGCCGGCACGCTGACACAGATTCAAGCCGCACGCCCCGCGCTTTTCCTTTATCAATTCGATTGTTACGAGCAGGTGAACTCGCTGATCACCAACGCGGTGACTTACGGGTTCACGGAGACGCAGATGGACGCCATCAGTGATGTCAGTCTCCTCGACAAAAGCTTCGACGGTCCCGGCAGTAACTATGTGTTCTGGGATCCGATCCATCCAACGAGCAAGGCCCATCGAATGATTGCCGGCTGGTTCCAGCGATTGGTCTGGCCGCTTCTGTCGGGCACAAGGATTCGTCTGAGCCAGGGTCGTCCCGAACTGACGGTGTCGGCTTTGAGCGTTGGTGATCGCTATCTGATCCGGAGCACGACGGATTTCACCAACTGGTCGGCCTACGAGACGTTCAGTGCCGAAAGTCCGGTGATGACGTTGTCCCTGACGAACGACCTTCCGCATTCCTTCTTCACCGTGGCGCCGAACTGACTGCGGGTGGAAGTTTCCTGATACCGTTCTAACGGGACGATTGCGGCGGGACCGAGTTCGGGTCGAACGGCAGATTGTCCCCGGCGTGAATCGGATTACCCGCGGGATCAATGAGCGTTGGAGTGATGAAAACGAGTAATCGCTTCCCGGTGTCTTCAGGAACAGCGCTTTTAGATGTCCGGGGATTTCCAGGTAGCCCGCTGGTTGGCACCATTGGATCGATAAGCACCAGAGTCTGGCCATCGTAAACTGCGGCACTTCCTTGAACTTTCCTCGTGCGCACGCGGCGAATGCCTCCCTGATCCAAAACGTCTGTTACCGTCGCGTAAGCATCAAGGTTGAGTGTGATTCCATCGGTGGAAACAAGTGGCAGGATTTTCAGGGCGGGACCGGTTTGAAGCGCTTTCCCACTCACCTCGGTCGTTTGGAGCGCGGAGATTCCCGCCTGGCGACCGCTCAGTGTCGTGACCTTCGGCGCAGAGAGTATGTCGGTGCCGGCTCTTTGCTCGATGGTTTTGAAAACGACCTTAACTTGTGACGCTGTCAGTATCCCGACCAGGTCGTTCGTTCTATTCCCCGGAGGCCAGTTGGGAACACTCATCGTGCCATTAGCCAGGACGAGGTTACCCAAGAACCAGTCAAGTCCCAATTCCTTGGCGTGCTTTCCGCCGACTTCCACAAACTTAGCTTCAATGGTTATCTGAGGCGGAGAGTAATTGAATAATGCGAGAGAGTTTTGAACAATCTCCAACTCCTTCGCTGTGGCTCTGATCATGAGCAGGCCCTTCCGGTCGTTGTAGAACACGGCGTTGGGCGGTCGCACATTCACGCCAGCCGCATCAAAAAAGCGCCGGACCCAATCCTGAACATTGGTCGAAACATCGCTGGGCATCTGCTTCCGGAGATTTTCCAGGAATAGACCCGGATTGAGTTGGAAAGTCCGCGTTTCGAGTTGCGTGGTCTCGGGCGGCTTCGGAGAGAAGACGACGCCATAATCTTCTATCGAGTATTGGATTGACTTGTCGGCGACTTTGACGATCGCTTCGATCACATCACTCAGCCGCACGTTGCTCAGCCCCGGATTGATGCGCACGACGACAGTGCTCATGTCCGGCGGCGTCGGGAGTGTAATCGTCTTGCCTGTCAGTGGATCAACGGTTGCGGGAATCATCGGCGCCGCCTGTTCCGCCGCTCCGATGACAAAGTTTATCCCATGGCCCTCCGGGTCGTGTTCCCGTGTTTGCTTCGAAAGCCATTGAAGCACGTCGGGCAGGCGCATGTTGTCGGAGACGACTTGCGGCAAGATGATCCGATTCAGCGAGGACTGGATTTCCGCTCGACCGACTCTGTTGGGCTTATCTTCCGATCGGAACAAGCGTCCAAAGAAGGGGAGGTCGCCGAGGACCGGGACTTTATCACGGCGAGGCGGAGTGAAAGCCTTCACCGATTTGATTCCGGTCTCCTTTGCGGCGTCCATGACTTTCACAACCTCGCCGAACGGCGCCTCTTGATCGGCTCGAACCGCAAGCGTTACTTCTGGATCCTGGCGTGTTGCCTGTTCGAATTGTGTTTTCAACTCTTCGAGGGTGACACGTTTCGAACCGAGATAAAGGTTGCCGGACTTATCAATCGTCACGGCTAACTGGTCATTTTCGTTTTTGGGTGCGCTGGCAATCTTCTGGCGAATGAAATTGTATTGGAGGCGCTCGCCGCTCATTTCCTGGTCTCGGAGTTTCAGAGTGAAACCACCCTCAGCCGTTACTTCGCCTGTCCTTGTGTTGATCTGACCCCGGCGGGCCGTCAAAACCGCGTTATCAAAACGAATTACGAAATCATTGGTGACAACGCAAATGCCCGTTTCATTGTCGTACTGAATCCCGCCTGGCTTGACGGCTTCAACCACGACGTCCTGACCTGTGGGCGTCGTGAATCTCCTTTCAGTTCCCTCTCCTCCTCCGCTTGTCGCCGTATTAGCCAGTTGGTTTTCACGAGAATTCGTTGGCGATGTTTGCGCCGCGTCAACTGCGTCTCGCGATCGACTGGAAATGCCGACCTTCGGACCGGCCGATTCGACACTGGTGTCAAGCGGGTTTACGATCGCGGACTGTGCCGCAACTTCTCCTGGTTTCCGTTCTCCTCGCGCCATCGGTAACAACACCGCTGCAGTCAAAGCGACCGCAATCAGTCGCGCAAAACCCAGCCTTGCCGACTTTGGCATCGGCTGGTCAAGCAGGCGCCGGATGCGTTGCGAGAGGGCGCTCTTCGATTCCACGATGCCAATGAGGCCGAGCGCCAGCGTGGGACGTTTGAAGGTGAATTTGGCGACCTCAACCAACGTGGCCGGATACACCTCGGCTTCGCTGCCCATTGCCACGACGACCGCTTCGTCCACTGCTTGCTCCCGCACGCGACGAATCTGCGCATTGGCGAACCAGAGCAGGGGATGCCACCAGTAAAGAATCTGCAGCAACGTCTGGGCGTAGTGCACCCGGACATCACCGCGCTTGATGTGGGCCAGTTCGTGGAGCAGCACGGCGCGCAGTTGGAGCGCGGACAGTTTGTCCGCGAGTTGCTGAGGGAGAAGAATGACGGGCCGCCACAAACCGCAAACGGCGGGGCTGCCAGCCGTGGCGGAAAGTTTGAGCCTCACCCGCCGCACTCTTATTTGCTGGCGGCAGGCTTCGAGCAGTTGTTCCGGCGAGTCCGAAGCGGGCAGGGCGCGTGACGCAGCTTTGCTGACGAACCGCGAACGCCTGACCAGGCCCGCAGTCAGGGCGAGCGCAATCGCCAGCCATCCGAGAAGGAGCCAGCCGGCAAACTGAAGCTTGGGGCCGCGTGCAGGAAGCGATGGAGGACCCGGCGCTGTGTCAAATCTGGCATCCGAATAGCCAACCACGAATTGCGCCGGAGGAGCAGGAGTCGCTTTGGCCGATTCCTTCCGCGGCACCCAGTAAGCGAGACTGGTGGGCGCGGCGAAGGAAGGCGGCAAAACCAGTTTGACCAGCACCAGAATCCAAAGCGCATATCGCACGGCAGCGCGGACCCGGTTGCGCAAACCCAGATCCAGCGCGAACAACAGAATGATGAGCAGACTCGACTGCGCGAACATCGGCAGCGCGAAGTCGGAGAGGCGGGAGCCCCAGGAGTTGAGCGCTTCAGTCAACGAGTTCATTTGTTCGTGCGAGAATCAAGAGGGCCCATTCGAATAGCGGTGTCCGATTCAATGCGCCCGGGTGTCTCGCCCCCTTCCGTCATTTTCTCTTCCGCCTCTTCGCCTTGATCAGGGCTTCCAGTTCTTCGAGTTCGACCGCGGAGAGGTCGCTGGTTTCGAGCAGACACTGAACCATCGGCGTGAGCGCGCCGTTGAAGGCGTGTTTGAGCGCGTAGAGCAGTTCGCCGCGCTGCGCCTGCTGGCGGGATACGGCGGAACGATAGAGCGTCAGGTTGCGCACTTTCTCCGCGGTGAGCAGGCCTTTGGCGACCATGCGATCCATCAGCGTGCGGACCGTGCTGTAGGTCCACTCCTTTTGCTTGTGCAGTTTCTCCTGAATGGTCGGGGCCGCGCAGGGCTCGTTTTCCCAGACGGCCTTGATAATCGCCCATTCGCCTTCCGTGAGTTCAATGGCTCGTTTTGGCATCGGGGTAATTGTTTAACGCGGTCGAGTATTCTCTACAGTTGTAGAGATGACAAGAAATATTTTCCGGCCTTCGCGGCTGGGCGAAGCTCAGCGCCGGGCCGAAGCCGGCGCTGGCCAGTCCTTGCGCAGCGCTTCCGCGGACACCCCGCCTTCGCGCAATGTGCGCAGGCTGAGCGCCTCGTGGCGCTTGGCGAGGCGAACGCCGTGTTCATCGGTCATCAGCGGGCAGTGATAAAACGCGGGCGGCTCCAGTCCCAACGCGCGGTAGAGCAATAACTGCCGCGCGGTGGAGATGAGCAGGTCGGCGCCGCGGACGACCTCGGTGATGCGCATGGCCGCGTCGTCCACCACCACCGCAAGTTGATACGCCGGCACGTCATCATGCCGCCAGACGACGAAGTCGCCGAAGTCCTTCCCCGCGACGAATTGTTTGGGACCGAAGTGACCGTCCATGAAGGAAGCCGTTTCGCCATCGGCAACGCGGAAGCGCCAATTGAAGCGAGTTGAGGGTTGATTGTTGAGAGTTGATGGACTCTTGCTTCGGCAGGTGCCGGGGTAAATCGGTTCGTCGTCGCCTTCGTGCGGTGCGGCCAGCGCGTGGAGGATGTCTTGGCGCGAACAGGCGCACGGGTAGATGAAGCCGCCGTCGCGCAATTTGTCGAGCGCGGCCCGGTAAAGATCGAATCGCTCGCTCTGGGTGTAAGGTGCGAACGGACCGCCGCGGTCGGGACCTTCCTGCCAGTCGAAGCCGAACCAGCGCAGGTCTTCGATCATGCCGGCGACGAACCCGGCTTTGCAACGGGCGCGATCGAGGTCCTCGTTGCGCAACACCAGCACTCCGCCGCGCTGGCGAGCGCGCTCCTGAGCAATCCAGAAAGTCCGCGCGTGGCCGAGGTGCAGGTAGCCGGTGGGAGACGGTGCCAGACGGCCGCGATAAGGGTATGCGATTTGCGGTGACTCGATCATGCCGGAAGCTCCGCTTCAAAGCTCCAAGGTCCAAACTCCAAAACCCAAAGAAACTTCAAGCTCCAATACGCAAGGACGGCGTCGACCACGATTGGAGCCTGGGAATTGGGTCTTGTTTGGAGCCTGGTGTTTGGGATTTGGAGTTTAGAACGATTCATTCGGATTTGCCTTCAGCCATTCGCCCAGGCCGGGCAGTCGAAACGAAAGCAGTTTCTGAATTTTCGAGCAGTCGAGCGAGGTGTCCGGCGGCCGCGCCGGGCCGGTATAATCCTTCCGCGAACACGCCTCGATGCGCGGGTCAAGTTGCGGCCACCGCGCGGCGATGAGCTGGCCGATTTCCCACCGCGACAATCGTTCGCTGCCGGCGAGGTGATAGAGGCCGGGCGTGTTTTGCGCGACGAGTTCCCAGACCGCGCGCGCCGTCACGACCGCCGGCATCGGGCAACGGAACTCGTCGACGAACAACTTGAGCGTCCGCCCGGCCTGCCACGAGCGGCGCATCTCCTCGTTGAATCCACGGTCTCCGGTCGGGGAGGTCCCGCCGTTGAGCGAGATTCGAACGACCGTGTGCTTCGGATTCGCCAGGACAATCTTTTCTGCGGCGATTTTTGTTTCAGAATAAACACTCCAGGCGCGTGGCTCGGCGGTTTCCGGGTAATGTCCGGTGCAACCGTCGAAGACCAGGTCGCTGGAGAAAAAGAAAAAAGGAACGTCCGCGGCAAGTTCAGCGAGGCAAGCCGTGACGTCCACGTTCAGTTTTCGCGCCAGGGGAGGATTCTCTTCGCACGCCGGGCTGCGGCTGAGCGCGGCGCAGTGGATGACCAGTTGCGGCCGTTGTTTATGAAACGCGGCGCGGACGGCGTCAAAATCGGTGAGATCAAGTCGAGAGCGTGTGAGGCCGACAACTTTCCAGCCGGGCGCAAATTGTCGGGAGGTCTGAACGAGATAATTTCCGATCAATCCTCCCGTGCCGGTGATCCAGCAGTGTGGTCGCGCGTCCTGTGAAGCCTGAATCACGGTCTGCCGCTAGTCCAGCATCCGCCGCGTCAGCCCCGCGTAGGCATCAATGCGCCGGTCGCGCAGGAAGGGCCAGTGCGTGCGCGTCACGTCCACCTTTTTCAGGTCCACCGGCACGATGAGGTTTTCCTCCCGGTTCACGCTGGCCTTGGCAAGGATCTGGCCGGAGGTGCCCGCGACAAAACTCTGCCCCCAGAACTCAATCCCTCGGCCGTGCGAGGGGCGCTCGAGGCCGACCCGATTGGCGACCGCGACGTAACAGCCGTTGGCAACCGCGTGACTGCGCTGGATCAATTCCCAGGCTTCGTGCTGGTTCGCGCCGTATTTCTTTTTTTCGCCCGGGTGCCAGCCGATCGCGGTCGGATAAAAAAGAATCTCGGCGCCCTGCAGCGCGGTCAGGCGCGCGGCTTCAGGATACCACTGATCCCAGCAAACGAGCACGCCGATCTTCGCGTAGCGGGTCTGCCACGCCCTGAAGCCCAGGTCGCCGGGCGCGAAGTAGAACTTCTCGTAATAAAGCGGGTCGTCCGGAATGTGCATCTTGCGATACAAACCGAGCAACGAGCCGTCGGCGTCGATGACCGCGGCCGTGTTGTGATAAACCCCGGCGGCGCGCTTTTCGAACAGCGAAGCGATCACCACGATCCGGTTTCTTTTTGCCACGCTCTGGAAGGCCTCGGTGCTGGGGCCGGGAATCGGTTCCGCGAGCGCGAAGTATTTGTGGTCTTCGCTCTGGCAGAAGTATTGCGAGCGGAACAATTCCTGTGTGCAGATGATCTGCGCGCCGTTCTTCGCCGCGCGTTCGACCGCGCGCAGGGTCTTCTTGAGATTGGCGGCCGGGTCGGAAGAACAACTGGTCTGCACCAGTCCGATGGCGACGGTGGAGGGGGCGCGCCTCATCGAACGCTACCTTCGCGGAGCAACGCTGGTCGTGCGGTCGAGCAGGATGGTGCTGCCGCGCGTTTCGTGGAGCGAATGGGGCGAAGTCTGGCCGAACAAATCGCGGATGAATCTTCCCAGTGTTTCGTTGGTCGGCCCGTAGCCGGAGTGATAGATATAGTGCTCCAGTTCGTAGAGCAGTTCGTCGGCGTCCGGATAACGCTTGGAAAGATCGCGCGAGAGGGCGCGGTGAAAAATGTCGTTGAGCCGGTCGTCCACCCGGCTGTCGATGTGCCGGAAGTCGGGCACGGGGAGCGTCATGATGCGGTCGCGCGATTCCTCGGGCGACGAGCCCTTGAAAATGTTGTAGCCGAGCACGAGGTGCGCGAGCACGACGCCGGCGGAAAAAATGTCCGACCGCTTGTCCGTGATCTTGAAACTCGCCTGCTCCGGGCTCATGAAGTCCGCCTTCCCGGCCACCACTTCCCCCTCGTTGTCCTGAAGAAACCCCTTCGCCTTGGCGATGCCGAAGTCGGTCAGCTTCACGTCGCCTTCGAAGGCGATCATCACGTTCTTGAAGCTGACGTCGCGGTGGACGATGCCGAGCAGTTTGCCGTCCTTGTCGGTCTTGGCATGGGCGTAGGCCAGGCCCCGCGCCACGCGGCTCACGATGAACACGGCCAGTTCCAACGGCAGCGTCCGGCCCTTGTCGGCGAGCTGTTGTGTGAATTGCTCGAGGTTGGCGCCGCGGATCAGCTCCATCGAGATGAAAAAAACCTGCCCCGCGCACCCCAGATGGTAGGTCTGGACGATGTTCGTGTGGATCAGGTCCGCCACCAGCTTCGCCTCGCCGATGAAATTGTCGATGAACTGCTTCTGGTTGGCGTAGCTCTGCCGGATGACCTTGATCGCGATGCGCTTGACGAAATCGCGAGCGCCGTGCTGTTCCGCCTCATACACGACCCCCATCCCGCCTTCAAAAATTTTCCGGACGATCTCGTAGCGGAACTCGCTCTGAATCGTAAAGAGACTCGACACAGCGGCATGTTGTGGGAATGCAACGTCAAGTCAAGTCTCCCGTGCTTTTTCCGCCGGCGTTGACGCGGATCACGGCGCGATCGTCACGCGCGAATTCGGAGCCAACGGAGTCCGCGTCGAAAAACACCTGATTTACCATGGAAAAATGTGATTTTTCTCCTTGCGCCGAAGACTTGAATCGTTTTAATACGCGCAAGTCGGGCGACGTTTAACCAATTAACAAAACCAAAAATTCAATTATGGCAAAAGCACTCTCCAAATCGCAGGTCGCGGCGGAAATCGCAGCCAAGGCCGGCCTCACCAAGAAGCAGGCTGTTCAGATTCTCGAAGACATCGCGCAGCTCGCTTACAAGCACGCCAAGAATTCCTTCACTCTGCCCGGCCTCGGCAAACTCGTGTTGGTGAATCGCAAGGCCCGCATCGGTCGCAACCCCGCCACCGGTGAGCAGATTCAAATCCCCGCCAAGCGCGTCGTGAAATTCCGCGTCGCCAAAGCGGCCAAGGACGCCATTCTGAAGTAACCGTACCCGCTTTCTGAAAGGCACTCTGCGGATGCAGAGTGCCTTTTTGTTTGATCGCTTCGCATTTTCCCGCGCCGCGGGTAACCTCGCGCCCATGAAGATCGGCATGGTCGGCTGCGGCGCGCTGGGCAGCTACTACGGCGCGAAGCTCTGCCGCGACGCGCAGGACGTCCACTTTCTATTGCGTTCCGACTTCGACATCGTGCGACGCC
>Ga0134121_10003786_pt1 | contig 12480 bp, 8 predicted proteins | sample KB301_FD_96463 | JGI IMG/M metagenome (GOLD analysis project Ga0134121, IMG submission 96463) | Terrestrial soil microbial communities without Nitrogen fertilizer from Kellogg Biological Station, Michigan, USA - KB3-0-1 | ecosystem: Environmental > Terrestrial > Soil > Unclassified ...
CCTGAACCAGGGTTACAGACGGCTGGCCTGAGTTCGCGGCTGGTGCTGCAGCGGCTATTGGCGCTGCTGGAGCGGCCACTGGCGCAGGAGCGGCTTTACTTTGGGCCTGCTGCTTATTCGCGGCAAGCATGGCGTCCATGATATGGCCGCTGACGGCGTTCTTCTTGAGAGCGAGAAGAGCGTTGGCCGAGACATCGAAGCTGGATTCCTGCGACTGGATAGCCGAGACGATTGTGCTCTCCCCCAGCCCACCCTTGACCATGGCAACTACGTCTTCGTTGGTTAGTGGTTTCGCCGAATTTTGCGTGGCGGACAACGGGCATAGACCCAGAACGACAGCGACGATGGTCGCAAACAGCGCATTCTTGAACATGGAGTTTCTCCTCTTATGCGGGTTCGGAGCGGGGCTCTTCTTCCCTGTTCAGAAACGCGAAATCTCTGGGCAGATCGGCTCAACAATTGTCAGGAAAGTTTAACGAGGCGGACCTTGCCGGCCCGGCTTAGGCAATTCTTTATCCCTCGCGGCGTGAGGCCCGCTGTTGGAGAAGGCGACGCGACTACGCAGAAGTCGGCACTTCGGTGCTCAGCCGAATCACTGGGGCGGAAGTGTCGGCCAGCTTCAACTTGGGTTCCCGATTGATGGCCTGCAGAAGCTCGCGCGTGACTCGGTCATCGATTTCCCCTGCCTTTTGCAAACTGACAGGGAACTTGATGGAAACTTCGAGACCAGCGCCGGTAAAACGAAGTCGTGCTCGTGGTTTAAGCGAAGTTACCGAGCCCGAGCTCAAGACGCGCTCCAGGTGAACACGCTGTCTTTCCATCTCGTCCTGGTAGTCCTGGAAAACGCTCTCTACGACGGCCATCAAGCGCTCCTCGACGGCGTGGTAGTCGCTGTGCGGCGCCAAGGTGAGGGTGACCTCGTGCCAAAGAAAGCTCGTCCCGGGAATCTGTTTGAAGAGTCCGGAGGTCGGTTGGAAGACAATTGAGTTTGAGAACGCGACAACCCGGCCGGTAGGTGAATCGCCTCCTCCCGCGAGTTCCATCAGATGTATCCTCACCAGCCCGACCTCCACCACTTCGCCAGTTACGCCTGCGATTTGCACTCGGTCGCCAACGCGGATTCCAAACCGGCCAATCAGAAAGAAGTACCCTGCGATAGAGAGGATCACGTTTTGAAGCGCGACGGCTACGCCTGCGGTGATCAGGCCCGCGAAAGTAGCGACCGACCCGAGCTGGCTGGCGAAAGCAAAAGCGATAACGATGGCGATCACGAACCAGAGAACAATCTTGCGCAACAGCAGGAACTGGTAGCGACGTCGAGGATCGTGAACGTAGCGGAAGATTGTCCGCCGCCAAGCCTCCGCGAACGCGTATACCAGGAGCAGGGCAAGCGCCAACACTCCCAAACGCACCAACAAGCCGCGGAGTTCAGAGCGGGAACGACTCTTCAGCGCTGCCTGCCAGTTGCTGAGATTAGCCCGGTAAAGGCCCAGCAGGACGCCTTGCTTGCTCAGAGGTAGCATCGCGGCTGATATTTGTTTGAACTGCGCAGTAAGCACCTCCAGTTGTTGTTTCTGGTCCGCAAATTGGGTCGCGTTCTTAGCTAAGTCCGCCTGGTTCGCGATCTCGTCACTTTTCTTCGTGAGCTCCTTCAGGTCAGCAATAACCGGCGCGCGCAGCTTCTTAGCCGTTTCAGTGAGTTCGTCGGTCGTTCGGATCGAGTCTTCCAGCACACGGATTTCGCTCGATAGTGTCATCAGGTCGGCTGTAAGGCCCCATATTCCTGAGGGCGCGGTCTTGCTGCTCGGCCCACCTGCAGCGACTTCAGCCGAGTGACTTACAGCTGCACTGTCGGCAGACGCGTTCCCTTGCCCATTCGTTTGCGCCGCACTGGCCACAGGCACCGACCGCGCCAGTGCTTCGATCTGGGCTCGCAGCCCGCTTGCGCCGACTCCCGACGCGCTGGCTCCACTGACGAACTCAACCATGCTCTTCAGCGTGTCGCGTCGCACCTGCACCAGATCTAACTCGCTCTGTGTCTCCGCAAGGTTATTCTTCAGGAGTTGTCGTTGCTTGCCCGTCGCTCCTTCCAATTTTTGGCGTAGACCATCGATCTCTCCCTGAAGTTCTTTGGTCTGCGTATCGAATTTCGCGGAGAGTTGGGCCAGCGATTGATAGCGCGCTGCAGCTGGATTCTGGTTGTCTGAGGAGTTGGCTGAGCCCTGTTTGGCGATCGCCGGAGCCTCCGCCCGGGCGAATTCGAATGCCAAACGCACGACCTGGCCCGCCAGCTGCCGATTGTCACTGAGCACAAGTACATCGGAAGGCTCGTTAGCAACTTCCTGCTGCTGAAGGCCTTGGCGGTACCAGGTGATTGTTTGGTTTAAATATTGGATGATCGCATTGGCATCGGTCTGATTGTTTTGCTGGCCATGCACGATCGCCGCAAAGGTGCTGGCAATGACGACCGCAGCAGCGGCAAATCTTCCATACCGCAGCAGCCGACGCGGCTGCCCTCCAGGGTTTTTAAGGATATTTGTTGAACGGGTGCGATGCATTCCGTGGCCGTGCTCCCAGTTTAAATGATGGGACAGACACACGGAGCGCGGTTTCCAGTGTTGCAGGAATCAGTAGTGCACAGCCGGTCGCGGCTGCTTACGCAGTCGTAATTGCTGCGATCCGCTGAAAGACGCCAGCAACTACGCGATCGCAACGAACCGCGGGGAACGGGAACGCCTCCGTTAACTGGTTGCCTGCACGTTCGGAGATGATCTTGCGAAGCGCGCGGCGTGCTCTATGCAGCCGGACCTTGACCGTTCCCTCGCTCAAGTCGAGCGCGCCGGCCACGTCCTCGATGCTCATTTCTTCGACATCACGCAGCATGAATACAGAGCGATACGACTCGGGGAGTCGACAAATGGCCTGCTCCAGCAGTTCACGCAATTCTGCATTCGCGACTTGCTGCTCAGGTGTGTGTCCGGGAGCTGCGAACATTTCCATAGGGTCTCCGCCCATGCTCTCGCCGAGTGCAGGCGACGAGAAGCGCTGGTTGCGCCGGATGCGAGCGAGCGCCTCGTGTACGGCTATTCGCGTCAACCAGGTGCGAAATTGCGAACGGCCGGCAAACTGGCTCAGGTGTTCATAAGCGCGGACATAGGCATCCTGCATGACATCTTCGGTCTCCGCATCATTACCCAGAATGCTGCGGACTACCCGGTACAGCAATTGATTGTGGCGGCGCATAATGACTTCGTATAAAGGTGTGTCCCCTGCCAATACCCTTTTCACGAGCTCTTCGTCCGGCAGGTTTGTCAGTCCTTCCAGCATTAACGTTCCGGGCACGTGCGCCTCCGTTTATCTAAAGAGCTTGGATGATGGGAAAGGTTACAACGAACTTGCGCGGGCGATAGCCGAGACAAAGGTTACTTTCGGAACGGGTTGGCGGGCAGTAGCACGCAATTGCCATTGAATAAGGTAAGTACCCGGAATATGGTGAGCCTAAAGCAAGCATAATTCGCGTCGGTCGGTGTTTGTGAAGCGCTCGGTTCCTAACAGGCATTCTGTCCAGCTACGCATACTGCTGGAAACGCGGAGTTGTTGGCCGCATTTAGCCGCCATTTCGGCGCTTAGTTTGCTTTCCCTACCCCTGACGTTGCTCTCGCCGGTCCCTTTAAAGATTGCAGTAGATGGTCTTATGGGGAAGCCGGCATTGCCTCCCTCCCTGCAGCGCTTCCTGCCGGCCAGCTATTCGCACGGCTCCGCTCTGGGACTCGCTATCGGCCTCTTGGTAGCACTGGCGATTCTCGTAAACTTGCAGGGGCTGTTGGGCTGGTGGCTGCAAACTTATACCGGCGAAAAACTGGTATGGAACTTCCGGGCTCAACTGCTGAACCATGTACAGCGGTTGCCCCTCGCGTTCCATGATCGCTACGGAGCCAGTGACTCGGTCTACCGCATTCAACACGACGCACCCGCGATCCAGTACGTCGCGATCCAGGGCATCATTCCTTTAGTTACCGCGCTATTCACGCTCATTGGCATGATCTACGTCACCGTGCGTATTGACGCGCCGCTGGCCCTTATCGCGCTCGCGATCAGTCCACTGCTCTTTGTGCTTTCGCTGGGTTCCAGCCGACTGGTGCGCCGCCGATCACGCGAAGTGAAGGAGTTGGACACGTCGGCGATGTCGGTCATTCAGGAAGTCCTGGGGTCCATCCGCCTGATCAAAGCTTTTGGGCAGGAGAGCCGGGAGCACGAACGTTTTGTGCGGCATTCCAGTTTGCGCATGTCCGGGCAAGTAAGGCTTTCGATGTTGCAGGCTACTTTCAACGTTCTGGTAGGCCTCACGATTTCTCTCGGCACAGCAGCCGCGCTCTACATTGGTGTGAAGCACGTGCGTGCCGGACTGCTTAGCGTAGGATCGCTGCTGGTGGTGATGACCTACATTGCCCAGGTATATCAACCTCTGCAACTGCTCAGCACAAAGATGACCGACGTCCAGATATGGTTCGCGAGTCTGGAACGTGCGTTCATGCTGCTCGACCAGGTGCCCGAAATAGCCGAAGCTCCCAATGCTCGTCCTTTGAAACGAGCGCAGGGCACCTTCGAATTTCGCGATGTTTGCTTCAACTATGACGAGAGTGGCCACGGATTGCAGCACGTCTCTTTTGAAATTCCCGCCGGGGCTCGCGTTGGCATTGTGGGCACTACGGGAGCAGGCAAGACCACGCTCCTGAACCTGTTAATGAGGTTCTATGATCCCACGTCGGGACAGGTGTTGCTGGACGGGCGCGATCTGCGTGACTACAGGATCGCGGATTTGCGGCGACAGTTTTCTGTTGTGCTGCAGGAACCGGTTCTGTTCGCCGCGAGCATCGCGGAAAACATCGCCTACGGCAAGCCCGACGCCACCGATGCGGAAATCATGGCTGCGGCCCATGCTGCAAGCTCGCATGAATTCATCAGCAATTTGCCTGAGGGGTACGAAACCCGCCCGGGCGAACGCGGCATGCTCCTGTCCGGCGGAGAGCGTCAGCGCATCTCACTCGCTCGTGCCTTCCTGCGCGACTCCCCCATCTTGATCCTGGACGAACCCACGAGTTCCATCGATGGAAAGACCGAGGCGCGTATCCTGCAGGCCACCGAAGACCTGATGCGCGGACGTACAACGTTCATGATTGCGCACCGATTGAATACGCTGAAAAATTGCGATCTCATCCTCGTTCTCGAAAATGGGCGTCTTTTGGAAAAGCGCGAAAGCCTGCCCGAGGTGTTTGCGGCAAGCGCTGCGAACTAGCTCTCCCGCTCGTCCTTTTGCATTCTCTTTGAACAATTTTGATGATCCCCTCGCACAGGGCGTCGATCCAATTACTTGGACCGAAGCCATGACCGACACTTCTCTGGCCAAACAGGCGTTCGAGGGACTTGCAAAATTCCTGATTGCGCTGGCAGCGCTGGTCTTCGTGCCTGCGTGGTCTTTGAGGTACTGGCAAGGATGGCTTTTCTTACTCGTATTCGCAACGGCGGTGACGCTCATTACCGTGCATTTCCTCCGCACGGATCCGGCCTTGATCGCGCGCCGCCTGAGAGTCGGTCCGGCGGCTGAGAAAGAAACCAGTCAGAAACGTATACAGGCTTTCGCCAGCTTTCTGTTCGTTGCTCTAGTGGCTTTCCCTGCGCTTGACCATCGTTTCAACTGGTCTAACCTGCCGCCTTACCTGTTCTTGTTGGGTGATGGGTTGATTGCTCTTGGGCTCCTTATCGTATTCCTGGTCTTTCGCGAAAACAGTTTCACGTCGGCAATTGTTGAAGTCAATGAAGAGCAGAGGGTGATATCCACTGGCCCCTATCGGTTTGTGCGTCACCCGATGTATGCAGGCTCACTGATTTTTATGGCCGGCATCCCCATCGCGCTCGGCTCATCGTGGGGGCTACTACTCTGTATTCCCATGGCGGCAACCCTGATTTGGCGCTTGGTGGAGGAGGAGAGGTATCTCTCTCTCAAACTGCCGGGATATAGTGCGTACCGGACGCAAACGCGCTTTCGCCTGATTCCCGGAGTTTACTAGGGGTGTGGCACGGCCATCGCGTGGTTCAACACTCGTGCACAGTCTTGTGCGATGGCCCAATCTTCCTGTGCGTGAATAACCAGTACTCGTATCCTCGAATGGGTCGCCGAGATTTCCTGATCCCTGTTCGTGTGCGCGTTCTTTTCCGAATCCAACTCTACTCCGAGGAAGCGCAGCCCGGAGCAGGCCCCGGCCCTCACTGCGGACGAGTTCTCGCCTATGCCTGCGGTGAATACCAGTACGTCAGCCCCGCCAAGAACCGCAGCCATGTCGGCGATTCCCTTTCTGAGTCGGTGGACGAACATATCGAAGGCCAGCTGGGCTCGTTGATTGCCGCTCTGCGCCGCAGCTTCGACTTCCCGCATGTCACTGGAGATACCAGAAATACCGAGCAGGCCTGAGCGCTGGTTCAGAATGTCATCGATTTCCTGTCCGCTCACGCCGGTCTCGCGCAAGAGATATGTCAGAATTCCAGGATCGATCGAACCCGATCGCGTTCCCATCATCAGACCTTCCAAAGGCGTAAACCCCATGGTGGTGTCCACGCTTTTGCCTCCCGCGATCGCAGCCAGCGAACATCCGTTTCCTAAATGACAACTCACGATCTTCAGCTGGGAGATATCCCGGCGAAGCATTTGAGCGGCGCGCTTTGAGCAATACTCGTGATTGATGCCATGAAACCCATAGCGGCGGATTCCCTTATCCTGCCAATCATAAGGACCGGGGTAGAGAGCGGCAGCCGGCGGGATGGTGCGGTGAAAGCCCGTATCGAAGACCGCGACTTGCGGAACTGAGCCGACCACTCTCTCGATGGTCTCGATACCTTCCAATTCAGCGCGATTATGAAGCGGAGCAAATGCTGCTGCATCCGCGATTGTCTTCTTAACCTCAGGCGTGACGCGGATCGGCTCTTTGAGCTTGGGCCCGCCGTGAACAATGCGATGTCCGACCACTTCGATCTCTGAAGAGCCCTTCAGAACACCAGTTTCGCCACTCCAAAGAGTCTCGAGCATCCTCTCGATCGCACCTTGCCGGTCACCTACGGAAACCTCTTTGCCAGTCTTGGTTCCTCGTGAGTTGCGGACCTTCAAAACGGCCGAGCCCTGGTTCCATTCGATTTTCGCTTCCCACAAGGGGAGTTGTGGATCGGGGGAAACAGCTCCCCTAAGCTCGAACAGCGCGCTTTTCTGGCTGCTGGAGCCGGAATTGAGGACCAAAACTCTCATCGCTTAGTAGGGCCACTTCCAATCGCGAATTTCCGGCATGTCTTCCCCATGTTCGTAGATGTACTGCTTATGCTCGACAAGGCGATTACGCAACCACTGCTTGAAATGGCCTCCAATGCGCTGCAACCGCGGGACCCGATCCACAACGTCACCCGCAAGGTGATAACGGTCGAGATCATTCAGCACGGTCATATCGAACGGTGTAGTGGTAGTTCCCTCTTCTTTGTAACCGCGGACATGGAAGTTATCGTGATTGGTACGCCGGTAGGTCAACCGGTGAATCAGCCACGGATATCCGTGGTAGGCGAAGATCACCGGCTTATCGACAGTAAACATCGAATCGAAATCGCGGTCCGACAAACCATGTGGATGTTCGCTCGATGGCTGAATCGTCATCAGGTCAACCACGTTGATGACGCGAATCTTCAGATCCGGAAAATGCTGGCGCAGAAGGTCGACTGCGGCCAGCGTTTCCAGTGTTGGAATGTCGCCCGCGCAGGCCATTACGACGTCCGGCTCAGAGTTGTTGTCGGTGCTCGCCCACCCCCAGATCCCAATGCCATTAGTGCAGTGAGCGATCGCCGACTCCATGTCAAGCCAGGTCAGCGCTGGCTGTTTCCCTGCCACGATCACATTGACGTAGTGACGGCTGCGCAAGCAATGATCGCCAACAGAGAGCAACGTGTTGGCGTCGGGCGGCAAATACACGCGAACAACATCAGCTTTCTTATTGACAACGTGGTCTATGAATCCGGGATCCTGGTGCGTGAATCCGTTGTGATCCTGCCGCCACACGTGAGAGGTCAGCAGGTAGTTGAGCGAAGCAATGGGCCGCCGCCATTCAATGTCACGCGTCACCTTCAACCACTTGGCGTGCTGGTTAAACATCGAATCGATGATGTGGATAAAGGCTTCGTAGCAGGAAAAGAACCCGTGGCGTCCTGTTAAGAGATAGCCCTCTAGCCAGCCTTGGCACATGTGTTCGCTCAGCATCTCGAGAACGCGTCCGCCAGGGGAAAGATTTTCATCCGTTTTCAGGATGGGCAGAAGCCACTCTTTGTCCGTAGTCTCATAAAGAGCTTCCAGCCGGTTGGACGAGGTCTCGTCCGGGCCAAACACGCGGAAGTTTTGAGCATGCTCATTCAGTTTCATGACGTCGCGAAGAAACTTGCCCAGAACACGCGTAGCCTCTGCGTAGTCGACTCCAGGCTTTGGGACAGGCACCGCATACTGCCGGAAGTCGGGCATGATCAGATCTTTCAGCAGTACTCCGCCGTTCGCGTTCGGATTTGCTCCCATCCTCCTATTGCCCTTGGGTGCCAGTTCCGCCAACTCTGGTATCAGAGAGCCATTGCGGTCGAAGAGTTCCTCCGGCCGGTAACTTCTCATCCAGTCTTCCAGAACCTTCACGTGCTGCGGTTTGAGTTGAAGGTCGGCAACGGGAACCTGGTGGGCGCGCCACGTGCCTTCCACTGGCTTACCGTCGACCATCTTCGGACCAGTCCATCCCTTCGGGCTGCGCAGAATGATCATCGGCCAGATCGGCCGTGTGCTGCCGCCGTTGTTCCGGGCGTCTTGCTGGATAGAGTGAATGTCCTCCAAGATCCTGTCCAACGTGCTGGCCATCAACTGATGCATTGCCTCGGGCTCGTGTCCCTCGACGAAATAGGGCTTATACCCGTAGCCCGTGAATAGGCTTGTCAGCTCTTCGTCAGACATGCGCCCGGGAATTGTTGGATTTGCAATCTTGTAACCGTTGAGGTGAAGAATGGGGAGAACGGCGCCGTCACGGGCGGGATTGAGATATTTATTAATATGCCAACTGGTCGCAAGCGGTCCAGTTTCGGACTCGCCGTCCCCCACAACGCAACAGACCAGCAGATCAGGGTTGTCGAACGCTGCCCCGCAGGCATGAACCAGCGCGTAGCCCAGTTCTCCACCTTCGTGAATGGATCCCGGGGTTTCAGGAGCGGCGTGACTCGGAATGCCTCCCGGAAACGAGAATTGCTTGAACAGCTTCAGCATGCCATCTTCATTCTGCTGAATGTTGGTGTAGAACTCGCTATACGAGCCTTCCAGGTAAGTATTGGCCACCATGCCTGGCCCACCGTGTCCAGGTCCAGCGATGTAAATGCAGTTAAGGTCGTGCTTGCGGATGATGCGATTGAAGTGCACGTAAATGAAGTTCAGCCCGGGCGTAGTGCCCCAATGCCCCAGCAGGCGAGGCTTGATGTGCTCGAGTTTCAGCGGTTCCCGCAGCAAAGGATTGCGATAAAGATAAATTTGTCCAACCGAAAGGTAGTTAGCTGCTCGCCAGTACGCATCGATTTTGCGCAGCTCCTCCGAGGATAAAGGCGAATTCGAAGTTGCAATACCCGAGAGGGTCTGAGAATGAACGGTGCTCATGAAAGTACCTCGATCGACGAACGTAGCGACAACTTTATCAGTTCGACGATAAACAATGCGCGTGTCTGAACGAAAATATCAATCAACGACAGCACTCAATAGTTTTCGGCAATATTTCGGTGTGCAACGCACTCTACACTCCCGTTCTGAATCAAGTACAGCCTTTGCCTTATTCACCGGCGAGTGGTTAAATCAGATAAATAAAACGAAGGGAATTGTGCGCGGCTGTCGATCAGGCTCCCGTCACGATGATGTTTTCTCCCATTCTCAAATTCATCGAGGAGGTTCTATGACGGAAAAGCTTTTATGGTTTCTGGCCGGTGTTGGTTTGGGTACATTAGCCGGCGTGCTGTACGCTCCGCAATCCGGAGATGAGACGCGGGAGACTCTGCGTTCGACTGCGCAGCAGGGCCGCGAGTTTGTGGCGGATCGTACCCAGAAGGCGCGTGAGCAGGCGAATCAGTGGGTCGAGCGCGGTCGCGAAGTAATGAACGACCAAAAGGAGAATTTCCGCAACGCTTACGAAACCGGACGCCAAGCCTACCAGGAAGCGACCACGCCCAAGACGGGCACTACAAACTCCTAACCACTATCCAAACGGCGCGGCAATCCGCGCCGTTTCATCTCTACAGTAAGGACACAGATATGTGTCTCTCTGGCCATCGTTCAGCTTTGCTGATGAATACAGGAACTCTCCGCACCAGGTACGTACCTCTGTGTATAGAAGAAGTAACCGCACCGCAAGATTCTGCTATCAGCATCTCACAATTACACTCGGAGTGCAGCGCCGGTAGCTGAGTTCTGCATCGCAAGGTCTTGAACGGGCTCGCCATGGATCCAATTCTCCGCAGCAAACTCGGCAACTACTGGGTCTTCCGCGAGGGCCACCGCGAGGTGCACGGTCCCAGTTTCCTCCGTGAGGTGCTGGATGCTTTCCAGCACGCGCTTAGCCCCGGCGTTGGCGCTGATCAGATTATCAGCGCCTTGCTACTTTCCGGAGAACTCGAGTCAGCGCTTGCCGACCTCGGCTCACCGAGTGTCGCCACTGTTGAGGCAATCACCGACCTGCTTGCAGACCTCCTCGTCAACAGGGCGGCCGTCCTGCCAGAAGTAAAAATAAGAGAGCTGAACCTCTCTCACATTGCGGTTCCGGAACGCATCTCGATATCTCCGCCTGAGGGCTTCGTCTACTACGCTTTACATCCCTCGGATTTTGCCAATCTCGCCAGGCAAGTACCTGAGCACACGAAGCCCGTGGCCGTGATCGGAATTCGCACTATCGGGACGACATTGAGCGCTGTTGTCGCCGCAGCAAACCGCCAACTGTCCCGGCCTGCGGAGCGCATCACGGTACGCCCGAGCGGCCATCCTTACGACCGTGTGACGGAGTTCACAACCGAACAGCATGCATGGATCAGGAGGCAAATCTCACGCGCCGCCCAATTTCAGGTCGTCGATGAAGGCCCGGGGCGGAGTGGATCATCGTTCTTGTCGGTAGCGGAAGCTTTAGTACAAGCGGGAGTTGACCGTGAGCAAATAACACTAATGGGCAGCCGAGCTGTACAGCTTTCCGATCTTTGCGCACGGAATGCTAATGAGCGATGGGCTCAGTTTCGTTTTTACTCGCCAATCACCCAGGTGTACGAGCGCTTTAAGAACGATTTCTATGTAGGAGGCGGAAACTGGCGAAGCTTTTTCGCGGGCTCAAGTGCTGATTGGCCCGCATGCTGGCCGCAAATGGAACGCTTGAAATTTCTTTCGGCCGACCGCAAGCGGCTCTTCAAGTTCGAGGGCTTCGGAGGATTTGGCGAGGAAGTCCTACAGCGAGCGAACAGCTTAGCTGACGCCGGATTCGGACCGGCCGTCGAAAACGCCGGGGACGGAATGCTTAGCTACTCTGTCGTGCAAGGCCTTCGTCTCATTCCGAACGACCTCAACCCTCTTGTCATTCCGAATGGCTCCAGCCCTGCTGCCACTCCCAACAGCTCCAACCCTCTTCTCATTCCGAACGGCGTTACCCGTGAGGAATCTGCTCTAAACCATGCAATCTCGGGCGAGCAGCCGGCTGCGCATCTCTTCCCTCGCGATCTCCTGCAAAGAATCGCTGACTACTGTGCATTTCGCGGGCAAGCATTTAGGACTCACGAAACACGCAAGAGTCAACTCGGCGAGATGGTCGAATTCAATTTGCGCTCAGAGTTTGGCGACCCACTGAACTTCACTCCGGGGCTGCTCGATACCGAGAACCCAGTTCTAGTCGATGGGCGCATGCAGCCATACGAGTGGATTCTGCAGGAGAACGGCACTTTGCTCAAAGTCGACGGGACTACCCATGGAGACGATCACTTCTTCCCGGGCCCAACCGACATTGCTTGGGATTTGGCAGGAACCATCGTGGAGTGGAATTTGGACGAGAATGCCACAGAATTCTTTCTCGACTCCTACCTCCGCGCTAGCGGCGACAACGCTCGCCACCGTATCGCTGCCTTTGTGCTCGCCTATCTCACCTTTCGAATGGCATATTGCGGAATGGCCCTGACGACCGTAATTGGCACACCAGAGGAAGCGCGATTGCAAGCGGCTTACCACACCTACCAGCATCGGTTAGCGGAGCGCATGAAGAAACCAGCGCTGCCACCGGTCCGCTTTTCCGAATCATCCGCGCTGCAGACACGTGTCTCGCAGAGCGTAGGGGATGATTAGCCGAACACTTCATGCGATCTGATTGTTTCTTTGGGCCGCCCGCTCATCCAGCACGGTCAGCCACGATCGTGAAATCA